>Ga0209603_1000593_pt1 | contig 42812 bp, 34 predicted proteins | sample COGITO_mtgs_1206_FD_184812 | JGI IMG/M metagenome (GOLD analysis project Ga0209603, IMG submission 184812) | Pelagic marine microbial communities from North Sea - COGITO_mtgs_120607 (SPAdes) (version 2) | ecosystem: Environmental > Aquatic > Marine > Epipelagic ...
TTCCAACGATTATTTTTCTCAATATGAAAATGGAATTACAAACGGGAATGAATGGTATGAAGTTGCTGGTGGAAGACAGGATTATATGAATTACTATGAGCATTGTAGAGAATTTACATTAGAACTATCGGATGATAAAACACCCATTGGAGCTGATTTGCCTTTTTATTGGGAGGCCAATAAAGCCTCTCTATTAGCTTACATTCAACAAAGTGTTTTTGGTTTGCGTGGTGTGGTTACAGACTCTTTAACTGGTGAAGCGCTATTGGTAAAGGTTTTTATAGAAAACTATGATATTGATAATTCCGAAGTGTATTCTCATCTACCTATTGGAAACTATCACAGGTACCTTTCGTCTGGAGTTTATTCGTTAACTTTTTCAGCAGATGAGTATGTTAGTAAAACCCTCAACAATGTTTCGATATTAAATAACGAAACAACTTTTTTGGATGTGCAGTTGGTTAAAAATAATTTAACTATTGAAGAATTAACAACTCAACTAAAAATATACCCTCAGCCAGCAGGTGACTTTGTTTTTGTAGCTGGAATTCCTGAGCTAGCAAATAATGTTCACCTTATTGATGCTACAGGTGCCCGAGTAAGGTCGTTTAAATTAAAAGGTACAAGCATTGTATTGACTAAGCGTAACATGAGTGCAGGTCAATATTATTTTATTTATTATGTAAATGGTGTTCAATATTCAAAGCCGATTATTTTTGAGTAGTTTGCTTTTCAAACTCCATCTTATAGCCTAAGTTTTGATTCATTTTTTTACATAAAGACAAATAAGTCAGTATTATAGTAGGTCAATCATTTATTCTGTGTAATTTCGCAGTCTTAAAAATCGACCATGAAATCAATACGAAATATTGCCATTATAGCACACGTTGACCACGGTAAAACAACCTTAGTTGACAAAATCATTCACGAATGTCAAATTATGGACCCCAGAAAGGAAACTGGGGAGTTAATTCTAGACAACAATGATTTAGAGCGAGAGCGTGGAATTACAATTCTTTCTAAGAATGTTGCAGCCAATTACAAGGATGTTAAAATTAATATTTTAGATACACCTGGTCACGCCGATTTTGGTGGTGAAGTTGAGCGTGTATTGAAAATGGCAGATGGCGTTTTACTTCTTGTAGACGCTTTTGAAGGGGCTATGCCTCAAACCCGATTTGTATTGAGTAAAGCAATAGCTTTAGGCCTCAAGCCTATTGTTGTAGTAAATAAAGTTGACAAAGAAAATTGTACTCCAGATATTGTGCAGGAGCAAGTTTTCGATTTAATGTTCAACTTAGATGCAACCGAAGATCAATTGGACTTTGTTACCATTTACGGTTCATCTAAACAAGGATGGATGAGCACAGATTGGACAAAGCCAACTACAGATATTATTCCGCTCCTAGATGCCGTTTTAGAAACCATTCCAGAAGCGCCTTACCAAGAAGGAACTCCACAGATGCAAATTACCTCTTTAGACTTTTCTAGTTTTAAAGGAAGGATAGCCATTGGTCGTGTTTTTAGAGGTGATTTAGAGAAAGGTAAAGATTACATGTTGTGTAAAGACGGTGTAAATAAAAAGGTTCGTATTAAAGAGCTCTTTGTTTTTGAAGGTCTTGGTAGAACAGAAGTTAATACTGTTCGTAGTGGAGATCTTTGTGCTATTATTGGTTTAGATGACTTTGAAATTGGAGATACTTTAGCTGATTTAGAAAATCCAGAAGCATTGCCAAGAATATCTGTTGATGAGCCTACAATGAGTATGTTATTTACGATTAACAACTCTCCATTCTTTGGAAAAGAGGGTAAATTTGTAACGTCTCGTCACCTCAGAGATCGTCTTTTCAAAGAAACAGAAAAAAACCTTGCACTTCGAGTAGAAACTACAGACTCCGAAGATAAGTTTAACGTTTTTGGACGTGGTATTCTTCATTTATCAGTTTTAATAGAAACGATGCGAAGAGAAGGTTATGAGTTGCAAGTTGGAAAACCTCAAGTAATTGAAAAAATTATAGATGGTAACAAATGTGAACCCTACGAAACTTTAGTGATTGACGTTCCCGAAGCATTCTCCGGTAAAGCTATTGAATTGGTTACGCAACGCAAAGGTGACTTGCTAATTATGGAACCCAAAGGAGATTTACAACACTTAGAGTTTGATGTACCTTCGAGAGGATTAATTGGTTTAAGAAATAACATGCTAACTGCAACTTCTGGACAAGCAATTATGACGCATCGTTTTAGAGAGTTTCTTCCTTACAAAGGTGAGATTTTATCTAAATTAAAAGGTGCTTTAATTTCTATGGAACAAGGAGCTGCTACCGGCTTTGCTATTAACAGATTGCAAGATAGAGGCCGTTTCTTTGTGGAACCTACTGATGTTATTTACAAAGGGCAAGTTGTAGGAGAGCACTCGAGAGATAACGATTTAGAAGTAAACCTTGTAAAAGGGAAGCAGCTTACAAATATGAGGAAATCTGGTTCTGATGATGCAATGAAAATTGCCCCTAAAATTGTATTTTCTCTTGAAGAGTCAATGGAATACATCAGCGATGATGAGTACTTAGAAGTTACTCCAGAGAGTTTAAGAATGAGAAAAATCAAATCCTAATATTTTTTTAAAATTTGAAAAAACGATCACGAAAGTGGTCGTTTTTTTTTGCAAAAAATTCAATTGAATTTAGGTAAATTGCACAAGTAAAGAGTTAAATAAATGCGTCAAGAAAAATTGTGTGTCGATTGTAACAATTGGACCGATTCAAAATTGAAGAGTTGTAGTTATTGTGGCGTCGAGTTGTTTGAAAAAGAGCGAATAGTTCGTCAAAAAATTGCAGCTCAACCAGACCCGTTTAAAATAAACTTACTAAAAATATACGCTAAGGATTCGTATTTAATTATTTTTGGAAAACGTATCATTCAATGCGTACAAATCGTTTTTTTTGGCATTATTTCAATTTTAATATGGATCGCAAGTCTATTGCCAGGTTAATTTTATTTCATCCTTTTTTTGTACTAACCCTTTTAGTCGTTATACTAAATGAGTTGGTAAGCAATGATTGTAAAAGTCGTTTTATCGTTTATTATTTAAATGATTTGTTAGCTCCAATTGTCATATTAACGTTTACGTCACTATTTTTATCTCAATTTCTAAAAGAAATTTATAGACTCTCTAAAAAGCAACTTTTTTTCTTTTTTGTATACCTTTCCTTTACTTTTGAATACTTCTTACCACACATAGCTCAAGAGTATACAAGCGATAAATTTGATGTTGTTGCTTATGGGCTAGGTACTTTACTTTATCATAATTTAATTAATAAAAATGAACTTAAAAGATCTCATCGAAAGAAGACGTAATGTAAAACCCTCTTTTTTTACAGGCGAAGTAATTCCGGATTCAGATGTTTTGACTATTTTAAATACGGCTAATTGGGCTCCAACACATGGGTATACTGAGCCATGGCGTTTTGTAGTTTTCTCTGGTAATGGTTTAGAAGGTTTTGCGAATTTTCAATCGAAATTATATGAAAGTTTAACTCCAAGTGAGCGTTTTGAAGAGCGTAAATTTACTAAGCTAAAAGAAACACCTCTATTAGCTTCTCACATAATTGCTATTGCTGTTAGTCCTGTCGAAAAAAGCAAAATTCCACTTATTGAAGAAATCGTTGCAACCTCTTGTGCGGTTCAAAATATGTTGCTATCAGCTGCTGCAAAAAGCATTGCCGTTCATTGGACTTCTGGTGGTATGACTTATACCGAAGAAATGAAATCTTTTTTAGGATGTAAGACTAAGGATTTGATTCTTGGTTTTCTGTACTTAGGAAAAGCTCCCGATAAAATTAATAAGGAAGGCAAAAGAGTCTCGCCAATTAATGAAAAAATTATTTGGAATAAATGAAGGTTTTAGTGTCGAGTTGTACAGACTTTGTAGGAGTTCATTTTTCACGCTATTTCGCTCCAGCTTCTGTTTTTAAAATTTGTTTAAACAAAAAAACACAGACTGATAATCCCCGCAAAGATTATTAATTTATGAAGCTTAGCTATGCGACTGTATTCATAACCTGCCTTTGCTTTGTATATCCATATGTTCATTAAGTACAATGGACCTACTAAAAATAAAGCAGCAAAACTTAAAGGGTAAATTTCGTGTGTAAATTTGTATACAGCTACCGTAATAACCATAGAGGCTAAAAGCATACTTAGCCATTTAAGAAATTCTTTTGTTTTTGGAATTCCCCAAACCGTTGCTAAGGTTTTTATTTTAAATTCTTTATCTCCATTATAGCCTTTTAAGTCTTTTATTATTTCGTGCATCCAGCTGCTTATAAAACCAAACAATCCATAAATTAATAACAGCACAATAAGTTGCGTGTCATGCGTTGTTTTTTGCATGAGTTCAATGGTGGGTATCGAAAATATGAAAATTGCAGAAAGCAACGCAATAGTTAAATTTCCTACTAAAAATTTACGTTTTAGTTTTAAACTATACAACCACAAAGTATATGCGGAAAATATTAAAATAGCACCAAGTAATACAGATTTAATATTGTACGCTAGATAAATTCCAATTCCAAGACCAGATACAGTAAGAAGCAAATGAAGAATTAGCGCTTTTCTTCGTTTTATTTTTCGGCCAATGAGTACCTCTTTGTTTCGGGCATCTACCTTAATATCAAAATAATCGTTTATAACGTAACCTCCGGCTGCAATTAATACAATACTGTAAACCAATAGCGCAAAATATAGATCGCTTAAAACAGCACTTTTACCATATACCGGTATTACTAAACTGTACCGAATTAGGTACTGTATTAGTGCCATTGCTACTAAATTGTGAAATCGAATTAGTTTTAAGTAATGCATTTTAATTTAATCTAGTATTTCTATTTATTAGGTTTGAATTACGCCTACGTTGTAAGCCTCTTTAATTGGTGCATTGTTGGCCATTTGTATACCCATAGAAATCACTTTTCTTGTTTCTAATGGATCTATAATGCTGTCTACCCACAACCGAGAAGCAGCATAGTAGGGGCTCATTTGTTTATTGTATCTATCGTTAATTGTTTTTAAAAGCTCGGCTTCTTTTTCGGGTGTAATCTCATCACCTTTAGATTTTAAGCTGGCTTTTTCTATTTGAAGTAAAACTTTAGCTGCTTGTGTTCCTCCCATAACAGCAATTTGTGCCGTAGGCCATGCAACAATTAATCTTGGGTCGTAAGCCTTACCACACATTGCGTAGTTTCCTGCCCCAAAAGAATTTCCTGTAATAACAGTAAATTTAGGAACTACAGAATTAGCCATGGCATTAACCAATTTTGCACCATCTTTTATTATGCCACCATGTTCAGAACGAGAGCCTACCATAAAGCCTGTTACGTCTTGTAAAAAGACCAATGGGATTTTTTTTTGATTACAGTTCATGATAAATCTAGCCGATTTGTCAGCTGAATCTGAGTATATAACGCCTCCAAACTGCATTTCACCTTTTTTAGATTTTACAACTTGTCTTTCATTTGCAACAATTCCAACTGCCCATCCTTCTATACGAGCGAAGCCGCAAATAATACTTTGCCCATATCCGGCCTTGTATTCATCAAAATCTGAATGGTCAACTAAACGAGAAATTATTTCTCGGACTTTATAGGGTTTGTCTCTTTTTTCGGGTAAAATACCATATATTTCTTTTGGATCCTCTTTTGGATCTTTACCCTCAATTCTGTTAAAACCGGCATTTTCTCCATCACCAATTTTCCCCATCATACTTCGGATTCTGTCTAAGCAATCCTGGTCGTTTTTTGCTTTATAGTCGGTTACTCCAGAGATCTCAGAATGCGTAGATGCACCTCCCAATGTTTCATTGTCTATATTTTCTCCTATGGCAGCTTTTACTAAGTACGACCCCGCAAGAAAAATAGAGCCTGTTTTGTCAACAATCAAAGAATCATCACTCATTATAGGGAGGTAAGCTCCTCCAGCAACACATGAGCCCATAATAGCTGATATTTGAGTGATGCCCATGGATGACATTCGTGCATTATTTCTGAATATTCTACCAAAATGTTCTTTGTCAGGAAATATTTCATCTTGAAGAGGTAAAAATACACCAGCACTGTCTACTAAATAGATAATAGGCAGTTTGTTTTCCATGGCAATTTCTTGAGCTCTTAGGTTCTTTTTTGCTGAAATTGGAAACCATGCGCCAGCTTTTACTGTGGCATCGTTGGCCACAATGATGCACTGTTTTGAGGATACATATCCTATTCCCATAACCACGCCTCCAGCAGGGCATCCTCCGTACTCTTTGTACATGTCGTTGCCCACAAATGCACCTATTTCAATAAAATTGGATTCTTGATCGATTAAGTAATCTATTCGTTCTCTTGCCGTAAGTTTTCCTTTGCTGTGTTCTTTTTCAATTTTCTTTCTCCCTCCTCCGCGTCTTATTTCAGAAAGTCTTCTATTCATTTCAGCAATCTTTAATTTGATTGCGTCTTCATTTTTGTTAAATTCAATATTCATTACATACAATTTTAAGTTGTAAATATAAGTGATTTTTCAAGTTTTAGACTAGTTGGATAAAATATTCAAGCATTTACTTTTTTAGTAATTTGATTTATAAGTCTTGTCTTTCTTCAAGTGAAATGTTACACTATAAATATACGAATTCGCAGAAATTACTTAATGTAATAAGTATATTTGCACCGAAAATAGCTCTTATATGCAAGTTGAAAATGATTCGGATAGCGCTCCTAGCTTAGATGAAATTGGTAAGTGTATTTGTGTACTTGAAAAATTAGTCGCAAATACAAATTTATTGGCTGATTTGAATGAGAAAGAGCGTATTGCTCTTATGAAAGCTGCGGGTTTATTGTCGCGTCCCTCCAGAGACGAGCAAACGAAGCGAAGAAAAGATGCAAGGAAAGCTTCAAAACGTAAAATGATTGAACGTGATAAGCATGCCCGTAATGAAACAGGTATTCGATCTGCTAGACAAGCGAGTGTGTTTGTTGCTCCTAAACTTTTATCCTTTCCAAGCGAATCATTAAATTCATCTAAAGTACTTGTATCCCCACGGAACTGCTATGTTTGTAAAACGATATTCACCAAGTTACATCATTTTTACGATACCATGTGTGTAGATTGTGGCGATTACAACTATGCAAAACGTTTTCAATCTGCGGATTTAACCGGTCAGGTAGCTGTCGTTACAGGTTCTCGTTTAAAAATTGGTTACCACATAACATTAATATTATTAAGAGCCGGTGCTACAGTAGTTGCCACAACTCGTTTTCCTGTTGATTCTTCTTTGCGTTTTTCCAAAGAGGAAGATTTTAGTCAATGGAGCCACCGTTTAAAAATACATGGTTTGGATTTACGACACATCCCGAGTGTAGAAATCTTTTGTAATTTCATAGAAAAGCAATACGATCGTTTGGATATATTAATAAATAATGCAGCTCAAACTGTACGAAGACCCGCAGGATTTTACCGCCATTTAATGAGTAATGAAACTACTTCATTTGAGGATTTACCTAGGTATGCTCAAGTGCTTCTAAAAGACCATCATTACTGCTTAAACGAATTGGAAGCTATAAGTTCCTCATCAGAAGGAAAGAACAATACTTTACCTGTAGCTTGGCATGGTCCAAAACCCGGTATCGGCTTAAGTGCCTCGGCTCAACTTTCACAAATTCCTTACAGTTTTGACAACTCTATCAGACCTGCTGAAGTATTTCCCGAAGGAGCATTAGATGTAGATTTACAGCAAGTCGACCTTCGTAAGACCAATAGTTGGAGGTTGCGATTGGGTGAAATTGAAACTACTGAAATGATTGAAGTTCAATTAGTGAATTCAGTTGCTCCTTTTGTTCTTTGTAACAGATTGTCGTTAGTAATGCGCAAGGAAAATACGGGTATGAAGCACATTATAAATGTATCGGCTATGGAAGGTAAATTTCATAGGTTTAAGAAAGAAGATCGTCATCCTCATACCAATATGGCTAAAGCTGCATTAAATATGCTAACCCATACATCTGCTGCGAGTTTTGCAAAAGATGGTGTTTATATGAATGCTGTGGATACAGGTTGGGTAACAGATGAAGACCCTGTAAACCTATCCGAGAAGAAAGTTGAAGAGCATGATTTTCAACCTCCTTTGGACATCGTCGACGGAGCTGCTAGAGTATTAGATCCTTTAATTGACGGTATTAATTCAGGTAAACATTGGTGTGGTAAGTTCTTAAAAGATTACCATCCCATTGATTGGTAGTTTTTTTAGGTGTAAACTTTACAGAAAGGATTTCAATTCTTTGTTTAATTCATGAATGGGTAAGCCAACCACATTGTAGTAAGACCCTTCTATTTTTGAAATGCCTACTGCTCCAATCCATTCTTGAATTCCGTAGGAACCTGCTTTGTCGAAGGGTTTGTAGGTGTCGATATAATACTCTATTTCAGCACTACTTAGTGCTTTAAAGAACACCTTGGTTGAAGTAGAAAATGAAGTTGATTTGTTACTCGTTTTTATACAAACGCCCGTAATTACATCGTGACTTTTGTTGGATAAGGAACTCAGCATTTGGAATGCTTCATTTTTGTTTTTTGGTTTGCCAAGTATTTTACCCTCTACTAAAACGATGGTGTCGGCAGTAATTATAAGCTGGTCTTTTCCCACCTCAATAAATGAATCTGCCTTAAGATTAGCCAGGTATTCTGCTACATCTTTTTTGTTAAGATCTTCTGAATACAACTCATCAACTTCTCTAATTTCAACTGAGAACTTCACGTCTAAAAGTTTTAAAAGCTCTTTTCTTCTTGGAGATTTTGAGGCAAGTATAATCTTTTTCATAAAAAGCTTAGCCGGCTATAACATCCAGGCAAGTACAGAACCTAAAGCAATGGCAATAAGTTTCTGAAAGTTGAATTTGTGTCCCTCAGAACTTTCAAATAATATAGTGGTTGAAATGTGTAAAAATATACCAACTACAATTGCCATAATTTCTTTATGGTAATAACTTAGCTCATGTATTAAATTCCCAGAGAGCGTACCTAGTGGAGCCATAAGGGCAAATATTCCAATTAGGGTAAATGATTTTAATTTTGAAAACCCAGCTTGTGAAAATAGACTCATTAATACAATTGTAACGGGAATTTTATGAAGTGCAATTCCTGTAAGTAACGAACCTTCAAATGAATTGTGGTTGTGCATACTAGGTTCATTTCCACCCAAAGGCATACCTTCTAAATAGGCATGAATAGCTAAGCTTATGAGCATGGAAATAGGTACTGTTTTATTACTTAAATGTCCATGCCCATGTTCTATACCTTTCGAGAAAAATTCGAGAATTATTTGTAAAATAAATCCAATTAATAAAAAGAGTCCAATTCTTTTCCCATCATTTACGTAAATTTCAGGAAGAAGGTGGAAAACGGAAATAGCAAATAAGTAAGTACCAGAAAAAGCCAATAATAATTTTATAGCACTGGCTTTCAGATCGGTTACTAACTGAACTAAAACTATTCCAATAACTACTGAAATAATTAAGACGAAATAAGTCATTTATTGCGGTTTTATTAGGGGTAAATATAATAAGAAAATGTGTCTTTTTAAATTTATTACTTCGGATCTTAGTTAGTGCTATTTATTTACTCTCATCACCAAAATCAATCTGTCAGAAGTTTTTTCCTCGAAGGAGTTTAAGTTATAGTCTCCAAATGTATTTATGATTTTAAGATCTGCTAACGCTGCCATTGTTTTGATATCGTGTAAATTAAATGCAGAGACTCTTTCTTGGAAATGATAGTTTTTGTCATTGTCTTTTAGATAAATGTCTTTGCGTATGTTTACCCCATCATAACTTCTTTTTAAGTTAAAAGTTATGCCCTCTAGCTGTTTAGATTCTTCTGCTATTAAATTTTTAATCACTTTACTAGCGTTCATAAAATCAAGTACAAATAGGCCATTTTCTGTAAGATTTAGAGTTACACCTTTTAAAACGTCTATGTTGTCGTCTTGGTTTTCGAAATAGCCAAAGCTAGTAAAGAGATTAAATACAAAGTCAAATTCATCTTTTTTGTAAACTTTACGCATGTCATGAACTTCAAAGTTTACGTTTGTAAGCTCCGTTTGTTTTGCCTTTACTATACTTTGTCTTGCTAGGTCAACACCAGTAGTTGTGAATCCTTTTTTTGCCAAGTGTATAGAATGTCTTCCTTTACCGCAGGCCAAATCTAGTATTTTTGCCTTGGGTTTAATTTCAAGGAATTCACATAAGCGATCTATAAAGCGTATCGCTTCCTGTTCATTTCTATTTTTATAGAGTGTATGATAATAGGAGGTGTTGAACCACTCCTCAAACCAATCTTTCGTCATTAAATTAGAAATTTATGTAGGTTAAATAGTTTTACTATGGCTAGGGTTATCATTACAATTAGAACATATCTGACCCATTTAGCAGCCGATTCATTTTCTAATGCATATTTTGTAGCCAACCATCCGCCAAAGCCTTGTCCAATGGCTAATGCTATTGCCGGTTTCCAGGCAACTTGGTCGTTGTAAATGTAAATGAGAAGTGCAGGTAAAAGTAAAATAACACAAATAATAATTTTTATGAAGTTAGCGTCTATTATACTGTATTTTGAGAGCAGTACTAGTGCAGCTAAAAATAAAATGCCCATGCCCATTTGTATAAAGCCTGCATACCATCCAATTCCAAAAAATAAAACAAAATTAAGTATGGATTTGTTGTTTTTACGAGCGGCAGTTTCTATGAGCCATCTTTTTGGTTTTAACAAAACTACGCCGAGCATAAACACCATTAAGTAGCCTATTACTTTTGTAAGCAGTTCGTCGGTTACTTGAGTTGCGTATGTGGCTCCGATAATACTTCCTAAAATTGTGGGAATCATTAGCCAAAGACTTTCCTGAAGTAGTGGTTTGAATTTTGAGGATTTTCTGAATGTAAATACACTGACCAAACATTGTACAAATGCCCCAACTCTGTTTGTTCCATTTGCCAACCCTGCTGGTATTCCGGTAACGAGTAATAAACTTAGTGTAAAAACAGATCCATTTCCAGCTAATGTATTAACAATACCGGCCATTAATCCGGCCAAAAGTAAAAGTGGGTAAAAATACCAAGCTAATTCCATGCTTTTTTAAATATCGTGTAAAGATGTTAAAAATCCTGAGAATTACTACAAAAAAAATGCCCCAGCTTAGCTGAGGCATTTAATTCGTTAGAATTTTTTTATTACTTGATCACAACTCTTTGAACGTTTTGAGCAGTTGAAGTAGTTAATTTTACTAAGTAAATACCTGCATCAAAATTTGAGATGTCGATTGTTTCGTTAATCGCTCCTTCAATAGTTTTAGAAGAGATTACTTCTCCTAATACGTTAACTACATCTAAAGTATAGAAATCATTTTTATCTGTTGTAACGGTAAACACACCATTTGATGGGTTAGGAACAACGGAGAACAAAGTGTTGTTTTCATTTTCGTCTAAATTAACATAATCTCCTAGTGCCATACGAATAGCAACAGCTGTTCCGTTAGTGTAAACTGTTTGATCATCCGCGGTAAAATAGAGACTTGCACCGTATGGTTCCCATACTGTTTCGTCATCTAATACTTGAAGTGCATCTGCGTCTCCACCAGCTGAGTATAGTTCGGCACATGCATAATAAAAACCGGGTGCAAGTGTCGTTTCTGGTAGTGGTATATAGACCAGGTTATTGTCAATATTATTTTGAGTAACTGTTACACCATCTTCGTTTTCTGCGATTCTTCCAGAATAAACATCAGCAGATTGGTTTAATGAGCCGTCTTCATTTAATAAACTTGATTCAGGTAGTAAAAAAGAGAATATTTGACCTCCAACAGTAGACAGACTGCTAATGGCAACTTCTAGTCCAACAATTGAGGTTTCTTCTAAAATCAAGTAGCGAACAAGTAAAGTATTTCCTTCACCTGTTCCTGTATTTCCAGTTCCGATGTTTGTAATTGATAAATCCTCTTCATCATACACACCGATACCATCTAAAGAATAGAGATTTTTAGTGATCGCAAATTCTCTAGAATAACTATTGTTTTCAAAGTATTGACCTTCTTCATTATCCTCATCCGAAGTTAAGGTAGCGTTTAGTGTGTAAACACCCTCAGCTAAGTCTACAGCAACTGCTGTTTGTAAAAGGTCAGTTGAATCTTGTTCTAATGATGGAAAAGATTCTACGTTAGACGCCATAGTTGCTCCAGCTGAATTTTGAATTGCTATTGAAAGCTCTATTCCTGTTTGAGTAGCCGATCCAAAGTTATAGATTTCTCCTCCAAGAGCTAAAGAATCGGATAGTTGAGCAACAGGTGTTCTTCCATACTCAGAATTTTGAAAAGTAGAGGCCCATGCTTCGTTTAACACGATGTCGTTCGCTTGAAGATTTGAAATCGAAGCATCATCAACAAACCAAGAATAGCCCCAAGTACCTGTGTGGTGAAAACGAACCCAAACCTGAGATTGGTTTCCAGCCGAGCCACTAATATTTACATTTACAGTAGTAGGATTAGATTCTACACCATCGTTGTTACCGTAATCTTCCCAGAGAGCATATACATTTGGATTTGTGCTTGCGTCAAAATCTACATTTAACTCTGGCCAATCGTTATTGTTTGTACTTGTAACAATAAAACACTGCGTGTCAAATTGTCTGTAATTAGTTTCAAAATTTAAAATTATATTGGTGGTACCAGATAAATTAATTGGACTGGCAGTTGTCATCCAAGAGGATTCAACATCACCGCTTCCGTCACCACCATAGGCATCTGAATCAAGCATCGCATATCCATTAGCTGCAGAAGTTGATGCTACAGCATCTGTAGGGTAAGCTCCAGAATTAGACAGATTTAGTCCTATTTGCCAATCTAGATCACAGCTTGATGCATGACCAAGTGTCCAAGTACTGGCATCGGAAAAATCATCAGACCAAATAGCTGCAGACTTATGAGCTGTTGGTGTAGTTGTAATTTTTTTGTTGCTTTTAGTAACAAAATTATTTTTTGATCGTTCAGCTTTTTGAGCAAAAAGCGAGGAGGCTATAACAAAAGCTCCTACTAATAGTTGAATTTTTTTCATGAGGGAAATTTTATTTTGTACAAAAATAGTGTTTATCTTTAACTATTACAAGTAGTTTTAAGAGTATGATTCTAGGCTAGGGCAGCTGCAAATTAAGTTACGATCTCCGTGGGCTTGATCAACTCGTCTTACGCTAGGCCAAAACTTGTTTTCGCCGACCCATTTTTTTGGGAATGCTGCCTGTTTTCTAGTATAGTTATACTGCCACTCGTTAGATGTGCATTGGTTTAATGTGTGTGGTGCATTTTTAAGAATGTTATTTTCTCTAGGGTATTTACCCGTAATAACGTGTTCAATTTCTTCTCTTATAGATATCATTGCTTCGCAAAAGCGATCTAGTTCTTCCTTACCTTCACTTTCTGTTGGCTCAATCATAAGGGTTCCTGCAACAGGAAAAGAAACAGTTGGCGCGTGGTATCCATAATCCATAAGTCGTTTGGCTATGTCGGTTACCTCTATTCCGCTGGCTTCTTTTAAGTCTCGGCATTCAAGAATCATTTCATGGGCAACTCTTCCATTTTCTCCTGCATATAGAATCTTAAAATGCTTTTCTAATTTTACTTTCATATAATTAGCATTCAAAATAGCATATTTTGTCGATTCTTTTAATCCTTCTGTACCTAACATTTTAATATATGCGTAAGATATTATTAGAATTAAAGAGGATCCCCATGGGGCTCCTGATATAGACGAGATGCTGTTTTTCCCTCCACATTCGATGATGGCATGACCGGGTAAAAATTCAACCAATTGAGGAGCAACTCCTATTGGGCCAACGCCTGGGCCTCCTCCTCCATGAGGAATAGCAAATGTTTTATGAAGATTAAGATGACATACATCTGCTCCAATAGCTCCAGGAGAAGTTAAGCCTACTTGCGCATTCATATTTGCACCATCCATGTATACCTGTCCACCATGTTGATGTATGATGCTATTGATTTCTTTTATAGAAGATTCAAAAACACCATGCGTAGATGGGTAGGTAATCATTAAAGCTGAAAGCTCATTTGAGTGTTTTTCTGCTTTATCTTTCAAGTCTGCAACATCAATGTTACCCATTTCGTCACATTTAACAACAACAACTTTCATTCCTGCCATTACTGCAGAAGCTGGGTTTGTGCCATGAGCCGATGAGGGTATTAAGGTAATTTTTCTTTGGTAATCGCCACGCGAGTGATGGTATTTACGAATGACCATTAGACCTGCATATTCTCCTTGAGCGCCCGAATTAGGCTGAAGAGACATTCCGGCAAAGCCTGTTATTTCACATAAATCTTTTTCTAATTCCTTAAAAATTTCTTGATATCCTGCCGCTTGTTCTACCGGAATAAATGGGTGTAAAGAACTGAAGTTACTTTCGTTTAATGGAAGCATCTCTGATGCAGCATTAAGTTTCATTGTGCATGAGCCTAGGGCAATCATCGAATGATTTAAAGATAAATCTTTGCGCTCTAAGCGTTTTATGTACCGCATCATTTCTGTTTCCGAATGGTAAGAATTAAATACCTCATGTGTCATGAAATCTGTAGTTCTAGCAAATGAATCGTCAAGGGTAGAAGAGTCGTAAACATCACTAATTCTATTGTACTCTATTTTTTTTGCAGCACCTAAAACTGCTAGTATATCATTTAAATCTTGAGTGGTTGTTGTTTCATTTAGACTAATGCAAATAGAATGTTCATCAAGATAAAGGAAATTTATATGCGCGGCTAAAGCGATTTCATTAACTACTTCAGCTGGTACAGATTTTAAGTCAATTAAAAGTGTATCAAAGTACTGATTGTTCACTTGATCAAAGCCAAGTTCTTTGATTCCAGATGCCAATGCATTTGCTTTATTGTGAATGCGTTTTGCAATGTTTTTTAGCCCTTCTGGACCATGAAACACTCCGTACATTCCGGCCATAACAGCTAAAAGAACCTGAGCTGTACAAATGTTTGAGGTTGCTTTTTCTCTTTTAATGTGTTGCTCTCGAGTTTGAAGAGCCATGCGTAAAGCAGGTTTGCCGTCTAAGTCTTTTGATAAGCCTATAATGCGTCCTGGCAAGTTTCTTTTGTACAATTCTTTGGTGGCAAAGTAGGCCGCGTGAGGGCCTCCATATCCAAGTGGTATTCCAAATCGCTGAGAAGTTCCAAAAACAATATCTGCTCCCCAAGAGCCTGGAGATTCTAGCAGTGTTAATGAAAGTAAATCTGCAGCAACTGCAACTCCTGCCTCTTGCTCATGAGCAGTATCAGTAAAGGCTTTGTAATTATAAATTTCACCAGTAGCTGAAGGGTACTGTAACAAAGTTCCAAAAGTTGCTTCGTTACACTTGTAGTCTCTGTGGTTTCCAATTATAAGTTTAATACCCAAAGGTTCTGATCTGGTTTCTAGAAGACTAATGGTTTGGGGCAAGCATTCTTCAGAAACAAAAAAAACATTGGCATTATTCTTACGTTTTGATTTAGACCTACCGTTAAATAGTAAAATCATAGCCTCTGCAGCTGCTGTAGACTCATCCAGTAGGGATGCATTCGCTATTTCCATACCAGTTAGGTCAATAACCATCGTTTGGTAATTTAACAGCGCTTCAAGTCTTCCTTGCGCAATTTCAGCTTGATAGGGTGTGTAAGCAGTATACCAGCCCGGATTTTCGAGAATATTTCTTTGAATTACACTTGGTAAAACGGTGTTGTGGTAACCAAGTCCAATGTATGTTTTAAACTGTTTGTTTTTTTGAGCAAGCTCTTTTATATGTATTAAAAACTCTTGTTCGCTTAATCCTTCTGGAAGGTCTAACTCATCATTTAGTCTTATTGAAGTGGGGATGGTTTGATCTATTAGTTCGTTTACAGAATTTACACCTATGGTGTTTAACATTTCTCTAACCTCATGAAGTCGAGGTCCAATGTGGCGAAGTGAAAACGAGTTTGTATTCATTGCTTAGTACCTGTTTTTAGTCATTATAATTATTAATATTTTATTGTACAAAATTACAAAATATTAATGTTGGTTTAAATCATTACTCAAAAAAAAATAGATTATTTTTGAGCGTATGAGAATTCTAGTTAAAATAGCTGATTTGCTGGTTATGAGTAATCTATATGTTGCTTCTGGAACTTACGCTCTTACTTGGTTAACTTTACAGTTTTACGATTGCCCAAATACAGATGTGTTATGGTTTGTATTTTTTTCGACTTTGTTTGCATACAACTTTATGCGACTGTTAAGAGTAAGGCCAATGTTGCAAGAGGGTGATTCTCTTCGTCATAAAAATATTTTTTATTACAAACCATTTCTATGGATCTTTACATTTATCTCTGCGCTCCTATCTTTTTTATTTTTTTGTCAGATCTACCATTATGCTTTTTATACTCTACTTTTTATAGGACTCATATCTATTGTATATTCTTTGCCAGTTTATAAAATAGGTGATTTGTGGTATAGGTTTAGAGACATTCCGTCCTTAAAAATATTTTTAATTTCTTTTGTATGGACAGTTGCTACATCGCTATTGCCTATGCTTGTTTGTGAGGTCTCTATTGACTGGTCAAGGGTGTTGGAGCGTTTTCTTTTTGTGTTTGCGATTACCATACCTTTTGATATTAGAGACCTTAGTTTTGATGCTGAGCGATTGGCTACATTACCTCAATTGTTAGGTCAAAAAAAGTCGAAGATATTAGGCGTTTCAGCTCTGGTACTTGCTGAATTAATTCTCTTTTATGATTACTTTTTTAGAGACCTATATTCTTTAAGTGCGATGCTGTTTATTTATTTGTCCTACGAGTGTTCTATATACATGGTTTATAATAGTCGTGCTGATTTACCTGAACGTTTTTTTACGATGGGTGTAGAGGGAATGTCCATTCTTGTCGGCTTGTTTTTTTACCTTTCAAAGTTTTTATTGTAGAGCTATGTAATTGTTGTAATTTTACTTTTTTAAAATAGGAACTATGAATTGGGAATTTTCAGAGGATTTTGCTCGTAAAATGGATCAAGAAGATCCATTGTCTTTTTTAAGAGATCGATTTTTTATACCAAAAGTTTCGAATGAAGAAGCTGTTTATTTTACAGGAAATTCTCTGGGGCTTCAACCAAAAACAACAGCTTCTTTTATCCAACAAGAATTAAAAGATTGGGCTGAACTTGGTGTAGAAGGTCATTTTCATGGAAAAACACCTTGGTTCGATTACCATAAAGTGTTGACTAACACCAATGCCAAAATTGTAGGGGCTTTAGATTCTGAGGTTGTTGTTATGAACGGTTTAACCACCAATTTACATCTTTTATGGGCCTCTTTTTACAAGCCAACAAAAAGTAGATTTAAAATCATTTGCGAAGCAAAAGCCTTTCCATCCGATCAATATGTAATGGAAAGTCAAGCCAAATTTCATGGGTTTAATCCTGATGATGCAATCGTAGAAGTTGCGCCTCGTGATGGCGAATACACAATTCGTACCGAAGATATTCTTGCAAAAATTGAAGAATTAGGGAGTGAAGTTGCTTTGGTTTTTTGGGGAGGTGTTAATTATTATACCGGACAGGTTTTCGATATGGAAACAATTACGAAATCTGGACATAGTGTTGGAGCAAAGGTAGGATTTGATTTAGCGCATGCTGCCGGAAATGTGAAGTTACAACTTCATGATTGGGGTGTAGATTTTGCTGCTTGGTGCTCCTATAAATATTTAAATTCTGGCCCCGGAAATGTGTCTGGTGTTTTTATTCACAAACGTCATGGAGAAGATTCTAGTTTACCTCGATTTGCAGGTTGGTGGGGTCATGATGAGGGAAATCGTTTTTTAATGGAAAAAGGCTTTGTGCCTTCCAAAGGGGCAGAAGGGTGGCAGTTAAGTAATGCTCCAATATTGGGGATGGCTGCGCATAGAGCTTCCTTAGAAATTTTTGAAGAAGTTGGTATGGATCAACTCATTGCTAAATCACGTCTGCTGGTTTCCTACTTAGAGTACATACTTGCTCAGGTTGCATTAAAGTTTGACAATTGCAATTTTGAATCTATAACACCAACCAATCCCGAGGAGAAAGGCTGTCAAGTATCCGTTCTATTACACGGACAGCGCAAAGAGTTGTTTGATAAACTGACTAAGAAAGGTGTGCTTGCCGATTGGAGAGAGCCCAATGTAATTCGTATGGCTCCAGTACCTTTATACAATTCATTTGAAGATATTTTTAGATTTGGAAAAAAATTAGAAGCTAGTTTATGTTAGAAAAAAAGTTTACGGTTGCCGGTGCTGGGTTAGTAGGTTCTTTGTTTTCTTTATACCTCGCAAGAAAGGGGCATCATGTTGACGTTTTTGAACGTAGAAAAGACATGCGTGCTGTAAAATTAGGTGCAGGAAAGTCTATTAATTTATCCTTATCAACCCGAGGTTGGAAGGCTTTAGCTGGTGTTGGTATCGAAGAGGATGTCAAGAAAATGGGCATTCCAATGCACAAACGAATTATGCATGCTTTAGACGGTTCGTTAACGCATCAGCCTTATGGAAAAGATGGCGAAGCTATATATTCGGTATCTCGTGGAGGTTTAAATGCCTTGTTAATGGATTTAGCCGAGCGTGAAGAAAACATTAATTTTCACTTTAATGAGAAATGTATTGATGTGGATCTAAAAGAAGCCCAAGCTACTTTTGAAAATACGCTAACCAAAGAACTAACTGAAGTAAAAGCAGACCATTTAGTTGGTGCAGACGGTGTTTACTCTGCAGTTCGAAATAAAATGCAACGTCAAGATCGCTTTAATTTTGAAAAAAGGTACATAGAGCATGGGTATAAAGAATTGGTGATTCCTGCGAATGCAGATGGAACTCATCAGCTCGAAGTGAATGCCTTACATATATGGCCTAGAGGAAATTATATGCTTATAGCGCTGCCTAATTTAGACGGCAGCTTTACCTGTACTTTGTTTTTCCCATACGAAGGAGCATTTTCTTTTAATAGCCTAAAAACAGACGAAGACATTCTTCATTTTTTTACTAAAGTTTTTCCGGATGCTGTTCCTTTAATGCCCACTCTTTTAGAGGACTACAAAGAGAATCCTACTGCATCTTTAGGGATTATTCGTTGTTTCCCATGGACTGTTTCAGATAAAGTAATGCTTATTGGAGATGCCTCTCATGCAACCGTTCCTTTTTATGGGCAAGGAATGAATTCTGGTTTTGAAGATTGTACTATTTTCAATCAATTTATGGAGCACTATGGAGACGATTGGACTGCTTGCTTTAAGGCTTACGAATTAGAGCGCAAAGCGAATGGAGATGCAATTCAAGAATTGTCTTTGCACAATTTTATAGTGATGCGAGATAAAACAGCAGATCCTAAGTTTTTGTTGCAAAAGAAAATTGAAAAACATTTTTCAGATAAATATCCTGACAAATGGTTGCCTCTTTATTCCATGGTAACCTTCTCAAATATACCTTACGCCAAGGCTTGGTCTCTGGGGCAAAAACAAGAAGCTATGATGGAAAAGGTTCTTCAACTACCCGATATAGAAAACAAATGGGATTCTTTAGAAGTAGAAAGTTTAATGTTAGCTATGATAGAATAAAAAAAACCACCCAATTGGGTGGCTTTTTTTTATTAAGTTGAATCAGAGTTAAATTATTTACTCAAATAAATCATCAAAATTGTTTCCATGGACATACCCTCTTCTTCTACAATCATTGAAGTAGTTAAGGTTAAATTAGTTTCACTTACTTCTACAATAGTAAAATATTCAAAGTCTTCTTCAGGATTTATAAATTGAATTGTATCGTCGTTAACTAGCTCGTAAGCTAGTTCAATTGTATCTTCTGAATCGTCTATAGTGAACATAGTGCTTGTCACGGAAAGTGTTCCAGTAATCTCGCCATCTTGTGTAAAACCATTAAGGGCTATTTCATCCCATTCTGCTTGAGAATTTGGCATTGGAAAGCCCATACTTTCTTCAAATTCTTCTGGTGTCATCATTGAACTCATCATGATTAACATACTTAACATATCTTGAGGTAATAATACGCCAACTGTAGACGAATCGATAGTCCAGTTTCCAAGAATCTGATCTGAAACAGAAGCGGCGTATTCACAAGAATTGTCATCTACTGTTGCCAAGGAATTGTAGTTTAAAGCCATCGTGTCTGTACATCCAGTAATCGAGAACACACAAGAATTGTCATTTTCAGTTGCATCAGCATCGTAGTTAGTTGCAGTTGAGTCTGTACATCCCATTACCGCATCTTCTTCGCAAGAAGAAAAAGTTAAAATTGCTGCAAGAACTGTTAAAATTGAAATATTTCTCATTTTAGAGGTGGTTTAATTAATAGTTACTTTAAAGTAATTGTTTGCTAAGGTAAATTTTTATTTCAAATTCAAAAGACTTATTATCCTCTTCTTCTAAAATGGTTGAGTAAAGGGTCAGGTTTGTTGCGTTTAAGTTAAGTGTGTTAAAGCGCTTAAAAATTAGTTTGTTGCGTTAATAATGTTTGGATATGTAAGTTGCAATGTATTTTCATTTTGAGGGAGATGAGCGTACTTATTTTAAAAACGGATTGTTTTCTTTTTCAAAACCAATGCTTGTTTTAGGTCCATGTCCCGGGTACACAATCATGTTGTCATCCAAGGTGAATAATTTTTCTCGAATCGATTTTAATAAGGTTTCGTGATCGCCCATAGGTAGATCAGTTCTTCCAATACTTAAGTGGAATAAAACATCTGCACAAAGTGCGATATTTTCTTTTTTGTTGATCAAACAAATATGGCCTGGAGCATGACCTGGAGTGAAGATAATCTCAAATTCTGAATCACCAAATTTTACAACATCTCCTTCTTCAATAAAACCCTCTACTTCTGGTAGCTCTGCTAGCTGAACTCCATACTTAGTTGCTGCTAAAGGAGCGTATTCCAGCATAGGTAAATCCAGCTTGTGCATTAACGGTTTTAAATTGAAGGTATCCGAAACAAATTTATTTCCAAATACGTGGTCTAGGTGACAATGCGTGTTTATTAGAGCTACAGGTTTTAAGTGGTTTTCTTCTATATAGCTCTTTAGTATCTTGTTTTCTTCATGGTCATAACAACCTGGATCCACTATTATACATTCATTCGTTTCATCAAAAGCAACATAGGTATTTTCCTGAAAAGGATTAAAAGTGAAACTTTTTATAGTTATCATCTTAGTAGTTGTTTGTCATACTTCGGAACTCTATAACTTTGGTGTTGCCTTGTCTGATAACTCTGTTGTAATTAAAGTTGGTTTCATCTAAAAGCCTTATTTCTACCAAATCAGTCTCGTCTCCAGGAATGTAATTTCCAGTATAGTAAGCTAGATGATCGTAGTCAAATTGAATCCATTTGTTGGTAAGGTCGTCATCAATTGAGCCATTTTCGTAATATTTTACTTTTTTATCGATACTAAATTCTATTTCCGTAAAATTTGTTTCCGTATTTGGCGTTGTATATTCATAAAAAGATAAACCGAGTTGACCTGTTATAAACTTCGCCCATTCAATTTCATTTATTGGATAGTCTGTGTTGTAAAATTCTTCGAATTCTACAAAAGTAAATGTAGCATATTCAGCTATTAACGAATTTAGTTTTTGGTTAGAGGGTAAGTTGTAAACCACGTGGTAGTTTACTTTCCATTTGTCGTATAAATTCTCATCAATATTAATTGCGAATTCACAAGATGCTCCTCCATTTGAGTCTTCCATTCCAAAATTAACGGCATTCTCATCATTGCAAACAGTAGGGTCTTTTTTACATGCAGCTAAGCAAAGTAAAACGAGTATTAGAATAGGTAATTTTTTGAGCATTATTTTTTTTTAATTAATGTTCAAATATAATTATTTTTTTTTTGGTTTTTTTATTTTTTGCAGCTTCCAAAATTAGACAATTGTAATGAAAAATGAGTTTTTAATTTGACATGTATTAATGTATATTTACAGATGTAAAAACTAATATAATAATAATGTCAAAATTTAAATTTAATATAACGGGTCACTGTTTAGTTACAGGTTCAAGTAGTGGAATAGGAAAAGCTATCGCATTGGAATTTGCATCAAAAGGTGTTCCAATAGTTGCAGTATCTAAAGATAAAAGAGCTTTGATAAAGTTGAAAAATGAAATTACGAGTGTTTTCGATGTTGACTGTTACATATTGAATAAAGATTTAATTGATGAGGAATCTCCTCTTGAAATATACCAATGGTGTATAGATAATAAGATAGATGTTCAAATATTAATAAATAATATTGGTCTTGGCTGTTCGGGGAGTTTTGAGGATTCTTGTGAGAAATCAAACGAAGATTTAGTTCGTTTAAACCTCTTTCCAATGTTGCATTTAACAAGATTGTTTTTACCCACCTTGAAAAGGTACAACAATTCTTATGTGTTGAATATGAGTAGTTTAGGGCATTGCATTCCAATGCCGTACAAGGCATTGTATGCTGCATCCAAAGCTTTTGTTTACTCTTTTTCTAAGGCATTGTCTGTAGAATTAAAGAGTGCTAATGTGCAAGTTTCAGTATCCTGTCCAGCTGGAGTATATACAAATCCTCATGTTGTACAACGTATTAATTCGGGCGGAATAATTGCAAAATGGACTAGTTTAAGCGTGGGTAGAGTTTCTTATTTTATTGTAAATTCTATGTTAAAGGGAAAGAAAACAATTGTCCCTGGCATTGGAGCCAAATTTTTATTGTTTTTAATGCGAGTTTTGCCCGAAAGTTTAAATATATTGATAGCCGGTAGAATGATAAAAAAAAATGAAGGCTAAAATAAATCATATTGTTTCAGAAAGTTTTGAAGAATTTGTTAGCTGGCGAAAACACATCCACGCAAATCCCGAATTGTCTTTTGAGGAAGTTAAAACTGTCAATTTTGTGGCTGATAAATTAGCTGAAATGGGTGTTAATTACACCAAAGGTATTGCTGGAACAGGATTAGTAGCTCTTATTGAAGGTGTAAACCCATCTCGTAAATGTATTGCTCTTAGGGCAGATTTAGATGCTTTGCCAATTCAGGAGGAAAATGAAATTTCATTTAAATCAACTTTTCCTGGCGTAATGCATGCTTGTGGTCATGATGTACATACGACCTGTTTGTTAGGTGCTGCAAAAGTTTTAAACGCTCTAAAGTCAAATTTTGAAGGCTGTGTGAAATTGATTTTTCAACCCGGAGAAGAGGTTCTTCCCGGAGGAGCATCTATGATGATTTCAGAGGGTGTTTTAGAAAATCCAAGTGTAGATGAAATTTATGCACTGCATGTATTTCCTGATATGGATGCCGGTAAAATTGGTTTTAAAGCCGGTAAATATATGGCTGCGTGTGATGAGTTGTATCTATCTGTTGTTGGTAAGGCCGGACATGCAGCATTGCCAGACCAATACAATAATCCGATCATGATTATTGCTGAACTATTACCCAAGCTACATTCTTACCTAAATTCAATTTCCATACAGGACGAGCCTTTTGTATTTGCTTTTGGGGATTTACATGCTGCTGGTGCAACCAACATAATTCCCAAACAAGCAAATGCTAAGGGAACTTTACGTACAATGAATGAGAAATGGCGAGCGGAAATTCATTCTAAATTAAAAACTTTTGTACAAGACTTTTTAAAGTCTAAAAATGCCAAAGGTGAACTCAAAATAATTAAAGGTTATCCTTTTTTAAACAACAATAAACAGTTAACCAGTACTGCATTTAGTGCTTCTCAGGCTATTTTAGGTGAGAAAAATGTTGAAGAAATGGCTATTCGAATGACTGCCGAAGATTTTTCTTTTTACAGTCAGCTTATTCCTGCTTGCTTTTTTAGGTTGGGGGTACGTAATGAGTCTCTTGGGATCATTCACGGTGTTCATCACCCTAAATTTAACATAGACCATCAAGCACTTAAAGTAGGTGTAGCATCCCTTTCATATATTGCAATAAATTCTCTTAAAACCAACTAGCTTTTGTTAGTTTTGCAAATCAATTACCTTAAAATTATGCCTAAAACAGTCTTCTTTTTAGCTTTTCTAGTGTCTCAACTCGTTTTTTCTCAAACTAGTCAAACAAGAGAATTAACCGTTGAGAACTTCCCCATTCCTGTTTTTACAAACAGCAACTTATCGTTACTAATTCTCGGTACCGCTTGGTCTAACAACCTTATTACTGGTGATGAAATTGCTGTTTTTGACACTGAAGGGAATGTAGTTGGAAATTCCATTGTTTTAGAGGGACATAACGGAATGGCCGTTTGGGGTGATGACCCTCTTACAAAAGTAAAAGATGGCATTTCTTTAGGTGAACGATTCACAATTGTACATTGGTCAAAGAAGTCAAATGAGTATTATTCATATAAGAATTTTGAAATTCAAACAGGCACCGTAACTTACATTAAAGACGGCTTTACGATTGTTTCTTCAATGGGAGAGCCTGAAGTTTTTAATAGAGAAAATGCAGTTTCCTATCATGTTAAAAGTGTTTTGAGTGATTTCAATGTTTTTTCTTTTTATACAGACGCTAAGGCAATTCGCTCTTTCAAGGTGTCTTCTATTGAAGGTATTGTATTGGAAGTATCTGACTCAATTTTTGATCAAGGGTTCCATTTCTTTTTAGATTCTTTAGATTTACCAGTGAATACCTATGATGTTGAGCTGTTTTCTGAGAAACAGCTTCTAAGTAAAAAGACCTTTTCGGTTGATTAATAGGTCTATACCACTGTTTTTTTTATAGGTATATAGGGGGGTAATTTAATTTATAAATTTTAAGGCCTTATTTTATCAGTTATTTTATTAAATTTGATAAAATCCCCTGTAGATATGATAAAAGCTAACTCCCCTAAATTACGCTTACTTTTTTCATTCTTGATTCCTTTTTTGAGTTTTGCTCAAGATTGTGATTTAAATTATATCCCCGAAAATACGGGCTCCAATATGATTATAATGATCAATGGAGACGCTTTAACAAATGAGGTGCTTGTTGCTGGAGATAGCATAGGTGCTTTTATGAATATTAATGAGCAGTGGGTTTGTGTTGGAGGAATAGAATGGACAGAACAGCAACAAACTTTAGCTGTTTGGGGGAATGATGCAAACAACTTTTACCAAGACGGTTTAATGGCTATGGATGAAGTTGTTTTAAAAGCCACGTCTAATGGTGTTTTATACGACATAACTTATGCTCCGACTATCACTTTTGTTGTTAATGGAATTACAATTCTAAATTCAACATTAAGCATGACTCCTGTTTGCGATGATTTAGGGAATCTCTATGGTTGTACCAATCAAAGTTATGATGAATACAATTCTTTAGCAACTATTGATGATGGTTCTTGCCAAACAATAGGGGAAGTTTCGGGTTGTACAATTGCGGGTTATGTAGAGTACAATCCAATTGCTACAGTATTCGATAATTCTTGTATTACGCTCGCCGTTAATGGATGTACTGATGCTTCGTATTTAGAGTATTCTTTGGGAGCAAACAATGACGATGGATCTTGTGAAAATTTAATAGTTTCGGGCTGTACCAATTCAAATTATGTTGAATACAATCCTGAGGCAAATCAAGAGAACCAATCTTGTAGCACTTATATTATTTACGGTTGTACCGATAGCAATTATTTAGAGTACGTAAATACGGCTAATACAAACGATGAGTCTTGCCTTACTCTAAAAGTTTTAGGCTGTATGAATTCGTTGTACGTGGAGTATAACCCTTTGGCAAATTTTGACGATTCTTCCTGTTCTACAGTAATTGTTTATGGATGTACAGATGAAACAGCATTTAATTACAATGTAAATGCCACTACAAATAATGAAACTTGTGTTCCTGTTGTAATGGGTTGCACTAACAGTAATTATCAGGAGTTTGATGCTTCAGCAAACACAGATGATGGCTCTTGTAGTACAGCTTACACTGTGGGTTGTACAGAAGCATTTTCGTTAAACTATAATCCTATGGCTCAAGTAGATGATGGCTCCTGTATTGCTTTGTTTTTTGGGTGCAATGATACTACTGCATTTAACTTTGAACCTAGTGCCAATATAAATGATGGTACTTGCATTGCAAAAACTTACGGATGTATAGATGCGCAATCTTTTAATTATGATGCATTAGCTAATACATCTGATGCCTCTTGTATTCCAATTGTTTATGGTTGTTTGGATTCGGATTATATGGAGTTTAATGCGGCAGCGAATACAGATCAAAACTCTTGTTCAGTTTTAATTATTTACGGCTGTATGATTCCTGATGCATCTAATTTTGATCCCGAAGCCAGTATAGAAGATGGTTCTTGTTTCTACAATGGATGCATGGATCAATTGGCTTTAAACTATGAAGCATATGCTTCAATGGATGATGGTTCTTGTATGTATAATTCTGCCTGTGAATTGCCTTTGGAGTATACGGGTAATACGGGAAGTAATATGATTGTTGGTATTTTAGATGCAGCCATAGAAGCATTGCCCATAACAAATAACAATGCATACATTGTTGCAATATCGAGTGATGAAATGGTTGTCGGCTCAATCCGTATGTCTGTTTTTGATGGAACAATTGCGGTATGGGGAGACGATACTGCAACTCCAGAAATAGATGGAGCTACTGCATTTTCAGCCTTAAGTTTTCAGTTGGTAAATTCCAATGTACTCTATGATATTGTAACGGATGAAGTGTTGTATACAACGAACAATATTGAATTGATTTCCTCTACTGATTACGTGATTGTTGATTGTGGAAATGACATGGGATGTACTGACGCTACAGCTCTGAATTACGATAGTTTAGCTGAGTTTGATGACAACTCATGTATATTACCTTCGTATGGCTGTACTGATGCTACAGCTTTTAATTTTAATGTAAACGCCAACGTTAATCAAGTTTCTGAACAAGATGCTACGAACCCGTGTATTGCTAAAGTAATAGGATGTACTTCTGTAGAGTCTGTAAATTACGATGCTCAAGCAAATATCGACAATGGCTCTTGTGTCCCTCTTGTGTATGGTTGTACCGATGAATCTGCACTCAATTACAATCCTTTTGCAAATATGTTAAATGATGAGTGCATACAAATTATTGCTGGTTGTGCTAATGAAACTGCTTTAAACTATAATCCAGCCGTAAATGTAAACAACAACACTTGTATATTTCCTAAACTAGGTTGTATCGATTCTTTGGCTTTAAATTTCAACGATCAAGCCAATACTGATGACGGTTCATGTATTGCCCTAGTTTCTGGTTGTACGCTTCCCTATGCTTTTAATTTTGATTCATTAGCGAATCAAAATAATGGAACTTGTATTCCTGTTCGAAATGGATGTACGGATTCATCGGCTACAAACTACGATGCTGAGGCCAATACCGATAATGGTTCTTGTATAGCGATTGTTTTAGGTTGTACAAGTACAAGCGCTCTCAATTACAATATACTCGCCAATACCGATGATTCCTCTTGTATAGCTGCTGTTATGGGGTGTATTGATTCTCTTGCAGTAAATTACAATCAATTTGCCAATACAAATGACGGCTCATGTATTGCTAAAATTTTAGGATGTACGGATTCGTTAGCTTTAAATTATACGACTCAAGCCAATACAGATGATGGTTCATGTATTGCTAAAGTTTTTGGTTGTACGCTTGCTTATGCTTTTAATTTTGATTCAATAGCGAATCAAAATAATGGAAGTTGTATTCCTGTACAAAATGGATGTACAGATGCATCGGCTTTAAATTACGATGCCGAAGCAAATACCGATAATGGTTCTTGTGTAGCAATCGTTTTGGGTTGTACAAACCCTTCTGCTTACAACTATAATCCTCTTGCCAATCAAAGTGATTTTTCATGTCAAAGCCAAATTTTAGGCTGTACTGATGAAAGTGCTGTAAACTTTAATCCATCAGCAAATACGGATAATGCTAGTTGTGTATTGCCCATTTTTGGTTGTGCAAATCCTCTAGCTGTAAATTTTGATCCTACTGTAAATACCGACGATAATTCTTGTGTGTATCCTTATTATGGTTGTACCAATTCTGCAGCTCTAAATTTTAATCCATTAGCTAATTCAGACAACGGGTCTTGTATTGATATTGTATACGGGTGTACGTTCAATTATTCATTTATAACAAATTACAACAGCCTAGCAACTGTAAATCAGATGAGTGATTCGGACTTATCTGATCCTTGTGAATATTCATTTGGAAGAAGGGCTTTAAATGAAGTTTGTATCGATCCCATAGCGAGTAACTATTTTCCAATGGCAGATCCTCAAAACGCGCAGTACAATGAATTCATTTCCTCAAATATAGCTGTCAATTCATCTTCTTGTGTGTATACTTATGGATGTACCGATTTAGCTGCATACAATTATGATGCTGAAGCGAATATAGACGACGGCTCTTGTATAGATTACGATGAAGTTACAATAGGTTGTACCGATGAAGCTTATCTTGAGTTTAATGAAGATGCCTTAGTTTCTAATTCAGCTTTGTGTATTACCTTAAGTGTTGCGGGCTGTACCAACATAAATGCGATTAATTATAATGAATTCGCCAATTTAAGTGATTCTTCGTGCTTGTTTACTGAAGTATTTGGATGTATGTACAATTCAGCCATTAACTTCAATGAAAATGCTACCATTGATGATGCATCATGTGTTATGCCTCTTTTGGGATGTACAGATATAAATGCATTGAATTACAATTCTTTGGCTAATGTAGATTCAGGCAACTGTATTCAAATTAGTTATGGTTGTACCAATGCCAATGCCTTTAACTACAATTCGGCGTCCAATACAGATGATTTCTCTTGTATCCCAGTTGTATATGGATGTACTAATCCTACTTCATTTAACTACAATTCCTCGGCCAACACAGACGACGGTTATTGCATTGCAACCAATAGCGGATGTACAGATCCGTCAGCATTAAATTATGCTGCAGCTTTTAATACCCCAGATTTCTCATGTATTTATGAAGTCTTAGGTTGCTTGGATTCTACAGCTCTTAATTACAATCCTTTCGCAAATACGTACGATAATTCTTGTATTGAAATGGTTTTGGGTTGTACCAATATTAATGCATTCAACTTCAATTTATTAGCGCTCGATGATGATGGTTCTTGTATTGAGATTAGTTATGGATGCACAAATCCTTATGCATACAACTTCAATGAGTTTGCAAATACAGACGACTATACTTGTGAGAGTATTGTTTATGGATGTACTAATTTATCGTCTCTAAACTACAGTTATTCTGCAAATACTGATGATGGTACCTGTATTGAAAAAATAGAGGGTTGTACTGATTACTCTGCTCAAAATTACAATATAGAAGCCAATTCAAATGACAATTCATGTAGCTACTTATTGGGAGGTTGTACAGATGAAAACTACATAGAATTTAATGAGCTGGCAGATTATGCTGATGGGTCTTGTCAGAACTTAATTGTATACGGTTGTACCAATACGATGTATTTAGAGTTTAGTGTTTTGGCCAATACAAACGATAATTCGTGTGAGGTAATAAAAGTTGAAGGTTGTAATTCTAATTTTGCAGACAATTTTTTATCGAGTGCTAATTTTAACGATGGCTCCTGTTCTTTTGAAGGTATTTCATTAAACTACTCAGATGCTTTAGCGACCATACAAAATTTAACTACTGTAATAGAAACTGGTGTCGCAGATCCTATATACATTGATTTGGTTTTGGGTTGGAATATGATAGGTTTCACACATAATCAGGTTATGAGTGTTGAAGAATCCTTTCTTTCGGTCACAGAAAACACAGAAATGAGTACTGAATTTCCGTTACAAATTGTAAAAAATGTATCTGGACAGTTTTGGTCGCCAGAATTTGGCGTAAACATGCTTGGCGATTTAACACCTGGTATGGGTTATATGATATACATAAACGAATCCATGCTTAATTTTAGTTTTACGCAGGATTAAGTTTACTGTTTTTCAAATAATACAATACTTTCTACATGAGATGTATGAGGGAATTGATCAACTAGGCTCAGTTTTATTAATTGATAGCCACTGTTTACAAGATATTCTGTATCTCTTGCTTGAGTGGCTGGATTGCATGAAACGTACACCAACCTCTTTGCATTTAATTGAACTACTTTCTTTAAGGTTTTAGGCGAAATACCAGCTCTGGGAGGGTCTAGAACTACCGTAGAAATTGTACCCTTGTATTGTGGGTATTCTTGAAGAAATTTCCCTACATCAGTAGCAAAGAATTTCAGTCCGTTAATATTGTTTCTTTTTGCATTCTTTTTTGCATCTGTAATTGCTTCAGGTACAATATCTACACCTATTACCTGAATGTTTGGTAACTGCGCGGCTATTAGTTGTCCAATTGTTCCTGTGCCACAGAATAAATCTAACACAACCTCTTGTTTGTCTTGCGTGCATTTTACATACTCAATTACCTTGGTGTAAAGTTTTTCCGCACATTTAGGGTTGGTTTGAAAGAAACTTTGCATGCTAATTTCAAAATTCAAGCCCAAAAGGTTCTCCACAATTTTATCTTCTCCATATATTAAAGTGCAATTTCCATCTGTTGCTTGAATACGGTCTCCAATACTGTCGTTGATTGTGTGCAATAAGCCTGCAAAACGGTTTCCTAAAATGGTTTTTAACAGTTTCACAAAAGCCTCCATATCAAAACGGTCTAGTTCTGCTGATGTGGTAACTAAATTAAGGAGCAGTTTGTTCTCTACATAAGATTTTCGAGCCACTAAGAAACGTAAAAATCCTTCTTTCTTTGGCGGATGCCAAGGGCTAAGATTGGCCCTCATGAAAAAGTCTTTTAATATAGGGAATGCATTCTCTAATTCAGCATCAAATAAGCCGGAGTCCTTTTCTAAATCTTCTACCATCCACCAAGTTCCTCGGTGTTTAAATCCGAAAGCAAACTCATCTATATCGCCTTTTACGTCAAAATCATAACGAATAGCCGAAAACGAGTATTCCATTTTATTACGATAGTGCCAGACTTCAGGAGAACTAATAAATTCATCATATTTGGTCTCTAAGTCTTCAATCTTGCCAATTCTTTTGAAGAGTTGGAAGCAGGTATTTTTTTTGTTTTGTTCTTGTAATTGAATAGGGAGTTGAGCATAAGGTGCACCAGGAATCATTTGGTAAGGAGTTTCCACTTCTTCTTTAGATTTCTCTAGAACTTCAACCAGTTTACATTCTGCGTGCTTCTTTTTGCATTTATGTACCGATGCAAGTACCTTTTGTCCAGGTAGACTGTTGTCAACAAAACAAACAAAATCACCATCTTCGGTGGGGATTTTAGCAATTCCCTTACCCCCAAAAGCTAAGTCTATTATGTTTAGCTCTATTCGCTCTCCTTTTCTAAAGAGTCGTTTGTTTCTGTTATTTCCCATACGGCAAAGATAATTTGATAGGGGGGATGAGCAATAAATTCTGAACTAATTTGAGTTTTAGATCTTACAAGCATTCCATAGTGCATCTTTTGGTGTTGGTGCAGTTACTGTAATAGCTTCATTTTTCACAGGATGAATAAAACTTATTTCTCTAGCATGTAACGAAATTGAGGCATCTTTGTTGGAGCGTTTTGCTCCATATTTTAAATCTCCTTTAATACAACAACCTATCGTCGATAATTGAACTCTAATTTGGTGGTGTCTGCCAGAAATAGGCTCCACTTTAAGTAGGGTGTAACGATCAAGTGTTTTTAGAACTGCATAGTCTAAAACTGATTTCAAAGCTCCTTCGTAAGGCTTACTATAAGCTCTAGATTTGTTTTTTTGTTGGTTTTTTATCAGGTAATGTTCAAGTCGGTCTTCTTTTTTTAACGGAGGTTTTTCCACAATAGCCCAATAGGTTTTTTGGATGGTTTTTTCTCTAAACAATTTATTCATTCGAGTTAAGGCCTTACTCGTTTTAGCAAAAATAACAGCTCCACTTACGGGGCGGTCTAAACGATGAATAACGCCACAAAAGATGTTGCCGGGCTTGTTGTATTTTTCGCGTAAATAAGATTTTATAAATTCACACAAAGGCTTGTCTCCGGTTTTATCTCCTTGAACTAAATCTCCTGCTTTTTTATTTACAACAATAATATGATTGTCTTCGTAAAGAACTTCAAGCATTAATATTGTTCTTTTTCGTTGGGGAAGTCTACCGATTTTACATCATCAACATAGGCTTTTATTGCGCCTGTAATTTCATCGAACAAGGATAAGTAGCGTCTTAAAAAGCGTGGGCTAAACTCATGCGTCATGCCAAGTAAATCGTGGGTAACGAGCACTTGTCCGTCTACTCCAGCACCTGCTCCAATCCCTATTACAGGTATGGATATACTCTGGGCTACTTTTTTAGCTAAGCTGGCAGGTACTTTTTCCAATACCAAAGCAAAACAACCCGTATCTTCTAATAATTTGGCATCATTAATTAATTTTTTGGCTTCCTCTTCTTCTTTTGCTCTTACTGTGTATGTTCCAAATTTATAAATGGATTGAGGTGTTAAGCCAAGGTGTCCCATAACGGGAATTCCAGCTTTTAAAATACGTTGAATAGAATCTATAATTTCGCTTCCGCCTTCAAGTTTAACAGAATGCCCTCCTGATTCTTTCATTACTCTAACTGCCGAGCTAAGTGCTTTTTTGGAGTTTCCTTGGTAGGTTCCAAAAGGCAAGTCAACAACAACCAAAGCTCTATCAACGGCTCTTACCACAGATGCTGCGTGGTAAATCATTTGATCTAGTGTTATCGGAAGGGTTGTTTCATGTCCAGCCATCACATTAGAGGCCGAATCTCCAACTAAAATTACATCTATACCCGCTCTGTCTACCATTTTTGCCATGGTATAGTCGTAAGCAGTTAGCATTCCAATTTTTTCACCATTACGCTTCATTTCCAGAAGTACGTTTGTGGTTATTTTTTTAAATTCTTTTTTATGAACAGACATATTTCTACTTTTCAAGTATGGGGTTTAAGTCTTTTAGTGTATCGGTAATTGTACTATCTAGATTAAAGTAAACAGTATCTGCAGTGCAAAAGTTGGTTAAAATAGAATCAATAAAATACTGCTCTTCTAGTTGTTTGTTTAGTACCTTTTGAAACAATTCCAATTCTAAATCTTCGAAATGTAATTTGACATTATTCAATGAGTCCGTAATGAGTTTGTTCTCAATTTTTAGTTGCCTATTTTCTAGGGTATTATTTATTACTTTTGTGCTTAAGTCTACCAATAGGCTTACCTGGTTGGTGTCTACGGCTGATTTAATCACCGCATATTCTGAATTTTCTTTATCCAATTGCTCGTTGATTAGGCGCATGGTTCTTAATTGGTTTTCTAGAACACGAATCGCATTTTCTAATTCTAAAGCCCTAGCATCTAAGGATTGTTCCAGCTCTTGCTTTAGTTTTTCGTTCTTTGTGATTAGATCACGAATTTCTTGGTCGCTTAAGTAAATTTTTGTTTTGTCTCGGTAGAGCTCATCGGCATGAATAGTCAAAAAATCTACCCTACCTTTTGTTTCTGGTCCTATAAACAAGCCAAAACTACCCGCCTCTAGTCCCTCTACTCTAAAACTATGTACCAAAATTCCATTTATGTATAGGTCATGATCGGTGCCGTTGGTTTTTATATTTAGGTCGTTGTACTCGTTAACCCCTTTAACAACGCTATTTTTTACCCAACCATCTTTCCCTTCTGAAGTTAAAGTAACGTAGTTTCCTTCTATTAATTGACGAATTCGAAAACGATGAAATTTGTTTATTTCACATATAATGGCTGATTGGCCACTGTTGCTGGCTCTAATAATTAGGCCAAGGCTTTGGTTTGTTTTTTCAACAGGGCCAAGCATTAATGAGGTACGCACATTAAAACTAGTGAGGTCGTTTTCCCAGGTAGACATTACTGCATAAGGACTTTCTGCTTTAGTTCTGTTCATGAAATATTCGCCTTCATCAAATACAAAAAAGTTATCATCGTTGGTTAAAACAGGCCAAAGATTGTTTAGTTCGCTAAAAGACTCATCTAGCATTAGTTGGCTCAGCTTTTTATGAACGGTTTGTTGTCCAATAGCTTGAAAACTTAATACCACGAATAAGATAGGTAGGCACGATAATTGTTTCATCAGTCACAAATTATTTACCTAACAAAAGTAATAAAATATTATACCTTTGTTCCATGATTAGAAAAACACTTTTAGTACTCAGTTTAATCGCTCTTTTTACCTCTTGCGATAACGATTTAAAAATTATTGCAGATTGGAAAGATGTTCCGGCTGTTTATGGTATCCTTAATGCACAAGATTCTGTGCATTACATCAAACTCAACAGGGCCTTTTTAGGACAGGGTGATGTAATGATGATGGCTCAAGAGTTTGATTCTCTTCATTACGCAGTTGATCAAGTTGGTATTCGCTTAATAGAAAAAGAAGAGGACGATGTTCCAAGTCAAAATGGTGCAAACTGGCAAACGCGAAATACGTATGAATTAGAGCCGACAAACGAATTTGTTCGGCCTGAAGGAGTTTTTAGTTCTCCTACGCAAACAATTTACAAAACAACAGCACCTTTAAACAAAGATTTTTATTACTCCGTAGAAGTTTACAGAAAATCTAACGATACAATTATTGCTCAAACAGATGGTCCAATCCCTATTCTTTCTCCGCTATCAGTGATCAATCCTAATACATTTTCTGCTTTGATTATTTTGCCAAACTCGTATATCCCAAAAGTACAGTGGAGAAGCGTTTCTGGTGGTAAAATGTATGAATTGTCTATGCGATTTAATTACATGGAGTTTCCAATTTCCGGCGAAAGCGATACCTTGTTTAAATCTATAGAAATTAACTACCCTAGTATTTTTTCTATTGATACAGATGGCGGCGATAACATGGATTACCCTTTGTCTTACGATCAGTTTTTAGGTTTTATTGCTGCTAACATCCCCGAAGATCCAACTGTTAGAAGACTTGTAGTAGGCTTCGATCCTTCTCAAACAGGATCTGGAGGCGTTTCTATAAAACACGCTTGCTTAGATTTTAGCCTTAGTGCTGCAGGCGAAGATTTATCTACTTATTTGGTGTTGAATGAAAATTCAAACTCCTTAGTTCTTGATCGACCAGAGTACTCAAACATAGAAAATGGGGTAGGTATTTTATCATCCAGAACGGTTAAATCGGTTAATGGTGTTAAAATTAGCAACCAAACGAACGATGAAATTGCTAAAAGCGAGGTGACAAAGCATTTGAATTTCGGTTACTTTACGCTTGATTCAAGTACTAACCCACCCGAAATAGAAATTAACTACGGTAATTAGACATTTTGTCATAAGTATTGTCATGTTTTGAGGGTATTTCTGTCAAAACATGACTTTTTTTATGGTCTAAATATTCATTTATCTAATGGCACAAAGATTGACTATTGAGATTGTAGAAAATTTAAACAACTAATAAATACATTTAGATATGAGTAAAATTATCGGAATTGACTTGGGAACAACAAACTCTTGTGTATCGGTAATGGAAGGTAATGAACCTGTCGTTATTGCAAACGCAGAAGGGAAAAGAACCACACCATCTATTGTTGCCTTTGTTGAAGGTGGCGAACGTAAAATTGGTGACCCTGCAAAACGTCAGGCAATCACGAACCCTACAAAAACAATTTCTTCTATAAAACGTTTTATGGGAGAGTCTTTTGCAAAATGTGCAAAAGAAATTAAAAATGTACCTTATACTGTTGTTAAGGGCGATAACGACACACCTCGTGTAGATATTGACGGTCGTTTGTACACACCTCAAGAAATTTCAGCAATGGTTCTTCAAAAAATGAAGAAGACGGCGGAGGAGTATTTAGGTCAAGAAGTTACTGAAGCTGTAATTACAGTTCCTGCCTATTTTAACGATTCTCAAAGACATGCAACGAAAGAAGCAGGAGAGATAGCAGGCTTAAAAGTTCGTCGAATTATTAACGAACCAACTGCCGCAGCATTAGCTTACGGATTAGATAAAAAAGACAAAGATGTAAACATTGCTGTATTTGATTTAGGTGGTGGTACTTTTGATATTTCTATCCTAGAATTAGGTGATGGTGTTTTTGAAGTGAAGTCTACCAACGGTGACACACATTTAGGTGGTGATGATTTTGATCAGGTTATTATAGACTGGTTGGCAGAAGAATTTAAAGCAGAAGAGTCCATTGACTTACGTGAAGATCCAATGGCACTTCAACGCTTAAAGGAAGCTGCTGAAAAGGCAAAAGTAGAATTGTCTGCATCTGCACAAACAGAAATTAACTTACCTTATGTAACGGCTACTGCTTCAGGACCAAAACACTTGGTTAGAACTTTAACGCGTTCTAAATTTGAACAAATTGCAGATTCCTTAATCCGACGATCTATTGCACCTTGTAAAAAAGCTTTAGCTGATTCTGGATTAGATAAAAATGAAATTGACGAAGTAATCTTAGTAGGAGGTTCTACTCGTATACCAGCCATTCAAGCTATTGTAGAAGAATTCTTCGGTAAAAAACCATCAAAAGGAGTTAATCCTGATGAGGTTGTTGCTGTTGGTGCTGCTATCCAAGGTGGTGTTTTAACTGGAGAAGTAAAAGATGTTCTTTTATTAGATGTTACGCCACTTTCGTTAGGTATTGAAACTATGGGAGGCGTTTTCACCAAATTAATTGATGCAAACACAACTATCCCTACGAATAAGTCTCAAGTATTTTCTACTGCAGCAGACAATCAACCTGCGGTAGATATTCACGTACTTCAAGGAGAGCGATCTATGGCTAATGATAATAAGTCTATTGGTCGTTTCCAATTAACAGATATTCCACCAGCACAAAGAGGAACCCCTCAAATTGAGGTTACTTTTGATATTGATGCAAACGGGATTATGAAAGTATCTGCAAAAGATAAAGCTACAGGTAAAGAACAGCATATAAATATTGAGTCATCTTCTGGTCTTACAGACGAAGAAATTCAAAAAATGCGCGACGAAGCTAAAGCGAACGAAGATGCAGATAAGGAAGTGAAAGAAAAAGTTGACAAGCTAAATGCAGCTGATCAAATGATTTTCCAAACTGAAAAACAAATTGCTGAGTTTGGCGATAAGTTACCTGCAGACAAAAAAGAACCTATTGAAGCTGCGATTGCAGAATTGAAAAAGGCTCATGAAGCTGAAGATATAGCTGCGATTGATACTTCTATGGAAGCTCTAAATCAAATATTCCAAGCAGCATCTCAAGAAATGTATGCGCAATCTAACGAAGCTGGAGCCGAAGGCCAAGCTCCAGAAGCAGAGCCTGCAAAAGAGGATGTAACTGATGTTGATTTTGAAGAAGTAAAGTAACAAACTTAAATAATAAAAAAAAACCGGCTTTTTGGCCGGTTTTTTTTTTGACTAATCCTCGATATTGTCTAATATTGCTCAAACAAAATAAGATATTATGAAAGTTCAAATAGTTTTAGCCTTAGCAGGTATGTTAACCTTTGCATCTTGTCAAGACAATACAAAAGTAAAAGGAATTGATTTTGAGGTTACAAAAGAGTTCTCAAAAGAGGAATATAATACTCAAATGGTAAAGCTTTCTAAATTAGTAAATAAGGCTCTCGAAAAAGAAAAAGATAGTAAAACAATTGGAGCTAAAATTATTAGCTTGATGGCAAATTCTTTATTAGATGAAGAAGGATCTTTCAAAGCTGTATCTCAATCCATTTCAAAATCAAGTTTGTCTGATGCTCAGAAGTCTGAAATTTACGCAGTCCTTAAACAAGAATTCGATGATTCAGGTTTGAGAAAAGTGACTTCAGAAGAAGTAAACACTCAGATGAATAACTTATCAAAGTTGATAGAGAAGTCAATTAAAATTGATAAAGATTCACGTATCAGAAATAAGAGAATTGTTAGATTTATAAAAAAGTCAAATTTAGATTCAAAAACAGCCTTGAAAGTCTGTTTTGACACTATTTCTAACTCAGGTTTATCTGAAGATGATCAGAAAGCGTTCTTTGCCATTATTGAGCGTATGTTAATGGATTAACTTTTTTTAACCATATATAAAAAAACCACCCATTTAGGTGGTTTTTTTATGTTTATATTTGTTTAGTAAAATAATAAAAAAATGAAAAAACTACTCATCCCTTTAACTTTTTGCCCCTTGTTACTTTGGGCTCAAATGAATCCAATCGTTTTTGAAGAATACGATTTGGAAAATGGCTTACATGTCATATTACACGAAGACCACAGCACACCAATCGTTGCCGTATCGGTTTCTTATCATGTAGGCTCTAAGAACGAAGATCCAAGCCGTACAGGATTTGCTCACTTTTTTGAGCACTTACTTTTTGAGGGGTCAGAAAATATTGGAAGAGGTGAATACATGAAGTTAGTCCAAGATAATGGTGGTGTACTCAATGCAAATACTAGTTTTGATAGAACTTTTTATTATGAAATATTGCCATCCAATCAATTAGAATTGGGTTTGTGGATGGAGTCTGAACGTATGCTTCACGCCAAAATAGATCAAGAAGGTGTTAATACGCAAAGAGAAGTCGTTAAAGAAGAACTACGAGAACGAAATGAAAATACGCCCTATGGATCTATAATGAATGAGGTTTTTGAACATGCTTTTGAATCTCATCCTTACCGATGGACTCCTGGTGGTTCTCCTGAATATATTAATCAAGCGAATTTAAGTGAGTTTATGGAATTCTATAAAACATTTTATGTTCCAAATAATGCCTGTATTTCTATTGCAGGAGATATTTCTTTGAGCCAATCAAAGGAGTGGATTGAAAAATATTTTGGGACTATTCCAAGAGGTACATCAGCTGTACCAAGACCTACGGTAGTAGAGCCTGAGAAGTTTGCAGAAGTTCGTGATACTGTTTACGATAATATTCAGCTTCCGGCAGTTGTACAAGCTTATCATGGGCCTGCTCAAGGAACGGAAGATGCTTATGCTGTAGAGATGATGAGTATGATTTTATCTCAAGGTAATAGCTCGAGATTACAAAAAAACGTTGTAGATAAACAACAAAAAGCAGTTTATGCTGGAGCTTTCCCAATGCCTACTGAAGATCCAGGTTTGTTGTTGATGTTTGGAATTGCCAACATGGGTACAGAGGTTTTAGCTCTTGAAGATGCCATGAATGTTGAAGTCTCTCGAATGTCCGAAGAATTAATATCTATTGAAGAATTTGAAAAACTAAGAAATCAAATTGAAAATGATTTTATTAGTGGCAACACTTCCATGGCAGGTATAGCAGAAAGTCTTTCTGATTATTACTTATACTACAATGGCGAAACAAATTTAGTGAATACAGAATTGGAACGTTATTTTAATGTTACTAGAGAAGCTATATTAGAAGTCGCTAAAAAATACTTACGCCCTTCGAATAGAGTAACCTTACATTATTTACCCAAAACAGAAAAATAATAGTTGATATGAAAAATATAGTATTTATTTTATGCACAATAATAGCTACAAATATGGTAGCCCAAGATCGTTCTATACGACCTCAAGCAGCTCCAGCTCCAGAAATTCAATTAGGATCTACAGCGTCTTTTGTAATGGAAAATGGTTTGAAAGTTTTTGTGGTAGAAAACCACAAATTACCTAAGGTTTCCCTAGCGCTGCAGTTTAAGTATCATCCCGAACTTGAGGGTGAGTCTGTGGGTGTTTCTTCTATTGCAGGCGATTTACTTGGAACAAAAACAAGCACACGGTCTAAAGATCAAATAGATGCTTCCATAGATTACATAGGTGCAAATTTAACAACGTCATCTTCCGGTATTTATGCAAGTTCATTAAAAAAGCATCTTCCTAGTTTAATGGATCTTTTTTCGGATGTTCTAATAAATTCTGAATTTACAGAAGAAGAGTTTGCTAAATTAATCACACAAAACATTTCGGGTTTGGCCAATGCTTCTGACAGTCCAGATGCTATAGCTGCCAATGTGAATTCGGTGTTAAATTATGGGACTTCTCATACCTTTGGCGAACTAATGACTGAGGAATCACTCTCTAATATTACGCTTGCGGATTGTGAGCAATTTTACCAAACCTATTTTAGTCCAAAAAGTGCTTACCTAGCAGTTGTTGGAGACATCACCTTACCGGAAGTGAGAACCATGATGCGTAAGTATATGAGTGGTTGGAATGCTGAAGAATTTGAGAATGCTGTATACACTAGTGCAAAGGCGCCCTCGGAAAATAAAGTTTCACTTGTAAATAAGGTGGGTGCCGTGCAGTCTGTAATAAACATTACTTACCCAATTGACATACACCCATCTTCTGAAGATGTATTGAAGTTGAAAGTAATGAACAATATTTTAGGAGGAGGTTCTTCTGCGCGTCTTTTCAGAAATTTAAGAGAAGACAAAGCGTATACCTACGGAGCTTATTCAGCTGTTTCTATAAATGAATTGGGCTCTACTTTTAATGCATCAGCAAAAGTTAGAAATGAGGTTACAGATAGTGCCATTGTAGCCTTTTTCTCAGAGCTTAATGAATTACGTACTGTAAAAGTTACGCAAGAGGAGTTGCAAGGTGTTGTAAATAATATGTCAGGAAAATTTGCAATAGCTCTCGAAAATGCATCTACCGTTGCTCGTTTTGCAATCAATACAGATTATCTAGGTTTAGATGCGCAACATTATGCTACTTACCTAAAGCGTTTGTCCTCTATTACAGTAGAAGATATATTTCAAGTTGCTCAAAAGTATCTTAAACCAACCAATGCTCACATTATAGTAGTGGGCGATGCAGCTGAATTAAAGGATAAGTTAGCTGCTTTTGGTCCTGTAACACTGAGAGATAATTATGGTGTCGAAAAATCGGATTTAAAACCAGTTCCAAATGGTGTGTCCGCAACCTCTATTGTAAACGACTATATTGCCGCTATAGGTGGTGTTAAGAAATTAAAGAAATTAAACAGTCTTCAGTTTACATACGCTGCCGAAATACCTGGTGCTCCAGCAAAATTACAGATGAATGTTTTACAACAATTGCCCAATTCTTTTTCAATGTCTATGCAAATGATGGGTATGACTGTTCAAAGACAATATTCAAATGGAAATGGAGGCTTTAGTGACGGAATGCAAGGACAAAGTGAAATGACACCCGATGAATTAGCAGAAGCACAAACGCAGTATAAAATAGCAGCAGAATTAGCTTATTTTGATAATTATACAGCCCAAGTTACTGGGGTAGATATGCTAGATGATGAAGAGGTTTATGTGGTTATTCGTACCGACCTGAACGGTGAAATGGCTACCGAGTACTACAGTGTAAATTCTAAATTCTTAGTTAAAGTGGAATCTGTTGTAGATACCCCACAAGGAGCCATGCCTCAGAGTACACTTTATAAAGATTACCAAGACGTTAAGGGTTATTCTTTTCCGCATCAAACCATTCAAAATGTTGCAGGTCAATCTATAGATATGAAGTTAAACAAAGTAGTCGTTAACAAAAAAATTAAAGCTGCAGCATTTGAGTAAAAAAATTAAGTAAACCTATTTCAAAAGCCTCCTGTTATCATGAGGCTTTTGTTTTTTAACTTATATTTGAATCCTATAATTAGTTGTTATGAATATACCTTTAGCCGAGCGACTGCGTCCTAAAAATCTTGAAGATTACATAGGTCAATCTCATTTAGTAGGAAAGCAAACCGTTTTTCGTCAGGCCATGGATTCAGGTGTTTTACCTTCTGTAATTTTATGGGGGCCTCCAGGTGTTGGTAAAACGACGCTTGCACAAATTATTGCACAACAATTAAAGCGAGATATTTATACTTTAAGTGCCATAAATTCGGGCGTTAAAGATGTTCGTGAGGTTATCGAAAAAGCAAAGAACAGAGGTTTGTTTGGAACCGAAAGTCCTGTGCTTTTTATAGACGAAATACACCGTTTTAGCAAGTCTCAGCAAGACTCTCTTTTAGGTGCTGTAGAAACAGGAATCGTAACCCTAATTGGTGCAACTACAGAAAACCCTTCCTTTGAAGTTATTCCGGCTTTACTTTCCAGATGTCAGGTTTATACACTTGAGCACTTTTCTAAAGAAGATCTTCAAAACCTCTTGCAAAGAGCTGTTTCAGAGGATGAAAAGTTAGCTCATAAAGACATTACTATACGAGAAGATAAAGCACTGCTTAGATTATCTGGTGGTGACGCACGTAAGCTCTTAAATGTTTTTGAGTTGATTGTAAACTCTCAGAGTTCCCTTAAAATTGTTATCGATGATGAACTAGTTAATAAACATGCCCAACAAGTATTAACCTCCTATGATAAAGGAGGTGAACAACATTACGATATAGCATCTGCTTTAATAAAATCCATAAGAGGGAGTGATCCAAATGCAGCTGTATATTGGCTTGCTAGGATGATTGATGGGGGAGAAGATGCTAAGTTTATTGCCCGAAGATTGTTGATTTCTGCCAGTGAGGACATTGGAAATGCGAATCCAACGGCGCTTATTATGGCTAATAATTGTTTTCAGGCTGTGAGTACTATAGGTATGCCTGAAAGTAGAATCATACTTTCACAATGCGCAAGCTACTTAGCAAGTTCAGAAAAAAGCAATGCTGCTTATGCCGCAATTAATAAAGCAATGGTTGCAGTTAAACAGATGGGCTCATTATCGGTTCCGCTGCACTTAAGAAATGCACCTACTCAATTGATGAAAGACTTGGACTATGGCAAAGATTATAAGTATGCGCATGATTATGCCA
>Ga0209603_1000594_pt1 | contig 42766 bp, 35 predicted proteins | sample COGITO_mtgs_1206_FD_184812 | JGI IMG/M metagenome (GOLD analysis project Ga0209603, IMG submission 184812) | Pelagic marine microbial communities from North Sea - COGITO_mtgs_120607 (SPAdes) (version 2) | ecosystem: Environmental > Aquatic > Marine > Epipelagic ...
AGATAAGGATATTAGATTTGGAATCATCGGAAGGTGTATCATCTGAATTAGGTCCATTAGAATATCTAAGTGGATTATTAGATAGACCTATGGATGTTATTATCAATTGGTTTATTCTAATTATTATATTTGTATTTGACCCACTTGCAGTTGCATTAGTAATTGCTTTTAACAACGCATTAAAAGTTGATAAGGGAATTGTTGATAAAGAAAAGATAATTCGTAAGAGAGAACTATATGATGAAAAGCCGGAAGATGAAGATATTGATGATAGTGATGTAGATACAGAAGATGATGGGATGTGGACTGAAGAAGAAATGGAAGATTTCAGAAATCAATTCCCCGAACCTGAACTACCCGAAGAATGGGATGCTTTGGAAGATGAAGAACTATTAAAGGAATACTCAGAAATGAAAGCAAACGATAGAGAAAAGTTTGTAGAGGATGAGATTGAGGAATCTGAAGAATGGGATGAAGACCATGCACTTGATTTAGTAATGAATGATATGATTAAAGATTTCACAGATGAGGATATTCAAAATATAATTGATACCAACGAAAATGAAATCGAACCTAATGAAGATTTAAAAGAAGCTGCAGAAAACTTTAAAGAAACAAATGAACTTGCTAATCTAAAAAAAGATACTAAACGTAGAGGAATTGATATCGATGGTGATGGTACTATTGATGGATATGATAATACTGGTGATGGTTTAATTGATGAACCTACACCATCATCATCACAACGAGCTAAATATGTGATGAATGAAAAACCATTTTACGCTAGACCTAATTTTAATTGGGGAGATAGAAGTAACTGGATTAATAATCAAAATGCAGTTAACTATTGGTTAACATTTATAAAGAATGAATCGGATAGTTCATATCCAAGTGATTTCAATTCAAAAACTTATTAAAAAATATTTGGTTATATCAAATCTTTTTCGTATATTTGTGTATAAACAAATAGAAAAATGGAATTAGGATACGCTTGTATTAATATGACTTTATCGGCTAGTAAACCAAAGATTACCACTAATCGTTCAATGATTAAAAAAACCTTTAAAGAAAAGGGATTAGATTATGCTGGTGAATTGGGTTTGAAAAACGCTAGAGATTTATTTCATATACTTAAATGGAATAATGAAAACGGAATCAAACTATTCAGATTATCATCTGAGTTCTTTCCTTGGGCTAGTGAATATTCATTCGAAGAACTACCTCAGTTTAATCGTATTAAAACTTTATTAGCTGGGTGTGGTCAATACGCTAAAGATAATGGTATCCGAATTACTTCACATCCAGGTCCGTTCAATGTGTTAGTATCACCAAGACCACATGTTGTAGAAAACACAATTACTGATTTAGAAATACATGGTAGGATTTTTGATTTAATGGGTTTATCAAAATCACATTATAATAAAATCAATATACATTGTAATGGTGTGTATGGTGATAAGATATCTGCTATGGATAGATTTTGTGAAAACTTTAAAAGATTATCACCATCAGTTCAGAGTAGGTTGACTGTAGAGAACGATGATAAAGCATCTATGTATTCAGTAAAAGATTTGATGTACATACATAAACGTTGTGGTATTCCAATTGTATTTGATTATCACCACCACCAATTTTGTACAGGTGGGTTAAGTGAAGAGGAAGCTCTTAAACTTGCAATCACTACATGGCCTAAAGGTATAAAGCCAATCGTACATTATTCAGAATCAAAGGCTTTGCATGAAGAAAATAATAAACTAAAACCACAAGCTCATTCTGATTACATCAATAGTGTACCCAATTTGTATGGTACCGATGTAGCTGTTATGGTAGAAGCTAAAGCAAAAGAACTTGCGATACTTCCGTTCATAAACAAAGTGAGTAAACTAATAAGTAAATAATATGATTATAGATACTAATATAACAACTCCTAAGAGGGTTGAAAAGAAATGGGGATACGAACTATGGATTCATAATGATTATGAATATTGTGGTAAGTTATTGGTATTCACAAAGGATAGAAATAGATTCTCAATGCATTATCACTTACAAAAAAAAGAAAGTTGGTATGTGCAAGAAGGTAGATTCCAATTCAATTGGTTAAATGTAGAAGATGGTAAGTTGGAAAGTAGTACTTTGGAAAAAGGACAATCGGTTACAATTGAAAGAGGATTACCTCATCAACTAATTGCATTGGAAGATAACTCAATTGTATTTGAAGTATCAACCGAACATTACGATGAAGATAGTTATAGAGTTTATAGACAAACACCTGAGGATTTATTATAATGAGTTACACTCATACCTATTTACCAAATATAACGGATTTGAAAGAACGTATAGAATCAAATCCAGACATGGTTAGAATATATGCTAAATATGGTGGATTCATAGGAAGTACAAAATCAATGAATTATTTAGATACAAAATTAAAAGAATATTATGATAGTCAAGCAAATAAATAAAAGTGAAGTTACAAATGATGATTTAAAATCATACAATGATGCAATATCTAAATTAGATGGTATTACATTTAGTGGTAATGATATCGGTATGGATAAGAGAATTATAACACTTCGGTTTGGTGGTGAGTATGATGAATTAACTTTAGTTAATCCAGTTATTACTGAACGTTCTGATAATATGGTTGTTTACTTTGAAAGAGATTCGGTTAAAAATAAAACTAGAAAGACTGTAAGACATTCTTCCTTTTCAGTTGAAACTGATAATTTAGGGATAGTTGAATTTAAAGCTGATAAATCTTCTTGGAAAGATGAAAAAGAATATATGGAAGATATTGGTTTATTTGAATGTGTAATTGCACAACGTTTAATTGATTCTATTGATGGTATTGATGTTAGTGATTCTAATAGACGTTATAATCCTCAAATCAAAGCAGAGAAAAAGCCTGGCAGAAACGAAAGAGTAATGTTACAATCACCTGAAGGAGAAATGGAATTTGTTAAATACAAAAAAGCACAACCTTTTTTAGATAAAGGATATCAATTAGTATAATGGGAGTATTATCATACAAATCAGAAGAGCCGTTAAATAGAGAGGCTATAAATATAACATTCGATGTACCGGATGATATGAATATACATGAATTTAAAATTATGTGTGTTCGTATGGCATCATCTATGGGATACCACCACAACTCAATTAAAAAATCATTTGGTGAGTTAGATTACGAAACTCCATCAGATAAAGAATTCAAAGAATTTTTACATTCACTTAATGTAACAACTGGTTCTCTAGCACTTTAACTAATGGATGAAATCGTACTACATAAACTACTAACTTTAGAAGTAATAGTAGAAACTATAATCGATGAGCTAATCGATAAAAAATTAATAGATGCAGATACCTTTGATGTAGCTCTTATAGAAAAAATCAAAGAAATAGATGCAATAACAAAAGTAGAAGAAACGGAATTTGATTATTCTAAGTTTTTTATGGGACCTAAGGGGGAAGCTTAAATAAATTTGGAAATTTAAAATATTTTTCGTATATTTACATTATCTTTTATATTATGGAAATTTTATATATCATATTGGGAGTATCAATTTTACTAAATATCTTTTTATTTTGGAGAGGTATAAGATTGGTAACTCAAATAGAACAATCGCAATTTAATATTGTGGTGACAAATGAAAATACTTTACAAACATTGGAATCAATGTTAGAAGAGATGAGGCAATTGGATTTAAAAGGTTCTTTTGAATCCGATGATGAAGTTGGTGTAGTATTTACAGAATTAAAAGATGTTATTAAAAAATATAAAGATAACATTTAACTTATGGCTAAACCTAGAAAAAAGAAATCAAAAATATATTTTGGAACACCTGCACAAGATGCTATCATTGAATACAATGCTAGTACAGACCCACGCGAAAGAAACAAAATATATAAAGAACGTATTAAGTTCCCATTTGAAAAACTAGCTGAAAATATTATGAATACATTTAAGTTCTCATACTTTGATGTACCTAAAATAGATATACAACATGAAGTGGTATCGGTATTGATTCAAAAGATTCATATGTATAAGCCTGATAAAGGTAGAGCATTTTCTTATTTTTCTATTGTAGCTAAGAATCATCTGATATTACAAAATAACGGAAATTATAAAAGATATAAAAAGACTGAATTACTTTCTAAAATGCCTGAGTCTTGGAATCCTGAAGATAACTTTTATTCAGATGAGGTAGGTTCTGAGTATAATGAATTCAAAGAACTTATGTTAGGTTATTGGGATAAAAATCTTACAAAAGTATTTACAAAGAAAAGAGATATTCAAATAGCAGATGCAATATTAGAGCTATTTAGAAGAAGTCAATTTATAGAAAACTTCAATAAAAAACATCTATACCTCCTCATCAGAGAAATGACAGATTGTAAAACACATTACATTACAAAAGTAGTTAATGTAATGAAAACTCATCAGAAGAAAATGCTTAATGAGTATTTAGATTATGGTGAAATATCTGATAATAGTGATGATGATGAGTTCTTTTCTTACTAAGAATTAACCACTCATATAACTCATAACCATTTGAATTTGTGGAATTTGGATATTTATATCTAAACAAACCCACAAAACAATGAGAAATATTATACTAAGTGTTGTACTTTTAATTACAAGTACAACTATGAATGGTCAAATTTTTAAAGAGTTATATAAAGATTTTCTAAAATATGGTACTGTTTATGCGGCTGGGGATATTAGTAATTCCGTTGAAGCAATTGAACCAACATATGTTTTAGAGAGAACTGATAATGTATATGAAATTCCAATCATTAAAGATAATACAGAAGTATTTCCATTCGATTACAGATATGGATTTGGTATTAGAAAATTAGCTAGATTCGATTACGAAAGAAAACCTAAGAACTTTTACGATGGTACGGAATCACAATTAGCATTTACTGCACCAACATCGGCGTTCAAAGGATTGGAGTACCAATTCCATTTTGAAAAAGAACGTTGGAGAGGTAGAGATTTTACAAACTATCGTTACTTCCTAAAACACACTGGTAAGCATCACATAGTAAAAGTAGAAACACGACAAGTAGAAAATATCAATGTTAACTATAATTCAGCAGAAGCTAGATTTAGATTACCAATAGGTAAGAAGTTTTCAATATCAGCTGGAGCAATCGTAAGAGGACATGATAGGGCATATGGTTATAATCCAATTGAAATTTATTTAAACGAAACTACAACGGATGAAAATGGTAATGAATTTCCAACAAACTATTGGTTTGGATTGGCAAATGAATATGGGTATTCCGATAATCCAACCACTTATACAGATAATACAACTGGTGAAGAATTTACCGATTATCTTTGGAGAGATGAAGATGGTAACATAGTTGCTTTTAGTGATGCAGATTTTAGAGAAAGAATATTCCCATCTATTATGAATGAGTTTAATGGAAGAGCATGGGATTTATTAGACCCATGGGTAGAAGTTGCTCCAATCATCGGATTTGATTTCTATCATTATAAATCAGACTTTTGGTTCCATGCATATGGAAACTATATATTACCATATCACCAATACATTGCAGGAGAAAAAGATTTTAGTTACCTACATCGTAACAGTTGGGGAAAGGGAGGACATAATAACCTACTAAAAGGTGAACAATGGCATGATTACTCGTTTGGAATAAATTTAGGAACCAAAGTAGGAAAAAATTTAGGTATATTTGTAGAAGGTGAATATTCAAAAATGTGGGATAGTAGATTATACCAAACTACATTTGGTGTTAACTACACATTTAAATAAAATAAAATGGCAAAGGAAATCGGTGAGGGAACTAAAATTACATTAGACCTCAAAACAATAGGTATAGTTTTATTTTTTGTTGCAACGGTAATTGGGATGTGGTTTTCGCTTCAATCAGATATTGATGAAGCTAAAAAACTTCCTGAACCTGAAGTTCAAAGAATAGAGTTTCAGATGAAAGATGAAGCTATTAGAGATGCTATTATAAACACACAAGATGATGTTGAGGAAATAAAAGAGAAGCTCAATAAAATAGATGAAAGACTTTTTGATTTACAAAAAAGAAACTAATATGAAAAATCTATTTATAATAATATTATTTCTATTCTCTACTCAATTATTTTCACAACAATGGATTGATGATTCAAACTTTGATGAAAAGATACATAAAAATGATAGATTCGATGATGATGAAACAGTTATCACCGTTATAGAATTTTGGGTTGAGTTTAATAAAGTTAATGCTTTTCCTGATTGGGATAAGTTGGATGGTGTTGAATACTTTAGAGTTGATATACAAAAAGCACCTGAAGCAAAGAAAGAATTTAAAGTACGAATGGCTCCGACTATTATAATATTTAAAAATGGTATTAAGGAAGAAGTTTTTAAAGCAAGTTTAAGTTTAGAATGTCCGATTACCTTAACAGAATTACAAAAAGAAATAAAAGATATTAAAACAGCAGATAGGTTCTAAACCTAAAATGATAATGTTAAAAAAGTTAACTTTACTATTTTTACTATTACCTACATTATCATTTGCGCAACTACTAACTGAAGAAGATAAACAAATACATTTTGCTGCTGGTGCTATTACATCTACATTGGTATATGATTATGTGTATCGTAAAACTGAGAGTACGAAAAAGGCTGTAATTTACTCAATTGCATCATCCATAATAGTGGGTACTATAAAGGAGAGTGTGGATAGTAGGGAGGTTGGAAATAGGTTTGATAGTAGAGATTTACTTGCAACTACATATGGTGGGATAACACTTTCTCTTACCTTTAATATTCTCACAAAAAAGAAGAAACGAAAACGTTAAGATACTATCTCAGTATCTCAGATAAAAATCACTTTTTACTTTATTGATATTTATATAGTGAACGCAACAATCAATATACTATGTCAAATGATTTCGAAATATTTCCTGGTAAAAGTTTAAGTGGACTTTTCGAAGATATCTACAATAATCAAATTAATAAAAAAAGACACATCTCTGAGGTGATTGCCGAATTAAGAAAATTAGTTCGTAGTCCAAACGATATGAGATACATAGGTCCACTTATTAAAGATTTAATTGATACCTCAGTTCGTAATGATGAAAGTTTAATTAAACTTGCTACAATAGCACAAAGAATTATGATTGCTGGTACTAAGAGTGAAGGTGAAGCTGGGTTCTTATCGGAGGCTGAAAGAGAGCAATTGTTATCACAAATCGATGAAGTTCAAATGGAAGTTGATAGAATGGATGATATGCAAAGTGAAATTGAAGAAGTAAAGCAAAAATTAGAAAAGTAATATGGGATTAGGTAATTCAAGATTACAAAGCGTACAATCAAACCAAGTTAAGGGTAGTAATACTAAGCTACCTAAAAAATCTGGTATTGTATATGAAGTCATTTTAGATGAAGAAAATCCACTCATACCAGAAGTTGAAGTTAATGGAACATTAACAACACAATTAGTTGGTGCTATTCGTTTTAGATTAGCAGTTGATACATCAGCTAATACTGGAAAACTACAAACGGCATTTCCAAAAAACTTAAATCTTAAATCATTACCTTTAAAAAATGAAATTGTAAGTATAACAACCGGACCTACTGGTAATTTCTTTTATGAACGTACTGGTACTGAGATTACACCAAATAATAATGCAAATGAAAATACGATAACTAACACATTTGGTACTGATAAAAAAGCTAAAGTAAAAAATGGTTCTGATTATCAACGTGTAGCTTCAACTGGTATTTCTAGAAGTACTTCTGATGATTCTAATAAAAATGATGGGTTTGGTGATTATTTTGAATCTGATTCTAAAGTACATAAATTAAAATTGTATGAGGGTGATACTTTATTGGAAAGTAGATTTGGACAATCAATAAGATTTAGTGGATACAATAATCCAGAACAAGAACTAAATCCAACTATCACCATACGAAATATTGAAAATGCGGAGTCAAAAAAAAATGATGTATCATTTACCACATCTGAAGAAATAAATAAAGATGGTAATATTATATTTTTAGGTAGTGGTGAACATCTATTACCATATACTCTACCAACTGATAATGAACATATATCTTTCGCAACGTATCCATCTGAACTAAAGGGTAATCAAATAGTACTTAATTCAGATAGAATAATCTTATCAGCAAAAGCAGCTGAAATGATATTAGTATCAAAGAAGGATGTTGGTATTATAACTGATAGTTTATTTTCTATTGATGCAACTGGTGGTATTGATGTTACATTAGATGATGATACCAATTATACTACAAATAATAGAAATATTAACTTTAACACTGGTAATGGTAAGGTAAATATAGGTGACCAGAATTTAGAATCATTAGTAAGGGGTGAGACTTTAGTAAATTTGTTAACTGAATTAATTACCGCTATTGAAGTAATGACTCATATGACACCAGCTGGTAATTCATCACCCCCACTCAATATTACATCTTTTACTAAAGTAAAACAATCACTTAAAACAATGTTAAGTAATTTAAATAAAACGTCATAAATGTCTTGGGGATTATTCAAATTAAATATATTACGAAAAACAAATATAGTTAATCTAAATAATATAGATAATGTAGCTAAGATTTGGGCCAATGAATATGATTCGGCTGTTAAGCGTGGACGAGATTTCGTAAACTTAGAATCTGTACAAAAGGGTAATAAACAACTAATGGAAACATTATTTAAAGTTGCACTTTTAAAGGGGCTTACAACTCCACCTGGAGTAGATTTTAACTTATCAAACGAATTTGGAAATGGTGTAAAGGCTTATTGGGCAGGGGCACCGATGTTACAATTCCCAACACCAATAATACCAGCACCAGGTTCAATACAAAATATAATAGTAAATTCAAATATAGCAATAAAGGTTGGAACATGGCCTATGTATCCACCAATTGGACCTGTTAAGAGAATGGAAACAATGATTGATATGTTTATATTAGCAGCTATAATACATTTGTTTTCAATTGGAGGTATCATTCAAACAACATCACTATATCCATCAGCGCCATCACCAATACCAGCACCAGGTGTTATAATGTGGACTGGTTATTTAGTACCACCTACAATTCCAATTCCAAACATAAATTTCCCATCAGAGGATGGTAGTGAGCCTGCTGTTGTGGAACAATCTGATTCTGATATAATGGATGAATTAGATTTATTAAGTAGTAATAGTTCAAATTCAACAAATAATAATAGTAATAGTAGTGTAGAAAGCAACTCTGGTGGTAATACTTCACTTGATGATACTTCACTACAAAATGTATTAAATATATCTCTACCTGATATGAATGTTGAATCTTTTGATGTGGATGCTTATATTGCGAGTTTCCAACAACAACTTGAGGATGATGGGTGTTGTTGTGATTAAAAAATGAAAATACTTAATTTAAATATTTATAAAGGAGTAATACAAACTAAAATAAAATGAATACTGATAAATTAATAAAAGCAATTCAAATTATTGTAGCGGAGGAAATTAAATCGGTACTACCAAAGTTGGTTAAAGAAGGTGTTAAGAAGGAGATGGTAAAGTTGTTAAAAGAAAACAAACAACTCAAAGAAGCTTTAAAACCTACTAAAAAAGTAGTACCTACCGAACCTACATTTATGGATGAAGCTATAAATGAGACAACACAAACAAAACCTCAACAAAGAATGTTGAGTAGAAATCCAGTATTAAATCAAATACTAAATCAAACTACACCACTTAGTATAAGTGAGAATACAACTAAGAGTGTATTGGATAACACACAGCCTACATATGCTGGTGCACCAACTGAAGTATCATCTAATACGTTAGAATATGGAACACAAAGTACTCATACATTGGGTGCACAAAGTATAGCTGATAAAATGGGATATGGTGATATGCAACCTGCTGGTAAAAAGCAAGGATTGGGTGTAAGTACTGGATTAGCTGGATTGGATAGAGTTTTGAATAGAGATAATTCAGAACTTATAAAAGCAATGGATAAAAAGAAAGGTCCTTGGAGACCAGGAATGTAATATAGATTATGGCAGTTGAATTAGGTTCTAAGATAGTAAAGGATACGCAATCATATAATGATTATGCTATTGGTATATCTTTGCCTATTCAAATAACGAATACGGCATTCCAACAAACATTTACAACAATAGAGCAAGTAAAATCTAATATTAAAAATCTATTACTAACAAAACGTGGTGAACGAATAATGCAACCCACATTTGGAAGTGGACTGCAGGAGGTGTTATTTGAACCAAATGTAAATGATTTTGAAAGTAAGATTGAAGATACTATAAATGAGAGTTTGGAACAATGGTTACCATATGTAACAGCTGAAGAAATTGATATCGATGCATCGGATTCATTAAGAGATTCCAATCGAATAAACGTTTCGGTTAAATTTAGAATCGGTAATAATACTGATTTGAATGAAGTAACATTCATTACACAGGGATAAAAAAATGGCTATAACAAAAACAAATAAAAACTTTAAGAATAGAGGAAAGGATATAAAGTATCTTAATAAAGATTTTGCTGAATATAGGGGAAATCTAATTGAGTTTGCTAAAACGTACTTCCCAAAAACATATTCTGATTTCAACGAATCATCACCGGGTATGATGTTTATTGAAATGGCATCTTATATTGGAGATTCTCTTTCATATTATATTGATGATACCTTAAAAGAATCTTTAATGGTTCATGCTGAAGATATTGAAAATGTAATAGCACTTTCACAATATTTAGGATATCAACCAAAAGTTACATCACCTGCAGTAACAACACTTTCAGTTTATCAGTTAGTACCATCAATTGGTACTGGTGGTAGTAATACTTATGATGAAACGTTTTTACTTACAATAAAACAAGGAATGCAAATTTCAGATGCTGATGGAAATGTATTTTTAACAAGAGATATAGTTGATTTCAACGATGATAGTGATAGAGAAATAAGTATATATGAAACTGATAGTATAACTGGAGAAACTACATTTTACTTAGTTAAAAAATATGTACAAGCTATATCTGCTCAAGTAGAAACTAAAGAAGTTGTATTTGGTTCATATGAATCATTTCAAACTATTGAGTTAACTGATACTAATGTAATTGATATTTATGATGTAAGGGATTCAAATGGAAACAAATGGTATGAAGTTCCGTATTTAGGACAAGAAATGGTGTTTGAGGATTATCCTAATACTGAAATAAATGATCCTGATTTATATCAATTTAAATCAACTGTACCTTATATTCTTAAAACAATTAAATCACCTCGTAGATTTGTAAAAAAAGTAAATGGTGATAGTACAACTACTATTCAATTTGGAGCTGGTGACCCAACTGCAAATGATGAACAATTACTTCCTAATTTAAAAAATGTTGGATTGGGATTACCTAATTCAATTAGTAAGTTAAATGAATCATTTGACCCAACTAACTTTTTAAAAACAAAAACATATGGAACATCTCCAGCAAATACAACTATGACTGTAAAGTATTTAGTTGGTGGTGGTATATCTTCAAATGTAGCAAAGGGTACTCTTACAAAAATTAGTTCTATTGAGTTTGAAGAAGATTTACAATTATTAAGTAGTAACACCATAGCATTATATAATGCAACTAAAAAATCCGTAGCAGTTGATAACGAAGTTCCTGCAACTGGTGGTAAGGGTGGTGATACTATTGAAGAAATTAGAGAAAATGCATTAGCAAACTTTGGTTCTCAGAATAGAGCAGTAACTGCTAAAGATTATCAAGTAAGAGTATTATCAATGCCAACTAAATATGGTTCAATTGCAAAAGCATACGCTACGGCAGATGGTACATTGGATAATAATTCACCTTCTTCTATTTTAAGTTCACCTAAAGCTCTGCAAGAGTTTACTGATTTAGTAATGGGATTTGTTGAAAAGTCTGATAAAGAAGAACCAAGTAAAAGGGATGTTAAGCAGGAATTACAAAAATTCTTAATAGGTAAAACTTCCAATGATAATGAAAAGAATAACCCATTTGCAATTAATCTTTATTTATTAGGATATGATGGTAATGGTAAGTTATCAAACTTAAACAACGCTGTTAAAGAAAATTTAAAAACATATTTAAACGAATATAAAATCCTAACGGATGGTATCAATATATCTGACGGGTTCATTATTAATATTGGAATTAATTTTGAAGTAATAACATTAAAGAACTATAATAAGAGTGAAGTTATTACGGAATGTATTAGTGAAATGAAAGATTACTTTAATATTAATAATTGGACATTTAATAATACTATAAACTTATCGGAATTAGAATTACTATTGGCAAATGTTGATGGTGTAAGTTCAGTTCCAAAATTAGAAATTGTTAATAAGTGTAAAGGTAATTATACACACAATTCATATAATATAAAAGCGGCGATTAAAGATAAGATTTTGTATCCATCTTTAGACCCATCAGTTTTTGAAGTTAAATTTCCAGATGTGGATATAAAAGGGAGAGCTAAATAATGTATTACTTTTTAACAGCATCAAAAGATGCATCGGTTTACTTACAACAACCTGACCAAAACGCTGGTTTAGATGAGGTATTAGAAGTTAGTAAGGTATATTATGGTAACATCAAAGATGTATCAAGAGCACTCCTTAAATTTGATTTAAATGGGGTATCACAAAGTATAGCTGGTGGTACTGTAAAATTAGATGAAGCAACTCTTATATTAAAAGAAACTGATTCTGAAGAATTACCATTAGAGTTTACATTAGAGGCATATCCAATTTCACAAAGTTGGGAAATGGGTAATGGTACTAGATTTGATGATATATCAACTGCAGGTGTAACTTGGAATAACAGAGAAGGTGATACAATAGAACGTTGGTTACAAACCTCAGAATTCTCAGAAGTATCAACTGGTTCATATGCTGGATTAGGAGGTACATACTACAACTCAGTTTATAGTACTCAAAATTTCGAATACTTAACAACTGATGTTAATATGGATGTTAAGGATATTGTAGAAGATTGGATTAGTGGTTCAATACCAAATGATGGTATTATACTTAAATTACCGTTTGAAAAAGAAAATGATTCTACTGATTATGGTATATTAAAATTATTTAGTAAAGAAACTCACACAATACATCAGCCTAAATTAAGGATAGGTTGGGATGATGTTTCATTTACAACTGGTTCTCTTACTGAATTAACTTCTGAAGAAATAAAAGTTGGAATTAGAAACTTTAAAAAAGAATATAAAGTAAATACAACTCCAAAATTGAGAGTAATTGGTAGGGATTTATATCCTTTAAAATCATTTACATCTACGGCTCAGTATGGTATAAGTAAATTTTTACCAACATTATCATACTACCAAATTAAAGATTATCATTCGGATGATGTTATTGTTCCGTTTAGTGATTTTACAAAATTGAGTTGTGATGATAGTGGTAACTACTTCAAATTAAATTTATCTAATTGGGAAGTTGATAGAATATATAAAATAGAATTCAAAGTTGTTATTGATGGAACTCCTCAATTCTTCGATGAAGATTATACATTTAGTATAGTAGGGTAATATGAAAAAAGAATCTGGTTTAAAAAACGAATCAAAAGTTCAGGAGCTAATGGTATCTGGTTCATCTGCATTAGCAGCTAAGAATCCAGCTGGAATTCGTATTGCTAGAAAAAGTAAATCAAATAAATTTGCGGCAGTTAAAAAAGGATATCCTGATTTATCTGAAATACCATCTGATAATTTTGGAAATTTAAGTGAAGCGGGTATATTAAATATTAAAGATTTGGATGGTGGGATTGTTAGTGGTCAATTGATAAGACCTAAATATGATTCTAAGGAATTAAAGAAATCGATAGATACTGATATATTTGAATTAATACCACAAACCAAAGTAGAATTACCAGATACAGTATTACGTTCAATTTATAATGAAGTAACTCAATCTGTAAATGATTTAACAATAGAGGTACAAGTTCTTACAAATGATATTCTAAATCTAAATAGTACAATTTCTGAATTAGAAATCGAAAATGAAAGTTTACGAATAGAAGCTGATAATGAGAAATTAAAAGCAAATGTTTCTGAACAACAAGCTACAGTTGCTAATAAGCAAGTAGCTGAAACAACAATAGATTTATCAAACGCAATTCAGAACTCAATTAATGAGGCAATTCAAAGAGTATCTTTAACTGCTAGAACTGAAGCTTTACTACAAGAAAATGAATCTCTGAGAGAACAACTATTTGGATTATCTGCACAAACCGCAGAAGGTGCACAAAGTGGTGCTACTAATAACTTTACTGTTAAGATAAATAACGATAGTGAATGGCCTGAAGATATAGGCCATACAACAAGTCGAAATAACAATAGAGAAATGACAACTACATTGGAAGTTAGTAATGTTACTACTGACCTTACAATAGATTCAATATCGTTTGTAGTGGCTGGTGGGATAGAATGGTTTACTGTTGAAAAGGCTGGTCAAAATACAATTGGACCTGAAACAGGTGCAACATATGCATGTAAATTAGTTGGTAAAATTCATCCGGATAGTGGAGAAGTAAAACCATATAAAACTGGTGGTTGGGTAAAATTTTGGAAAGGTAAAGCAACAGATTACACCGATGATACATTAACTGTTAATGTTACATTTTCCGATGGTACAACTGATAGTATAGTATTTACTACACATTTAAGAAAAAATAGAGGTTAACAATGGCAATTAAAACATTTAAAGAAATAATAGACGATAAGGGATATCTAATATCATCTAAGGATAGAGCAATCTTTGAAGAAGGTACATTGCAATCTTTCTTTGGATTTACTGATTCGGATATGATTGAGTTTATCTTATATGATGTTAACGATAATCAATTACCTCAAGGTGAATATGGTGATTTGGTTAGATATATACCAATGAATTCGGATAACATTAAAGATTACTTTTTAGTAGCGGATGGTACTAAGCTACAAGCTTTCCAATTTCCAAATGAATATTTTATAGATGCGGAACGATTGATAAATGAAGCTGGATATGATAATGGTATATTTAAAACTCAAATAACTTTATTGAATAAACGTATTGGTTTGAATTCTACAAATGAAAAAATGTGGATTAAAGAAATATCACCATCAAGAACAGAAGTAAAATTATTACCATTACGAAATGATATAGCAGATAAAACTGATTTACTTCAGAGATTTGGAATATTTGTAGATGGTAAAGAATTTAGAGAAGATATAATACAATACATTCCAAAGTTTATTGAATTAATTACTCCAATTGAAATAGATTCTTTTATAAAGAAAATTTATACTAAAAAATGGTATAATAAAATGGTAGCTGAATTTGGTATAAGTGGATTTGATATATTGATGACTAAGATACATAGTAAATTTAGAGAAGCTATGTTTAATGAATTTTCTAATAGATATTCATCTATAAATGATAATAATTATGGTAATCCAAAAGGAACACCATTATCAATAACATTTTCAAAAGAAAACGTTTACACAGTTGCTCAGAGAATAATAGTTGAGTGTATTGAATTTTACTTACCAAAGAGAACTATACAAACCGAATCGGAAATGGATATTATTTTCGATGAAAGTGTAGATAAGGTTGGTAAAATATTACAACGTAGGGAGAGTGATGTTGTTATAAATGCAACTACTCCAAATATTATTGTAACTGAAAGAAAAACAGATACTGATAATTCTGCTATTAAAGATTATGAATTAAACGAAGAAATTAAAAAAGAAATACCAGATAATAAAGCAATTCCAAAATTCTCAAAACCAAATCCAACAAAATCAAGTAAGATTAGTGAAGATAGGAGCGGTTCTGGAAGTGTAACAAATATAAACAAACCAACAAATAATTCAAATAATTCAAATACTTACAGTCAAGGTGGTGGAGGTATTGGTAGTGATAGTTAATATTATTTAATAATATTTATAGATATGGCAATGATAAGTGATAGAGGATATAGCGATTTAGACCCCGATAATTTCGGTGGTGGCGGAAACTCTGGCGGTAGTTCTAATCAACTTATTAGAATTGACGAAAATAACGGAGGTGGTGGAAGTACTGGTTCTGGTAATCAAAGTGGTGGTACTACATTAACAGCTCCCGGTGAATCATTTCGCATCACATCTAATATAGAGGGTGCTAGTATTTCAATAAACGGAACATACACTGGAAAAACAACACCTGCTCAAATTAATGTTACAAAGAGTAGTTTGATTAGTGGTGGTAATCAAACCATAACAATATCTAAGAATGGTTATTCTACAAATGAAAAGTATATTGTATCATTAGATACAAAAGACCAACCACTAGTTAGAAACCCCAATGATGATGAATTTGGTAATTTAGGTGTAACTGAAATACAATGTAAATATTATGTAAATAATACTGAGGTATCTAAAGTAATATATGGTTCTCCAAAAGTATTAGGATTTTCAAATTTATCATTATTTGATGATTCAATTGATGATAGCTCCGAATTATTCGAATTCAAAGTTAATTTAAGTGGAATACAACAAGGAAATCCAATCGTAATACAAAAGAATGATTCTGAATCAGCTGAGTTTTTTCCAAATATGGGAATTACTGAATATTCAGATATAGTTTATTCAAAGTATCAAATAAAATCAGTTGATACTACATTATATAGAATTACTAAAATAACTTATGATGGAGATACTGGAACTGTACCTTTAGTACCTGCTGAGGCTGGTGATAACGAATCACTTAGTTTAACAATAAAGTTGAGACACAATATTACAATCAATATTGAAGTAGAGAGTGTAGTTAGGGGTAATATTGATTTCGGAACACCTGAAATACGATTGATAAATCCTAAAAGTAGAACTTACAATATAAATTCGGAAATAGGAGTACCAATTGCATTTGAAAAAAACGAAGATGTTAAAGCAATTACAATTATAGTTGGTGATGATATATTGGAATATGATGATTTAGAAAAGGGAGATACTGCTGGTGTTACAATACCACATTCTGTATTTGATAAAATCGGGAAATATAATAGTAAAATATTTCCATTTTCTTTGAGTGATTATGAAGATTTCATAAACCCACCTGAAGAAATTACAATTAAAGATGTGAGGGGTATTGGTAACGGTACACCAAAAGAAATTTTCGAAGTAGTAGAAGAAACCAATAATGATAATGATAATCCATATGTTAACACTAACCCAAACTATTCTCCTGGAACAGGTGGAAGTAGTGGTAACAATGATGAAACTTATTTACCAACCGATGGTAGTGGGCAATTTCCATTACCGGGTAGGCAAGATGTAGTTCGACAAGATAATTTTGAAAATGTAAGATAATGATTAAATTTAACGATTTTTTAAAATTTACATCTACTTCATCTTCAAATGAAGGGAATAGAGGTACATCAGTATTAGGTGGTAATATAAATTTATCTACACTTAAAAGAGAACCTATATCTACGATATCTGAACCAGTTACTAAAGTTAATTTTCCAACATCACCAAAAAATGATTATGGTCTATCAACTCTAAACAAAACATCTGATTTGTTAGATGTAAGCACGAATGTAAGAAATATTGTGGATAGATTAACAAAACCACAATTAGAAGCTTCTGAGGTAGAGCAAGATACATCTGATGTTGCATCTTATGCTATTGACTTATTGATTAATGTTGTATCTGAAGTATATGTTAACGTTCCTGATATTAGGGAGATAAAATATCCAAAGGAAATACGAGGAGCTGATTTTGTAGGGTATGATGTAGATTTTGATATTAGTTGGAATTCAGTAGATGCAACTGTTATTAGATTGTATGTTGGTGCTTCAACGGATTATGTTGAATTAGGTCCAAAGGGAACTACCACATTAAATGTAAAGGAGTTATTAGATAAAACTCCTACACTAGCCGCTAGTATGGCTACCAATAATAGAAGTGCTAGAAACGCTAATAATGATTATGGTGATAAGGTAACTATACAATTAAAGTTAATACCATATAATTTAAATAGTAAAAAGGCGGTTGAAGGACCAGCTGAAAATATTGATATTTTATTTGATAAGGCTGATATTAATATACCTCGTTCAGTTGCTATTAATAGAATAGCTGAAGGTTTTATCAATCAGTTTGATAAATGTGTATTTGATGATTCAAAGTACTTAACGCACTTACTTCACTTAGGTGATGGTAATAATAAACTTATTACTACTTGGACTGGATTGGTTCAATCACCTACTGATAAATCATTAATTCTTAAATTATACGAACCATTACCAACATCTGTACTAACTAACCAAAAGACTTGGATTAGTAAATTACAATCTCAACCAATCATAGATACCATAACATTAGTAGGTGATGATATTGAGTATTGTACTCCATTACAAGGACCTAATTTTAAATTAGAAACTGATAGTAGTATTGGTTATCAAATGTATGATGATTTGGTTGCAAATGGTTCAACTACATCCACTTCATTAGTACAACAATATGTTACTAAGACTGGAATTGATACTGAAAAATTAAATATTGAATATGCTAAAGGTAATGTACATATGTTCGAAAACTTTGTACACTTTGGTTCTGCTGAAGAACGGATTAAAAACTTTTGGTATAAGATACAATTATTAGAATCATATCAATCTAAATATAATGAACTAACAACCAATACAGTTGAGTTGGGATTTGTATTAGCTGAAGGTGGTTTATATGAAGGATATACTATAATAACCGAAGCTAGTGATAATTTACAATTAGATGCATTATCCGTAACAGCAACATCAAGAATAGAATCAACGGCTCAGTTAACAAAAATAAATGATTTAATTGGAACTTTTGATGGATTTGAATATTGGTTATATACCGATACTAAATTTAGTGATTTATCATATCCAAAAAATAGTAATACTATAAAGGCAACATCGGATACAATTTCATCTGATTGGTATCGTTCAACAAAAGCTCTAGCATCTAACTATGATAGAAATAACGTAAATTACCTCAACAATAATCTTCCTGAGTTTATTAAAGAAGATTATCAAAATGAAGATTTTATGTTGTTTATGGATATGGTTGGACAGCACTATGATATCATATGGGCTTATGTTGGTGGTATTACTAAAATGAAATCACCTGAACATAAAGCTGACTTAGGATTCTCAAATGATTTGATGTATGCAATGTTAGAATCATTAGGATGGGATGGTAAGAAAGCTTACGATTCTCAATATCTTTGGGAATATGCATTCGGACAATATAAAGATGGTACTCAAAAATATACACAATCTCTTAAATCAGCAAATGAAGAAGTTTGGAGACGTATATTAAATAATTTACCTTATATATTAAAACATAAAGGAACTTCTCGTTCTTTAAAAGCAGTAATGGCTTGTTATGGTATTCCTAACTCATTACTTACTATTATGGAGTTTGGAGGTCCTACTGACCCAACTGATGGTGGAACTGAGAAATTTACATTCGAAGATAGAACAGCTGCTATAAACTTTACTAATAGTGGTGAATCTGTGAATTTACAATGGAAAGAGGTAGATGGTTCATATCCAAATGCAGTGGAGATGAATGTAAATTTACAAAATCCATCAAACTATAACATACTAAAAGGTGCTAATAGTGTATTCTCAACCCCATTATGGAAAGTTGGTATTACAAGCACTGGTGGAACATTTGGTACAATAGATTTATATGTTTCCGAAAGTTCAACAGGTAATGTTCAATCATCATCAACGGAACCATTTAACATATTTAACGAAGAATATACTCAGATTGTTATTAACAGAGAGGTAGTTGGTTCTGATTCACAATTCCAAATAATTGCTAAAGAGGCATTTGGTGATAGAATAAGAAGCAGTGTATCTACTGATATTATGACTATAACTGGTGATAATGGTTGGGATTCTGGTTCAGCGTTCTCATTATCATTAGGATATGAGATGGATGGTAAGGTAGATGAATTTAGATTGTGGAAACAACCATTAAAGGATGATGTTATTGAAACGCATACTCTTATGCCTGATTCTACTGTTGGTAATTCATACACATCATCTACCGAAGATTTATTGGTAAGATTTGATTTTGAATATCCAAAAAATAGAGCAGTTGATTTGGATATTAAGAATGTTGCAATCAGTACTGAGTATAGTCTACCAAATGGTTCAGCCGATGGATTTACATCAGCAACTGAATACCCATACCAATATACTCCATATGAAAGAAGTGTAACGGCTAAGGTACCATCATTAGGATTTAATCAATCTGATAAGATACGATTTGAAACTCAAACTTTAGTGGGTGATTTATCACATAGAGTTAGAGCTACTCAAAAAGCATTTGATAGGGCACCGATTGATTCATCTCGATTGGGATTATTCTTCTCACCAATGAAAGAGTTGAATATGGATATTCTTAAATCATTTGGTAATTTTAATATAGATAACTATATTGGAGACCCATCTGATGAATTCAAAGATAATTATTCTGAATTGGGTATTCTTAGAGATTATTATTTCCAAAGAGTAAATAGAGATATCTATGAATATATACGATTGGTTAGAACAATTGATAAATCGTTATTTGATGTATTAGAAGATTTAGTTCCTGCTAGAGCAAAAGTTTCTAAAGGTTTATTAATTGAACCACATTATTTAGAAAGAAGTAAAACTAAATGGAAACCTGCATCTTCTGAAAGAAATGATTATGAAACATCGATAGATGTTGATGATGATATTGAAGTTTCTGGAGATAACAATCAATTTATAGGAATATTAGATGCTGAATCTGATGTAAACTTATCATATCAATATGATAATTACAATGCAAATATAGATGGGGAGTCTGATATTAATATCTCATCAACTACACCATTTTATAATTCTGAAATAGTTGTAGATGACTCCGTTAATTTAAATGGTGAGATTCCATCATTTGATTCACATATAGAAGTACCTGATGGTGGTACATTAACTGCTTTTGTGGAAACGGATACATTTGAACAAATAGGAATGGGTAAAGATTCTTTAGCAAATGCTGGTTTTGGATTATATGCACCAATAACAACAACTGGTATTGTTACTAAGTTAGATATATTTGGTAACATAACATCATCCAGAGAACAAATTTATTTGATTAAGGAATCATATGTAGAAACAATATTAACACAAACTGAAGGATATCCTGCAACTTCTAATAATGAAGCTGTTAAATATGAAAATGTAGATGTAACTAAATATAAATTTAAAGTATCTAGATTACCATTTGGAAGTACAACACCATCAGTTGGAAATGATATAGTAGAGGTAACTCCATTATCTGGATACTTCCCTACACATTATCGTTACAAAAACAATCTACCACAAGGAATGATAAACTCATTCTTTGAAGGTTCAAAACAAACAACAGCTACAACTCCAGATGGATTATCGCCGGTAGAAGTATTTACCACTAATCCTAACATTTTAAGGGTTGCTGATACTGGAAGAGGAAGTGGAGAACCTATATTACAGGTAGATTAATTTATTTTTTAAAATGTTATATTTATTAGTATATCAATAGGGTAATAAAAAATTATGGGATATTTAAATAACACATCGATTACAGTAGATGCCATTCTAACCAAAAAAGGTAGACAGAAGTTGGCATCGGGTCAATCTTTAAACATTTCCAAGTTCGCATTGGGTGATGATGAGATTGATTATACATTATACGAACCAGCACATCCGAAGGGAAGTGCATATTATGATTCGGCAATTAAGGCAATTCCTATAATGGAAGCAAGTCCTGATGAAACACAAGTATTAAGATACAAACTGGTTACACTACCTAAAGGTACAACACAAATTCCAATCGTAGCATTGGGAATACCATCTATCGGAGCTTATCAAGATGAAGGAGGGGTTGCAATGACTCCAACTACTTCACCTGCTGGTAACTCTTCAGCTGGATACACTGTTGTATTGGCAGACCAAAGAGCTGGTACATTATCAGTAACGCAAGGAGCAACAGCAGCCGGTTCGGTTCCTGTTTTCTTAGGAGAAGAAATCACAACTACTGCACAAGTTGTAAGTGGTTTAGGATTTAACTTCACACCTAACCCAGCGTTAACATCTAATGTATCAACAACTATTACGGTCTATGGTAACGAAACGGGTGGAGCACAAACCATTCCAGTAACTATAACATATAGAGCATAAAGGAAATAAGATATGGCATTAATAAACGACCCAAACGTAGCAGCAAGAATCGCTGATTTAGCATCAACTGGAGTATTTGATTCAAATGATATTGTATCAGTTATAAATTCAGCATTACCTGCTGGACAACAATTACAATCTGGCGCTGGAGTAACAACTGGAGTGTACAAACAATTCGGTGAATTTGATAAAGTAAACGCTAAAGTAGAAGTAGTAACAACGGGTCTTTGGACTGGTGATATTGGTTCTTTAACTGCCGCTTACACTTCATCAACACAAGTTGGACAAAGTGGAAACTACTATTATGATGTGTATAGTACAGACCCACAAAGTGATTCAACTGCAGAAGCTCAATTCGCAATAGCATATGGACATGTTGATGGTAGTGGTTCAATATCATTGGAAAACTCCGATGATGCACTACTTCCTACAAAAGCAACATACGCACAATACAAATCAGTATTGTTAGACCCAACTGATGATAAATTCTCATTCGAAACTTCTACTGCAAATATATTTGAAGATTCAAACTCAATTTACGCTATCAATGTAAATAGAGCTAGATATAGAGAAAAAATGGATGCAGGAAACTGGTCATTACAACTAAGTGGTTCAAATGGAACATTTACTTTCATTGATGATAGTGGTAAGAAATTTGGAGATAAATTAGGAAAAGCTGGTAGAGTATTTAAAGTAGTAAGTGGTTCACTTAACTTAGGTACGGAGAATGAGGCAACTGTTAATACAACAACCGATGCTAATGGTAAAGGATATGGATTATTCTATCCAGATAGAGGTATTATTATTTTAAATCCAACTGCATTAGCAGAAACGATTGGAACTGTAAAACCTTTTGGAGGAGCATCTGAATCTTTATTAGGTGTTGAGACTGTTGTAGCAGATACTCAAAATCACAAAACATTAGTACAAGCAATTGATAATGGTGGTGATTTCCAAGCTAGAAGAACTGAAAATGTATCTACACAACACTTCTTTGTAAGAGCAACGAATAGAGAATTTAATTACTCTAACAACCCAACTTACACAGCAGCTGATGGTACTTTCTCAGAAACAACATTTGAAAATGACCCACAAACGTATATTACAACTGTTGGTTTATTGAACAATTCAAATGAATTAATTGCAGTAGCTAAAACTTCTCAACCTATAAATAAATCATTTGATAAAGAAGTATTAATTAAAGTTAAACTTTCATTCTAATAAAATTATAAAAGTATAAACTATAAATAGGAACCCCCCTTAATTGGGGGGTTTTTTGTTTCATAGATATTTATATGAAAGTATATTATTTAAATGATTAAAGAAATACCAAAATCGGATGTAGTAGTTAGACCTTTTAAAGTTTACAAAGAGTGGACTGTGGATGAAGGTGATATCACGCCGTTATACGGAACACTACAAACTGATTTATATGATGTAGATACTGATGAATTAAATTCGGATGGTACATCAAAGAGGACTTTATATGATTCAATAAAATCACAGTTCTATCTAAATCCAGCCACCTCATCAATCTTAACGGAAGTTGGTAAGAGAAAATCTTATGCATCTACGGATGAGAGAGTAATTGGTGATACTATTGGTGTGATATCAATACCACAACAAAAATATGGTGAAGGATTAAAGGTAGGGTCTGTTGAATTAGAATATGGTTCGATAACTGTAACTGATGATGGTAATTCAAATCTAATAGATTCAGCTAGTAATCATAAGGGTAATGTATTTTACGATAGAGGATTAATTGTACTTACTGAAGGTATTACGGATGATTCAACAATTGATTCATTTGAAGTATCATATAGGTCTACAATGACTATTTATGAAAATGAAGTATTTTTATCAGTAAATGAAAATGAATTTAATGTTTCACAAAATCCATCAGCATATGATGGTACAAATAAAATAAAACTAAAAACAATCCAATCTACAATTGACCCAACTACGTTTGGTGGATTTGGTGAATATGATTATTCATCATCGATTGATACAACTGGTTCTTATTTAGCACCATTTATAACAACTATTGGATTGTATGATAATGAATTGAATATGGTTGCAATATGTAAGTTACCGAAACCAATTAAATCTTTACCGGATTATCCGTTGAACTTTATTGTTCGTTTCGATACTTAATTGATATTTATATAAACAAAGGAGAATAATTATGACTTTAGAAGAAAGATTAAAACAAACACCACCTGCATCATCAAAGGCAAATACGGCTGGTGGAGATAAGACTTTATTAGAAGCTGATGGTGGATTAGATTTATCGAAAGATGAAAAAGCAATCCTAAAAGCTAGAGGTGGGAAACTAAAAAGTAGTCCTTACTCTGATACATTAAAGTAAAATTTATGCTAAATTGGTTATGGAATGGTAACGATGTTACCGAAGATGTTATACCTGAGAGTGCCGTAGGATTTGTTTACAAAATAGAACATATTCCTTCTGGCAAATACTACATTGGTAAAAAATCATTACAAAGTGTTCGTAATGTAAAAATCGGAGTTAGAGAATTACAACGTATTAAAGAAGAACGAAAGTTAGCTGGTATACGTGGTTCACTTCCCAAAAAGAAAAAAGTTAGAAAATCTTCTGACTGGCAAAAGTACTATTCATCAAACGATTGGATTAAAGAACAAATCTCAGAAGGTAAGAACGATGAGTTTAAACGTACAGTACTTAAATTCTGCTATTCAAAGAAATCATTATCTTACTATGAAGTACATTATCAATTCGAATATAACGTACTTTCAGATGATAATTCATTAAATGGCAACATCTTGGGAAAATTTTATAGAAAAGATTTGGATAAGTAAAATATTATTTGTATATTAGTACCTAATTGTATATACACAAAAAATAATATTATGAATTTAGAACAAGTAGCAGTAGCATTTGGTATTAATCCAAATAATTTGAATGCAAAAGATGATGCTTTAAAAATAGCTGTTAAATCAATAAAAGACTTGGTAATGCAAATGGAACAACGTAATGTTGATACACAAACTATTAATCAAGTTAAGAAGTTAGGTGAATTCTTATTCGCAGTATCTGACTCACAAATGGGATAATTTGGTAAATCCAAATTAATTTCGTATATTTACACAAAATATAATTTAATGCTCTCCGCAAGAAATAAATTAGTTGTTATAAATGTATTGGATTCTACATTAGGTGTAGGTTCATCTATGAAGGGAAACGAACAAGCACATCACTGTCCTTTTTGTCACCATCATAAGAAGAAACTACAAATAAATTTAGAATCACAATATTGGCATTGTTGGGTATGTGATTCCAAAGGAAGAAGTATCCAATCACTTTTAAGAAAGCTAAATGTAGATAGGGGTGATTTATCAAAAATCATTTCTATCTATGGTGAGTACAAGCCATCTAAGAATCAAAAGGAGGTTGAAAAAATACAACTTAAACTTCCAAAGGAATTCAAACCATTACACAAAAAACCAAAATCAATAGACTTTGCATATAATCAAGCAATAGGATATCTTTACAATAGAGGTATTACATTTGATGAGATATTAAAACATAACATTGGATATTGTGAGGAGGGTATGTATGCTGGTAGAACTATAATACCATCATATAACTCAGATGGTGAGTTAAACTATTTCGTAGCTCGTTCTTATTATGAGAGTAATAAAATGAAATACAAAAATCCACCAGTTAGTAGAGATGTTATTGTATTTGATAATCAAATTAATTGGAATGAACCTATTACATTAGTAGAAGGTGTATTTGATTCATTCTCAGTTAAACGAAACGTAATACCAATCTTAGGTAAGTTTCTTCCTAGAACTTTAAAAGCAAAGATTTTTGAAAAAGGTGTAAAGGAAATAAAAATACTCTTAGATTCTGATGCAGTAGATGATTCCACAAAACATGCTGAATATTTTATTAAAAATGGTATAAAGGTAACAAACATTATACCTGAAGATATGGATGCGGGTGATATGGGATTTGATAAAGTAAATGATTTATTAAAAGAAACCAAAGAAACTGGTTGGGATAATTTAATCCTAAGTAAACTAAATAATATATGAAGGTAGAAAAGATTTACCATTTAGCGGATTTACATATCCGTAATTTAAAAAGACATAAGGAATACAAAGAAGTATTCCAAAAATTCTTAAACAATGTAGATAGAGATAATATCGAAAACGCTGTTATCTATTTAGCTGGTGATATTGCCCATGCTAAAACCGAAATGAGTCCCGAATTGGTTAGAGAAATCAGTTGGTTCTTAACTGAATGTGCAAATAGAAAACACACATTCTTAATTACTGGTAATCACGATTGTAACTTAAATAACAATTATAGATTGGATGTACTTACTCCAATTGTAGAAAACTTAAACAATGATAGGATACACTATCTCAGAGATACTGGGACTTATGACTTTGGTAATATCACTTTTGTGGTATATTCGATACTTGATAATAAAGAGAATTGGCCAAAGGGAGAATTGGTAAAAGGTGAAAATACTATTTGTTTATTTCATGGACCTGTTAACTTAGCACAAACTGATATAGGATATACTGTATCATCTAATTCATTTACAACTGATATGTTCGATGGATTTGATATGGTGATGTTAGGTGATATACACAAAAGACAAACATTAGGAACTCCAACAATAGCATATGCTGGTTCTATGATTCAGCAAAACCACGGAGAATCATTAGATAAACATGGTTATCTATTATGGGATGTTGAGAGTAGAACTTTTGAAGAAGTTGATATTCCTAACGATTATGGATTCTATACATTAGATGTAGATAATGGTGTAGTTCCAACAGTTACTAATATGCCAAAGAAACCTAGATTAAGAGTTAGAGTTTCAAATACTGACCCTTCTCAGATTAAAAAGGCATTAACAAAAATTAAAAAACAATATAAAGTACAAGAGTTCACTGTTACTCGAATGGATACCTTATCTAAACAAAAGACCGGTAACTTCGATGATAGATTAGCTATTGGAAATGTGAGAGATGTTGAATTCCAAAACGAATTGATTAAAGATTATTTGGAAAGACAATACCTTGCGGATGAGGATACTATCGATAAGATAAAACAAATCAATAGAGATATAAATTCAAAATTGGTAGATGATGATGTTACACCAAATATTCAATGGGTACCTAAAACATTTGAATTTTCTAATATGTTCTCTTATGGTGAAGATAACAAAATAAAATTTGATAATGTAAATGGGATGGTTGGTATCTTTGCTCCAAACGCAAGTGGTAAATCATCTTTATTTGATGCACTATCGTTTTGTATATTTGACAAGACGAGTAGAACTTATGTAGCTAAGAACGTACTAAACAATAGAAAAGATAACTTCTATTGTAAATTACATTTTCAGATTGAAGATACGGATTATTATATAGAGAGGAGAGCAAAGCTCATTAATAAGGGTAAAAACCTAAAAGTAGATGTATCCTTTTGGAGAGAAGATGAAGGTGGTATTACTTCTTTGAACGGAGAGCAAAGAAGAGAAACCAACTCCATTATACAACAATACTTAGGAACTTATGATGATTTTGTTCTCACTACTCTATCACTACAAGGAAATAATTCTTTATTCATTGATAAATCACAAAGTGAAAGAAAGGAAATACTAGCTCAATTTATGGGAGTAGATGTATTTGATAAACTTTATAAATTTGCATATGATGAGAATAGAGATAACGCTTCTTTGATTAGAAAGTTTAAAAGAGATGATTTCACTCAACAACTAGCTGATATACAAATTGATTTAAAGAGAGCAGAAGCTGAATACAAATTAGAAGAAGTTAGTTTAACAACTGCTAAAGAAGAGGTGGAGAAGCACAATCAGAAATTAATTTCCCTCAACGAAAAGATTGTAAAAGTTAAATCTGATAACTATTCTTTGGATGAGTTACAAAATAAAAAATCGACTTCGGAAACTTCGTTAACCGAATTGATATCTCAAAGAGATAAGACACAATCTAAGATTGAGGAGCTTGAGAAAACTCAAATCCAATTAGAAGAAAAAATCGATTCCTTTGATGAGGATGAGATTACTGAGGGGTATGAGTTGTTTAACCAATACACATTGGATTTAAAAGATTTAAACAATGAATTGGATAAGTTAGGAATCAGAGAAGATTCTTTATTGGAGAGAATGAAGCATTTGGAATCACATCGATATAATGAAGATTGTGATATTTGTATGGAAAACTCCGAATCAATCATTGATGCTAAAGTAGGAGTAACTGCAGATTTAAGTGTATGTTCAGTTAACAAAAAAGAAATGTTAGAACAAAAGGATGTTTTACTTCTTGCTATTGATTCACGTAAACGTTATCCTACTTTATTGAAAGAACTTAATAAGTTTAAGGGTGATGAAACAAAAGTGAGTAGAGATATTAACATACTTATCAACAAGTTATCAACATTCGAAACCAAAGAAATCAAACTAAATGGTGAAGTTCTACAAGCTACACAACTTATAAAAGATTATTTGGATAATGAGAAGTACATTAAGAAGAATAAAGAACTTAGAGATGAGATTGTTGATGTAAGACATAAGTTGGGTAAATCAAAACAAATCTTATCAAATAGTGAATCAGATATATTAATACTAAATGGTTCAGTATCTTCCTTAACTAATCAAAAGAAAACTATTGAAGATAGGATAGATGAGGTAGAAAAGTTGGAAGAACAATTTGGATTGTATGAATACTATCTAAACGCTTTAGGAAAAGATGGTGTATCTTATGAATTGATTTCAAAGGCACTACCAATGATAGAAGGTGAAGTAAATAACATCTTAGGTCAAATCGTAGAGTTTGGATTACAATTAGAGATGGATGGTAAGAGCGTTAACGCTAACATCGTTTATGATGACCAGAAATGGAGTTTAGAGATGTGCAGTGGTATGGAGAGGTTCATTAGTGGATTAGCCATTAGAATAGCTCTAATCAACGTATGTAACTTACCAAGACCAAACTTCTTAGTTGTGGATGAAGGATTTGGGACATTGGATAATGAGAACCTACAATCATTATATATGTTGTTTGCATATTTGAAAACTCAATTTGAATTTGTGATGATAATCTCACATATAGATTCTATGAGAGATGTTGTAGATACTTTGATGGAAATCAAAAAGGTAAATGGATTTAGTAATATTAAATATTAAAATATGAACATAGGAATCATTGGACAGGGATTTGTTGGTAACGCAGTTTACCAAAAGTTTAAGGATTACTACGATATTAACACTTACGATTTAGATTCATCTAAATGTAATTCAAATGAACAAGAAACATTAGATAATGAAATTGTATTTGTATGTTTACCAACGCCAATGAACGAAGATGGTAGTTGTAATATATCAATTGTAGAATCTGCCGTTAAGCGATGTTTTGAATTTGGTGTTACTAAAATGGTGGTAATCAAATCAACAATTCCACCTAATACAACTAAATCATTAAATGATACATATCCATCTCTTCAGATTGTATTTAATCCTGAATTCTTAACTGAACGAAATGCAGTAAAAGATTATGAGAATCAGAATAGAATAATCTTAGGTGGACCAAGACCTGCAACAACTAAGTTAAAACAAATATTCTCAAAAGTATTTCCAAAAGCACATATAATCAAAACCGATTCAACTCATGCTGAAATGGTAAAGTATTTAACTAATACATTTTTATCTGTAAAGGTATCATTCGCAAATGAGATATATCAGTTATGTAGTGGATTGGGTATTGATTACGATAAAGTTGTTGAGTATGCAACTTACGATGAACGATTAGGTAAATCACATTGGAACGTACCAGGTCACGATGGTGACTTTGGGTTTGGTGGACATTGTTTCCCAAAAGATTTAAAAGCACTTTTATATTTAACTGAAAAGTTGGGAACCATCAACAATGTATTATGTGCAACTAACGAAACCAATAATAACGTTAGAAAAAATAGAGATTGGGAAGGTATGAAAGGTAGAGCAGTTACTTAGACCTTAATACATTAGTGGGGAGAGTTTTAATTGGAGATACTTTTTCTTTAATTAAACTCTCCACTAAACCATTCATCTTATATCCCTTATCTTTACAAAAAGATTTTAATAATTGATGAACGTCAGCATCAATTTGTAACATTGCATATTTCTTCATATTTCCTATTCTTTAGAACTCTTTAGTTTTCTTTAGAATAAATATTCCAAATTAATTTTTTGAAATATTTATATTAACAATCACTAATAGGCAATTGGTAAATGGCAAGAATTAAAAAGTACTCATCTGAACAACAATTATCATCGTTTCAAACATTTCTAACAGATGATAATCCTAATTCGGATTATTTTAGAATAACTGAATTTAAGGATACATTTACTGGTGGTAAGAATGGGTTCCTTATAGAAGGTTCTGAATATCTAAAAGAAACAACCGAAATAAAGATAGAAATTTTAGATGTTGATGGAAATCCTATATTCTATGAACCTGCTAAAGGTATTCCAGAATACTATGAAGGTATATCATCACTAATAGCTGTTTACATATATAACGATACTCCAATTGGATTAGGTAAGATTACTGTTTTAGGTGAACTTAAAAAATACGATGATAATGGTGTAATAAGAGATGTACCAGAACAATGGAAAGGTACTTATAATGTTAAGTGGGAACGAACATTTCAAATTAATAAAATTCTCTCTAATGAAGATAGAGTTAGGTTCATCAAACGACCTAAAATTAATATTGATGAAATTAACAAACCGATATTTAATAATAATTCAAACTTAATAACTCAGACAGGTAATGTTAATGGTATTCCATTAGCACCAACCGCTGGTACTTCTTTAACTGAATTTTCTTTACCCACATCTTATAGATTAAACATTACCAATGGAAATAATTGGACTGGTTCAATTGATGGTAATAATATTGAATTTGATAATATTGATTATAATCCAATTGTATTAGATGTTGTGAGTGAAACTGAAGTAATCGTTTCACCACCATATGCACCTAATGGAATTGTAGAATCGATATCAAATGAAAGTTATACATCTACATTTAATTATTTAGAAGGTGTATCTGATTTAGCAACTGCACTTACTGGTTCATTTGCTAAGATTAGTATTACTGATATGAAAACGGCAGTTGGTGATGCTGCTAGAGTAAAAGTATATAGACGTTCTCAATCCAACTTAACCGATTTTGAATTTGTACAAGAAATACAATTAGAATCAAATGAGTTACTTAGAGATATAGAAACTACCGAAGCTAATGAAATTAGTTATGGTACGTTTACTGAGGATGTATTATCTCAATATTGGATAACATCATCAAATGATGTTTTGGTAGAGTTAAATACGGGATTTCTATACAATTCAGCTAAATTAAATTCTACTGAGGGAAATCACTTTTTAACTAATGAATCTCTTTCAATTCAAAGTGGAGTTGAATATACATTAGATTTAAATGTTAAGAAAGCTAGTGTTTCCCCAACTGATTTCTTAAAAGTAACATTGAGTGGTTCATTAAATGGTACTCCTAAATCACAAACAATTGTAAATATACCATCATCTAATGCTATTTTACAAAAAAGAAATTTTACTGAAAATATAATAGCTGATGAGTTTGATACTGCTAAATTATATTTTGAGATAGATGGTGTTGATTGGTATATAAATAATGTAAGTCTAAAAGCATCGCAAGAAACATCATTTTCTCCTGATGAGATTACATTTATACAACAAGTTCCTAAAACATTACAAACCGAAACGTTTGATTATAGATTTGAATTTTATGATATCAACAACAACTACATACCAGTATTAGTTGAAGATACCAAAACATTTGATGGTGGTAACTTAAATCTTTTCAATAAAGATATTACACTTACACCAAATAACTTATATTTCCAATTTGATTCAGCATCAGCACCTGCTAATCCATTACCACCTACAACAATTACATTTGATGTGGAAACTACATTAGTAACTGGTTCAATCACATATACATCTGGTGCATACGATGAATTTGGTGATTTAATATTATCATCTGAATACGTTGGTGGTCAATATCCTGGTCTATTGAGTGGTTATGAAACATTAAGTCCAACATTAACTGTTGCTGATTTTACTGGTTCAAGAGATGATATCACTGTACAATACATTAGATTCACTGGTGAAGTTGAAGGTGTATCGGATGATGTTGTAATTACAAGAACTCAAGATGGTAAGGGTGGTGTAAATTTTGAAATTAGACCTTATAGAGGTACTATTATAAAAAATAAAGATGAGAGTACATTAGAAGTACAAGCAATTCGTATCGATGGTGTTAATGAAATCATACTAAGAGATAACTTACCGCAAAACGGATTTTCTGATGCAAAGTTAAAAGTACAAAGTGGTTCGGATTATATACTTCTTTCAGAAGCACAATCAACTGGGTTTATTGAAGGATTAACTGCTGGTACAACTGGTAGTGGTGAGTTGGATTACAACGCTGTATTTGATAGAACATCGATTACAGGTCAATTACCATTATACTTAATGGATGGTGATGGTGAAGAAGATATTCTAACAACTTTATTATTAACTGATTTACAAGATGGATTAGGTGCTGGTTTTGTTACATTTGATGCTGAGCAATTTAATATTAATCCAAAAGAAGATACAACATTCACACCACAAACTGCAAGTTTAGCTGGTAACTTTTATTTAAGAGGAACTAATGAATCACCGATAAGTGGTACATTAAAAGTGTTTCCTTCAATGTCTATCCAACCCAACCTTCTACCTGAATATTATATGTTCTTTGAAACTGGGGCATTTGATAGTAGAATAAGTGTAACCGCAACAAACGCACAAAATGAAATTATAGATAGTGGAGTGCCGGGTGATTCGGTAGATTATTACACACCTATCGATAGTAAGCAATTAACATTTAACTTTACATATGTAGAAGATTTCACATCAGAATCTATTAGTGTTGATAAAACAATGTTTGTAGCACCTGATGGTTTAGGTATTGAACCTGTGATTGTAACTATCGACCCGCTTGTGGTGAATCTAAATTCAAATCAACAAGGTGAAGTATATGATTTCTCTCCATTGGATACAACAATTACTGCTAAGCAAGGTAAGTTGGATTTACTTTATAGTGGTAGTGGTGAGCCGGGTACATTCTTTGTTAATTTAGCTACTCCTGATAATATAACCTATATAAGTGAAAGTAACACTTCTTATTCTAAAAAGTTTGATGATTGGGGATTCTTTGGAACCGCATCATTAGTTGCTAGTGTAGATTATGATTTACAAATTCACCCATATTACACATCATCATTTGAACTTAAAACTATAAAGCAACGTATTACCAAAGGTGTAGATGGTTCTGATGCAATTGAAATAGAAATAAAACCATCAGTTGTAACACTACAAGCTGATGAAAATGGAACAATACCTGATTACTCAAAAGCCGATACTGATATTTTGGTTAAACAAGGTAACTTATACCTTTCATATGAAACGAGTAGTTTACCAGGTACATATACAGTATCAGCAACTGGTAGTGGTATAGTAGTAGGTGAGATATCAGCATCATCACAATACGATTTAGATTTCGGAGATGAGACTGTGCACTATTCAAACTTTAGTGAATTGGAAGCACAAAGTGGTTCTGTTGATTATAATTTCTATGTGTATCCATATTCATTAACAAATGGAGTAGCTGGTGTGGAAGAGGTATATAGTAAAAGACAGATATTCTCAAAATCAAATGATGGTACTGCTGCTAGAAGTGTAACGTTAGCTACAACAACTGCTGTTGTTAATTTTGATGGAGATGGTGTAGTAACTTCACCTGTTGGTTCTATTTTCTTAGAAGCAACTCCGTTCAACGTAACTGGTTCACAGACATACTATCAATTTTATAGAGATGGATTTGCATATAGCTTAGTTGGAACTGATAACATATTTGAAATAGGTTCTGGTGATGCAACTTCACCTGGTGAAACTGCAACTTGGTCTGTTAGGATTAGAGATGGTAATGCTACTTCACCTGTTGTAGCATCATCCGAAGTAACGATAGCTGGTATTAAAGCTGGTTCTGATAATTATCAAGTATTCTTAACAAATCCATCACCAAGTGTGGGTGTTGAGGTTGATGGTACAACAACATTGGATACTACTGGTACACAAATAACGGCATTAAAGGGAACTGAACAACTAACACATGTATCAACTTACTCACCAGAAACAGTAAACTTAATTGGTGATGCAATAGGAACATTGGGTGAGTTTTCATCATCTTTGCATTATGTACCTACATTTATAACACAACCAAATATACCAAATGGAAATCCTGCTAGTATAGACCCAATAACTGATTGGAGTGTTCCTCAAGATAATAAATCAGCTACACTTATATATAAAGTTGATATAGAGAATGGTAGAGCAACATATTTTTTATCTCAATCAATTTCAACTGTATTTGAAGGAGCAACTGGACCTGGTTTAGTTATGAGAGGAGAATGGACAGGTAGTGCTGAATATTTGTTTAACTTACAACAAAAAAGAAGAGATGCAGTTGTAGTACAATTTGATAATAGTGGTGAAAATGAAACACACTATTTTGCAACAACTGAAGATTTCGTAACATCATCAACACAGCCATATTCTACTGAACCTGTTTATACTATATCATTAGAGCAAGGTGATAACGTAACTGGTGGTTGGGAATATTTGGGAATGCAAGATTACTTCGTAGCAGCTAAGTTAGCTATATTTGAAGAATCATTTGTTGAAAATACAATCAACGTTGGTATTCCACCTGATGGATTCCCTAATGCAAATATTGCAATAGTTGGTGGAACCGATGAACCCTACATAGCAATAGGTCAACAAGGTACTCAAGGTTTCGCTCAACCGGGTGTATTTATGGGAATGACTAATGATGGTGGACCAAATGGTACTTCTGGTACAATGGGTATATTATCATTGAAATCCGTACCATCTAATGGTGAATATAAATCAATGGAATGGGATGGTGAATCATTAACAATTAGAGGTTCCATAAGACAAACTGCGGCTGGTGTAGTTGAACCATCTCTTAGAGGAACTTGGGCTGATGGTGTAGATTATTACCCAAGTGATTTAGTACAATATATAGGAGAAACATGGAGTTCTGATACATCGCATACATCAGATATATCTGGTAACTCAGCCGATGGACCTCCGGGTACAGGTCCTTGGACTATTGCAGCTGGTGCTGGTAAGAATGTAAGTTTATTGGCAGATTCATATGTAATACAATATGATGAATTTGGGTTAAACCCAACACCATCTTCAACAATTAATTTAATAGCATCATCATCAAACTTTGTTGACGCATTTTTTAAATTTACTGGTGGTGATACATACTTTACCAATCAATTATCATTTTCGGATGGGTTGACTTCAAATACTGATAGCGCATCATTTAATGTACCTTCATCATATTTCTCAACACCATTAACGTTTAAGGTAGCGGTTTCTGAGGGTAATCAAATAGAAGAATTATCTGATACAATAACAATTACACCATTAAAGTCTGGAGCAGATGCAACTCCACAATATATGATTACACCTACTTCGGGTGGTACTCAAATAAAAAATAATAGTGGTAATATTGTATTACAAGTTCAAGAATCATCAGTAAGTGGATTAAGTGATATATCATCTGGTAATATAAAACTTTACAAAGATGATTCATCATTGTTAAACGCATCGATGAGTGGTATTACTGGTGATGAATACAATCCAACAATTGGACCGGATGCAATTAATGGTACTCTAATATTGGAGTTAAGAGATTCATCTGATGATAGTGTTTTAGATACAATCGCATTATTAGATGTAACCGATGGTTTAGGTGGTGGTTCATTTATATCATCAAACTTAAAAACAAGCAGACCATCTGGATTGCCAACATTTACACCAACTACATTATCAGCAACAGCATCTTTCTTTGATACATCTGGAACTGAATATACTCAGAGTGTTTTAATAACGCCATCCGTTTCTTCTGGTGTAGATAGCATGCAAGTTTCAACACCATCAGGTGATACTACAAATATTACAATTACGGCAGATGATGGAGATGGTACATCAATTCCATTGATTAATACAGCAGTACCAACAAAAGATGTGGTATTAACGGCAGTATTTACTGACCCCTCAACTTCTCAAACAACTACAATTACCGAAACGTATTATATAGTATCAGATGGCGCGGATGGACTTTCTGCATTAACTGTTATTAATAGTAATCAATCACATACGGTCCCAGCTAACTCAGACGGTTCATTAGGTAGTGGTGCTCTTAACAATAGTGGTACAACTATTCAAGTATTTGAAGGAACTGGTTCTTTGGATTTTACAACTGGTACGGCTGGTAATGGTGAATACACAATAAATAGAACTAATACAGGTACAGCAACTTTACCATCTCCATCTGGTAATGGTACGGATACGGCAACGTTTGGTGATGCTACGGCTATGAGTACCGATATAGTACTGATAACTTATGATATTAGTGGTAAACGAAAGGGTGGTACCACATTTACATCAACTACAACACAAACCCTAACTAAAGCAAGAAGTGGTACTGATGGTACAAATGGAACTGCTGGAACTGCTGGTTCTGGTGGTATAAATGGTACACCTGGTGCTCCTGGTGCAGGGGTAGTATATAGGGGTGAATGGGAAGTTGGTGTTGAGTATTTCAAAACCACTCAAAGAACAGATGTTGTAAAGGGAAGTGATAATCAATATTATATAGCTAAACAAACATACACATCAGATGCTGGCTCTAAGCCCATAACTGGTGGTAGTTATACTACTTATTGGGATTCATTTGGAGCAACATTTTCATCCGTTGCAACTGATATATTATTTGCAACCGATGTGTTTGCAGAAAAAACAATAAACATTGGGGCAGATGGAGCAACTCCTGTAATCGCATTAAACGCTGATGCTAGCAATGATAACGAAAATCCATTTATTTCAATTGGTCAAACCACACAGGGTTTCGAAAGTGATGGTATTTTTATGGGATTCGATGAGGGAACTGCAAGTTTATCTTTAGCTGGTGATAATGTAAAAACAAACATTGGTGGATGGGAAGTTGATAAAAGTGGTTTATTTTATCAAACTGATTATTCTATTGGTGATTTAATACAAGCTGATTTTTATTTTACGTCATCACAAATTTACTCTGGAATAAGTCAATGGTTGTATTATGCTCCCGGATTTAACAACATCAACGATTACTACTCAATGGGGAATGCTGGTGGAAGCCCACCTTCAGCTATGGAGAAGGTAATCGGTAGAACTCCTGACCCATTTGGTAGTGGTTCTACTGTAACTGTATATGGTCAAATTACAACTACTCATACTTTAAATGGAATGGATTACACTGGTACTTCTCCTAATGGTTCTACTGATAATGCAGTATTTACATTGGAAGGACCTGCATTATATGCGGATTCATCATCTATTGATTTTCAAACATATCTAACATCATCATATGATTTGAGTGCAGGTGGTCCGGGTTCTACAAAGGCTGATATAATATGGCAGGATGGGGCAAATTATATTCAGGCCTACGAAGCTGGTACAACTACTCCACTAAGTTGGAATACTATTTCTAATACAGGTTCATTTTCTGACCAAAATTGGTTAGGTACACCTGATTTTGCTCTACATACAAATGCATATGTATATGCTAAAAACGTAGATGTAGGTTCTTATATATCAGAATCAGTTGCAATAAAATTAGCAAGAATAAGTGGAGATAACTTTTTAGACCCTGGTACAGACTCTCAAATAAAAACAGAACTTAATAATACTAGCGGACTGGATTGGATATTATCAGAAGATGGTGATGACCCAGCTCAACGTCAATTTATTTTATATACAATCCATAGGGGTGCTGAAGATTTAAGTGCAACAAGTGTTGGTACGGTAACTGCAGGTTCTCTAGATGACCGTATTATAACTGGGGATGCTATACGATTATCAACTTCTGGTTCATCTACTGGTACTAATAAACCATTTATATCAATTGGACAACCAACTGCTGGTTATGATAATAGAGGAGCATTTTTAGGATTCCCATCAGCATCGGAAATACCACATTTTTCATTGAGAAGTCCATCTGGTGATTTTTTAAGGTACAATGGGGAATCCGTTCAATTTAGTGGTGATTTTAATGGTGGTACAATAGAAGAATCTGATATCGTAGGAGGTTCAATAAGTGTACCAACTATTGGAGAAGGTGCAAAATTTAGTGTTGATGTTAATGGAAACGTTTCCGCATCAAATGCTTCTATTGGTGGGATTATAAACGCTGATAGTGGAAGAATTGGGGATTGGATAATTGATGCAGATACAAAGGCATTGAGAGATGAAGATGGTGAAATAGTATTTGAACCAAATATACCTGAACTTCAATTTTTTACTGGTAGTGAGAAAAAGGTAGTTATAGGAACTAAATCAGATTTAACTGATACGGCGGGTAGTGCTGGGTTTGATATGGAATTTTCAACCACTACACATGCAACTCCTGATAGTCCAACTAATCTTAGTGTAAATCAAAGTAATAGTGCAACTTTTGCATTTAGTGGGTTTAGTGTTGGTGGTAATACAAATACTGGAACGTCTACAACCGCTGTTAGTGTTGGAGATATTGCATTAACATTAGATGTACCTGCTCTTACCTTAAAGGCACCTACAACAAGAATATCACAAACAACTTCATATCCAAATTATTTACCAACATTTACTGGACAAACGCATGGTAATGTAGCAGGTCCAACTGCAATAAGACAAATAGCATATTTGTATTTAGAAGTTGTTGATACCAATAATTCCAATGCAGTTATTGGTAGAACTAAAATAGCACAAACTTCTGAAGCAAGAAGTTCTACGGATGGTGTAGGTAACTACTACACTGGTACTTATGTACCACCAAGTGGTGGTGGTGGTGGATTAGAAAGTGAAATTTCATCGGTAGTTGGTGATACCAAAATTACATTATCTGATGGTTCTTATATTTTAGCTAAAGATGCTAAAATAGGAGATAAGATATTATCTTGGAATTGGAATGATAAATTGGATTCACATACGGGAATAGATAAGTTTGGTGAATTTACCATAGATGCAATTAAAAGAAGAACAACAACTGAAATATATAAACTTACAATAGGTGATAAAGTTATTGAAGTATCAGATTCGCATGGATTTTGGTTAGATAATAACGAAGAGATAAAAACAACTGAATTAGTTGAAGGTGAAAGTAAAGTATATGTAAAAGATGGAGATTCTATTTCTTTACAATTGGTTAATAAGATTGAGTTATTAGAAGGAGCTGATGTATATACATTCTCAGTTGCTGGTGTATATAACTACATATCGAATGATATCTTATCACATAACGTCGTAACAACTGGTTGGACTTTTGTAGGAACAACTCAAAACGGAAATCCGGGTGTTAATGGACTTATTTCATCACAATCTGGTAAAAGTGTAACCATAAATTGTACAACTGCATCAACGGCAGCTGCAATACGATATTCTGTTCAAATAGGTACAACTGCTGGATATAGACAGAACACTTCATCTAATGGTACTACTACAAATTCATATGTATCAGCAACAGCAACATATTCAAATAGTACAGACCTTCCATCATCTACAACTGGTGTTTTACAAGCATTTGGTAGTAGTTTAGATACATCATTATCATTTGAACTTCCTTCAAACTTTGTAGAAATACAAGCGGGTGGTATTCAGGTAGTAACAAATACTGATACATTTGTTCAAGCCAAAAGATTAGCAAAGAACTTTTCAGGTGGTGAATTGTTTAGAGCTCAAGGTGGAACATCATACTTCCAAGGAACAGTAAGTGGTAATTCATTTACTACTGCAATATCAACTAATGGAGCTATACTACCTACAATAGACAACAAATTTACTTTTGGTGCACCAACTTTCAGATGGAACACATTATATGCAGCAAATGGTACAATCAATACATCGGATGAAACTCAAAAGAAAAATATTGCCCCATCCGATTTAGGATTAGATTTTATTAATAAATTAAATCCAATATCATATACATTTATAAGTGGTAGTAAAACTCATTATGGTTTAGGTGCACAAAGTGTTGAAGCTACATTGAAATCGTTTGAAAAAGATTCAATGGATTTCGGTGGATTAATTACCGGTTCAAATTATGGATTAGGGTATCACGAATTTATTTCACCAATGATTAAAGCAATTCAACAGCTGAGTGATAAGGTATTGGAGTTAGAAGCACAAATAAGTGGTTCTAAATAATTTCGTTTAATTGAAAACATATATACTTATATATAGATAATAAACTAAAAGTTATGGAACAAACCACAGAAGTATTAGATAAATCGGTAATTGATAAACTAAAATCAATTCAAGATGAGCAAAATAGTATGGTAATTGCATTAGGTCAAGTTGCTGTTAGAAGAAGAGAAATCGAAAAACAACTCAAAGAATTAAATGAAAAGGAAATTGAGTTTGGTAATAAATTGGATACTTCATTGAGTACAATGGATAGTGAATTGGCTGATTTGGATAAGAAATATCCTAATGGGCAAATTGATTTAGAAGCTGGAACTATTTCTTTCTAAAAAGATTTGGTAAATTAAAATATTTTTTGTATCTTTGTAAAGAAGTGTAACTTATACACTCAATTTATCTATGTCAAAGAAGAAACTGTTATATATATCATCACACCTATCTACTGGTGGGATGCCACAATACCTATTAAAGCAAATTGAAACTTTCAATACCGAATTTGATATTGAGGTTATTGAAGTTAACAATCATAGTGGTGGGGTATTTGTAGTACAAAAAGACCAGATTAATAATTTGGTAAAATTACATACATTGGGTGATGATAAAAGTGAAATAGTTGATTTAATAAAATCAATTAAACCTAACATCATACACTTTACTGAAATACCAGAACACTTTCTATCGCATGATATATTAGATAAGTTATGGGATAATTCCCGTAAATATAATATTGTAGCATCTACGCATGGGTCTGGTACCAATCCAGATGAAATTAGATATCAACCTGATAGATATGTTTTAGTATCTGAATGGAGTAGAAGAAAATTCGAACATTTAGGTATCGATACTAAAGTATGGGAATATCCAATTGAACCTCAAAAATTTGATAAATCTGAATTTCAAAAAGAGTTAGGATTTGAATCAGATTGGAAGCACGTTCTTATGGTTGGTTTATTTACTGAAGGTAAAAATCAAGGTGAGATATTTCGAGTAGCTAGAATATTAGAAAAGTATAAAATCAAATTTCACTTTGTTGGAAACCAAGCTATGAACTTCGAATCATATTGGGGACCTATAATGAATAGTAAGCCTGATAATTGTATAGTATGGGGTGAACGTAATGATGTAGATAAATTCTATAAAGCATCTGATATGTTCTATTTTAGTTCTAAGTTAGAATTAAATCCACTATCAATTAAAGAAGCATTGGGATATGGATTAAAATGTATATTCAGAAAGTTACACACTTATTTAGATACATACGATTCTAACGAATTGGTTACCTATATCGATGATGATATAAACAATACTAAGAAAATTATAATAGAGTTATTAGAACCTGAATTCAATGAGATACCTGGTTGGTTCGCATATGAGGGTTTATATAACCGAATGGTAAATAACGCTAAGGGTGGTGAAGTATTTGTAGAAGTTGGTAGTTGGTTAGGTAAATCATCCAATCATATGGCAACTAAGATATGTGAATCAAATAAAGATATAGATTTCACTGTTGTTGATACTTGGAAAGGTACTGATGATGAACAACTACATCAAAATATAGTTGGTTCATATGGTGGGGATATTTATGGTGAATTTGTTGAGAACACTATAATGAGTGATAACTTTGGCACATTTAAAGCTATAAAGGATACATCAGAAAATGCATCAACTCAATTCCAAAATGATTCTATTGATTTTATAATGATTGATGCTGGGCATGATTACAAATCCGTAATAACCGATATCAAACGTTGGTACCATAAAGTTAAGCCAGGTGGATTTATTACTGGTGATGATTATGGTGTTTTTGAGGGAGTGAATCAAGCTGCTAATGAATTCTTCTACAATCAAATATTAATTGATAATCGTAGTTTTGTTCGTAGGAAACCAAAGATTCAAATAAAACATTTAATGACTCGACCTGATGATTTGAGAGAACGTATTTCCCAAGAATCATTAAAACAACTACAATCATATGGTATGGATTATGAGGCTATCGTAAATACACCTTATACTGATTTCCCACCAGCCGAACATTGTAGGAGACCTGAACATATATCTCCAACCAATACACCTGGTGAACTTTCGCCTGGTGCTGGATTGGGTTGGATAACTGGTGGAC
>Ga0209603_1000596_pt1 | contig 42728 bp, 58 predicted proteins | sample COGITO_mtgs_1206_FD_184812 | JGI IMG/M metagenome (GOLD analysis project Ga0209603, IMG submission 184812) | Pelagic marine microbial communities from North Sea - COGITO_mtgs_120607 (SPAdes) (version 2) | ecosystem: Environmental > Aquatic > Marine > Epipelagic ...
TGTGGACGTGGAATTCCACAATAGCATATCCGTAAGGATCTGATAAATACTTGTAACAAGGGGCTTATAAACTATGGCGTATACAATAAACAAATATGATACTACCCAGCTTACAATAGTACAAGATGGTACTATTGATCAAACAACTGATATTAAATTAGTTGGTAAAAATTATGCAGGGTACGGCGAAATACAAAACGAAAACTTTGTATTTCTTTTAGAAAACTTTGCAGGAGCAAATCAACCACCAAGAGCCATACAAGGCCAAATATGGTTTGATACAGCAAATAGCAAATTAAAATTTTATGACGGTGGCAAATGGCGTACAACAGGTGGCGCTGAGATTAGTGCTACAGCACCAGCAGGGTTATCAACTGGTGATTTTTGGTGGGATACAACTAACCAACAGTTATATGCATATAACGGCACAGACTTTGTACTTGTAGGTCCACAAGACGCAGGTACAGGCATTACACAAATGCAAAGTAAAACAGTTCTTGATACTGGATCAATTAGTAGAAGTGTAATTGCAGCAACAGTCAACGATGATGTACAATTCTTAATAAGCCCAGTAGAATTTACAATTGACTCAACTGATGCCCAAAACGCTATATCAGGATTTGACGTAGTAAGACAAGGTGTAACATTAAAAAATACGCAAAGTGCTACAGCTGGAGTAACAAGTACAGATCATCAATTCCACGGAACAGCATCTAACGCATTAAAACTTAATGGAATTTCTGCTAGTAATTATGTTACAGCTAATCCTGGAGCACCAACAGTATTCACAGAAATAACAAATTTCCAAACAGATGCAGGTATTGCAATTGGTGCAGGATTAGATTTAAAATTGTTTATCGAAAATGATAATGAAGGCGTAATACAGAATTCTCAAGGCGACGAAATTAAATTTAGAGTAAAAGAATCCGGCGGCGCAAATGTAAATGTTCTTGACATACGTCCAGGAAATATTTTACCAGGTATACAAAGTTTAAGTCCAACCGTTTATAGAAGTATAGATATAGGGTCTACAGCAGCACCATTTGATGATGTATATGCTGGAAATTATTATGGAATTTCAGAAAAAGCAAGTGCTCTTATTGTAGGTGGAAATACTAGAGTAGGATCAGTAGACAGTAGCGGAACAGGTACTGGTAATACTGTAGCTGTAAGAGACGGATCAGGAAACTTAAATGCAGTATTATTCCAAGGTACAGCAACAAGTGCAAGATATGCTGACTTAGCAGAAGTTTATGTAACGGATCAAGATTATCCAACAGGCACAGCAATGTGTGTAGGGGGAGAAAAAGAAGCAACAGCAGCAAAAGCAAGTAATATGTGTATTGGTGTTATATCTGCAGAACCAGCATACTTAATGAATAGCGACTGTGATGGTCAAGCAATTGGTCTTAAAGGGCGTGTTCCAGTAAGAGTAAAAGGAACTGTAACAAAAGGACAGCCTGTTTATGCTTGGGAAGATGGTGTTTGTTCAACTATTGCGTCAACAGCATTAGTAGGAATTGCATTAGAATCAAGTCAAGACGACTCCGAAAAGTTAATCGAGTGTGTTTTAAAAGTATAAATAAGTACGTAGTTTAAAAAAGGACAAATAATGGCTGTATCAGTAGGTTCAAGTATTAATGAAACACATTATACCACATTAAGAAGCGGTATAAACACAGTAATGGGAACACCATCCGGAAGCGGAAACGGTTCCGCTGGATACAACGTTGGTATTACAGCACCATCAGTGAGTGTAGGGTCAACAATTACAGCATCACAATGGAACAGTTTAAGAGGTGATATACGCAAAGCAAGCGCACATCAAATTAATAGTGCTGTAGCACTAACAACAGTTGATACAGACACGGGCATTACAGCAGCAATACATAACGAATTTGAAACAGCACTAGCAACAGTAACATCAAATAGATTTGTAATGGCTACAGCACAAAGTACACAATCTACTGCACGTTCTCAAACAAAATCTAATTGGAATGGTACACAACAACATGATGTACAGTTGACCTGGGGAAGTGCAAATGAATTTAAAGCATTTTGGAACGCTGGCGGAACAATAAAAGTTGTTAGTAGTTTATCTTACACAGGATCAGAAGCAAAGACATTAGACTGGAAAAGTCTAGTAAACGATGCTAAACATATAAGTGTAAATTACACAAGTGCATATGCAGATGGAGGCGGCAATCAAGGAACAGTTACTAATACAGGTATGTATGATTTAAATACAAACGGTACTGAAGTTCAAATATTCCAAGATGGTGGTACAAATCCATACGCAGAAAATGATTATCAAATCTTTATACGCTATATTACTAATGGTATTAGAGTACGTGTAGTATTTAGAGAGGATGATGCAGGCGACCAAACTGGTTTAGGCCCACCAGTTGACGAAAACGTCAAAGGCACCCTTACAAGTGCTATCTATTACAGACGTGCTACAGGCTCAAACGTTGAAGTTACAGCACCAAGTGTAGCTACTGGCGGCTCAAATACCTTCTAATTAACTCTTGACAAACACTTAGTTTTAGTGTATACTATAACAGTATATACAAGGAGATCTTATGGACGAACGACTAGAAAAAGCTCTAGAATTTTCTAATTTTTTAGAAACACAAAACAATCAAAAACGAATCTTTTTAAAGCAATACAAAGATAATCTTATTCATTATACTCCTGACGGACATAAAATAACTGTAACCATGGGTTTAATTAGTTTTTGTCAAAGTTTGCTTCAATTAGATCAAGATGAAACAGTTTTATTAGATGATAATAATATTCCTTTTGATGTTAATAGCCTTAAAGAATTTACAAGACAGATACTAGGTGTCTACACCTTTGCATCTAGAAAATACTTATATGATTATAAAAAAATAAAAGTCAGCAGATCAGTTGAAGGATTAACTAGTCTATGAAACAAGGCGTAGTTTTATTTGCTTTTAACAACAATACAATTGATTATATAAAGCAAGCCGTATATTGTGCAAAACGTATAAAAAAATACCTAAAGTTGTCGGTACAATTAATAACTGACGACGAAGATTATTTAATTAAAAGTTTTCCGTTTTATAAAAAATACATCGATGTAGTTACATATAGCACTGCTCCTATACCATCTAGCAAAGTATTTTATGATGGAATACATGGAAACCACGGCAAGTTAGATTGGAAAAACAGTGCAAGAGATAGTGCATTTGATCTTACAGTATTTGAACAAACGTTAGTTATTGATACTGATTTATTAATTAGTAATGATAAGTTACTAACTTGTTTTTCTATGTCAGAAGATTTTATGATTGCTAAAAGTTATCAATTAGTAAATACTAGTAAATCTTATAAAAGTTTTGATAGAATAAGCGACAGTTCTATACCAATGTATTGGGCAACAATACTTTATTTTACTAAGAGTTATACGTCAAAAACAGTATTTGATTTAGTAACACACATTAAAGAAAATTATAATTATTATAGATTAGTTTATAATATTGTAGAAACAAAATTTAGAAACGATTTCGCGTTTAGTATTGCATTACATACAATGCGAGGATTTGTAGAGGATAGTAGCTGGCCTTTAGATATTCCTACCGATATGTGGGTATCTACTGATAAAGATGTACTAGTAGATATAAACAACAGTAGTATAAAATTATTAGCACAAAAAGAAAACAATTATCTTGCTGTTAAGTTAGACGATGCTACTACTCATATTATGAACAAGTTTAGTTTAGATAAATTTATTGACAAGGAGTTTGCTAATGAGTAATGGCATTTGTCTTGTTGCACAAAATAACAATACAACAGATTATATTAGACAAGCGTATGCACTAGCGTTAAGTGTTCTTGCTAACAGTCCTAGAACAAATATAAGTTTAATTACTAACGACGAAGTACTTCCTAAGTATCAAAAGGTATTTGATAAAATTATACCTATACCTTGGGGAGATAGTGCTAATAACAAACAATGGAAAATTGAAAATCGTTGGAAAGTTTATCACATAACACCATACAAAAATACAGTTGTTATGGATGTAGATATGTTAGTGTTAGATAATATTAATAAAGTTTGGCAACGCTTTACAAAATCACCTCCACTATTGTTTACAAAAAATGTTAAGACTTATCGTAACGAACTAATTACTTCTCGATACTATAGGAAAACGTTTGATTCAAACGGGTTACCTGATGTGTATACAGGATTATATCAATTTTCAAAATCAGAAAGTACGCATAGGTTTTTTGTATTGCTAGACATAATAATGAAAAACTGGAAAGAATTTTACAAAAAATATGCACCTAACGATTTTCAAGCCTGGTGCAGTGTTGATGTTAGTGCTTCGATAGCCTTAAAAATATTAGATATGCAAGGATACTGTTTAGATAATAGTACATTAGAGTTTACACATATGAAACCGCATTTACAAAATTTATATAATCCGCCATCTAAATGGACAGAACTTTTAACTGTTGATTTTGGAAATAACGATATTATTATTAATGGATATAAACAATCAGGCGTATTGCATTATGTCGAAAACAGCTTTTTATCAAATGATATAGTTAAGTGGCTAGAGGAGAAAATATAATGTTTTACATACACTATGACGAAGAAGGCAACATAACTTCGGTTTCTAATATTAAAGCAACACTTGAAAATTATATCAAAATTGATAAAAAGACTTTTGATGAATTTAATAATGGCGTAAAAGCAATGTTTGATTACAAAGTGATTGAAAATGTTAAAACAAAAGGAAGTTATCACATTGTTCCTATAAACATTGATGAAGAACTAGTATACCATACAAATTTTGTAAATAAAGCAGATACATTAGAATCAGGCATTCAAATTGTACAAGAAAAAAATGGATGGGTTGTAAATAATCTTATAGACGATGTAAATTGTACAGCGTTATCAATCGGCGAAGATTATCTAAAAGAATATTATATTGTAGATAGCACTAACAGATTTATATTATTAGATAAATTTAGTATTAATTTAAAAGAACTTGCAATACAAAAAGAAATAAAAATTAGTAATTGCTCGTCACATAAAATAGTATCGGTGTTAACTAATAGTAGTCATATACCGCACATACATACAGTAGGATATAAAAATGAAGATAATTGATCAAGATATAATATTTTTAAGTTATGATGAACCTAATGCTGAAGAAAATTATGCAGACTTATTAACTAAAGTGCCCTGGGCAAAACGTGTACACGGTGTAGAAGGTTCAGATGCGGCACACAAAGCCTGTGCTGACATAAGCCAAACTGAAAATTTTATCACTATTGATGGAGATACAATAATTAATCCTAAGTTTTTAGAAGTAGAGCTTGATTTAAATAAATTAAATGCAACAAAAGACTTTCAATTTAGCTGGGCCGGCAAGATAGACGTAAACGGATTAATGTATGGTAATGGTAGTATTAAAATGTGGACAAGAGAGTTTGTAAAAAATATGAAAACACATGAAAATACAGACGGATCTGATGATACAAGTATAGAATTTTGTTACTTTGACAATTATCTTCAACTAAATGAAAACTTTTCGACTAGTATTATTAGTTCAACTCCTCAACAGGCGTGGAGAGCAGGATTTCGTGAAGGTGTAAAAATGTCTCTAAACAGGGGATCAGTTATTACTGATTTAGAAAAACTATGGTGGCAAAATTATAATAGATTATTGGTATGGACTATGGTTGGCGCAGATGTCGATAACGGATTATGGACTATATATGGAGCCAGAGAAGGTGTTTTTAAAACAATGTGTACAGACTGGGATCACATACAAGTGCGAGATTTTACATATTTAAATAATCTTTGGAATGAAAAACAAAAAACAGAAATAACAGGTAATGATTTGTTAGAAGCTATAGAAGTTCTAGGAGCTTCGTTAGTAAACGAACTTAAACTACCAATAGGTCAAATGCCTTTAGATGAGCAACAGAGTAAATTTTTTAAAAAAGTTTACACTCAGCCTGCTAGAAACATAAAATTGTAAATGAGCAATGAACAGCATATAAAAGTATTAGAAGAAAAACGTGATAAAATTAACAATGTAAGTTGTTCATTCTGCACGGCGAAATGGTTACAAACCACGCTACTATTACAAAACGGTTACAATCATAGTTGTCACCATCCTGCTCCACATAAGATTCCGTTACAAGAAATAGAAGCAGATCCGTCGGCATTACACAATAGTAAGTTTAAAAAAGAACAACGTGCTAAAATGCTCAAAGGTGAACGTCCTAGTGAATGCGGGTACTGTTGGAAAATTGAAGATTTAAACAAAGAATATTTTAGCGATAGACATTATAAAACAAGTGACAACTGGGCTTGGGATAGGTTTGAAGAAATTGCAAAAAGTAATCCACAAGACAATGTGTATCCAAGTTACTTAGAAGTATCATTTAGTAATGCGTGTAACTTTGCATGTGCTTACTGTTCACCCGAGATTAGTAGCAAGTGGATGGAAGACGTAAAGCAAAACGGTCCTTATCCAGACGGTGCCCATAATTTAAATTACCTAAAGAAAATAGGTAAGATGCCTTACAAGAATAACGAACACAATCCTTATGTAGAAGCCTTTTGGAAATGGTTTCCAGAAGTTTTACCTCATTTGAAAGTATTGCGTATTACTGGCGGTGAACCTACTATGTCAAAGGACTTATGGAAGTTGTTTGATTATATAAAAGAACATCCGCAACCTCAACTTGATATTGCAATTAATACAAACTTAGGTGTACCAAATGTATTAATAGAACGATTGAAAGAAAATATAAATGCAATTGAAAACAATGTAAAACAAATTGACATATACACCAGCATAGAAAGTATAGGTGAGCAAGCTGAATATGCAAGAGACGGACTAGATTATAATCAATGGTTATTAAATGTACATGATATGCTGTCTAATACAAAATGCAAAGTTGCAATAATGACAACTATAAATATTCTTAGTTTACCAACATTTAACAAATTTATAATTAAACTTATGGAACTTAGATCAAAGTATAATGTAAGACTTGAAGATAATAGAGTTCCGCTTAGTATTAATATAATGCATTGGCCACAGAATTTACAATGTACGCTATTAAATAATGAAGATAGAAATATGTATGCTGATGCAATTGAAAGTAATTGCAAAAAGTGGTTAAAATCTACATTAAAGACTGAAAAATTTGGCAGAATATATTTAGAAGAATGGGATCAAATACAAAGACTATGCGATTACTTACGTAGTAACCAACCAGCAATAGAACAGCGCAGTAAGTTTGTAAGATATATACAAGCATACGATAAGCGTAGGAACAAAAACTTTACAAATATATTTCCAGAATATTCAACGTTATTAAAGGATTGGCAAGATGCCTAGTAAAAAGAACGAATCTTTACAACAGTATAAAGAAAGAGTAATTGATCCAAAAGGTAAAAGTTTTTGTGGTGCTAAATGGTATAATGCCACTACATGGCTAGGAAGCGGTACAACGGCTAGTTGTCATCATCCACCTGCACATAAAATACCTCTTGAAGAAATAGAAGAAAATTATACAGCAATTCATAATACTAAGCATAAAAAAGAAATGCGGCGCATGATGCAAAACGGAGAGCGTCCTGCAGAGTGCGAGTATTGTTGGAAGATGGAAGATATGAAAAAAGATGCTGTCAGTGACAGAACTTTCAAAAGTATTATCTATACTGACGAAGAATTACAACAAGCATATGATGCTGATGCAAACGAAAATACCAATCTTAAAACTTTTGAAATTGCGTTTGATAGAACTTGTAATCTAGCGTGTTCTTATTGTAATGCAAGTTTCTCAACTACTTGGGCAAAAGACATTAAGAAGAATGGCGAGTATACAAACTTAGTAAGTGATGGCGCCGGTGCATTTAAGCAAGACGGTAGTTGGACACAACCATATAAAGACGATGAAGACAATCCCTATATTCAAGCATTTTGGAAATGGTGGGATAATGGTTTAGCAGATAGTTTAGACGAATTACGTATCACCGGCGGCGAGCCGTTAATGAGTGCAAACACTTGGAAGTTGTTTGATTGGTTCAATTCGCAAGAAACTAATATGCGCTTTGCTATTAATAGTAATCTAATTGCTAAAGATAGTATTATTGATAAGTTAATCGAAAAAACAAAAGGTATTAGAAGATTCGATATCTATACAAGTTGTGAAGCTGTTGGAGATCAAGCGGAATATATTCGTGATGGGTTAGATTACGATATGTGGTTAAAAAATACAACACGTATATTAGATGAAACTGATGCTAATTTAAGTATTATGATGACTATTAATAGCCTGTGTTTGTTTAGTATTACAGAATTTCTTGATCAAGTGTATAAATTAAAACAACATACAGGGGCAAGATCGCCAACAGTTAGTTTAAACTTATTACGTTTTCCAAGTTTTCAATCACCATTAGCACTACCTAATCATATTAAGGATTATTGTCATAACAAATTGTCAATATGGTATGAAGTTAACAAAAACAAGGAATTCTGGAATGAACATGAACGTGCAAGTATCGAACGTTTGATAGATTACTTAGTAACTGTAGATGCTCCACATAGACGTACAAGCAATCCTGTTACACTATGGCGTGACTTTAAAACATTCTATGCACAGTACGATTTACGTCGACATAGAAGTTTAGATGTATTTCCTAAAATACTAACAGACTGGGTTAAAAGTATTCCAGATACTGATGCAAGTATTATAGAACTTGCAGAAAAAGAAGGGTGGATACTAAAACCAGATCCAAAAAATATCGACAAGGCACTTGGAACATATGAATAACTACTTACAAGAGAAATGCAATGTATGATATAGTTTTTATAAGCTATCAAGAACCTAATGCAGAACATAGGTATTCTGTGTTAAAAAAACGATTTCCTTATGTCAAACGTGTACATGGTATAAAAGGAATACACCAAGCACATATAGAGGCTGCTAAAATTGCTATTACAAATATGTTTTGGGTAGTTGATGCTGATGCAATTATTGTAGAAGATTTTGATTTTACTTACATTCCAGATTTTATTAATCAAGATGCTGTACATGTTTACACTAGTAAGAATCCTATAAATGGATTAGAATACGGATACGGCGGAGTAAAACTATTGCCTAGAGATGCAACTTTAAATTTAGACACTACGTCTACAGATATGACGACTAGTATATCAAATAAATTTATTGTAATGAATCAGTTGTCAAATATATCTGCATTCAATGTAGATGCATTTAGTACTTGGCGTAGTGCGTTTAGAGAATGTGCTAAATTGGCAAGTAAAACAATAGATAGACAAAACAAGGAGGAAACAGATGAACGACTTAAAACTTGGACTACTTATGCTAGTGGAGATTATAGCGGAGATGCGTTACGAGGTGCTCGCGATGGCATGCGCTTTGGCCTTTCTAGCAGCTCTGATATTAACTTAATAAACGATTTTGATTGGTTAAAGGAAAAATATAATGAGTAGATTATTTGCTTTTGGGTGCAGTCATACCTATGGTGAAGGACAAGTAGACTGTCTAAATTACCATAACGAATATGGAGAAACTAAAGCAAATAATCCTAGTCAGTATGCCTGGCCTGCACTATTAGGAAAAATTTTAGGTATAGAAGTTGTTAATGTTGGATTCCCAGGAGCTTCTAACAGATATATAGCAAATCAAATATTAAATACTGACATATCAAAAAAAGACATAGTAGTAATATTATGGACTGAATTTGACAGATCAACAGTATTTTTAAAAGACCTAGAAACGACAAAACACATACGACCTACAGATTTTTCTAAAACATCTAACAATTATTATAAGTGGGTTCATAATCCGTATAATAGTTTTCTTGAATCTTTGGAGGCTATAAATTTAGCAAACTATAATTTACAAGAACATCCACATGTTTTTAATTTTATTGTGGGAATGAGGACTGAGGAAAACTCTATATTTACAGATTATAAATATCCAACATGGCATAAAGTAGACTTAATTAATCAGTCTTTGCATTATGTTGATAAAGCAGCTGATGGTAACCATCCAGGCCCAGAATCGCAAAAATTAATAGCTAGAGATATCCTAAAGGGGATTAAGTTTACCAACTAGCATATAACGTGTTCCTCTAGTATCTTCTACTTCTTCTTCAAAAAGTATTTCTGCACGTTCGGGCATTTGATCTTTAAACTCTTCTAAACTATTAACACAGTTAACGTGTCCTTCTATATCAAACATATTATTTGATTGGAATGCAAAATAACAATTACTAGATAGTTTAGGATCTTTTCCTGAAATATTATCTTCCTTTAATGCACCTGGGCCAAACCAAGGCCATTCATTCATAGGTTTCATATGTTCACAACTTGTGTTTATAATTAAATTTGTTTCACGATATTGTTTTCTACAACTTGCAAATATATCGTCACATATGTAATCTACATTTTTATAATTATCAAACAATCTGTTTTTTGCAATTTGTAAAGCATTGTTATCTAAATCTATACATATAATCTTGTTAACTTTTTCTGCAAGCATGGGTATCAATATACTTCCATACCAGCTTCCCCAAATAGCTACATTTGATTTTTTATCTAATATATTTAAATTATCTATAACACCTAATAATGCTGACTTAGATGCAAATTGATTACTACTAAAAGAATCAAACAAATCTCTTTCTAATTCTGGTTTTTCTTTTATCACAGTGAGAACTTTGTACAAGAATTCTGTATCTAGATTTTTGTTATGTAAACCTAGTATATTTTTCAGTAAGTTTATGTTTTCTCTGTCTAACATTTTTTATTTCTTTACAATATATTCATTTATTACTAAAATATCAAGTCCGCATTTGTTAAATGTAGCAAGTGCATCTTCTGGTGTTTCAACAATAGGTTCTTGACAATTAAAACTAGTATTCAATAGCATAGGAATACCAGTAATTTTATAAAATTCATGTATTAAATCATAGTAAATTTGATTAAAGTCTCTAGTTACAGTTTGTATACGGGCTGTTCCGTCGACATGTGTTACGCCTGGTATTTGATCACTTATTACAGGCATTATTCTACTCATATACGGACTTGGTTGATTAGTATCAAAATATTGTTTGTAATGTTCTTCAAGGACACTAGGAGCAAATGGTCTAAAGTCTTCACGTAGTTTAATTTTAGAATTTATAATATCTTTAATTTTAAGATTTCTAGGATCAGCTAGTATACTTCTATTACCTAATGCTCGGTTACCGCTTTCGCTTTTTCCTTGAAACCATCCTACTATTTTCCCATCAGCTATAGCTTGTGCAACTTCTTTCAAATTTACTTTTTCTTTGCCTTTGTATTCATATTCTAATCCAGCATATACATCAGGAATGTGTACGTTACCATTCTGTGTATAATCAGCATGCATATATGTGCCTAATGCTTGTCCTTCATCACCAGCTGCAGGAGGTACATGAACATTTGACCAATGATGTGTGCATTGCTCATTTACGTAACCGTTGTATGCAACACCGCCTGCTATACATAAATTATCACAAGTTTTTAACGGAAATACATATTCTTCTATTAATTGTTCTGTAAATTTTTGTAAGGTATAAGCAACATCTTCTTTTGGTACTCTATCTAAAACTTTTTGGTATCCGCTTGGAAGTTTGTGATTAGGATTTTGCATATACATGTGTAGCATATCAGCTATTTCAACATTATATTTTCCAAAACCTGCTAACCCCATTGTCTTTCCTGCACCTAAATAACCAAATCCCATGTCTTGCGAAAGCCTATTCCACAAACCGCCTATTGGAAGTCGTTCACTTAGATCTATAATGTTATCAAACTTATCAATAAAAATACAATTATAATGCCAGCCTCTTCCATCTATTGCTAGTATGTCTGATTTTTCATATCCTGAGGTTAAGTATGCATAAGCGGCATGACTTTGATGATGGTCAATATAGTAATAGGTATCAGTTTTATAATAGTCCCAGAGGCCTTTTGGCTTAAATTTTAAAAATTCCATATCAGGAAGACTTTCTTCTAGCATGTCATACACAAATTGTTGGCCTAGATTACTTACTGTAAATGCAAACAACTCATCTTTATCAAGATAATTTGATAAGAAATGTTCGCAAAAAAACTGTCTGCTTGGTTCTTCGTCATGCGAATTGTTAGGGTTAAGATTGTGTTTTACCCTATTGTGTCGCTCTACTTGGTTATGAAACATTCCGTCGTATGTATTATGGTCGTGAATATTCACAGCAACTGAATATATGTTCATCCTAATTGTTTTTCACTCTCGATTATGTTAAGTATTTCGTTTCTTCTAGCTTCAGGACGTTTAGGTATTATATCCATACATACTGTGCAATATTTTTCAAATTCAAATAAATCATAGTTCATCATTTTTTCAATATTTTCTATTGTAATATCGAACTCTCTTGATCCGTTTATTGCTTTTCTGCTACAGTGTCTGATCTTTTGTATTTCAAAATCAAACACAGGCACTTGTGGAAACTTTGCACATATACGTCTTTCAATTTCCGGAGCCTGTACAAGTTTGTGATCATTAAAGAAGTCAGGTGATCTTGAATTATATTCTTTGAATTCTGTATTTTCGTGATCAATTTCTGATAGATCAAAATTTTCTCTGTATTTGAAGTAGTTAGGAGTTTCTATAATAAGATTATAATTATTCATATCGTTTTTTGGTAGGAAAGGATAGTTACCTAGCTTTTCAATTCGATCCTCATAGAAATCTAGTACCAAGTGTTCAATGTATATAATATCTGGATCTTCTAAAACATGGGGATAAAACTTACGAACTAAAGAATTGGATAGTACTTGAGGAATAAGATTAGGATGCTTTTTTATTTCTGCTATAACTTCGTCGAGATTTTTAATCAATCCGGGCTCGCCGCCAAGTAAGCAGATTCTTGTTTTATACGGTGCAAGTCCTTTTAGGATAGTACGCACTAGATCCATATCAACATGTAAATAGCGCATTTCTAATGTCCATGCTGTACAGTAATGACAGCTCTTATTACAAGATTTCGATAGATAAAAGTCTACAGTTCTATATTCACTGCCTTTTAGCTGTTTAAGTGTCAATGCCATTAATAATTACCTTTGTGTGTTTGTCAAAACTTGGAAATTTCATATGCTCGTCTAGCTCACCGGTTCTAAATCTTTCAGGTATATCTTTATTTAATAATTCTGAGTGTTGTGTCCTTTCAAGCTGGCTGTTAGGATACCCTACACCTACAAGCAATTTTGGATTTTGTTTTATTCCTAGTATATCACGTATTGATCTTGTGTCTAATGCTGAACAAATACCTGTGTTGTATCCAAGTAATCCCGCTGATAATATAAGTTCTCCAACCGATATACCTATTGAATATGCTATTTGCTCTTCGTATTTCTTTGCCGCAGAACTGTTAGGATTTAGTTTTGCTGCATGATGTTGCACATTGTATTTGTTAATGGTGCTTGCGTCTTTAACATATACAAATAACGCATTGGCATATATTTGCGAATTAGTTACTGAATTGTCATCATGCTGCATAAAGACATCGTTTTCTACACTAAAACTTTGGTCTTTGTCTTCTTGAGTTCTAGCTAATGTAAATTTTTTTGTATGACTGTATATTTGTTTTATAATAGTTTGATCAGTATACACATGTAACGAATAATGTGTTTCATTTTGTTTACTAGGAGAATTAGCAGCAGCATAGATAAGCGTATCTAAATCCTCTTGTGGAATAAATTTAGTTAGATCATAATTTCTTTGTGCTTTATTAGTTACTGTAGAAGCATTTTTTATTTGATCTTTTATGTCCATTATGTGTTAAACCTCACTATTTCATCAATACTTGGTTTGTTTTCCCAATGAATGTCCTTAGGATTAACACTATTACTTTTGAAATAATCGTCAACATTTGCAACATAGCCAATCTGTGCAATCATCAGAGGAGATTCTGTGATTTGAGGCAGAGAACTCCAGTCTAGTCGACCAGCTTTATTTGATTCTTTCTTATATTCACCTTTTACTCCGAGCCATTTCCATTCAGGAAAGGTTCTTATATATGAAATATTTAAATCGTTTTCTAAACATAATCCAGCTAATGTTTGCAAATACATACCTATTTCAATACAGGTTAGTTTTGTATTACAGAGTTCTCTAAACCTTTTAGGATCAGTTTGAGTAAATCTATGACCGTCTTGATGTAACTTGTGATGTTCTCGAACAAAATTATTTTCTTCAGCAAGGCGTTGTTCAAACACAAGCACCCAAGGAGCATTACGCATGTCGTTCCCTTCATCGTCTAGCACCCAATCCTTAATATTTAAATCGCCTGCCGCACTATAAAAATCGCCGTTCTTAGATTTGTCATCCCAATGATTTACTGATCCAGTTTCCCATAAAGAACAAATTTGTCCTATTATTTCTCTTTCTTCTATGTCTTTTGGTCCAAACGCATGTATCTTAAAGGGAAATAAATTCTGTTTAGATGGTGCAATATTTAATGTTCGCTTTAATAAATCGTATATTGTTTCTTTAGATGGAATCTTTTTTTGATCCCAAGCCGCTCTAATTTGTCTTCTTTTACTGAATACTTCTTCTATCATAACTTTAGTATCCCCTCCAGTCTAAATTAAATGCCCATTTTCTTTCAAAACACCAAAAACATTTATGACACTCTTTAGTAAAATTATTTGTCTCTATAGCTGTTCCGGTGCATGATCTTGTAATTGGGAACAAACTATTTAGTAATTTATTTTTCTTATAGATATCTGCAATAAATTTTTTATTTACGTTTACAAAAGGTTGCCATCTGTTATTTCTAAATGTCAGTATTTCTTCATTTAAATTTCTACGATCTTCGCCAAAATGACCAAAATTATTATTTTGCATGTCTTCTATTGAAGGGTTAGCTGTCATTCCGTCTATCTCTATAGAAAAAGGAAAATTGTTATACATATCCAATCCTATTTTATTTAATTGAACCATTTTAGAAACTTGTCTCATATTCATTTCCGGAAATCTTCTTTTTCTAACTTTTTTTACTTGTTTATAAGTTGTGTATTTGTATTCTCTATCGTTAAAATTAAATACACTAAGATTTCTTATTTGTAATCTTTTAAATTTTTTTTTCATAAACTTTGTGATAAGCAATGCTGCTTCTGCATCTTTAGGCGCATTTTCATCTAATCCTGTGAAGGGAATATATAGTTTTTCTGGATAGTGTTTACATGCTAGATAAAACAAAGCCGCAGAATCTGCTCCGCCTGACAATGAAATCACTATTTCATGATTATTAGGCATAGTAAAATCTATTGTCTGATTATTATACGTTATGTTCATATGCTGATTTCACTTTATCTATAATTTCATTTACTTCTTCATCTGTAAGATAAGCGTGTATAGGTAAAGATAAAACAGTGTTAGATGCCGTCTTAGACGCTGTACAAGCGTCTCTCCTGCACTCTAAGCCGTCATACATACTATTTGCACTCAAAGGTGCTTCATAGTGTATACTAGCGTTTAAAGCAGTTTTTACACGCTTGCGAGTATCTTTATCTTTGAATCTTACAACATACTTATGGTAGTTGTGATTAAGGCCATTTGACATAGATTGTGTATAAACATCTAAATCAGCAAATGCTTCATTGTAATGTTTTGCAATTTGTTGTCTTCGTTCTTGATTTTTTTCGGCATGACGTAAACGTAAATTTATAATTTGTGCATTGAAAACGTACATACGACTGTTATAACCTAGCATACTAAAATCTTTATCTTTACCATGACGTCTAATCATTTTAACACGTTTTGCAATATCTTCGTCGTCTGTTAGTACGACACCGCCGCCATTAATTCCAGCGATTACTTTGTTAGAATTAAAACTGTATACTGAGCAATCACCTATGGTACCTGCTTTTATTCCATGTAAACTACTTCCTAGTGATTGTGCTGCATCTTCAATAAACAATATATTTCTTTCTCTACAAAATTTTTGTATCTCTGAAGTGTCTGACATATTTCCAAATAGATGCGGATATATAATTGCTTTTACGTTGTCACTGTACATGCGTTTTATACTATCTAATGACATATGATAACTGTCTATATCTATGTCACAGAAAACAGGAGTAGCGCCTACCATGTCTACACAACTAGCACTAGAGATCCAACTAAAATCTGTTACTAGTACTTCGTCTCCTGGACCGATACCATGGGCTCGTAGTGCAAAGTGTAGTGCATCTGTAGCACTAGAAACACTAATACAATGCTTACGTCCTATACGTTGTGCAAATTTACTTTCAAACTCTTCATTGTTTTCGTAGTTCATTTGACTCATAAAATTATCAAAGATTTTTAAATATGCTTCTTTATTTTCTTGGTACTCTCTGTCCCACGCATCATATGTTATCATTTATGCTTTTCCTTCTAACTTTCGTCGAGGTAATTTGTGCCACTGTTCTAACGCTGTAGTTTTATGTCCCCAGTATTCTTTTTTTACACGTTCTTGCGTATGTTTTTTATCAGGAGATGTAAGTTTAAAATCTACATTCTTTCTTAACAATGGGCTATCCGGATTAAATCCTCTATTAGTATTAATAAGTAGTAGGGCAAAATCTTCTTGCTTTGCTATTTCTATTGCTTCGTTAACTTCGTGTTCGTTGTAACCGAAAATAATATATTGCCAAACAATAACATGACCTTGATCTCTACCTTGCTTCATACGCTTCCATACATCTGTAAACTTTGACCCAACACGATACAATTCGCTCTTTTCGTCAATACCATCTACACCAAAGTACCAAGCGTTTTCGCCTACACCATAACTATACGCTTCATCCCACCAAGCATCGCTCTTACCACTGCCTACTGTAGCAATACGTACAGCTTTACCTTGTCCGTCGCACATTTTAAGTAGTTCTAAAAACTTAGGATGATATATTGGATCTGAGATCTGTCCACAAAACGTTAAACCATAATCATAGTAGTCAAGTATTTTTTTAAACTGTTCTGCTTCTAAATCAAAAGATCTTTTAATTTGATCTTGACTAGATGTTTTTTGTCTAATACACTGTGGACATCTAAAAATACATCTATGAGAAGCATCAATGTTAGGACGACATAGTTTTTGTTTAATTACGTATTCATCAGTAATCCGCGCCATTTGCTTGCTCCCTTACTTCTTTACGTTCTTCTTCTCTTACTTTGTCCTTGTCTATATCAACACCGCATTTCTTTTTGCACATATAAGAAGCACAATCGGGTTTATTAAGTAGTGTTTGAAAAAAGTTTTCCCACTGGTCTGATGTAAAGATATCATCTAAACTTTCGTTATTAGAAAGTAATAATTCTTCATCTTTTAACCCGGCTTCTACAATATATCTATATACAGGAGGATCATCCATCCAGCAACACGGCAGCATAAAACCATCAGAAGTATATGCTGCTCCTTTGTTGTCTCTAGTACCAAACGCTAAACATTTAGGTTGTATTTTCATTCAAACTCCTTGATCGCAGATGTTATTGCGGTAACATCTGGTTGTTTTGGATCACGGTTCCAATACACGCTACCACCATCAACTATGTTTTTGTCTCTCAAATAAATTATATCCTTGCCATAGTACTTGCACTCTTGAAAAATTCTAGGAGCAGGATCAAATGTTTCTTTTGTGTACACATATGTTTCAAACATGCTCATAAGATTTTCTACTGGTACAAATATATTATTATGCTTTATATTAACATACTTTGCGTCATATGTCAAGATCCCATGATCAGGAAATTGATCTATTACCTTTTCAACTGAGGCATAGTATTCAGGGTTGGTACCTAGGAATAAGTGTTTGAATTTTATGTTGTCTGTGTGTGGTTTGTATATGCTGAAATTTATGGTTTTTTCAAAATGAGCACCAACACCGTTTGGATAGACTTCAGTGTCACATAAATCTACGATTTTTTCTGGTTGATAAAAATCAACTGCCTTGGGATATCCTAGGGGATGGTTTTCACTGTACACACTTATTACCTTGCCAGCAAACAGTAATCGCAGGCTGGTTTTTTGTGCGGGTGTATAGTCATTGAAACTCTGCCAACTCAGTGTCATCATGCTGCGTCCTAGTATGAGAGTTACATCATCTGGATCTGGCAAACTGCTGAATTCTAGATTTTTGCAGTGTATGTATTTGTTGGAAATGGATTTGATGTAGTTATCGCCACTAAATTTTCTATGTGGAACTACTACAACCCTAGCATCATAGCCCATTTGATTTAGAATCGTACAGTATTCATAACTGTAATAGAATAAGCCGTCAACTGGTTTGCTTGTAACTACTATGTTTATCATTATGTAATATTTATAAGCCATTACTTACTGTATATGTGTTACTGGCTATATAAATACTTTTGAGTAGGAGAAGCAGGTGATCGAATATTTAACATTGTGCAGTTACGGAGATTTAACTAAGCTAAACTTTAAAATAAAAGATCCTAAAGGATTAGTTAAATGGACTGAAGAAAATTTTGATTATGTACAGTATAATCCGAACAAAAAAATAAACAGGTATGGATTAAGTATTACAAGTTTAGACGGCGGATTGTCAGGGAGACCAGATTTAGACAGTATATGGACAGAAGATCCTGCAAACATGCCTACAGAACAAGATATGAATGTTCCTACTCCAGTTTATGAACATCCAGAAATAAAAAAATTATGTGATTTTTTCCAGCCATATGTAGGGAGATCGCACTTTTTAAAAATACCTCCAGGTGGATATTTTCCTCCACACAGAGATTTCAAAAGTTTACAATTAGAAACTTTTAGGATTATTGTACCTTTGATGAATATGGATTATCCAAGATTCACATTTATGTTAGAAGACAAAATTCTACCCTGGGAAAAAGGTGCTGTGTATTTTCTTAATACAGCAAAAACACATCATTTATTTAATGCCGGCATCGAAGATGCATATATGATAGTGCTAAACATTACAACAAACAAAGAAGTTGTACAAAAGATGTTGGATAATTTAGCAATTAGATGAATTACTCTACTAACCAACTAACCCAAGTCACTCCTGCTCTAGAAGACTTTATAGAACAATGCACCCTGTTAGGTTATAAAAATAATAGCAGTTTAAAAGAACTTCGTTGGAACTGGTGTTTAGAAGGAGGCATGTGGTATGTTACATACGAAGAAGACAGCATAATTAGTATGTCAGGTATCCATCCTTTTAAAAACGGATATAGAGCGGTGTATCGCGGAGCACAGTTAAAGCAACATCCTATAAAAGGTTTGAACAGATACCAAATGCAAAGTTGGCCAATATATGCACACCTTCCACTACAGATTGAATTTGCAAAAAATAAACCATTATATATTACAACAAACACTAACAGGGATAATAGTGGACGAATGAATAGGATACATAATAGCTTTTCTGCTATGGCCAAAGGCGGCATGGTAGATTATATAGGTGATGAACAAATTTTTAATGCTGTTCAAAGCGTATGGAAATTAAACGTGAAAAAATATTTTGAAATAAGGGAACGATATGTATAATGTAATGGGTAAACACAGTTGGTCATTATTAAAGGAAAATATGTTATGATAGAATGGAACCATTTAAAAAAAATAAAAACAGGTTACTTTAAGCATTTATTTTATGCTATGTACTTTAACATACTAGCTCTATTAGTGTTTATAACTGGTACAATACATGCCATATTTCCTCCTTTATTTGCATTTACGCCATACAAACTAGCCAAGAAGATTACGGATGGAACTGAAAAGCATTTTAAAAAACGGGACTAGTATTACTTCTAGCGGTACAACAGGAGCTGCAAAACAAATATATCAAAGCCCTGATAAAATTAAATATGCAAATCAAGCGGCACGTGATGTGCAAAAGATTACAAGCACAAGTAAAATTTATACTGTTTGCAAATTAGATCATGCAGGAGGATTGCTTGCACAAACATTACCAGCTATAGAAATTGATGCCGAAGTGCATATAGAGCAATTTAATCCCTTTCGTTGGGTAACCAATATCAAACATTTTACTCACAGCCATTTAACACCCGGAATGTGTCTTGCTATATCAAAGACTAAAGGATGGAACAACTTAGACTTAGAAGGTAAGATTATTGCTTGTGGTAGCGATAGAGTACCTGCAGAATCTATTAACAGATTTGTAGCCAAGGGTGCCACTTTTATTGCCAACTGGGGAATGAGCGAAGTAGGTCCAATGGCCATAAACAAAACATATACGCCACAAGATGCAGTAGCATATGATTTGCCAGGATATACTATAATGGGCGACACAGCATTTTGTGATATACAAATATCTGAATGGAATGAATTAATGGTTAAAGGTGATATTTGTGTATACGATGATTGGTTTGCTACAGGCGATATTATAAAATTTGAAAAAGGAAGTTATTGGTACTATGGTAGAAAGTAATTGTATAACACTAAATTTCCCACAAGGAAGTGGAGGACACATGCTTGGGCGTATGATAGCCTGTTGCGAAAATGTAGTGTGGTTTGACCACGAACAAAATAATGAACATCCTTGGTTACCTTATATGGGCAAAGATAAAGACTTTAGTAAAATGCACTTTAACAAAAGATTTAAAGGAGCTAAACCTGAAGGACTAGATCCTGAATTTACTATACCTCCAGTATTAAGTTTTGCTCAGTCAAGAGGAATAACAACTACTTCTGCGGACATTCAAGCATGGAAGAAAAAATTATATCCTAATCACTTTATATATACATTGCATGATGACTTAGATAAAACTAAAAAGTTTTTTAATCCTGCACAGTATATTGTTGTAATACCAGATGATATTGAATTATTAATTGAAAGATGGATGCGATCAAGTTATTATTATTTTGTTGATCCTAAAAACAAAGAATATTTGTACAAAGATTTATATGAAGATAGAGCTAAAGAACAAGGTATTACTATGAAGCAAGTACTTGCTAATGAGTTTGAAATACAAATTGAAAATTATAAAACACACTCAACTGAAGATGATGTTGTTATTACAGAAATAAATGATATCTTAAAGTATGATGTATATGAAGAAGTATGTAATAAATTGCAACTTGTAATTAACAAAGAAAATTATGATAAGTGTAAAGTACTGTTTGAAAACAGATCACATCTTTAGTATTTCAAAATAGAAACGTTTTCTATCTTTTTTGAATTGCTCTAACTTACAGTTATATTCTTTTGCAAGTGCATACGCAAATTCAAAACTCCATGGAAATATATCTACGTAAGGTCCTTTGGGCCAAAGTATTCCTGGATTGACTCTAAAATACATCCTTCCACCTACGTCTAGTAACGAATGTAACTTTTTAAAGCGTGTACGTATATCCTTTTCATCACCAAAGTTTAAACTACCAAACACAATCATATGGTCATACTTTTCATCTACATTAAAGTCTAATATGTCTACCATGTAATCAGCATTTTCGTTAAAAGGATCTATTCCTGTAAGATTCTTTATACGTGGTTTAAATTGATTATAACCACAACCAAAGTCTAAAACATTTTTTGGATCACGCTCATTTATTCTATCAACAATGCTCCAACCACTATAGGTATGGTCATCTGTATTAGGTTTCCAAATTTCTCCAAAGAACCGTTTCATATAAAATGTATCTAATGATTGTACAAATTGTTCTACAGTGCCAGTCAAATCTAAATGTTCAATATCTAATTCATGCATTAAACTTTGACAGAACTTTTCTTTACGTACAGGTGTAAATGGCATATCGTCAATAATACTATGCTTATCTAATTGCAAGTCGCTGTATTTAGGCAAGCTAAACGCTTGTTCTAAATTTTGCATAACTAACGAAAAAATTCGTGAATTCATAATTTTTTTCACTTTCTATTAAAAAAATTCCACTTTTCTTCAAAAAAGTATCTTCCTTATATAATTAATTATATAGAAGGAAAAAAGCATGGCTTCAGTATTGGCATTACTTGCAGGAACAATATACGGACTAATAATTGGAATCCTGCCAGGTGCAGGCGCTACTACAGGATTAATATTTGTGTTTTCATTTATTACACTGTTTCCTGATCCGTATCTAGCAGTGATATTTGTAATGGCAGTTGTTGCTGCTAGTACAACAGGAGATACTTACACAGGTGTGTTACTAGGAATACCTGGTGCTAATAGTGCGGCTGCTACAATGATAGACGGATTTCCGTTAGCATTGCAAGGACAAGCAACATATACAATTAGTGCTGCTGTTACTACAAGCACACTTAATGGATTATTATGGGGCTCGCTTACATTCTTTCTGTTACCATATTACACACAACTAATAATGATTTTTGGTGTGCCTGAACTATGGGCATTCACAATGTTAGCCATGGTATGTGTAACTTTTGTAACAAACAAATTTTGGTTTAGAAGTTTGTTAGCACTATGTATAGGATTGTTTGTAGGATTGATTGGGGTTGATCCTAGTACCAATGCAGATAGATGGACCGGTGGCTGGGAGTATCTTGGAGACGGTGTACAACTTATGCCTTTGGTTGCAGGTCTATTTGCAATACCAGAGCTACTTGATGGATTGAAGCAAAGAACAAACACAAGCATGGTAGTACTTGCAAATGGTGTACAAACTAAACAAGGTATAATGGCTGTATGGCATAATAAGTGGGACGCTATGCGAGGCGGATTCATTGGAGCCTTTATAGGATTGTTACCAGGACTAGGAGGTACAGTTGCAGACTGGATGGCTTATAGTTCTACAGTTGCAAGTCATCCTAAAGAAAAATTTGGTAACGGTAATATCAAAGGAGTGATAGGACCTGAAGGAGCCAACAATGCACAAAAGGCAACATCAATGATTCCTACAGTATTATTTGGAATACCAGGAGCAAGTTTTGCGGCTATTGTAATTGGATTATTTGCATATTTGGACTTTGAATTAGGTACCTTAGAACTTGCAAATGACGCTAAATTCTTCGATAGTATGTTATACGGGTTTATGCTCGCAACAGTGCTTGTAGGCGCTATATGCTTGTTTACGACACCATTAATAGCACGAATTGCACAAATACCCTACAAATACTACTTCCCAGTGTTGTTGGGCTTTATTGTACTTGCATGTGTACAATACACAGGCGGTTGGGAAGATTACTTTATCCTAGTAGTATGTAGTATCGTAGGACTACTAGCAAAGAAATACAAATTTAGCAGACCTGCACTGCTATTTGCTTTTATTCTAGCAGATAGAATAGAAGCGTTAACGGTACAAATGGCAGGATTGTACACAGTTGATAAACTGATGGATAGATACATTTTTCTCGGATTATGTGTTTCAATTATTGTTACGCTAGTTTGGGGACTAACATCAAAAAGGAAAATAAATTATGCGTAAAATGTTATTAGGAATTGTGGTAGCAATGTTTGCAACAGTTGCCCACGCAGATTATACAATGATTGTACCACAAAAACCAGGTGGTGGAACAAGTGTATGGGCAGAAATTGTTGCTAAAGAACTATCTAAATATTTAGATGAGCCAGTGAATATAACACATATTCCAGGTGCAAGAGATATTCCAGGTTTTAACGCTTGGCACAACGAAATGAGAAATGACGACAAAGTTATTATGGTTTCACATGGCGGTAATGGCGTTGCATTCTTACAAGAAGAAGTTGACTATAACTACGGTGAATATGAATCAGTAGGACTTATGAACTTAAATATTATTGCGGGCAGACGCATTGGCGAAGATATGAATAGTCCAAGTTTTGCAGCAGGTAGCGGTCAGACACCTGAAGCATACGCAATGACTATGCTTATCTGTGGACCACAAATGTCTATGGATGCGTATGTAAAATGCTTTAAAAAGAATGTACAATGGGTAAAAGGTATGAGTGGTAGTGAAAGACGTCTTGCATTTAGACGTGGAGAACTTACTGGTACAAGAGAAAATCCAGCGGCATATAAAAAGCATGTAGCACCAGACGACAATGCAGAAATTTGGTTCCATCATGGTATACTACAAGCAGATGGAACACATGCTGATGATCCAAACTACCCTGGCTTTCAGTTTGAAAAGTTATATGAACAGCGTTGGGGTGTTGCACCAAGCGGTGAATTTTATGATGCTTACAAACTAGTAAAATCGTTTAGAGATGGTATGCAAAAAGCACTATGGGTAAACAAAGGTAATCCTAATGCTGAGAAACTACAAGCTGCATTGACTGAAATGTCTTTAAATGCCCAAAGCAGAGCAATCATAGAAAAGAAGGTTGGTAAATACGAATGGAAGATTGGCGCAGAAGGCAATGCTCATAGAGATACACTTATGAGTTTTGTTACTGTTTCAGCTTTAGAAGACCTTGTATACTTTAATACAAACGCTTTAGGTCTTGCAAGTGTATTTAAAATGGAACTAGCATCTAAATGAAAATAATGATCACACACGGTAGTGGTGGAGTAGGGTCAGCAGAACGTTTTACTGCTGACTTCTTTCGCGACAAAGGTTTTGATGTAATTGTAAACGATTACTTTACACAATATGATATTAAAATGTTACGTTGGCACGAAGATTTTCCGGACGACTACGAAATGTCTTTTGTTGAAATGTTTGAAACAATAGAAATACCCGATGAACCTATCTACCATATAGGTTTTAGTTTAGGTGGATTTTTTGGTATAATTAATCATGAAAAGTTTGTTAAGAACTATCTGTTCTATCCAGGTGTGCTAGGTTTTACAGAAGATATGATAAACAAAGATTACAGTAATGCTTGGGTCATTTCGGGTATGGAAGACAAAGGCCAAGAAAAATACAATGCTTTTAAAGAACAATGCGTCAAGCCACCTTTATCACACTACTACTTGCCTAACACTCATCATGCCTTTATGAACACTGACTTAGAAAGATCATTTGACATGGTTAGGTACAACATTATAGGTAAGTGTATGAGTGAAGAAGAATTTAGAAGTGTAAAACCTAATCATATGTACATGGCTGTAACTTACGGTCATACAAATCAATGGACTATATTAAAGTCTAACGAAGATATGAGGTGGCACTATCTTAACTTGATTTACGAGGATATTAAGAATGTCATACATACTTAAATTTGAAAATGGTAAAGCATATACCAAAGACGAATTTGATAGTATAGCAGAAACATACGCTGAACAGCTTAGACAAGCAGGTTATGATAAAACTTGCCGTATTGGTGTTTACAGTGACTGGACTAATATTTTTAAAATATTTGGTGCTATGAAAGTTTGTAGCCCAGTCATTGTAGATAACCAGTTTAAAGACTTTGAAAAGAATTTTTACGACATTGATATATGGGTAGATGATTTACCTAAACCAAGATATAATCAATGTTCTACAGATGAAGTAGTGGGTATTTGTAGCAGTGGAAGCACTGATGAACCACGTATAGTACCTATTACAGAAAAACAATATAACATAGATGGACTAGACAATAATATACAAATACATGCTAATCTTGGTACAAATGACAGCACCGTAAATTTTATACCCTATTGGGTATGTATAGGTTTTCAAACGTTTTGTATATGTTACAAATACGGATGTACATACCATGTATTAGAGCAACCATGGAAAACATGGCCTAGTGTTAATCCTACATTTGTAGTAGGCAGTCCAAACGTACTCAAGGCAATGATGAATCCTACTGTGCCTTACGACAATATGAGTATACGCCATATAAGAACAGTAGGTGCGCCTATGTATAGAGAATTAAAAGAACGTGCTACAAGTTACTTTAATTGTATCACAACAGACAGTTATGGTGTAAATGAACTAGGCACAATTAGTATCATGCACTATCCTCAAAAACATGGAAGTGTAGGTTTTGTACTAGATAAAATGGACGTAACCATAGCAGAAGATAATGAAATTATTGCTAATGGTTTTGCTACAGGTGATCTTGGACATATAGATAAAGACGGATTCTTATTTGTTACAGGACGTAAAAAGGAAACAATTATAGCAGGAGGCTGGAAAATCATGCCTTATGAAGTAGAAAAGGCACTACTTGAGTCAGGTGCTAGTGATGCTGTTGTATTTGGTTATGACAAAGTTTATGCTGAAGTAGTTGGCGAAGTAGACATGGATATCCTACAGTCTAAACTAGTTGAATACAAAATTCCTATAAAGTTTTATCAAGTAGATGCTATTAACCGCAAAGGCCAAGGAAAAATTAACAGAAAGGAGTTGTTAAATGAATATATCAAAAATAGAAAAAACTGATTGGTACGAAGACTATATTGTACATTGGCGTCCTACGGATATGTGTAACTACGACTGTAGTTATTGCGATCCGAGCAATCATCTTGCAATTAATAAAGCAAAATTACCAGATGTTAATAGGTTAATTGCGGCATCAAAAAAAATTAGAGATGCTGTTCCTACTAACAAGTCTGTATTAGTTTATATAACAGGCGGCGAGCCATTCTTAGTCAAAGATGTACATAAATGGCTTAATTGGATGGGCGAAAATAAAATGCGTGTTGCTATCTTTACTAACGGTAGTTTACCTTTGCGGGTATACGACTATAGTAAAGAATCATTTAAAAACATTAATATTAAAATTAGTTTTCATCCTGAAAGTGCTGATGTAGATAAAATAGTAGACTTTGTTAACATGATTAAAGACAATGACGGTAACGTTGAAGTGAGGGCAATGTTAGCACAAGGTTTATTCGATAAGATATTTGAACTTGAAAAGAAACTAAAAGATACACCTATATATAAGATTCCGGTAAATCCTCTATATAATAAAACAACAAAAATTACTAATCAAACATTTGAATCTAGTAGAGAATTAAAAGGGTATCGTCAAAAATTAGATAACGGTGATTTAAACTATTATACTAAACAAGAACTAGAATTTATAGAAACATTAGAACAAAAAACTCCATCTTATTTAAATTTTACAATAAATGATACAATTGAAACAAATGCTATAGATTTTCTACAACAAAGGATTAACAAATTTCAAGGCTGGAAGTGCGGCATTACAAACAAGAAAATATTAATAGAAGCTAACGGAAATGTAAAGTATGGAACTTGTGCTGCTACAGGCATTATTGGTAACATATTTGAAAAAGAAATAGATCTATTTAAAGAAGAATGGACTATCTGTAATAAAGAAGTTTGTAGTACTCTTGATGAAATAATGATTACTAAGTTTAAATTAAATTAGTCCAAGCACCGTTTTCGTAACCTTGGAACTTTTCATCAGTTTCGTTGTAGATAACCATACCGTTAACTGCTGTAAGGTCATCGCGTTCTACGGTTGTAAGAGAACCAAACTGTACAAAGCCAGCTACTTTAGCATTACCATTGACATGAAGTTTTTCATCTGGTCTAGGTAATCCAATACCTAACTTACCTCTACTGTTAAATGTAAGTAGGTTTGCTAAATTTCCTGTACTGTCTGCTGTAACAAAATTTATTCTACCTGGAACAACATTAGGCGCTACAGTAGTATCTAGATCAACTGCAACTCTCATTAAAGCTGCAAGTTTATATGCTGCTCCGTCAAAGCCTAGACCATGTATGTCTGCAAGTCCGTCACCTGTGGTACCACCAACACTTACTGTTGGATTTGCCGTTGTACCGTTTGAAGATTTAATCTCTAATTTAGGTCCTGTTGAAGAATCACCTGCTATACCAGTTACAACTAAGCCTGCATTGTTTCCACTTGTTGTTACTCCTACATATCTTAATGTGTCAATATTACCAACAATTGAACTGGTAACAGCATCAATTAATGGTGTACTATCATCAGCAAAAACACTACCTGTAAGATCACCGTCAACTGTACCTATGTGATTTCCTCTGGTGTCTCCTACTACATTTCCTGTAAATGTTCCTACAAGTTGTGCAGCAGCAATTTGTCCTGTTGCAGCATTGAATACAACAGTGCTATCATCTGCAATAATATCTGCTTGTACTCTTTCAGCTGTGATCTGGCTATCAACTGTTAATTGAGAAATAAATGCTTCTTTCCAATACGCTGTAGTAGAACCTAAATCGTGTGTTGCATCAGCATTAGGAACTAAATCACCTGACATTACACCACCTATATTAATTACATCACTACCAACACCGTCACCTAGGTTAATATTTCCTGATGCTTGTATAGTACCTATAATGTTAATATTACCTGTACCGGTAATGTCGTGGTTGTTTAAGTCTAGTGTGCCGCCTAGTTGTGGAGTAGAATCAGCTAAAAGTGAGTCAATAGTACCAGCAATAGATGTTATTCCACCTGCTGTAGTTCCGTCACCAACGTATAATTGTTTAGTGTCTGTTGTGAATATTAATTCACCTTCTGCAGGTGTGATACCTAATCTTTCTGCATTGGTACCTCTTCTAACTTGTAATGCCATCTATTAACTCCTGAGTGTTTGTTACATGTATTTATGCCGATTACTTTCTTTTCTTCATAAATATTTGAGTACGCTTCTTAATATCTCTTTTGACTTTATGTGTATCTAGCCTAAAATCTATGTTTTTAATGCTACTTTCGTATTCGGCAAATAAATCTTCTAAAGCGGTTTCAATATCTAAAGTAGGCTTAGATCTAGACTTTTTTACGTCAATTTCCCATATTTTTCCGTCGTTGAAATATATCTTAACACTATGTAGATATTCAATAGGTACTACATCGATAGTAATATCTTTAAATATTTCTGGCCAAGCATTAACGATATCAGAGGGTAGCTTGCCTTTATTAGCCATCCGCCGTTGTCTTTGACTTACGCTTTGTAGGAACAAGTTCTTCTGCTTGCTCTCTAAGAGTCTTTGCTTCTTTAAACAAAGAATCTGCTTGCGAACGATATTGTGCCGCAAGTGCCTCATCAGTTAAGACATCGGGTGTTGCAGGTGCTGTATATGATGCTGCTGGATCAGCTACAGGTGCATCTTTTACTTCTGCAATAGTTGCTCCTTGTGGATCTTTCATAGCAAGGTCATTTACTGTAACACCTTTTTGCTCTGCAATAGTTTTATTAAGTTCATCTAATGGTAATGACGTATTATTATTTGGAGTCATTTCAATTAAATTTGTTGCTACTTTAGTAAGTTTACCAGTTTTATGAAAACCAGCTAACATATTTCTACCATCTGATAAAGATGATCTAGCCATAGCATCTGCAAATTCATCAGCTGTTTGTCCAGCATTAGATTCAATCAAATTAATTAAAGAATCGTGATCAGCTGCATCCAATGATTCTGTAAATACTACCAAGCAGTTATCAGGATCACCTGGTAACACTCTATATGCTACTGCACATTTTTTCTTAGTTTTTACTACTCTTCCGACATGTTTTAATGCGGCCATATTATTCTCCTTTTGTTCCATCTGGTGCAGGTGCTGGTTGTTGTGCAGCTACCGCTGATAGGAACGTTTCTAGTTTGTTATATGTTGACCCAACAGTCATCATTTCGTTTGGTTTGAATGCACCACGTTGGCTTGCTACATCAATGATCTGCTTTAGTGCATTAAGATCAGTAATAGTAAGTTCTGTGGCGTTTTCTTGTGCCGGCGCTTGAGCCTGAGCTTCTGTTGCGTCAGCGTTCTTTTTATCTTCGCTCATTTATTGTCTCCTGTGTTTATATAAACTACGCATATATTTACTTGTATTTTAAAAGTGGGCATGCCAAAGTGAAATACGAAAGTTCTTTAGTATCTTCAAATCCAATTTTACATACAGTTTCGGCACTGCCATCTGTAATTGCTACAGTAGTACCAATATAATATCGCCCTTTTAGGTTATCATCGATCCATTTTTGTATACTACGTTCTAAGTTATAACGAAGTGGTATTTTAATATAATCGCAATGGGGGCTAGGCACTTTTAACTGCCTAATTCCGAACAAATTTAGTGGATTTGGTTCTTTAAATTTATGCAACGTTTTGTTCATAATGTGCTGTTATGCCAAATGGCGCTTCTAAATCCTTATCTCGATGACCGTGTATAATAAAAACAGTTTCACAGTAGTCCGGATCACCCCAACTACTCCACGGATAACCATCTGTAAACATAATAAACTTTTTAGGCTGTATATCATTTTCTTTCATGTAAGACCAGTTAACATCAAAGTCAGTACCTCCGCCGCCAATGATCTCATAATCAAGCAAGTCTTGTCCGCCATCTGCACTAAAATCTTGTTCGTTATATACCTTTGTATCAAAGCACCATAATTTAATATTATAAGATTTAAATTCTTCCATAATACCTTTGACTTCGCTTAGGAAATCTTTTGCTTGATCATCACCAATTGATCCACTCATATCTAGTCCTACACAGATATCAATTTCATCATCAAAATTCATACCAGGAAGAATAGCACCAGTGTGCCAGCCTTTACGTGACGGACGACTAAAAGTAAAATCATGTTTAATAGTAGATTGAATCTGCTGTCGAATAATTTCACGCCAGTTCATTTTAGGTTCAGTAAGATCTTTAATCATACGTTGTACTTCAGCAGGAGTGTTACCTGCGCCTGCGGCTTGTGCGGCACTAAGCATACTCTCTTTGACTTCGTCTTTGATTTTACGCATTTCTTCTTTAGAAAATTTAGGTTTTTTCTTACTTACTTTATTACCTTTGCTATCTTTTTCTTCACCAGCATCACCTTCAGCATTGCTGTCATCGCTACCTAATCCGTCAAGATGTTCGTCTAACATTTCTCCAAGTTGGTCTAAAAAGTCTTGTCCGTTTTGTTTTGCTTGTTCATAAATATCATCATATACTTCTTCACTAGTCCAAGTGTCATATTTAAAGTCTTGGTAACAATCAATGAAGCTGGGTTTTTCACCAATACGATCACGTACTAATAGATTATTAACAATATAATCAGCGGCAATGTTATATAACTTAGGATCACGTCCTTCTCTACGTCCTAAGTGATCAAATACACAATGTAAAATTTCGTGTGCAATAACAAATTCAATTTCTTTGTTATTCATTTTGTTAAAGAATTGTGTGTTGAAATATAAATTACGACCGTCTACAGCCGCTGTTGGGCACCATTCATCTGCGGCTAAGATACGCAAACGTGTTGCCATATTACCAAAGAATGGATGTCGAAGTAGTAAGCCAACTCTTGCAACAATAATACGTTCTAAAACATCTACACGCATTTCTTCAAGTTGCTCGGGTGTAATATCTGGATCAGGTGTCCAGTGCTTAGTACCTTCTACATTATATAATACGTCTTTGATCATTGTGCCTATTCCTAATTGTTATACTTATAGTATACACATATTTACACTATTTGTCAAGTGAAAATGGGCGTTTTTATAGAGACGCCCAACTCTTTTATGGTTACACCTGTTGTGCAGCTGTAATGTACTTGCCAAAACGTTCATGGAATTCATCAAAACATTCTACTTCATCTGGATCGATTGGTAGTGAATATTGTGTAAGAGCAAGTTTAATACCCATTACAACCAATTCTGTTTCGAAGTTATCCATTGCAAAACGTAAAAAGTTATTAACTTTATCGTCAAACTTTTTATCGTTCTTATCGGACGCTTCTTTAAGTTCATAGCAGAGTGAGACAGTTAAGGAATACATGGCACTGATTTCTTTTGTCTTCATCTCTTTTACTTTGCCATCCAAAATTTCTGTTGGATTAGGCATTGTTGACGCTACTTTACGGTGTGCCATAAACTTTACAGCAAGGCCTTCGCCTACTGAACCACTAACTAAGTCTGTAGTGGTATTTTCATCGTCATCGTCATCTAGTAGTTCTGATACAAATGACCATGAACGAGGTGTTGCAAAAGAACGACTAGGTGATTTAGGATCAAAGTCATACAAGTCTTTTTTTGCAAAAGTCAAATAACCAACAACATCGTTGTGTATCTTGTTTTCTACAGCCCAAGAAAACCAATCATCGAAATTCACAGCAAGTTCGATGTGTACGAAACGGTTTGCTAACGGAGCAGGCATTCTGTAAGTAACACCTTTGTCAGCTTCTCGGTTACCAGCCGCAACAATTAATACATTGTCTGGTAATTTGTATTGTCCTACACGTCGGTTAAGAATAAGTTGGTATGCAGCCGCTTGTACAGCCGGCGCCGCAGAATTCATTTCGTCTAAGAACAAAACAATGTTATCAAACTGTGCCGCAAACTCTTCTGTTGGAAGTTCTTGTGGCGGTGCCCAGGCCATTACATTATCGTTTGCCGCATAGTAAGGAATACCTTTAATATCTGTAGGTTCCCATAGTGATAAACGAATGTCAATTAAGTGTGAATTTTTAAGTTGTTTAGTGATCTGTCCTACAATATCAGATTTACCAATACCTGGAGGTCCCCACATAAACAACGGACGTTTTTTCTTAAAAGCACGTAAAATGCTTTTCTTTGCGCCATTTGGTGATACGGTGCGTAGTGCTGTAATATTATCCATTGTGTATTCCTCTTGTGTTGTTTTCAGTGCCATATCTAATTTCTTAGTATGTATATATAATAACACCGTTTTGACTAAAGGTCAACCACTTTTGGATTCTTTTTTCTGTCTAGTAAGGGCTTTTTGTAGCCCATATTTACGTACATCGCCACTAAAAAGACTCAATTCCATGGCCTTTTTTTCGTTTGTAACTATAATACATCTCTGCGCCAAATAGTAAGGACAATCTATAAAGTTATCCATCCATATTATTGTATTAGTAGTAAGTTCGAATTCTGGAGGATATGGTATTTCGTAAGTTTGTAAATCTATCTGTTGTGTAATAAATTCAAATCCAGCATCAGTAAGTCTTAGTCCGCCTGTTTCTTTGCCTCGAGTGTTCTTCCACCATAAAGGCATGTACTCCTTTACAGATAATTCACTTATAGCTTTACCTGATTGTTTTAAGAATACTTTTGTGTATGTTTCTTTCCAATTCATTCTTCAACAGTTTCACCTGAAGTTAATTTAACAACAGTAAATTGGTCTGTTTTAAAAAGAGAATTCATTTTCGTAGCAAGATTATGTGCATGCCCAGGATTTGAAAAACTAGTTTTTTTATATTTAGGTCCAGGATAGCTTGTAAGAACGTTTGAACTTTTTAAGTTAAACGGAGCATTTTCGTAAAAGACAGCCCAAATGGCTTCAGCTTGTAATACTTGGTCAGCTTTATATGTTTTTTTATCAATGTGCTCTGCTAATACAGTTGGTTTTGGTCTACTCATATGCGTTCCTATCTTATTAAGTACGCATATATTTATCCTTTTTTAGCCAACTTTTTACGCCAAATCCAATATACAATCTTGTATATAGGGTACGGTACTGGAATACTAAAACACCGTTTACCTTTTACAACAATTATATCCCAGTACCAATGCCCTTGTATATGTGAAAAACCTATTATACCGTAGTTAGAGTTGTTTATTACCAACCAGTGCCGCCGTCCATTGTGACTTTGATAACTTCGTCTTGACCTGAGTTTTTACGTGCAAGTATCTGTTCAAGGTCACCGTTTAATCTAGTCATTACTTCACCTAGTGTAAATGCTAATCGTTTAGCTTGTTGAATATCTAGTTTAACTTCTTTGGCTTGACCGGCATCTGCGCTTTTTACTTGTGATATAAATTGCTGAATTGGAGCAGTATTTAGAGGATCATTTTGAATTGACACGTGATAACTCCGTTCTCATTTCTATTTCTGTTTTGAAAGGTCCTCTATATTCATAACGTTCTATTGTTATTAGTTTAGGACAAAAACTTTTAACCCAACCCTTTTCAAAACGTATGGTATAATATCCTGCACAATATAAACTTTTACTTTTTTTGCTCTTTGTAAATAGTGGCAACTTACGTTTTACATCATACATATCATTATAAGGTAAACAACTAGTTGGATATGTGTTAACAATTTTTTCCGGCTTTGTTTCCTTAATTGTCAAGTCTTGCCAACTAACTTTGCTTTGCAAAGATTCTTGTATTTCTAATGTATCGTTAAAAAATCTACTTCCGTTAGAATCACTAAGCATATATTGTTCGTCATTGAAACTAATAGTTCCTACGTTCTCGCTGTTATTAGATAAAATCCAAAACTTGTTTTTAACTATTTCTTTTGCTTTCATATTGGGTACCTCGCTTGTAGTGGCTCTGCAAATGATTGTGCTTGATCTGCAATACGTTGCATATCCCATTTAGCACAAAACTTCATAAGACGCATACCTACTTGTTGTACTTCTTTTGGCGTCATATGATCTTCAATTACATCGTTAATAATACTTCTAATATTACCGGGTTGTGCTGTCAAGTCACATAGTGTAACATTACGTTGATAGTCATCTAGTACACGGTGCTCTACACCTTCGTGATCAGTCCAACGTTGTAACATCATGTTATTCCAGTTGTAGCCCTTAGTGTCTTTGTCTGCAAATGCTTCAATAAGGCCTACTTTGTTCTTAGTGCCTTTCTTACGTACACCTGGATATGCACTAAACACATTGTCACTAGTATCGCCGCGCATACACTTCTCAAACAACATAAACGCAGGATCAGGTGCAGGCTTTGCTTCTTTAGTTTTCTTGTCAATTACAGGTTTGCCTTTGTCGTCAAAGTAACCTTCGTGTGTAATTGTAACATTTTGTATACCGTTGTATTGTTTTACATTAGGTGCAACCAGTTGTGCAAAGTCGCCGTCAGTACTAATAATAATGTGATTGTCATTAGGATGTGCTTGTACCCAACCTGCAATAAGATCATCTGCTTCTAGTTCAGGATGACGCATGACAGTACAATTAGTCTTATCTGTAACAAAGTCCTTAAACTCATCAAAGCACTCCCAAAACACTTTATCTTCTTCTGCTTGTGCAGGAGTAAGTGCATCACGACTTTCTTGTCTATTACGTTTGTAAGGCTCGTAAAAGTCCTTACGCCAGCTACGACCTTCTAAGCAAAACACAACATGATCAGCATCAAAGTCACGCCATGCTTTTTTAACACCACTAAGTGTTATATGGAATGCCATGCCAATTTTAGTGTCAATGTCGCCACGTACTACATGCCTAGCACGAAAGAATGTGTTAGCTGTGTCTACCAGTATATAAGTTGCCATTAGTTTGCCTTTGTATAATTTATAGTATTATTATAGCACCAGATCTGGCTTGTGTCAAGCATTAACTTACTTCACTTTTGTCTTTGTCAATTGGCACTACGTTAATGTAACCCATTTCTCTTGCAGTATTCATACCTTGTTCTCCAAGTATTTGTACAGCAATAGTTTTAAACCAACCGTCTACAATTTCTTCATTAGTTTCGCCTGAGTATCCTGCATCAAGTAGTTCTTCAATAAATTGATTGTTCCAATCGAGCTCGAAGAATCCGTTCTTAATGTTATCGGGATTAAGTTGTGTATCTAATACAGCTACCCAAGGTTCACCTTTAGCAGTTGCTTCTTCTTTTTCTTTTGCAAGAATTGCTCTACGTTTGTCTTCGTTCGTTGTTACTGTTTCTTCTTTTTTACCTTGTAATTTACTTACAGTGTTTTTTATTTTATCCCACATATTTTACCATCCTGCCTTTCTAATCCTATCTTGGTCAATAGGAGCTTTCATTGCTTTATCTAACTGTTCGTTAGTTTCTTTTTTGATATCATATAACGCATCCATATCTCTACTATGTTCCCCAGGCATTTCCGAATAAGCTGATATGGAGTCTGGGGGTAAATCGCCATCCTTCTGCCATACACGCTTCAGCAACGTCTTTGACGTTGAGGGAATATTCTTCACTGCGTCCGCCCAACGGCATAAGATATACCGGACATTCCACCCCGGAACTTCTGTAAGTGTCCACAGCTTTTTTAACTTCGTCAAAATCGTCTTGAGTAGCGACAACAAACTTAAAATACATGTCACTGCCGTCAACAAGGCTATACTCGTGAGCCACATCAGGCTTAATAGCAGTATCCCAAGGTTCTCCACTAACGCTAAGTTTTGGGGAACAAGACCAAGTGACTTGGATTCTGTCTTGATTGTTGAGATAGTCGAAGAGATCATCGTGTAAATGTTGTGTAGTATTTGTTTCAAATGTAATGTTCCTTAAGTCTTTCATACGTGGATGTTCAAATAACTCTACATACAGTCGTTGCCACGCCAACAACGGTTCGCCACCTGTCATGATCAAATGTACATCTTGACCATTATCCTGTACCCATTTACCATTAGGTGTAAGAGATAGTAAATGTTCAACTACTTCGTCAACGGTTGCTTGTCTATTAAACTTTTTAAACTCAGGATAGATACTTGCATATGTATCACAACCTGTATGTATAATAGGTAAGTCGTTAAACTCTTTTGTAGTTTCGTGTACTCCTGCATCAAGTAACCCTTGTACTTCTGCATTATGAATAATACCTTGTTTTTGTTTTTCAGCACGATCTGGTTCGCCTGTTAATCCAAAGTTCATGCAACGAAAGTTACAACCGAATGTACGCAGGAACACACTAGGTACTCCTACAAACTTGCCTTCGCCTTGTACGCTGTAAAACGCTTCTGAATATCTTAGTTTCATATTAGGCTCCACATGCAAACTGTTGTTGCAATTTAATATTGTCCATAAACTCTTTCTTAGTACCTGGGTCTTCATTAAATGCACCACGTAGCACAGTTGTCTGTGTTAAACTACTATGTGCTTTAATACCTCTATTCTCACAACAACCATGTGTTGCTTGAATGTAAACACCAACATTTTTAGTACCTGTTGCTTTTTGAATCTCGTCAGCAATAACATTATTAAGTTCTTCTTGTAGTGTACCTCGTCTAGCACACCATTGTGCAATACGTGTATACTTGCTAAGACCAATAAGTTTATCTGCGGCAATAATACCAATGTATGCTACACCAACAACTGGTTGATGATGATGTGAACAAACACTTCTTAGTTCACTACGTACAACTAACATGCCTTCATAACCATTTTCAATATGATTAGGAAATGCTGTTGCGTTAGGCATAGGATCATAACGTCCTTGCATTAATTCATTAATATACATTTTAGCAAGACGTCTACCAGTGTCCATACTGTTAGGATCATTTGCTCTGTCAATAATTAAACTGTCTAGTACTGCTTCGAACTTAGGTGTAAGCTCGTCAATCAGTTCTTGCTTGTCGCCTTCTTGTAACACATGACTAATATTGTCACCTGCCCAATATCTAATACCTGCGTCTTCTAAGCGGGCTTTTATTTGTTCACTTTTACTCATTTACTTCTCCGATGTTTAGGCAGTGGATTGCCGTTATTAATAATACAATGCACAATATATGTTATATTATACATTGTATTTAGGTTCTTGTCAAGCACTAAAATATTTATTAAGCATTTCTAGTCTATCGTCAGCCGCAGCCATTGCATCCAGTTCTTTTTGAATTGTTTCAATAATATCTGAATGTTCACCGATACCTACAACTTTTTGCATGTATACTTCGATATTCACTTTATGTAGCTCAATTTCTGCTTCTGCATGCATACGAGCTGCTTTTAACATTTGTTCTTTCAACATAAGTCTCCTTTTTAGTTGTTTGTTAAGTCTACCATTCCTGTTGGTACACCATATTTAGTTGGCCATGTATTAAATGCAATACTATAGCGAGTAATGCTATCATCGTGAGATAATACGCTATGTATTAATTTGCTAGGAAACAAAACTAGTTGTCCTGCAATAGCTGGCACTCTGAAAAACATATCTTCTTGTTTTTCGTAGTCTGACACTAATGTAAACATATCAGCAATGTCTGGACGTCTAAGCATAAGATCGCCGCCATTACTTAAATGTATTACCCCGCAAATATAACTATTGCTATGTGAGTGAGGTTGGATATGTTCTTTCTTGTCTAACTTGTTAGCCCAAGAAGAAACAATTTTTATTCCTTTAACATTGTGCTTTAGCAAACTTATATAATCATTTACACAAGTTGCAATTTCTTTTTTAACTTCTGAATAAAGTTTATGTTCTAGTAAATTTTGATCTAATGTAAAACTACCATATTCGCCTGCATGATGACTTTCAACACTGTTAATGTTTCCAATAATAGAGTCTAAGTTATCTTTAACACTTTGTAAAGTATATCCATTAACTAGTGTAGGAAATATTTTTGCAGTTTGTTTGTCCATTAATATTCACCTACGTTTTCCCAAGGATAAACTAACCAAACATCTTCTTCTGCTTTGTTTACTTCATGACATGTATAACTTACTAGGCTAAAGTCACTTGCTAGGTTTTCTGTTAGTGTAGCGAAGCGAACATTGTTACCCCAAACATTATTCCATGCTTCATCTCCAGGTAAGCAACCTGCAGGCCAATCTTGTTTAATCCAATTAAATGTAGCACCAGTGTCGTTAATGTCATCTACAATAAGAATCTTTTTGCCTTGTCCGCCACTGTCTTGGTGAGGATATCCAAAAGCATCTTCGGCCATCCAACAGTTGCTTTCACTTTCACTAGTATCATCACGCAGGCTTACTTTAATTGCTTCGCAACGTATGCCAGTCATATTACTGATAATAGTAGCAGGTACATTACCACCACGAGTAATACCTACAATGTAATCAGGACGCCAATCGTCCTTATACATTTGATTTACAATACTAACGCACATTTTTTCTACGTCAGCCCAACTATAATAATGTTTCTTAATCATTTTTATATTCCATATCTGTTAAAATTTCAGAACCTTCTCGGTCTTCAGCAATAAGTTTAGCCATTGTTTGAATATCATCTAATATTGCTTGGCATTGTTGTTTATCATAAGATGTGTCTGCTAAATTAGAGTATTGATTACGCAATCTATGTAGTTCGACTGCTTTGTCTTTCATTACATTAAGTCGGGCAATAAGTTCTTCAATTGTATGTAGCATTAAAGTGGCACCTCATCATCATATTCGTAATTTCCTTTATAATCTTGATCAACCATTTTATAGATTGAATAAAAATTATTCCATGCTTTGCGTAATCCTGGATAGTGATCACACATAGTTTCTACTCTAGAAGGGTCAATTAATGACGATATAACATCATTAAAATTAGGATATTCAATTTCTTGACCCAAGTCCCCTTCGACATTAAAAGTATATTCACTACCAGTATCTATAGTATAATTTGTAATAGTAATAGTATCATTCGCTTTTGATTGCGTCATATAATGCTGCTCCGCTAAAAAATTCCTTGTTTAATTTAGTACGTTGCTTATCTAAACTAACAAGTAAGTCTTCGTAGTTTTCCATATAGTTTACAATTTGTGCAATAACTTTGTCTCTATTATGTAAGTAGGCATCATAGTCTTCAGTCCATGCACTTGGATATTTAAACTCCGGTAGTGCCATTTCACTGTAACTAAGTCTATCTGGCACCATAGGAATAGCATCAACTAATGCTCCTTCGTACCAACTAATACCAAGTGTTTCTTGTAAGTTAGCACTAAACACTAGTTTAGCTTCTCCTAGTAAGTTATGATATTCATTCTTCGTTAATTCTTGTTCTTGACACACAACAAATTCATATTGTGGTAACCGTTGAGCAAGATCCCTAAAAATGTCAACTTGTTTTTCAGGAGCAATACGATGCGGAAAGAGAATAAGATCTCGCTTTTCCATACCTTTATAACTATCCAAACTGTTCTTTAGATACTCCATAGGCCAGCCAACACGTTTCATTTTGTTTTGATCAACTACACCCATATCAAGTGCAAACGTTTCTGCAAATAAATCCCAATGGAACTCACTTGCAAAGAAATTATCGTCATAACATTCAAACATTGAATATTCTGCATGTCTAACCCAAGGTTTGTCACCTATAAGTCTACCCAAGAAGTCATGTGGGTCATAGCTACCAGCATGCCAGAGGCCACCAATGCCAATGTCAACACCCAATAACTCTGCCATGTAACGTAGTTGTATAACTGTAGGGTTCCAGGCATCAGTATATAAAAAATAATCGCCATTTTTGACTTTACCATTGCAGAACATTTCTCCAATAGTTTCAAGTTGCTTTGATTTGTATACATTAGTACCTCCAAAGTTAAGAAAAGCCCCAGGCGTAGTAGCCTGAGGCGTTTCTCCTCCACTAATAACATTAACATCTTCATTTGTAGCTCGCTGAAGTTGCTTTGGAAGATACTCTTTCCATTGCTTAGTATAACGTGTGTCTACTGCTTCAATATCTACAATATGAATAGTCATTAGTTTCTCCGTTGATTCGCATTTCGACTAGCATTACGTGCTTTTGCACGAAGCCACCCTTGATATTTTTGATAGGCCTGCCAAACAGGGGCTTCTGATTTATAAAGATCTTTCTCATTAAAGACCTTACCTTCAAAGCGACAGTAGTCGCGAAACTTGTCTAAATCGTTAAACACTTTAGTATATGCTTCACGGTTAAATTCGATTGCCATTTTAAGTTTCTCTCTTTTATCAATGGTTTGGATAATAAATTGAACAGCCATTTTCGTTGTCTTCTGCAACACTAATCTCTACAAAGCGGCCTGGGTATTTTGTAGAAATTTCTTTATACAAGTCGTCTGCGATCATTTCACAGCTCTTGTGGTTTAACTCTAGTACGCCTTCGACATCATAGAGTCTTTGCATCCAGCGTTTAAACTGAATGAATTCAATATCGCGATCGTTATGAAATACTTCAATTCGAACACGAAAGTGAAAAATATGACGATGTGGAACACCAAGGAATGATACGTCATCCCAATCGCCGGTTGCTAATTTTGGATCAGTATCTGCGCCCGGGTACATATGTACACCTTCTTTAGTAAATGTTACCCAAATACTGCGTTCTGCTTTATTCATAGCGTTTTGTTGAGTCATCTTTGCATCCTCTTCTTTCATTCTTCTACCCATGTAGTCATGATAGCTTTCACGATTAACTGCATCATAGTCTGGATAACCTTTTTCATAGACTGGGGGAATATCATTATTCATATTACTAGTATACTTTCATTTAATCACTTTGTCAAGGCCATATTTTGTCCAATCCGTAAATTTATCACGGTTCATCAAATCATGCAGGCTATGGCACCAAACTCCTGGATTTGTAGCTTTAAAGTCTTTATCATCAATCTTAATCATTGTGTTATAGTTCCACAGTTTAGCATAAGGAACTGGCACACGAAGTTGCGGAATAAAGTTTTCATATTCAGTAAGACCGCTCTCAAGAAAATCTTCTGCTAGATTAATTGGAATATCTAAACTGCATAGTTTGCCGGCAGTTAAAAATGCCTTAACCATACGTTCCCATGTTTCCCACTCATCATTCTTTACAGGATTAAAAGAATGATTAGCACCAAAGAAGATGTGTTCGCATTGTTCTTCATCGTAATGCTTTTGTATTACATCACATGGTTGTGTACCTGTAACAAATAATGTTTTCATTCCATATGCAGGAGTCTTTTCAACTTCTACGCCTGTAAAGAATATCGGAGTATCGCTTACGCCACTATCATAATTACGTTTCATTCTAAGCCTTTTTGTATTAAGTAAGAGTTAATTCGGTGCATTTCGTCTTTAAGATAAAGTTTCATAGTTTTCATTCTGCGTACTTCTTCAGTTAATGTCATATTACTATACTTGGTTTCAAGCTCATCGTCAAGCTCTTTATGTTTCCGTTTTAGCTCGTCGTAATGGGCCCGAAGTTTATCTTCAATATTATCATAATTGCTCATCCTCAAGTTCCTCCAACTTAGATTCATCCAATACATCTTCTTCTACAATAGTTTCTTCTACATCAAACAGTGCGTTAAAATGCGTACTAGCATTTACAGTCTTTTTACCAATGGCACCCCGTGTACCAGGTATAGCCATCCAAAACTTTGAATACTTTTCAATTAGTTCTAATGACTGTTCTTTTGTAGGTGCTGAGAAAATTTCTTCCACAACATCTCTAAATAAAATCCTGTCAAATTGCTCTTGTACAAGCATTTTTGGAATGACTCCGTTGTCATACTGTCTGTTCGCTTCTTGAACTGCATTAATGTGACTCCACACGTTATGACCCATTTGGATCGCATATGAAAAACTATCCCACGATGTTTTTCCTTCTTTGCCTATTTTATTTAGGTCACCTGGTTTATAGATACAAATATCTTTTACAAGCATACCATCTGTTACAGGCGAATTTTCAAAGTTTTTAAATATTTTGTCTTGCAATACAGCATCTTTAAATGTGCGTGTATCAGTTGCATATTTCTTATCATCAACACTTGGTACCATTCTATAAGTCCACTTACCTCTATCAGGAGTTTCATTTTGAATGTATACTTGTCCGTTAGCAGTTGCTAAGAAAGGACTTGCACAATCAAATGTAAGCATCATATTAGGGTTATAGTACTTGCGTATACCACGTTGTATATCAGTTAATAATGTAGCCCACTCTAATTTAGATGTGCCTAAGAAGTGCATTACATCGTGTACACCTTGTTGTAGTAGGTTATCATAATGCAATGTAACTATGCGTTTAAGAACCAAATGCACATCGCACATGTTCTGTCCACCCATACTCCAACCGTTAAAATGATTGTCAGGATACTTAACTGGATCACAATAATCTTTCATTTGCTCATACCAGTCATCAGCGTCTGTGTGATTCTCACCTTGTAATACGTTTAAGAATTTACAAGCACCTGTTCTGTGTTTCATCC
>Ga0209603_1000598_pt1 | contig 42654 bp, 53 predicted proteins | sample COGITO_mtgs_1206_FD_184812 | JGI IMG/M metagenome (GOLD analysis project Ga0209603, IMG submission 184812) | Pelagic marine microbial communities from North Sea - COGITO_mtgs_120607 (SPAdes) (version 2) | ecosystem: Environmental > Aquatic > Marine > Epipelagic ...
TGGTGCCAGTCCCAGCGGTGGTACACGCGGCATTGACCCTGCTGAGAACTATAGCCCAGAAGGTTTAATGCGTTTGCTCAATCAGGGCATGGGTGAGTCTAGCAAGACAATTTCTGACGCTGATAAAATGCGCATCAAGAGTATGCTGCGAAAAAAAGGTGGCGGTATGAAAAAGCCTATGGGCTTTGAGAGCGGCGGTGCTGTTAGGACTAAGCGCACGAAAAAACCAAAGATGGGCTGTGTCATGAAGGGACGCGGCGGAAAATACAAAGGACAAAGCTAATGGCTAATTATGCAGATAAGAGAAAAAAGAAGCTCAAGACTTCAAAATCTAATTCTGGCGCTCAACTTTTTATGTCTGAAGATGCAAAAGAACAAATGAGAAATCGCCCGTCCGAAGGCGCGGAAATAGAAAGGTTAATTGACCGTTCTATTAAGAACAGGAGAAAAGAAGGGAAAATAACTCCCGAAAAGAGTGGCAGAACTTCAGCATACACTTATGGAGATATGGTTTCTCGATCCTACGGAAATGACGCCGCCATGAAGTACATGGAGGGCGGGGCTGTCAAGAAGTATAAAGGCGGCGGTAAAGTCCGTGGCTACAAAGATGGTGGCGGCGTATGTCGTGGCGGTGGCGCTGCTGTTAGTGGCACTAAGTTTTCTGGAGTAAAGTAATGGCTAAAATCGTTATCAACATCGACATGGACGAGCTTACGTCTGGCATTAACCAAGTTGTTGATGACGAGGTTTTTGAGGGCGATGAAATGGAAGAGGACTTTATGTGTCCTCTTTCCACTCAGGATTCGAAAATCAACGATGAGAATCGTGAAGCTGCTATTCAGGACAATGGGTACGGCCACTCAGTTAAAAACTGGGAAAAGAAGAAGCAGATATGCGGCACTTGCGAATATTACAACATTCGCTCTAAGATGCTGGACTGTGTTCAAAGTGGCATTGGCATGGAAGATGGCGATGAGGTTGGATACTGCGAAAAGTTAGACTTCACCTGCATGGCGGAGAATGTGTGTAACGATTGGGAAAAGGGTGGTCCTATCACCGATTTCGATGACGTTGACATTTATGAGCCGCTTGAGGGGAACGAAAAGGATATTTTCTAATGGCGATTGAGCGTGGACTAGGCGCGGGTGGTGCTCCAGAGGACCTTTTAATAGAGGCGTCTGTTGAGGACACTACGCGTATGCAGGAAATACCTGAGCTTCCAGAAACTCCGGGAATTACTGAGTTTGATGACGGCAGTGCCGTTGTTGGCGAGTATGAAGAAGAGGCAGAGCCTGTAGAAGATATTCCGTTTGACGGCAACTTGGCTGATGTGGTTGATGAAGATGTTTTGATGTCTATTTCATCTGATCTTGTTGGCTCGATTGAAGATGACTTTGCAGCACGGCAGGACTGGGAAGACACTTACAAAAAGGGTCTTGAGTTTCTAGGCATGAAGACTGAAGAGCGTTCTGAGCCTTTTGAGGGTTCTTCTGGCGTTATTCATCCGCTTTTGGCTGAAAGTGTTACACAGTTCCAAGCGCAAGCGTATCGTGAATTATTGCCAGCGACTGGGCCTGTTCGCACGGCTGTTGTCGGCGCACAGAATGACATTTTGGCTCGCCAGTCTGAGCGTGTTAAAGACTACATGAATTACATGATCACTTACGAAATGGAAGAGTACGATCCTGAGTTGGATCAGATGCTGTTTTATTTGCCTGTGATTGGTTCTACGTTCAAGAAAGTTTACTTCGATCCTTTGAAGGGTCGTGCGGTTAGCAAGTTTATTCATGCTGAGGATGTTATTGTGCCTTACGGCGCGACTGACTTGATTTCGTCTCCTCGCATTACGCACCGCTTGACTATGGATTCGAACGACATTCGCAAGCTACAGCTTGTTGGGTTTTATAAAGACATCGACTTGCCTGATGCCGCTAGTTACGACGAAGCGAGTATGGGTGAGGTTGAAGAGTCAATTGATGATATTCAGGGCGTTCACCCGTCTGGCCCGTCTGAAGAAATTACGCTTTACGAAGTGCATACGTCTTTGGACATTGAAGGCTTTGAAGATATGGGTGCGGATGGAGAGCCTACAGGCTTGAAGTTGCCTTATATCGTTACGGTTATCGCTGACAGCGGAGATGTTTTATCTGTTCGTAGAAACTATGATCCGATTGACCCAATGAAACGTGCGAAGCAATACTTTGTGCATTACAAGTTTCTTCCGGGTCTTGGGTTCTATGGGCTTGGCTTAACTCACATGATTGGTGGCTTGGCTCAGGCGTCTACGTCTATCTTGCGTCAGTTGATTGATGCAGGCACGCTCTCCAACCTTCCCGCAGGCTTTAAGGCTCGCGGCGCTCGCATTCGTGATGAAGACAGCCCACTTCAACCGGGTGAATTCCGAGACATTGATGTGGTTGGGGGCACCCTGCAAGGCTCTTTGATGCCACTCCCCTTCAAGGAGCCTTCAGGGACGCTTTACAACCTGCTAGGCACGCTTGTTGATGCTGGCCGCAGGTTTGCGTCTATGGCTGACATGAAGGTCGGTGAAATGAGCGGTGAGACGCCCGTAGGCACCACGATGGCAATCATGGAACGTGGCACAAAAGTTATGTCCGCGATCCACAAGCGTTTGCATTATTCTCAAAAGATTGAGTTCAAGCTGCTCTCTAAGATTTTTGCAGAGACAGTTCAGGCTTACCCGTACCCTGCTGACATGCAGATGGGTCCAGAAATATTTGTGCAGGATTTTGATCAGCGCATTGATGTGTTGCCTGTATCTGATCCCAATATCTTTTCTATGTCACAGCGTATTGCTTTGGCGCAGACAGAGTTGCAGATGGTTCAGTCTAACCCAGAGATTCATGGCGGACCTCAAGGCTTGTATCAGGCATACCGCAAGATGTACGAGGCTTTGGGCGTAAACAACATTGATGGCATCTTGCCACCACCCCCGCCTCCACCACCTCCTGTGAACCCATCTAAGGAAAACCAGAACGCTATTATGGGCGCTCCTTTGCAGGCTTTCCCACAGCAAGACCACGAGGCTCACATAGAGGCCCACATGGCTGTGATGTCCTCTCCTGCTATGCAGCTTAACCCTAATGCCATTATGGCGCTGCAAGGTCACATACAGGAGCACATAGGGCTATTGGCTGAGGCGCAGGCCGAGCAAGAAGTCATGAGCCAGATTCCGCCTGAGCAAATGCAGATGATGCAGCAACAGGCAATGATGCAGCCACCCCCACCACCGGGTCAACCTCAGATGGACCCACAGCAGATGATGATGCAGCAAATTCAGCCTCAGATTGACGCTTTGGCGGCTCAGATTATTGCTGATCTTACTGAAGAGCTTGTGCAGGCTATGGAGCCAGAAGCACCAGAAAGTGATCCTTTGGTGGACATTCGCAATCAAGAGCTTCAACTGAAAGCCGCAGATTTGCAGCGCAAACAATCTGAGTTTGATGCAAAGCAGGCGTTCAACGAAGAAAAAGAGCGTAACGATGTATTGGTAGCGCAGCAGCGCATTGATGTTTCTGAAGCCGCTCTAGAAGACAAGACTAGAATTGCCGAAGAGCGCATTCAATCTCAACGCGAGATTGCCGCTCTTAACGCTTCAATGAAAGGTCAGTGATATGGCATCATCTGTTAGAGAAAAAATGGCGCAACAGGAAAAAGAAAAAAAGGTGGCTCAACGCGTATCTGAAAATCCTGTAGAAATAAAAATGGTGAGGGCGCGTAATGACTCAGGGCACTTCGTCAAGGACGACCCAAGCACGCCAGAAAATGAGGCGTGGGTTGAAAAGCCAAAAGCCAAGAAAAAGCCTGCCGCAAAGAAAAAAGCCGCAGCCAAAAAAAATAAGTAGGTTTAGCAAAATAGCCAGACCCCAGATATTCCGAGGAATATTCTGACTTTCTGGTATTTGTACTTGTGTTTCCCGCACATTGCCATACTATATGTGGCATGGATGCTATACACTTAGTAGATTATTTGCTGAAAAGCATAAGAGAGCGTGATGCGCGTCTGAAGGACAAGCTCGCGGATGGTTCGATACAAACCTTTGAAGAGTATCGGTATATAGTAGGCGAAATACGCGGAATGGCCTACGTCGAAGACGAAATTAAAACCGCGATGAAAGGTATGGAGTACGCAGATGACTAGCAAGTTATTTGTGCCTGATCACGTTGCTAAGGCAGCAAAAAAGGCAATACAAGAAAACACATCAATACCAAAACCGCTTGATAATGCGTTTGGTAAAAGTGGCGAAGACAAAAACGCAGAAGACCCATCGACTATGGATACTTCTGCACTGGCGCGGCTACCACAACCTACAGGCTACCGCGTTTTAATTATTCCCTATTATCCAAGTGAGCGCACAAAGGGCGGAATTATTGTTCCTGACGCCGTGCGTGAGCGTGAGTCGTTCGCAACAGTAGCGGCTTATGTTGTCAAGCTAGGTCCAGACGCCTATGCGGACGCCCAGAAGTTCCCAAATGGTCCTTGGTGTAATGAGAAAGATTGGGTTCTTATAGGAAGATATAGTGGAAATAGGTTCAAAGTGGAAGGTCTTGAGGTTCGTATCATAAATGACGATAATATTATCGCCACGATTCTTGACCCAAAAGACATTTCATATGTATAATGTAGGGGAGAACAAGGAACATGGCTATGGCTGAAGATATTCGTGAAGACGACGAATTTGAAAACGGCGCATCTGTTGAGGTCGAAGAGGACCAATCTGATGAGTACGAGGTTTCCGCATCTGATGAGGATAGCGAAGAAACCCGAACAAATGTTCGTAAAAAATCTAATGGCGATGATGAGCTTGAAAATTATAGCGAGTCTGTCCAGCGCCGTATTAACCAACTAACAGCAAAACGTAAGCAGGCGGCTGAAGAGGCTCAGGCTGCGGTTCAGTATGCTCAAAACATGCAGCAAGAAAACGCTCAAATGAAGCAGCGTTTGCAGCAAATGAGTGTTGGTTATAATTCTGAAACTGAAAACCGTTTGAAAGCTCAGGAAGTTCAAGCTACTCGCGCATACGCTGAAGCTAGTGAGGCTGGGGATTACGAAAAAGCTGCAAAAGCGCAGCAAGCGTTGTCTCAAATTGCTGTAGCTAAGGAAAAAGTTCGTGCGCAGAAGGCAAAACTTCAGCGCAATGAACAAATTGCTCAACAACAGCAACAACAAGCGCAGCAAGCTCCTCCGCGACAGCCTGCGCCTCAAACACCGCCGCCTCGTGATCCTAAGCTCGAAGGCTGGTTGGAAAAGAATTCTTGGTTTGGCAGTGACCGCATCATGACGCGCGCTGCTCAGGCTATTCATGAACAGCTTGTTCTTGAAGAGGACTTTGACCCTACGTCAGACGATTACTACAAAGAAATCGACTCTCGTATGCGCAGAGAAATGCCTCAGAAATTTAATCGGGAGAAGCGGTCCAACGCTCAGACTGTTGCTCCTGCGTCCAGTGGACGGTCAGTAAAATCAGGGCGGAAGAAGGCGGTGGAATTAACACCGGGACAAGTGGCATTTGCGAAAAAGATGAGGATTCCTCTTGAAAAGTACGCAAAAGAAGTCGCTAAAATTAGTAGTCGGAGAGATTAAAATGGCAGATCGTACACCACGCGAAACAAACACGCGGGAGCGCGCAGAGCGCGTTCAAGAATGGCGACCCGGTTCTGCTTTAGAAGCTCCTGAACCACCAATCGGTTATAAGCACCGCTGGATTCGAGAATCTGTAATGGAATTCGATGACAAAACTAACGTACACAAGAAACGGCAAGAAGGCTGGGACCTCGTTCGCGCTGAGGAATATCCCGAATATGTAGGGCCTGTAGTAGATGAGGGACGCAACGCTGGCATCATTGGTGTTGGTGGACTTGTTCTCGCACGCATCCCCAACGAAATGGCTGAACAGCGGAATAAACACTATCAAGGTGTTTCTAAAAACCAATTGGACGCAGTGGATCGTGACTGGATGCGTGAAAACAATCCAGCTATGCCGAAGCTGAGTCCGCAACGTAAATCTTCTGTCTCTTTTGGCGCTGCCAAGGGCAGATCATCTGAAGGATAATAAGCTATGTCTAATCAAGACGCTTCTTTTGGCCTTCGTCCAGTTCGTACAAGTATTAGTTCGCAGCAGCAGAATCGCTACCGCATTGCTTCAAGCTACGCAACTGCCATTTTCCAAGGCGATCTTGTCGCAATGGTAACAGGTGGTGGTATTGAGCGTGTTGCAGCAGGAGGATCAGGTTTGATCCTTGGCGTATTCAACGGTTGCTTCTATACTGATCCAACAACTGGCAAGCCAACATATGCAAACAGCTACCCCGGTGGCGTTGCCGCTTCCGACATCATGGCAAATGTTATTGATGATCCGGGTGCAACATTCGAAGTACAAGCCAACGCTGCTTTCCCAGTAGCTGATTTGGCTGGTAACTTTGACATCGTTGATCAATCCCCAGTGGGAGATACCACATCTGGTACTTCTCGCTTGGAATTGGCTGTGTCTACTGGCGCTGTGACGGCAACATTGCCGTTGAAAGCCATCGACATTTCTCAAGACCCTGAGAACAGCGATGTTTCGTCTGCGAACACTAACGTGATCGTAAAAATCAACAATCACCTGTTCAGTGCTGGCACTGCGGGTCTGGCATAAGGAGACTAAGTTATGGCTATTTCACGTTCACAACTGGTCAAAGAGCTAGAACCGGGCCTCAACGCTTTGTTCGGCATGGAGTATGATCGCTATGAAGGCGAGCACGCTGAAATCTTTGACACGGAAACATCAGACCGTGCATTCGAAGAAGAAGTTATGCTCGTCGGATTTGGAAATGCTCCAACGAAATCAGAGGGTTCTGGCGTTGAGTTCGACAATGCAAACGAAGCATATACTGCACGTTACTCACATGAGACCGTTGCACTAGCTTTCGCATTGACCGAAGAAGCAATCGAAGACAACCTGTATGACCGTCTTGGTGCTCGCTATACGAAGGCGCTTGCGCGTTCTATGGCACACACTAAGCAGGTTAAAGCGGCGGCAGTATTGAACAACGCGTTCAACTCTAGCTTCGCTGGTGGTGACGGCGTTGAGCTTTGCTCGACTGCTCACCCACTTGCAGGTGGCGGCACTTTCCGCAACGAGCCATCAACAGCGGCTGATCTCAACGAAACATCGTTGGAAAATGCGTTGATTGACATCTCGACCTTCGTAGATGAGCGTAACATGATTATCGCTTTGCGCGGCACAAAAATGATCATTCCACCACAACTGCAATTCGTTGCAGATCGTTTGTTGGAATCAACATTGCGTGTTGGCACAGCCGATAATGATGTAAACGCAATTCGCAACATGGGTATGCTTCCAGAGGGTTACACTGTTAACCACTTCTTGACAGACCCAGATGCGTTCTTCATCAAGACTGACGCGCCTAACGGATTTAAGCACTTTGAGCGTTCGCCAATGCGGACAAACATGGAAGCTGACTTCGACACAGGCAACATGCGCTTTAAAGCTCGTGAGCGTTATAGCTTCGGCTATTCCGATCCACGCGCAGTATTCGGTTCACCGGGCGCATAAAATGTGATACAGTGAGGTTATCCTCCCTGTAACTTTTGGGGCTGCTTCGGTGGCCCCTTTCTTTTTTCTTTCTTTGTGTTATTCTGAACTTGAGTAATAATGCTCGGTATATATTCATATGTTTTGCACGCATATGGAGTTGACCTCGGACACGAGAGGAGAAAAACATGGCAACTACACATTTTTCAGGCCCAGTACAGTCAACCAATGGCTTTGAGGTTCCAGTTGTAACAACTGCTAACTTACCTGCTTTTGCAGATACTACTGTTGGTACTGTTTACATTGTCAGCGACAATGGCGCAGGCAACAACGAATACTGTTTGGTAATCAATACCGGAGCCGCTTGGGTTACTGCTGTTGGCGCTGCTCTAACATAATAGGAGGCGTTTATGGCAGGTCCAGTAAAAGCATATAATTGGACGCAGGGCACCACTGCTGCTGTTGTTGGCGACTCACGTTCGCGTATCCGTCAGATTGTAATTTACGCGGCTGCGGCTGGCGCATTCACAATCAAGAACGGTAGCGCGTCTGGTGATACGCTGATTACACAGACATTCCCAACAGGGATTCATCATTTGAACATTCCAGATGATGGCATTCTTGCGACGAATGGCGCTTATGTAAGTGCGTTCACAGGTGCAAGCAACCAATTGACAATCTTTTTGTCATAAAGAGGGTTGGATGGCTAATTATCGTTCCATAACACAGATTGGAACATCTGAGCCATTTGAGCTACAGGTGGCCCGTGGTCAAATCACGGGCCATTATCGCGTGCATAAGTTTGGCTTTAACTCTCTTATCAACGAAATTGAAGAAACCATCTGGGACGTTGGCGCACTATACGCTTACCCGTCTGCTGCGGTGAAAATGACTGCAACAAGTACAGATGGTGCTAATGACGAAGACGTTCAGGTAAAGATCGAAGGTTTGGACGCGGACTATAACCAAATATCCGAGACAGTGACCTTGAATGGCAGCGGCACTCAGGAGACCAACTCTTTCTTCCTGCGTGTGTTCAGAGCCTTTATCGAAGGCTTTCAGGAGCCGTCTGGAACGATAAATATCACTAACACTGGTACAACGTATGCTCGTATAACGCTGGGTGATAATCAAACTCTCATGTGTGTATGGACGGTTCCCGCTGGATATACGGCATATCTTTTTCAAAAAGACGTTACTTGTCTTACTGAGGCAAACAACAAGTTTGGAACTATTAGCTTGCTTGCCAGAAAACTAGGTGGAGTGTTTAGGACTCAGGATAAGTTTTCCGTTCAAAACGGTCACACTGAAATAGCTTACTCAACTCCTCTTCAGTTCCCAGAAAAAACAGACATTGAGGTACGCGCTATAGGCAGTAGTTCTAACTCTGCACTTCACGTTTCGGCGGCACTTGATGTTATTTACATCAAAAATGAGGATTGGTCGTAATGCCTCGCAAAAAAGAAACACCGATCCGCAAGACAACTGGCAAAGGTGGTAATTACCGCAAAACCAAGTCTGGCGCGGGTATGACTAAAAAAGGCGTTGAGGCATATCGTAAAGCGAATCCCGGATCTAAACTTAAAACCGCCGTAACTGGTAAGGTCAAAAAGGGCAGCAAGGATGCAAAACGACGCAAGTCATATTGCGCACGTTCCGCTGGTCAAATGAAGAAGTTTCCAAAGGCGGCAAAAGACCCTAACTCACGCCTAAGACAAGCGAGAAAGCGGTGGAAATGCTGATGGCCGACAAAAGTGTTCACGACTTAGAGTTGGAATTAGTAAAATTTCAAACTCAACAAGATCATTTGGTAAATAGCGTCGATAGGTTGAAAGACGATATGAAAGAGGTAAAAGTTACCTTATTTCAAGCAAAGTGGATGATCGTTGGCGCACTTTTAGTCGCGAGCTTTATGAACAGTGATATGCTTATAGAGGCTTTGTTGGGGCTTTCTAAGTAATGGCGATTGGTCGTTCTCAAATGTCCCAACAGGTGATGAAACCGCCTATGAAAAGGAAGAAAAATGCCAAAAGACGCATGAAGAGAGGCACTCCTTACTGCCGACCAAGCAAGCGCGTTAGCTCAAAGACACCCAAGACCGCTTCAGAGATGACAGCGAGCGAAAAGCGTAGTAGAGTGGCACAAAAGAAGCGCCTTGGACAGCCTGCTGGCAAGCCAAAAAGAGTTAAGTCTCTTAAAAGGAAAAAGAAATGACTTTATCTGGATCAACAGACTTTGAATTAGATGTTGCCGATTACGTCGAAGAGGCGTTTGAGCGTTGTGGGCTAGAAGTTCGTACAGGATACGATCTCAAGACCGCCAAGCGTTCTATGAACCTAATGTTTGCTGACTGGGCCAACCGTGGCCTTAATCAGTGGACTATATCCCAAAAAAACTTGGCTTTAGTCTCTGGTGATGGTGAATATGACCTTGGAACGTCCACAATTGACGTTCTTTCGCTTGTGGTGCGCCGAGACGGCACAGATTACGCTTTAGATCGAATTAGTCGTGACGAATACCTTAATATTCCTACCAAATCGACAACTGGTCGCCCTACTCAGTATTTTATCGACAGACAGATCAATCCTGTCTTAAAATTGTGGCCTTTGCCCGACAATAGCACTGATGTGGTGTATTATGACTCCCTAATACGGCTAGATGATGCGGATAATTACACAAATACGCTGCAAGTTCCGTTCCGATTTTACCCTGCTTTAGCCGCTGGTTTGGCCTATTACATTAGCATAAAACGTGCCCCAGACCGCTCTCAGATGCTAAAATCAGTGTATGAAGAGGAGATTGGGCGCGCTATGGACGAGGATCGTGATCGCGCATCATTCCGAGTAGCTCCTGATTTAAGGAGCTATCGTTATGTCTAAATACGCAACAGGTAAATGGTCATACGGTATCTCTGACCGATCTGGCTTTCGCTATCGTCTGAAAGACATGCGTAAAGAGTGGAATGGCCTGCTTGTTGGTAAAGATGAATGGGAAGCCAAGCATCCCCAGTTAGAGCCACTACGGGCAAGACCCGACCCGCAAGCTCTGCGCAATCCTCGCCCTGATCCTGAATCTGGACATGTCTATGTGAACGTAGGAGATAACATTTTTCCACCGCCATCTAGCAAAGCAAAGGCTATGGTGGGAGTGGTTGGTCAGGTAGAAGTTAATACGGTGGCATCATGAGTTTTACATACGCAGAATTAAAACAATCAATACAAGATTATACAGAAAATAACGAAACAACTTTCGTTAATAGTCTTGACGTTTTTATTAAAAATGCTGAAGAGCGAATCTTAAAAATAGCGCAGCTGGAAGTCTTCAGAAAGAATCAAACAGGTAACGTGACTGCTGATAGTCCATATCTGGCGTTGCCGTCTGATTATCTTGCTCCATTTAGTCTTTCTATTTTAAGCGGAAGTTCCAAGGAATTTGTTTTGTTCAAAGACGTAAACTTTGTTCAGTCGTTTAACCCAAACGCCTCTACTACAGGTCTGCCTAGATATTATGCTCAGTTTGATATAGATAACTTTATCGTAGGACCGACACCAGATCAAAGTTACACTGTTGAGCTTCATTATTTTTATCGTCCTGCGTCTTTAACAGCAGGTGCAGACTCTGGAACAACATGGCTAAGTACAAATGCTTCTGTTGCGCTGCTTTACGGAAGTCTTATTGAAGCATATACCTTTATGAAGGGTGAACCTGATCTTGTGCAAAACTACACTCAAAGATTTACCGAAGCACTTTCACGAGTTAAAAACTTTGGTGAATCACAAGAGGTTACAGATGCGTATCGCACTGGTCTAATTCTTAGGGAGAAAACATGAAGTTAGACTTTGAATTTCCTACGAACGGCACGATTAAAGATTTAGGAATACAAGTGCATACGACAAATAATCGTGGGTTCACTCCTGAAGAACATGCTATTCGATGTGCTGAAAAAATCGTTTCTGTGTCAAGCGAAGCTCATCCTGCTATTCGCGCTCAGGCTCATGCGTTCAAATCTCAGGTTATTAGAGCTGTCGAACAAACCTTGTGTGAAGCAGTGAAAAGTGATAGAACTACCATATACAACGCGCTAAATGAAGCAGGCCACCCTGAGCTTGCGGACCTTATAAGGAGACTTTAAAATGGCAATTTCGCAAGCGATGTGTACGTCTTTTAAGCAGGAATTGCTTACAGGCACTCACAACTTTACTACATCAACAGGTGATGCATTTAAATTGGCGCTTTATACTAGCTCTGCAACTTTGGGTGCATCTACAGCAGCGTACACTACTACAAACGAAGTGACCGGCACAGGATACACCGCAGGCGGGGGTTCGTTGACAAACGTTACACCTACGACAAGTGGCACAACGGCCCTTACAGATTTTGCTGATCTTACTTTTTCTACAGCGACAATCACAGCGCGTGGAGCTTTGATCTATAATGACGATCAATCTGACAAATCTGTTATTGTTCTTGATTTTGGTTCAGACAAAACATCAACTGCTGGCGACTTTACAATCGTCTTTCCAACGGCAGATGCAAGCAACGCGATCATCCGTATCGCCTAAACCAAAATGAGTTTAGGCCATGGCAATAACGCTTGTAAATAGAGCTAAGATGAATGTCTCCGGTACCCCTGGGACTGGAGCAATAACTCTTGGAACTGCTGAAAGCGGATATCAAACGTTTGCGGCGGCTGGCGTCTCAAATGGTGATTCCGTGAGATATACAGCGGAAGATGGTACGGCATGGGAAATTGGCGTTGGGGTCTACACGGCTAGTGGGACCTCTCTTTCGCGAACACCTAGTGAAAGCAGCAGCGGGGGAAGTGCTATATCTTTAACCTCGGACGCGGTTGTTTTTGTGACTGCGGCAGAAAGAGACATCAATGTCTATGATCTGGATGGTGGCAATGCGTCAGACACCTATGATTCTAGCTTAAAGTTTATAGACGGAGGCAACGCTAGTGGCTAATAAAATTCAATTTCGCAGAGACACCGCATCAGGTTGGACAAGTGCTAATCCGACGCTTTCGTCTGGTGAGTTTGGCTTTGAAAGTGACACAACTCGCTTCAAGATAGGTGATGGCTCTACGGCATGGTCTAGTTTGAGTTACTTGGACGGTATGTCCACAGGTGGTGGGACCTTTACTGGCGATGTAACGTTTCAGGGCACTTCGTATGATGTTTTGTGGGATGTTTCACAAAGCTCTATGGAATGGGCCGACAATGCCAAAGCCACTTTTGGTGACGCCCGTGATTTGCAAATTTTTCATAATGGAAACTCTGTTATAAAAGATGATGGCGCAGGCGATTTAAATATTCAGGGCGATGCAACCATTAACTTTTTAAACGCTGCGGGTACTGAGTATAAATTACGGGCGTACACAGATGGCGCAGTGAATCTATATCATGATAACTCTTTAAAAATAGCCACAACGTCAACAGGTGTATCCGTAACTGGCACCGCAGATATGACAACGCTATCAATTGGCAGTACGGCGGTTACTTCCACTGCTGCTGAATTGAATATTCTTGACGGAGTAACGGCTACAGCTGCTGAACTGAACTTCGTCGATGGCGTTACGTCGAGCATCCAGACGCAACTTAATGCAAAAGCGCCAACAAGTGCGCCCACTCTTACAAACTTGACGCTGGTCGGCACAACTGTCGAAGACGTATATGCAATGAGCGGAACGTCCGTCGCTTTAGAGCCTGATAACGGTTCTATTCAAACCCATACGCTGACAGGAAATACCACTTATACGGATGCCTTTTCCGCAGGTCAGGCAATTACTATAATGATTGATGATGGATCGGCATATACTGTTACATGGCCTACTATGACATGGGTCAACAATGCAGGTTCTGCTCCCACTCTAGCAACAACAGGTTATACCGTTGTTGCTCTGTGGAAGGTTTCAACTACGCTTTACGGTGCTTTGGTAGGAGATGGAACGTAATGGCTGGCGCAACATCTAAACTTCTGGGGGCAGGTGGTGTAGGTGGTGAAGTCGCGGACACTGGCTTTACTATAGATTTTAGTAATACCAGCTATACAACAATCAATGCTGTAACTGGGGAGGTTAGTAATTCCGGCTATGGAATGCGTATAAAGCCAGACGGGGCACAGTTTTATTGGAATGATCAGGATGCAAGAATTCATAGCATTCCTATGTCTACAGCTTTTGATTTAAACACTGCGGGAACGGCACAACAATCTGGGGTAATTCAACTAGATGGAAGTGCTGCGGACGATATTTTTGGAATAGATTTTAATAATACAGGGACAAAAGTATATATTTCTGCTGTGAGAAATCTCAATCTTACCAGTTATGTTGCTAAGATTCAGGAACATTCTCTAAGCACCGCTTGGGATATTACAACAGTAAACACAACCGCAACAAACACCTTTGATCTTGCTGCAATAGAGATAAAATACCTTACAAGTATTAATGTTGTAAATTCAGGAACAGAACTTCGTGCTGTTGGCACCGCTCACTACAATGGAGAATTAGATAACTGGACCAGTAATTGGACTACTACAAATCGTTACGGAAAGTGCTATAAATGGGATTTATCTACGGCATATGATTTAAGCACAGCATCTTTGGATGCGAATAGTCGTTATAGTGCGCATAGTTTTTTTCTAGGAAGCGCAACTGACGTAAGAACATTCGACTTTGCAAGTTCTGAATCCTCTTTTGGTATTTTGGGAAATTCAAATAGTAGAGTGTATAATATGTCTTTTACAACGGAAGGCGACCTCTCCACAGGAACGGTAAATAAAAACGCATGGATTCCAGGTCTTCCTGCCATGTATGGAATGCGCTTTGGAAACAGTGGGTCTGACGTTTATGTTTGCGCTTATAGCGCTGGAACAATTAATAGATACTCATTGTCAACTGCTTACGACTTATCAACGATGAGTTCAACTTCAACTTTTAATCCTTCTGAAATGACAACAGTTGATGATGTCTTTTTTAAAGACAGTACAACAATGTTCATTGTCAGTTCGAACACAGATAAAATCCATAAATACACCCTGTCAACGGCATGGGACCCAACATCTGCTACAGAGTCTCAATCATTGGCTTTAGGTACAGCTTATCCAAGGTCTGTGGCGTTCAAGCCAGATGGCACAAAAATGTATATAGCAGACCGTATTTATGACACAATCGACGAATGGGATTTATCAACAGCATGGGATTTATCAACAGCAACATTTATCAACGCCATTGATCTAACAAACGCTGGAACTTTTAATGTAGTTAATCAAGTTGATCTCGGAGCAATGCGTTTAAACTCAACCGGTACAAAAATGTATGTTGATGCCGGTGGCAAAAACGGAATTACTGTTTTCACTTTAAGCACTGCTTGGGATGTTTCGACGGCGACTATGGGGGCTACAAATAATGAATATTTGTGTCTTAGCGCTGTTCTCTCTGGTTCAGATCAGGGAACGCTTAATATTGCAACTGCAAATAATGCAATAGGTAGTCGTAGTTACGGGGCTTCTTATTACATTTTTAATGGAATGACCAACTATCAGCCGGGGTCCGCGACAAGCGCAACGTACAGAGCTGCGGCACCCGCTGCGCCGTATCCACATTATATATCGTATGCGGATAGTGGAACAAAACTATTTGGCATTGATGCAAGCCCTAGAAAAATTTATCAGCAGGAGTTGGACCCTGCTTACACCGGGACAGTATCTGGTGTTACACAGTCGAATCAATATTTTTTTGTGGGGGGCAATCAACAAAACCAATCTTTGAAATACGCTCCAAACGGAACAAAATTTTGGTATCACGACGAAACAGACGATAAAATATTTCAATTCAGCATGAGTACGGCCTATGACTTGAGTACCGTAAGTATCAACAAATCTACTGACTATTTAAGCACAAGTGGTTTAAATAACGGACAGGTTCGGGGTTTAGATTTTGATGGCACTGGCTCAACTATATGGATTGCTAAAACATCTACAGCAGTTTTTTATGGTTTTGATTTATCTACGGCCTATGACGTTACAACTGCGGCAGCCACTCCTGACTACACAGTAGATTTAGGCAGTACAGGAAGTGGGATTTATACGGGTCAAGTGCGCTCACTTCGTTTTATTGACAGCGGCAAAAAAATGATTATTTCGGATCATTACCAGACTGTTTACACCTTTGATTTGTCCACCGCTTATGACATTTCAACGGCAAGTGCAGATACTTCTCAAAACCTTTACTCTTTAAGCAGTAATCTAAGTGCTACTCCCTATCAAATGGTCACGTTTAATAAAACGGGAACAAGAATGATAGTAAAAGATGACACCTATAGAACTTGGAGGTTTGATTGTAGCACTGCCTTTGATCCGACATCAGCAACTTATACTTCTACGGAATACCCATTTATTTATAGTAACACGGGCAGCACTTATTATCAGGGTATTGCTTATGATGGCTCTGGAAACAACCTTTTATTTTTTGGTAGATATTCTACAAATCAAGGACTCTTCCAGACCTTTAATGTTGCAGACGAACCGTAAGGAGCGAAAAAATGCTACTAATTGAAAAAAGTACAAAGCAAATATGCTACGCCGTAGATTTTAGACGTGCGCGTCCAGATGTTTCTTTTCCAAAAGAATTAACGGATGAAGTTTTGTCGTCTTACGGTTATGCCGTCTTGCGTCAGGAGAATCTTCCGGAGCTGACAGAAACACAAAATATTAGACCTTCTGAGCCATATGAAGAAAATGGCAAATGGTATCAAGGCTACGAACTGTTTGATCGCAGTACGTCTGAGCTTGGATCAAAAATTAGACATCAAAGAGATGATCTTTTAAGAGCCACTGATTTTTATGGGCTGAGTGACGTGACCATGCCTGCGGAAATGGCTACCTACAGACAGGCACTTCGTGATATAACAGACCAAGAAGGGTTTCCGTTGTCTGTAACGTGGCCCACAGCACCGTAGGACCTTTTAGATGTTAGGATTTTCATCACTCGCTGCTTCCCCGTTAGCAGATGACGGTGGTGTTGTATCCGTTCCCGTAAGCGTAAACGTTACAGGCCAATCCGCTACAGGTAGTGTGGGCAGTGTTTCGGTTGTTGCTAAAGCCAACATATCTCCGTCTGGGTTATCGGCTACAGGCGGTGTTGGTAGTGTTTCGTTAATAGCAGGCGCTAATGTTTCCGTTACAGGTCAGTCCGCAACGGGCGGTGTAGGCAGTGTTACGACAACCTCTGATGCTAGTGTTGATTTAACAGGTCAGTCTGGTACGGGTAATGTCGGAAGCCCAACCGTAGACGCTAAAGCAAACGTTCCTCAAACAGGCTTGTCCGCAACGGGCAATATTGGCTCTGTTTCTACATCCGCAGACGGATTTATAAATGTTACAGGAGAGTCTGGGACATCTGCTGTAGGCAGTGTTGTAGTTAATGCTGCGGCCCCTGTAAGTGTTACGGGCTTGGCGGCTACAGGTAATGTTGGCTCTGTTTCTATTGTCGCTGAGGCTAATTTTTCTCCTTCCGGAGTTTCATCAACAGGCAGTGTCGGATCAGTTCAAATAGACACAGGAACATTTGTTTTTGTTTCAGGAATTGCAGCGACATCTGGTGTTGGTAGCGTTGTAGCAAGTGGGGACGCTAATACTTCTGTAAGCGGTCTGTCCGCGACAACCGGAATTAACTCTGTAAGCGTTGTAGGGGACGCAACCGCCTCTGTTACAGGATTAGAAGCAACAACCGGAATTAACTCCGTTGTTGTGGATGCTGAAGCAAATGTACCAACAACGGGCTTAGAAGCAACCTCTGCTATTGGTAGTGTATCGCTCATTACCAACAACATTTTAAATGTAACCGGACTAGAAGCTACGTCCGAAGTTGGCAATGTTGTTGCCAAAATTGAGATGGATGTTTCTGTTTCTGGCGAGCAGGCGTCTGGCGGCATAGGGTCAGTAGTTGTTATTGCTGAAGCCGATGTATCTCCGACTGGGATATCTGCCTCTGGTCAGGTTGGTGATCCAACAATCACTGGTGAAGCAAACTTTAGTGTCACTGGTGTTAGTGGAACAACGGGCCTTGGCTCGGTTACAGTAGACGCGGAAACAAATGTTCCGGCTACAGGCTTAGAGGCCACGGCGTCTATTGGCACTGTTTCGTTAATAACAAACAACAACATCAGTGTAACAGGTATTGCAGCAACAGGTTCTGCTGGTTCTGTCACAGTAAATGCTGATGCAAATACGTCTGTTACAGGGGAATCCGCTTCTGGTGGTGTTGGCAGTGTTACTGTTGACGGTGAAGCAAATGCAACTCCAACGGGGGTTGAGGCCACAGGTGAGGTTGGTGACGTTGTTGTCTCGTTGCCTGTTGATGTTTCTGTTACAGGCGTTTCTGCCACAGGTTCTGTTGGATCAATTACTGTACAAGCTGCCGCAAACGTTAACGCAGTTGGTGTAGAGGCGACGGGTGAAGTTGGCACACCCGATATTAATGGTGAAGCAAACGTACCCACCACTGGAATAGAAGCTACAGGCGCAGTTGGAAGTGTTGAAATATCTATTCCAATTGACGTTTTTGTAACTGGCGTTTCTGCGACAGGATCAGAAGGCTCTGCCGGAGTTGAGATAAGCGTCACAGTCAATCTTATAGGTATTGTGGCAATAGGGGGCGTGTCTTCCGTACAAATTTGGTCGCCTATTGTTCCAAATCAGGAACCAAGCTATACTCCGGTGACACCTTCTACGAGCGGGGGGTGGATTAAAATCGTACCGTCACAAAGCCCAGATTGGGATGACGAAGCTGCATAGGGTTAAAAATGGCAAGTACATATACATTGAATAACGGAATAGAGCTTATTGCGACAGGTGACCAGTCTGGAACGTGGGGCGATACGACTAACGAAAATTTAGAACTGATCGACACGGCTCTTGATGGACAAGTCACTGTAACCCTTACCGGCGCAGGTACTAGCGGTTCCCCAAATGACCTTTCAATTGTTGATGGTGCAGACACCAACTCAGAGGGTCGTAATAGACTTGTAATATTTGATGATAGCTCCGATTTGGGAGCGACAGCTTATGTCCGTTTAACCCCTAGTGACGCAGAGAAAATCATCTATATCCGCAATGATTTATCTGGCAGTCAAGATATCATTGTATTCCAAGGTGTGTACAATGCGAGCAATGACTATGTTGTGCCAAATGGAACAACGGCGGTTATTTTCTTCAATGGTGGTGGCTCTGGTGCTGTTGCAGCTAACGTTTTCAACAACGCGCACTTTGATGCATTAAATGTTGTGGGTGCAGCAAGTTTTGGAGGTGCAGTTACTCTTGCGGATGATTTGACGTTAACGGGCGCAAGCTATAACGTTGCATGGGACGCTTCTGCAAATACGCTAACAGCAAATGATTCTGCGTCAATTAATCTTGGAACGTCTGGTGATTTTGTAATGACCCACACAGGGTCAAGGACGCAGCTGAAGGAGCCTACAGCAACGTCCGCGGGGGTTACTATTGCGTCTGACGGTACTGTCACTATTACTGATGGCGATGCAACAACCAAGCGTATTGAGTCCACAAAAGACGGTTCTGTAGAGCTTTACTATGACGGAACAAAGGCAGTGGAAACCACCACAGATGGCGCAACTGTTACTGGAAAGCTGACTATGAAAAGCATCGAAGTGGATGGCGTTGGTTCCACTATGTATTTTGATGGGACGTTTCCACACGGCACAGGCAACATAGGTATTGGGCTAGGATCGTTTAATGGAAGTTCTACCACAGGCGGTGAAAATGTTGCAATTGGAGTTGCGGCAGCAAATATACTGACTTCTGGCGAAAAAAATACATACCTCGGGTATCATTCAGGTTGGCTTGCTTCAACTGGCGATCTCAACACAGCAATAGGTAACGATGCGCTCGACGGAAACCAATCGGGAAGCCAAAATGTTGCTGTTGGCTATTCTGCCTTGGGAGGTGTTGGAAACTTTTCAGGAAATACGGCGGTTGGATACCTTTCACTACCTTCTAACACTACGGGAACCAATAATGTTGGGGTGGGACACGGTGTTTTACAGTGGAATACAACAGGCTCGCGGAATACGGCTGTCGGAAGCAGCGCACATTATGGTACAGGTGTTTCTGCAATTACGGGAAATGATAATTCTGCATTTGGGGAATCTGCGCTGTTTTTAGCAGGAGGCACTTCCAGTGGTAATACCGCAATAGGGGCTTCTTCATTAACTTCTTTAGAAGACGATAAAGATAAAAATACCGCGGTTGGTTACAACTCAGGCTACCTTATAACAACTGGTGAAAATAACACTATTTTGGGTACTTATACTGGTAATCATACCCGTCTGAACATTACCACTTCAAGTAGCCACGTTGTCCTATCTACTGGGGCAGGGCTTCCTGTTTTTTGGGTCGATAATGACGAAGACGCTTACATTCCCGGCGTTTATTCAAATACCTCTGCATCTGCTGCAAACGTTTACGTTGATTCCAACGGTGAACTTTATCGTTCTACATCTTCTTTGCGTTACAAAGAAAACGTACAAGATGCATCTCATGGACTAGCTGATTTGATGGCTCTTCGCTCAGTGACATACACCAGCAAAGATGGCGATGACACAGTGTTTGGCGGCTTGATTGCCGAAGAGGTACATGATGCAGGTTTGACTGAATTTGTGGAATATGACGCAGAGGGCAGACCAGATGCGCTTCATTATGGGCAAATGGTTTCTTTGTGCATCAAATCAATACAGGAGTTAAAAACTCAGCTTGACGCGGCTAAGAAGCAAATAAGCGAGCTTGAAGGATAATGCCCTTTAGTCCGATAGCCCGACCTCAGAGGTTTGTCGGAGAATTCTGATGTTGTGCGTTCTTGTTTTCGTGTCTTTCGGACATGCTTGGACACAAGGCGGGAACCAGTTGTTTCAGTACTGTTACTACGACTGTGGCACGACAAAGAATGGTTTTTGGTACGATAGGGTGTATCGGGTCAGTTATTTGTTTGTGTGTCCAGCGAGGTTTGTGGAAACATGATAGATCCTATCTCAGCTCTTTCAATCGCAGCTTCGGCTGTATCCAGCGCCAAGACTTTGCTGGCTGCTGGCCGGGATGCGTCAGGCGCATTAAGTAAATTTGCTGGTGCGGTGAGTGACGTAAATTACGCCGCTGAGAAGGCGAAGAACCCAAGCATCTTTGCATCACTGACTGGCTCTGCCGAGCAGGAAGCTATCAACGCTTTTTCTGCGCAAAAACGTATTCAGGCTATGCGTAAGGAAATTGAAGCGATTATTCAATTCCAATACGGGCCTACTGGCTTAAAAGAATATAAGGACACTCTTCGTAGGGTTCGGGAGCAACGCAAGAAAACCGAGTACCGCAAGGCTGAGATCAAGGAGGCTTTGATAATGTGGACTTTTGGTAGTATAATTGTTATGGGTGGCATCGCTGGACTTGCAGTAGTTTTGTATTTGATAGGCAAGCAACAGGGGAAGTGGTAATGGCACACACAATACTTGATGACTGGAAAGTTCTGCCGCGCTTGATGATGCTGGCAGTCACTGTGCTTACCTATCAGGCGGTGCATTGGTTTATGAGCCTAGATGATCCCAGCGTTGCCCAGTCAGGGCTTGTCAGCGTCTGTATGGGGGCGCTCACAGGCTGTTTTGGCATCTGGATGGGTAAGGAATCGAAAACCACAGTGACAAACACAGCTTCGTCTTCTAAAGTAGAGTATGAGGTAGACAAATGATACAGGCTCTGATCGGTCCAGTAGCTGAACTAGCTGGCGGATGGCTAAAAGGTAAGGCCAGCGCACAGGCTGCGTCTGCAAACCTCAAGCTAGTTGAGGCAGAGGCTAAGGCTACCATAATGAAATCAGCCGCTACATCTGAGGCGGACTGGGAAAAGATTATGGCCCAAGGTACGCAGAACTCGTGGAAAGACGAGTATTTGGTGCTGCTGTTTTCTATTCCATTGATACTCAGCTTCTTGCCTTTTGATTGGGCAAAACAAGCGGTTACAGATGGTTTCGCTGCACTGGACACAATGCCAGACTGGTACAGCTACACGCTAGGTGTAATCGTTGCCAGTAGCTTCGCGGTGAGGTCAGCGACAAAGTTCTTTGGTGGTAAAAAGTGATGGAAAACCTCAAGTTACCTGTGGCCCTTGTGGCAGCTATGGCCGTGCAGTTAGCGGCGGGTGTTTGGTGGGTAAGCCAGCAGGCGGCTACGATTGCCAGTCTTGAGGAGACTGTAGGTCAGATCGGTTCCAAGATGGCGATTGAGGACAACGTGAACCTGAAGCGGGACGTTGAAGACAACGCTATGGAGCTAGAATATGTTTTCGATGAGATTGAAGAAGTTTGGGACGAATTAGCTAACTTAGCTAATTCTATTGGTCAGGTGACGCAGTTGCAGCAAAGGGTGGCTCTGATCGAAAACGATTTGAAATATATTAACCGTGACCACAATGGTATGATGGACATGAAAGGCGAAATGGAATGACTTTTAAATTATCACAGCGCAGTCTTGACCGAATGGAAGGCGTAGACGAGCGGTTAGTAGCCGTTGCAAAAGCAGCTATCGGGCACACAAAAACCGACTTTGGTGTAATCTGTGGACTAAGAACCATCGGAGAACAACGTGAGCTTGTCAAAAAGGGCGCATCGAAAACGATGAAGTCCAAACACATTGAGGGCCGCGCTCTTGACCTCATGGCCTATATTGGCTCGCGGGGATCGTGGGAATTGAATTTGTACGATGACCTTGCGGATGCTGTGAAGCAGGGAGCTATCGACGTAGGGGTTGCTGTGCGATGGGGTGCAGCTTGGCATATCAACGACATTCGAGAGTGGGATGGAACAATGGAAGAGGCTATGAACGCCTATGTTGACTTGCGCCGTAGCCAAGGAAAACGTCCGTTTATCGACGGCCCACACTTTGAGCTTATAGATTAAATTGTTCGGTTTATTTTTAAAAAAAGAATAACTCGAACAATTGTTCAAGATGTGTATAATCGCCTTAACAGGAGGTTGCTGATGCCGTTGACCAAACTTCAATTTCGACCCGGTATTAACCGTGAAACTACGTCATACAGCAACGAAGGTGGCTGGTTTGACATGGATAAAGTGCGGTTTCGCTTTGGTTATCCTGAAAAAATTGGCGGTTGGACAAAGTTATCCACCGCTAACTTTTTAGGAACTTGCCGAGCATTACACCCATGGGTCGCGCTAGATCGTTCTCAATTTACAGGGGTAGGCACACACTTAAAATACTATGTCTCTGAGGGTGGCGCTTTTAATGATATTACACCTTTGCGCAGCACCACGTCTGCGGGGGATGTTACGTTTTCAGCAAACGCAAACACGCTCAATGCTGACATTACAGCAGTAGATACCAGTATTACTCTGACATCAGCGACAGGCTTTCCGTCCACAGGACGCATTAAAATTAATGATGAAATTATTACTTACAGCAGTCTAAACACAAACATCCTACAAGGGTGTATTCGTGGTGTGAACGATACAACAGCTGCAAGTCATACTTCCGGAGATGCGGTTGGTTGCACAACGATAGTTGTTTCCAATACTGCGCATGGTGCCGAAGTAAATGCGTTTGTTACTTTTTCAGGAGCGTCGGACCTTTACAGTTCTGGGGGCAATATTTCTGCGGAAGTTTTGAATCAAGAGTATCAAATAGTTGGTATTGTTGATGATAATTCATATTTAATTGAAGCACGGGAAGAAAATAATTTACCTATAATCACAACAACGTCAGGTTACACGCCCACTCTTGTATTTTCTAACGCGAATGATACTGGAAATGGTGGTAGTTCTGGTGTTGGCGCGTATCAAATTAACACGGGTTTAGACAACGCTTTTTTTGGCAATGGCTGGGGCGTGTCTTTCTGGGGCCGAGGAACATGGGGTTCTGGAAGTAGCGTCGGCGGTGTTGAGGAAAACTTACGCCTGTGGACCCATGATAACTTTGGGGAAGACTTAATTATAAATGTAAGAGACAGCTCAATTTATTACTGGGATAGGAGTGCAAGTTCTAGCAGTTTTGAAAGAGCCGTTAATATTACAGATTTCATTGGGTCAAACAAAGCTCCAACTGTTGCAAAGAAAGTTTTGGTTTCAGACGTAGATCGTCACGTTATTGCATTTGGCTGTGATTCCGAGGATGATCCCGGTGTGCAAGACCCTTTGCTTATTAGATTTTCTGATCAGGAAAACATTTTAGAATGGCAGTCTTTAATAACAAACACTGCGGGTGATTTGAGAATTGGCTCTGGCTCTGAAATTGTAACGGCTGTTGAAACAAGACAGCAAATTCTTGTTTTTACAGATGTTTCTCTACATGCAATGCAATATTTGGGACCACCGTATACCTTCGGCATAAACGCTATTTCAGAAAACATCACTATTTCTGGTGCTCTCGCAGTGACCGCTGTTGAGGATAGCATTTATTGGATGGGTTCAAATGAGTTCTATGTGTACGCAGGTGCTGTGCAGCGTATTCCATGTTCTGTTCGTGATTATGTTTTCTCTGACTTTAATGAGCAGCAAAGATCAAAAGTTTTTGCTTCTACAAATACATCTTTTTCTGAGGTTACATGGTTCTATCCATCGGCTAATAGCGATGAGAACAATAAATATGTAACATACAACTACGATCAAAAGATTTGGTATTACGGCACACTGTCCCGAACTGCGTGGTTAGATCGTGGGGTTTTATCAGACCCTATGGCGGCTTCCCCTGATCACTACATGTATGTGCATGAGGTTGGTGCAGATGACGGTAGTACAACTCCTGTTAGTGCTATTACGTCTTACATTGAAAGCAGTCAGATGGACTTGGGTGAAGGTGATAACTTTGCATTTTTGCAAAGAATGATTCCAGACATTACGTTTAGAACGTCTACGGGAGACACTCCATCCGTAACAATGACACTGCAAGCACGAAACTTTCCGGGAGCAAATTACAGTAGTTCCAATAACAGCACTGTTTCCAAAACTGCTTCAGTGCCAATCGAACAATTTACAGATCAAGTATATGTTAGACTAAGGGGGCGTTCGTTTTCTTTCAAAATTGAAAGCGATGAGGTCGGAGTAAAGTGGCGGCTTGGCTCTCCTCGCGTTGATGTAAGGCCAGACGGGAGAAGGTAATGTCTAGAAATCTAAATCTTCCTTTCTTTCCGATTCCTCCTAGCGCATATGATCAAGCATACTTTGCTGAAGTCATACGCGCCTATTCTATTTACATGCGAAACATGCAAAATGCTGGTGAGGGCCGTAACACATTTACGGTCTTTACTGACTTGCAAACAGATGACAGCGGACTTGAAGTAGGCGCAGTCTTCAATCATAGCGGCTATCTAAAAGTCTCTGAACAAAACACCCCTCACGTTCGTGGCTCTACTGGTGCGAGCGCAGTGGGATCAGTAACAGTGAGTACAACATGACAAATACAGTTCTTACAATGCCTAATGGCTCAACATGGAAGCCTGCGAGCAGCACAGACACAGTTCATTGCGTTAATTGTGAAAATGCCGTTGACACACCAGAAGAGATCGCGAGCTACCCTAGCGGTAACTGTCCTGACTGCGGTCAAAGTTGGACAGGTGGCGAAAAACGCAGTACAAGTATTCAGGTAACTGTACCAGAGTCTCTTTCTGGCAGTACACTCTAGTAATCTTGAGTGATATTTGGTAACTTATTGACAATAGTCACGAGGTTTTACGATGGAGAACATGGCAAGATACGGCAGAAACGGCGACACGGCTATGGCGCACCTCACCCCCGGTGAGACAGTTGTTCCTCGCGAAGTATTGCAGAGAAACCCTCAAGTGGCTCGCGGCCTTGGTCGTGCGTTTCAAGATGTAGGCGCTGACCCTCGGCGTTATGTCGTTGGGTCAGGTCAAAACAGCATAAATCCTATGACTGGAAAGCCTGAGTTTTTTCTTGATAAAATCATTCCATTCTTGAAAAAAGCCGCTTCTAACCCTGCGGTTCAAGGGGCCATTGGTAATGCCGCTCTGCGTAAGTTGCAGGGCAAAGACGTGTCACTGCGTGATGCGCTTCTTGGTGCTGCTGTAGGTGGCGGACTTGGGGCTATGACAGGCCGTGGAACTGGCATTCCATTTTTTGATGCTGACCCCGGAGTTGTGAACCAGTTAACAGGTGGTTCTAATCCCTTAACCGCTTTTGGCGGTAAAGAAGGAAGCAAAGCGGCAGAACAAATAATCGCCAATAATCTAAAAGATGCAGCAGGTCCTAAGCGCGCTGAAGGTCTTATGGGCATTGGTGAGTTTTTTGGGACTAACCCCGATAGCGTTATAGGTAAAATGCTCAACTCAAAGTTTGGTGAATCTATAGCAATGGGCCTTGGCTCTCAGCTATTAGACAGTCTGTTCAGCGAAGATGTGGACCCTGATCCGTATGGCAACAGAGCGCGTTTCGAGCGTGGCGCTGGAGAAGGGCCAATTAGCTTAAAGCCACGTCCACTTCCTGATCGTCGTGTTCCACAATACGCTGACGGTGGAGTAGCATATTTCCCTCGCAGAAACGGCGGTATTATGCCAAGTGAGGGTTCTGGCACCAAAGATGATGTCCCAGCGATGCTAACCGCTGGAGAGTTTGTAATGACCCGCGATGCGGTAAAAGGCGCTGGAAACGGCAACTTAAATAGCGGTATTAACAAAATGTACGGCATGATGGACCGACTAGAGAGGAAAGCGTAATGAGCGACACAAACACAAGTATAGCCATACGCCAACTCCCTGCGTACATGCAAGAATACGATGAGGCGTTGCTGTCTCAGATATTTGGTGTACCAGACGAGGACGGCGTTCTTCAGGGCGGTATTATGGATGCGGAAGCGTATCCAGACTTATTTAAAGTTCCTGATTACGTTCAAGCTAGTGAAGACCCGCTTCAAAGTGCGGTTTATCAAACTTTTGATACTCCCGAAGAGCGTCAAGCGTTTATGGATCGCGCCAACACATATTTTATGGATGCAGAGGGTGAAGCTCGCTACCTTCCAGATGCCGCTGATCAGTTCGAAACTGGCGCAGATACTATTTCAGATGCTCTTACTGATTATTTTCCAGATGCTCAGGATTACATTGATGATGGTACAGGTAGCGTAGACGCAAAAAGCATATACGACACTGAGCTTACGAGCGCAAAAACTAAAGCGGATGCTGGAACTCAAGCATTCGACGCCAAAACAAGAGCCGATGCCTTATACGGCAATGCTCGTTCATCTATCGAAGGCGGACGTGATGTCTTCGGCGTAGATAAAACTGCTTATGACAACGCACGTTCAGGAATAGCCAGTGGACAAGGTGAATATGAACTTAGCGGTGGTTTAGGCGAAGCTCGTGATGCTTTGAAAAAAGCTGGCGAAGGTAAGTTCGGAGCGCGTGAAGCGTTTGAGCGTGGCACAGGTCGCGCATTTGAACTCGCAGAGCAAGGTCTTGGATCGTTTGACCCATCATCGGCAACGTCAGCATTCATGGACCCATATAAAGCTCAAGTTGTTGACGCGGCAATGGAGCGCATTGATCGTGAGGGCGCAAAGCGTCGTCAAGGTGACGCAGCAAAAGCAATAAGCGCAGGCGCATTTGGTGGCTCTCGTGCAGGCGTGCAAGCTGCTGAAACAGAACGCGCTATCGAAGAAACAAAGCAAAGCACAATAGCTGACTTGATGTCGCAAGGATATGACAAAGCGTTGGCAAGTGCGATGACAACAGATGAAGCCGCTCGCAAACGTGCGTTGGAAGCCTCTGGCCTCACAGGAGAGCTAGGCTCTCGCGGCACAACTATTGAGCAAAAGGCGTATGAAGATGCCGCACAGCGTGGATTAGCTGCGGCTGGCATGTCTGCTGATCTATCACAGACAGAAGAGCAGCTTCGTCAAAAAGCCTTTCAAGATGGCAAAGCTCGTGGCCTTACAGGTGCGCAGCTTGAAAGCTCAATTGCTCAGGCAGTTGAGGACGCCCGTCAAAGCGCATTTGAGTCTGGCGAAAAACGGGAACAAACCGCTGGTACAGCACTTGGCGATTTGGCTGAATCACAGCTTTCCGCTGAGTCGGGTGCGTTCCAAGACGCTGAAAACCGTATGCTGAAAGCGGCTGACATGTATCGCAGTATGGGCCTATCTAGCGCAGAAGCGCAGGCTCGCGCAAAAGAAGACGAAAACAAACGCAGCCTTGAAGCAGGTCGCTTAACTGGTGGCTTAGGATCAGCAGTTGGCAATCTCGGTACGGCAGAGGCCAATATCGGCAAAGGCTACGGTGCGTTGGCTGGTACGTCCGCTGACATTGGGACTGCCTACGCTGGCATGGCCCCCGCTGATCTTAGCTACATGTACGGCATTGGTGGCAAGCAGCGTGAGTACGATCAGCAGGCTAAAGAGTTTGAGCGTCAGAACACACTTGGATACACTCAAGAGGTTCTTGCGCCTTATAGCTACGCTCAGAACTTCCTGACTGGCGCTCCATCTGCCTCAATGTACGGAGCTTATACGCATCAACCGTCACAGTCTCCTAACCCATTCCTTCAAGGTGTAGGCATGTATGCTACCTACCAAGGCGCACAATAAAAGAGGTCCATTATGGCTGATCCGTATGAAGAATATGTCAAAGCGAACCTTATGCCAGATCGTCGTCTTCCGACTGGAAGATCAAGGCTGGGCGGTTTGTTTGGCCTAGAAGGCCCTGAGTCTGGTGGACAGTTTGTCAATATACCCGGCGCAGATTTTAGCCCCGGTGGTCGTATGAGCGCAATAACGAGTCTAGCAGACAATCTTGACTTTAAAGATCAAGACGCGCTGGAAGATTATTTGCAGAATATCTCTGAGAGAACTATAGGCCGCGATGGCATTTCTATTCCAGTTGAAGGTCTAGTTCCAGACGAGGGTGGCCTCTTCGGAGGAGGAGGGCCTTTCATGTCTGAAGGCGGTCAACAGTTTGGTTTTGGCGATGGAGACCTCGCGGGAATGGCGAAAGCGTATGTTGATATTAAGGATAATGCTTTTAAAACAGACCCAATTGGAAACTTGACCAAAAAAGCCTTGCTCGAAAAACAAGCTGCTGAAAGCGGATTAGCCGCACGAGAAATGCTTGGAGAAGAAGCTGCGTTTGAAAGCTCAGGTCATGATGACATTGGCGCTATACTAGCATCTCTTGATAACACAGAAAATGTTCAAAATGTGACTGAAGGAGAAGTAGATTCCATTGATAACCTGATAGCTCAATCCGCGACTTCGGCGGCAGATAAAGATCGTATTGCTACGAACGCTGCTGACGAAGACACGGTTATGGATCAGTCTCTCACACCAGCAGCCATTGAAGGTGGATTCCAGGCTGGAATGAAGGACTACATGGAAGCTGCTGGAATTGACGACACTCCCAAAAAAGGCGAGACAAAAGAAGAGGCCCTTGAGCGTTACAAGAAAGAATTTGAAGAGGCTACCGGAATAGACGCAAGTGGCAAAGTCGATAAAAGCCGTGCGCTTATGGCCTTCGGACTTGCGTTGATGCAAAATAAAGCTGGCAAAAAATTTAATGTCGGGAAAATGCTACAATCTGTAGCCTCTGCTGGGGAATCAGCATTACCTGCCTTGGATAAGGCGACAGCAGACGCTAAAGCTGCGCAACTGGCGGCAGGTAAATATGCCCTAAATCAAAGACAGTCTGATGTAGATGCCCAATTGGCTTCAGCCGCAGCCGCGAAAGACTTCAAGCAGAAGGTTTATTTGAAGTGGTACGAATCGTCTTTGAAACGAGAAGAAGAAAACCTAAAATCTCAATCGGAATTGCTAAAGATTGCCGCAGAAAACGGTGGTTCTGACTACGATAAGAAACACGAGTTTGAGTTTACTACAGGGCAAACTAGCTTCAAAATACCTGTTGTTTACGATAAGAACAGTCCATCTGCGGGTATTATATTAAAGCCGGACCCTTACGCCAGAAAGTACATTGACGGTCGTGCTGGGGTGGAGGACGCTCTAGATGTGATTTCAACAATGCGCAGTGCGTCTCAGGCAATAGCTGATGGCGGCGGTACTACTAAGTTTGCATATGACCGAATGAATTCCATAGCGAAAGCACTGTTTCCAGATTTGAATACAGGAGAACCATCTTCTGAGCAAGAATATGCTCAAGGTGTTAACCTAATTATGGGTAGGTTTAAAAGGTTTTTAACGCAAGAAACGGGCAACGGTATTTCCAACAGAGATGTGGAGATATGGGAAAACGAAATTATGAAGAAGCCCGGTTGGTTCACGAACTTTGACGAAACTGCTTCGGCTTTAGACCAGTTGGAAGATATTTTCAGATCAAAGTTAGACGAATTTGACGCTGGAATTGACTTCATATACGATGAGGCTAACTTGCTTCCCGGTGATTATGAAAAACTTGTAGAAAAATACGGTGACGTATCGCAGATACAAGGTAACACTGGAAAGTTAGTCTTCAAAGATGGAAGAATAGTTAGGTCGCAATAATGCCAGATATTCAAGTCGAAATCAGACCCGGTGAGTTTGCTCCCTTCGAGATAAGTGGTGAAAAGCCAAACTACGTCGAAATGAAGCAAATAGAAAAACTTGTCAGGGAAATGGAAAGGTCAGACCGCAGCGTTTCTTTCGATTCTGGCTCTGAAAGTGAGTTTGATACAGAAACTGGCATTACGAACAACAAGCTAAGGCGACAACTTGCTGGCGCTGAAACTTCTGGAGAAGAAGAAAAAGTCCTTGGTCGCTTTGGTTTTAGGGAAGGTGACTATACTAGAGATAATCGTGGAAATTTAGCGATTACTCCAAAAGGCGCACTTTTGCTCGGCATAGACACTGACAAGCCTATCATGATTGACGAAAGTGGATTTAGTCTGTCTGACTTGCAAGACTTTGTGGGCGCTGCGGGTGAGGAAATAGTAGGTGGTATCGGTGGTGCAATAGCTGGACAAGCCGCGATTCCTATTCCAATTTTAGGTGCTGCAATAGGTGCTGCAATAGGTGCTGGAGGCGGCAAGCTCTTTGAAGAGGGTGTAGAAACCTTACGGGGGACCCAAGAGCAAACACTTGGTGAGGTTGGTAAAGATGCGCTAATCGAAGCCGCTATCGCAGGGGCTGGTGAAGGTATATTTGGTCTAGTTGGTAAGTCTTTTGGAGTGGTTACAGGTCGTGGAAGAGTAGGAAGTAAGCTCGCCCCTGAAACTCAAAAAGAAGTCGCAGAGGCTATAGACTCAAATTATAAACCGTCACTATCGGCTATGGGCGCAAATTCTATTGTAGCCAGACAACAGGCTATGTCTGAAAAAGCTCTTGGTACGTCAGCGCGGTTACGACAAAATCACGAACAAATCATGCAGGACTTGGGAAAGCTGCGTGCTTATGGCGCTGATGGCGGTGTTGACATTGATGCTACGGCTGCAATCTTAACGAATGCTGTGGAATCAGGAGATACTGCTCTCTTGCAGGCAGAAAAAAGCACAATGACTAACTTGATTAAGCACATGGATGAAATTGCTGTTCAGATAGGTAAGGCCGCGAATAAGGACGAGTTGTTAAATGCTGACATACAAAACGCTTTTGTTGGCGCATATAAGGCTTTTGATGACAAGGTAAAAGAAAAGTTTGCTAACCTTGAAAACCTCACAAATAGTGCTGTTGGAGATACTGCGCTTTTCAACACTCGCGGATTGAAAGCTGACGCCAAATTGGAGCTTGATAGACTGGTAGCGGCTGGATCAGGAAATCTTGGGAAGTCGCGTGATGCGGTAAAGGAGCTTATGCAATTACCTGATGACGCATCTTTTACTCAAGTTTATAAAGCTAGAAAAACTTTAAATGACACTTGGATGGGTAATTACGGTTCTGACAGTGTGGAACTTATGAAAGATAAATTTCTTAGTAAGTTAGATGACTTCATATCGCCACAGTCGGTTAATAACGCCATGAGGAGAAAGGCGGCTATTGATCTAACAGACGCAGATAAAAAACTATTTAAAGATGTCGCGGCTGAAATACCAAAATTGCGTAGTTTCTTTAAACAGGGAATGGATAGTTTTGAAAAAGTGTCGTCTGCTGCTAGTTTAAAAAGCCTAAACTCAGCCGTAAAAGGTGGGAAAGAACTTAATCCATCACAAGCGTTTAAGAATTTAATTCGTCAAGACAACCCAAAATTGCTAAAAGATGCTCGTAAAGTTTTAGGTGATAAGGTTTACGATCCCTTGCGCGAACGAGCCGCTGGTGAATGGCTTCGCAGGGCTATGCGAGAATCTGGATCGACTTTAGATTCTACTAAAAAGTTTAGTGGCAGCAAGTTAAAGGAAAAAATAGACTCTTTAGGTGGAACAGCCGATGAATTGTTCGGCTCTAAAATATCTGAAGTTCGAAAGCTCGCAGACCAAATGGACTCTTTGTCTTTAACTCGCGTAGATCAAAGCGTTATAGATGATTATTTAAATGCAGGTGGAAATGAAACTGGCGTTGATTTGCTTCGTAATATTAAAGACGCGATGCAGGAAAAGGCTCAGTTTGACAAAGCAGCTATTGCTAGGAAACTTCGCGCTGGGTCATTAATGCCAGAAGAAGCGGCAGATTTATTAGCAAGTCCATCTGTGAAAGGTAATGACATTACTAAATTGTCAAAGTTTTTTCAAAACAAGCCAGATGAACTAGCCGAACTACAGTCATACTACATGCAAAATCTAATTGGAGATTTCGAGCATACATTTATGACAGACAAAAAAGCATTTAGAATTTTATCTGACCGCTTACTAAAAGCTGAAAAGTCTGGCAAATTAAGAGCTTTATTTCCTGAAGCCGAAGCTGATTCTATAGCACTATTCGGAAGAAACATGAAAGTTTTAGGGTCATCGGCTGAAGGCGGTGATCTTGTTGCCGCGAACATTGCAGCCAATCCATTAGAAAATATAGGAACACTTGCTCGGCTTAGTATGGTCGGAAGATTTCTATCAACTGGGCCATTCTATACATCTTTTGCGGCTAGGTACGGAAAAGAAGCAGCAAAAGAAAAAACTAAAGCTGGCAAAATGCAAGTATTTTTAAAAGTTTTGAATGATACTTCTGCGTCTTTTGCCAAACAACAAGGCACTAGAGAGATTGTAGATACTTATAGCTCAATGAAATCAGGAGCTTCTGAAATAGCAAATGATTTTAAAAATCAACTTCAATCTAATCGAATGTCCCCGGCAGCACCTCGTGTAAACCGAACAAGTGTTCCGGTTCCAAGTGTTGGACCAGTTTTTGAAATGCCTTCTGTAGCAGTCGAGAATCAAACACTTAGAGAAAGAGCGCGAGAAAACCCAGCCGTGGCCTCGACACTACTAGGTGGCTTGAGTAACGCTGGTTTACTCTAGTCTTCAATGACTGACGCGATCCCACCAATTCCCGAAGCGGCTGGGATCGTATAGGACGACTTGACATCAAGCCCAATGCTTTCGTATGTTTCTTCAATCATACGCGAAAGCTGACGACCAATCGCACGATCCTCGTGATCCGCAATGGCTACCAACTTGTCGTAAGCGTCTATAGAAACACCTACGGATTTGTACTTACCGGGGTTTGGCATTGGAGATTCCTTCCCATAAATGACCTTTTCAAATGTATATAATCCCAAGCGGCGTGGGTCAAGACCCAAGTATGGAAATAAGAAGGTCACGATAGATGGCATCAAGTTCGATTCTAAGTGGGAAGGCGAACGCTATCTATACATCAAGTCGCTCGAACGCGCTGGGCGTGTTAAAGACTTAGAACTACAAGTGCGCTACAACCTGATCGTTAACGAACAGAAGATATGCGCCTACATTGCTGACTTCCGCTACAAGCGTGAAGACAAGGACGGCGAGTGGCACGAAATTGTTGAAGACGCCAAGGGAGTTGAAACTCCTGAATTTAAACTAAAAAAGAAACTCATGAAGGCTTGTCTGGGCATAGAAATATTTCTTTCCAAAAAAAGTGCTTGACGTACCCCACGCCATATGGTTATGTTTGGGACTCTAGTAACTTAAAGCGGAAAGGAAACGACATGAACAGTCGTGAGCTATTCGAGCGTCGAGACGAACTCAAGCATGTCATCAGTGAGATGCGCCTTGAACTCAAAGACGTTGAAGAACAACTCTCAGATACATTTCTACCTGTAGCAAAAGACGTGCTGCGCTCCAACGGTAAAGACTTCGGCACTGCCCAAATCACAGAGGGCAACCAAAGGCTCAAGGTAACTGTTGGCAAGAAAGTATCATGGGATCAAGACATGTTGCGTGACAAGTTGAACGCTATGTCTCCAGAAGATGCACATCACTATGGAAAGCTGACGTTTGCCGTAGAAGAGCGCAAATTCACAGCCGCACCTCCATCTATCAGAAGTGAGCTTGAAGAGTGCCGCACAGTAGAGACAGGCCGCGTTACAGTCGAGGAGGTAGAATAATGGCTTTGCAAATTATCACAGCAGATCAGCGTTTAGCTGAGAAAAAGGGCCACAAGATTGTGGTGTGTGGATCAAGCGGTGTGGGTAAAACCACACTGGCTCGCACGCTCAATCCAGCAACTACCTTGTTTATGGACTTGGAAGCTGGCGATGCGGCTATCGAGGGGCATCCTATCGACGTTGTGCGTCCTCGCACATGGGTAGAATGTCGTGACCTTGCGTGCTTCTTGGGCGGTGCAAACCCATCCTTATCAGAAGACCAGCCATATGGTCAGTCGCACTACGACTATGTGGCACAGATGTATGGCGACTCCTCAGACGTGTGGCAGAAGTACGATACGCTGTTTGTGGACTCAATCACCGTAGCAGGGCGTTTGTGCTTCCAGTGGTGCTTACAACAGCCTGAAGCGCGCTCTGAGCGTTCTGGCAAGGTTGATACGCGCGCTGTCTACGGAATGCACGGTCGTGAGATGATGTCGTGGCTTACACACATCCAGCACATCCGCGCAAAGAACGTGATCTTTGTCGGCATCTTGGATGAAGTCACAGACGATTACGGTCGCAAGCAATACAACATGCAGATCGAAGGCGCAAAGACTGGTCGTGAATTGCCGGGAATTGTGGACGAAGTTATCACAATGGCAGTTCTCTCAGGAGATCATGGTCAGTATCGCGCCTTTGTATGTCAGCCGCTAAACGAATGGGGCTACCCAGCCAAGGACCGTTCTGGGCGTCTTGACGTATTAGAAGAGCCGCATCTTGGCAAGCTGATTGAAAAGATGAATAGTGGCTCACCATTAACCGACAACGATCTTACGTTTGTCGATCCTACAACTCAAACTTCTAGCGAAGGAGAAGCATAATGCTTAATTTTAATAATGTACCCGCAGACGAAAACCCAAAGAACCAAGAGTTTTCTTTAATCCCTAGTGGCTCTGTGGTTCGCGCAGTAGTTCTTGTTCAACAGGGCGACATCGAATTGCCTGAATTCGGTCAAGGCGCATGGTTCAAGAAATCCCAAAGCACATCCGCTAAGTGGATGAACCTTGAGTTCACAATCATCGGTGGCGAGTATGACCGCCGCAAGTTCTGGCACAGCGTATTCTTAGATGGCGACAAGCTAGGTCAAAGCGGTATGCCTCATGCTAAGGAGATTGGTCTGCGCACGTTGAAGTCTATTGTCGAAAGCGCACGAAACATCAGCCCAGCGGACGTATCTCCACAAGCGCAACAAAACCGCAACATCAGCAGTATGATGGACTTGAGCGGTATGGAGATTTGCGCTAAGGTTGGCATTAAGAAGGGCACCAACGGTTATAAAGACAATAACCAACTCATGGCTGCTCTCACGCCAGATAACTCAGAATTTTTGCCCCAAGGCAGTATTCCAATGCAACAAACTACAATTGCTCCGAATGCTGCACCACAAGCTCCTGCACAAAATAGCGGTGCAGTTCCTTCTTGGGCGCAAAGGTAATCTAGCGGCAGGGCCATTCCGCGCCTGCTAGACCACGGATAGGGGGGCCGTGGGCCGCGAACCCCCCAACTTACTATTCTAGCAAATAGGTATAATCATGTTACTCAGACCCTACCAAGAGGTAGCCGTGTCTGACGCTTGCACAGCGTTAGACAAACACAAAAACACACTCGTAGTCGCGCCCACAGGTGCAGGCAAAACGATCATGTTATCCGCCCTTGTTGGCAAGAGATACAAAAAGGGAAAGCGCGTCCTAATCATCCAGCATAGGGATGAGCTAGTTGAGCAGAACAAAGAGAAGTTCGAGCGCGTTAACCCATACATCACAACAAGCATTGTGAACGGCACAGTAAAGCATTGGGACGGCGAAGCTGTATTCTCAATGGTTCAAACAATGTCGCGAGATAATAACCTGCGCAAACGCCCGAAGTTTGACATGGTAGTTATCGACGAAAGCCACCACGCCGCCGCAGACACCTATCGCAAGGTGATCGACGCTGTGATCGAAGACAACGAAGACGCAGAGATTGTAGGCTTTACAGCCACTCCAAACCGGGGGGATGGCAAGGGGCTGCGCGATGTATTCAACAACTGCGCACACCAGATCGAAATGGCGACACTAATCCGCGAAGGATTTCTTGTGCGCCCTACATCTTATGTCGTTGATCTGGGCGTTAATGACCAACTGGATAATGTGACGCGCCGTGGCAAAGAGTACGACATGGAAGAGGTCGCAGCGATTATGGATCGCCAAGTCATCAACGAACGTATCGTGGATGAGTGGATGGAAAAAGCTGGTGATCGCAAGACAGTCGTGTTCTGCTCAACCGTATTACATGCCGAACATGTTTGCGAAGCCTATCTTCGCGCTGGCATCAAAGCCAATTTTGTTACGGGAGAAACGCCCAAGGACAAACGTGCAGAAATGCTGCATGATCTTGAGTTTGGTGATCTGCAAGTTATCGTCAACGTAATGGTGCTGACAGAGGGATTTGATGCACCTCCAGTCTCATGTGTTGTCTTGACGCGCCCGTGCTCTCAGAAGGGCACAATGGTGCAGATGATCGGTCGTGGACTGCGCATCGTTGATCCTGAGCTATATCCAAATACCATCAAGACCGATTGCATCGTCATGGACTTTGGCACATCAATCATCACGCATGGTACGCTGGACGAAACAGCAAACCTAGACGGCGCAGAGAAGCGCGAAGGCGAGGAAGCTCCCACTAAGGTTTGCCCAGAGTGCGAAAGCGAAGTCGCAACAAATACGCGCGTCTGCCCAATCTGTGAACACGAGTTCGAGCAAAAGCAAAAAGACGAATTGCACAACTTCGTCATGACCGAATACGATCTCATGGAAATGTCACCATTCATGTGGATTGATCCATATGGTCTTGGCACTGCAATGATGGCTACAGGCTTCCAAGGGTTCACTATGGTGGCGAAGGTCGGAACATACTGGATGGCGATTGTAAAGCCGCAGTCAGGGCGCGTTAGAGTGGTATCTATCGGTGAGAAGGTGCAAGCGATGGCCGCAGCGGATGATTTCTTGCGCGAGATCGAAGATAGTAGCGCAGCAAACAAGTCAAAGCGGTGGCTTAACCAAGCCGCTACGCCAAAACAAAAAGAAATTCTGCGCAATAAAGGCGTGCAGATCAGCGAAATGGATTTCTCTTGGACAAAGTACAAAGCTGCATGTTGTTTAGGATACTATTTTAATCGAACACAAATTGATAGACTGATTTCAGATAACTGGGAAAGACTAACGGGAGAAGAACATGGAACGATCTGAAACATTAGATACAGCTAAGGAATATGTTACCAAGGATCGTGCCGCTACGCATGGTGATATGGAGTCAAACCTGACAACTATAGCAAACCTATGGTCGATTTACTTGGACACGTTAATCAAGCCGCATGACGTAGGGGCTATGATGGCTATGCTTAAAATTGCTCGCATAAAATCCAATCCCCAAAATGCAGACAACTGGATCGACGGCTGTGGTTACTTGGCGTGTGGCAACGAATTGTCCAGCAAGGAATAAAAATGGCTCGCTTTGAAATGTACCTATTTATGGTCGAATCAGAAAAACAGACGATAGAAAGCTCTGAATATGAATTGATCTGTTGGGTAAAAAATAGCGAAGACCTTAATGAAATTCAGTCAGTGGCGAATGATGTAATCAACACCCACATAGAAGAGGCTGAAAACACAGTTATGTTTGGAACCGCAAGCATAATGGTTAGAGGGGAAGAGGTTATGAATCTAGGATTCAGAAACAACGAAATTGACCCCAATAAAATTGACGAGGTAATAGACCTTATTTCGACAGGAGAGGAAATTGAGCATTGAGCGATAATTCAACAGCACCAGAGCCAATGAAAGAATTGGCACACATACTTGGAGTATTCGGCTGGAACACAAGGTTTTCTGATTTAACAGAAGAGCAAGTACATACGCTGATATTCGGTATCCAAGAAGCAAAAAGATTAGATCAGGAGATTAACATTGGGCAACTCGAAGACACCTACTTTAAGTCAACAGGCACTTGGCCCTCTACTTCAATCCCGTTCTAGGGTCGATCCTGTAGCGGAAAGCATCAAAGAAGCTGTGGATAAAGCAGTCGTTGCGGGTGAGCAAAAAAGAGAGCGCCGTAAATACATCGGGGCATCAAGTATTGGCGACGAGTGTTCGCGCAAAATACAGTACAGATACCTCAACTACCCCATAGATGCTGACAAGGCATTTAGCGCCCGTACACTGCGTATATTCCAGTTCGGCCACGAGATTGAGGACTTTGCTGCAAAGTGGCTCAAAGACGCTGGTTTCGATCTGCGCACAGAAGACAAAGACAATAAGCAATTTGGCTTCTCTATCGCTGACGGCGAGATACGCGGTCACATAGACGGCGTAATATGCGATGGCCCTGTAGCTATGGGCTACCCCGCGCTGTGGGAGTGCAAATCAGCCAATGACAGCAAGTTTAAAGGGTTTGTACGTCATGGCGTCGAAAAAGCGAACAAAACATACGCAACTCAGTTGGCTCTGTACCAGACCTACATGGAGTTAACTGAAAACCCTGCGCTGTTTACCGTTATCAATAAAAACACCTCAGAGGTCTATTATGAGCTAGTGCCTTACAATAAAGCCTTGGCTCAAGAGGCAAGTGATCGAGCCGTGAATATCTTGACGGCATCAAAAGCTGGTGACATGCTACCGCGTGTTGCGCAAAGTAAAGATTTTTTTCTGTGCAAGTTCTGCGAGTTTCGTGAAACATGCTGGAATTAGTAAAAAATATGGGACGCGCTTGGTCGGCGGCATCCCATATTTAGTAGTTAGGTTGTGAACAGGGACAAGATAATGAATCTATTGAGATATGGCAAGACACCACAAGAGGTAGCAAAGAGAATTTCGGAAGAAGTTCCCCGTAGTGTCCAATTGTCCGCACTTTTCGAAACATACCCACAAGGGGTGCAGCGCGGTAAGGAATTCTTTTTAGGTTCGTTGCGTGGCGAATCGGGTCAATCACTTCGCATTAACATCGACACAAGCAGTCCGTGGTTTATGACTGGAAAAGATTTCGAATCAGGCGATGGCATCGGTGGTATCTGCAAGGTGTTTAAAGAAGGTCGCGGATATTCGCTCACAGAATGCCTAGATTACTTCAAGCATCATCTGCCCACAGACTACGTTGCCCCGCCAGAAAATATTGTTAAGCCGAACAATCCCATTAACTTCTCTGTAATGGCATCATCCCCACCGCCGCAGGTTCCACAGCAAACCGAACAAAAGAAAACTATTAACCCAAGTACGCCGTTCGAAGAGGAATATGCCTATACAGATGAGGATGGTGTAGTTCTCGTTACTGTGCGCAAATACTTTGACCGGGATGTAACCGGAGAAATTGTTCGGGATAGTTCCGGTAAGCCAAAGAAACAATTCCGCCAGTTCATGAATGGTCGCCAAGGCGTGCCAGAACCAAGACCTTTATATAATATTCCGAACATATCTGGAGCAAACAAAGTTATATGGGTCGAGGGAGAAAAATGCGCGAACGCTTTAACTGAGCTAGGTTACGCTGCAACTTGTACCATCGGTGGTGCAGGTATGCTGTCAGAGAACACGGCACATAAGTTCGACTTTACGCAACTGCGCAACAAAGAATTAGTCCTATGGCCTGACAATGACGAAGCTGGCAAAAAGCTCGCTCGCATTGTCGAAGCGCAAGCTAAAGAAGCAGGAGCCAAAAGTACACTGATTTTGCAAATCCCAGCTACAAAAGAAGAGAAGTGGGATGCCGCAGACGCGATTGATGAAGGCTTCGATATTAACAAGTTTATCAAGTCGCAAGAAAGCAAAATCAAAAAGCCAATATCCCTGCTAGACGAAAGCCTGCTAATTGACCAGTATTTCGTTGGATCGCCGCCAGAGCAAAAATTCCTCATTGGCGATACAATTCCGCTCGGCGTGCCCACAGTATTCGCCGCAGCAGGGGATAGCGGTAAAGGCATGATGACACTCGATCTCGCAATGAAGGTCGCATCAGGCGCATCTATGCAAAGCGCATTCGGTGGCCTCGTAGCAGAACACGGCGATGTGATCTTAATTACAGCAGAAGATGATAAAGGTGAGATGCACAGACGTATCTCACGCCTCGATCCAAAGCGATACCGTGAGCATTACGATCATAAGCTCCGCATCCTCCCCCTGCCCAACCTCGGTGGCGTGTTCCCTATTATGCAGAAGTTCGACAATAGCTATCTCATGGGTGCAGACTTTGAGCGTATTTATGATCAAATGCTTGAAATGGATAACCTCAAGCTCATCATCATTGATCCTATGGCATCATTCGTACACGCAGATGTAAACGCTGATCCCGCCGCTGGGGCTGCATTCATGGGCCTACTTGCTCAGATGGCAACCGAAACAGGCGCAACGGTCATGGTTAATCACCACATGGCTAAGATTAAGGATAACGAACCTGTCAAGACGCCAGAGCAAGCGCGGAACCTTATTCGCGGTACATCAGCTATCGTTGATGGCGTGCGCTGCGCGTTCTCAGTTTGGTCAGTGGATGAAAGCACAGGCAAACAACGGTGTAGAGACCTGAACATAGAATATACACGCAATGGCGTGTTCGATGGCGCGGTCGTTAAATCAAACGGGCCAGCTAATCGAGACATCAGACACTTCATTCGTAACCCGAACACAGGTCTGCTCGAAGACCGCTCGGCAGATATTCGCTCATTGGCAATGTCCACAACAGTTCGTCAGCGCCTAGAACACATTGCTGAGTTCGTGCGTATGCGCGAAAACGAAGGTCGTGCAGTATCCCACGGTGGGGCAAACGATGGCCTGTACCATGCCGTACACGAATCAAGCTCAGGAGAGCCGTGCGTTATATTCCTTAAAAACGCAGGGGCAGAGAGCACAATCAAATCCGCTATCACCGCCGCAACCTCCGCAGGGCTTATTCGAAAGTACGCATTGTCTACAGGCGGGTCAGAGAAATGGCTCGGCACTATGGATGGCCCACTCGCTCGCGGCGAATACGAACGCCAGACCGGGCGAGATAACATGTAACCCGACAATTTGTTCGGGTTACAAAGGTTAACTAAATCATGTACCCGGTTAACTTTTCGCTTGATTACTCTGGGACTAAATGGTAATAATCCCATATCTACAAAAAGGAGAACAGTATGATTCATGTATTCGAAAAAGAAGCGCCGACACTCGAAAAGGCGCAAGAACTGGTCGGTGGCTTGGTCGAAATGGTTCGGTCGCCAATTGACACAGAAATTCAAGTCCTTGTTAATGAAGAGGGATTGCTTAAAGGAATGCCCTTCAACAAAGAGGCTACAGAACTATGCGGCACTGGGATTGTTGGTGACGCTGTAATTTTAAAAGGGTCTGCGAAATGGACGTAGACGCCATTACAGTGCTTAACCGCATAAAGCGGTGCGTAAGCACATCTAAGGTCAGAGCCTTAAATAACAATAACCATATGGTTAAACAGCAAATGGAAGAAATAGAGGCTCTGATCGACATACTAGAAAGAAAACTTGAAAAGGTAGATGAAAATGAATCAGAAACCTAAACAGTGGCAAATAGATAAGTATCAAGACATATACAAAAGGGCTTGGGATCGACAAAACAAAATCGACAGAATTGCAAACCCAAAAATCATGCCATCACCTCAAGCAAAAAACGGACATAATGCAGGAAAATTCGGAAAGCTGGGTGGAGCACCAAAGCTGACTCTATCCGAAAATGCCAAGATTATAAACAAGATGCTCATAAAAAAGATGACCGTGGCAGAAATCTCGGAAATACTTGGCAAATCTCATCGAGCCGTAACTCAAGTGAAAAACAGGTACGGACTGCCAAGAGAAACAGAGAAATGAAAAAAATAGAGCTACAATCTTACTGTAATATAATTATCGTGCGGATGACCGTGACAGTTAAACTGTGGCGCAATTTGGTAGCACGAACCAACAACAACTACACCCCGTGTAAGCGATTGTTAATATAAAGTCATCCGCGCAAAACCTTTAACAAAAAGATTTAATACATTCTACCGAATTGTTGGGGTTGACCCATGTTTTGTTGACCGTATTGCTGCGGCGCGTAAGAGTTTTGCATACCGCCATAACCGCCGTAACCACCCATACCTTGACTCATGCCGTAACCACCGAATTGCTGTGGCGGCGGACGCATCTGCTGATACGGATTCTGCTGATAACCGCCCATAATGCCATACTGCTGCTGCTGATACGGTTGCTGCTGCTGCTGCTGATAAGGTTGCTGCTGAATACCAACCCCCCCATAGTTGTTCGGGTTAGGCTGCTGCATAAAATTAGGCTGCTGCATCGGAACTCGGTTAAATTGGTTATATCCGCCACGCTGGCCTGGCATCTGCTGGTAAGGATTGCGCTGGGGTTGCTGTGGAAATCCACCAAACATTCCCATTCCAGTCGGGCGCATAGCACCAAGCCCCATTCCCATTCGGGGTTGCTGGCGCTGTTGCTGAAACTGATTCTGTGCTTCTTGCGCCTGACGACCCGCAAACATTTGAATCATGTTGCGTTGGCTATCATCCAACCCGCCCATAAACGTATTAAACGCATCGGGATCAAACTGGGGCGTGTTCTGTACCTGTGGAG
>Ga0209603_1000600_pt1 | contig 42573 bp, 31 predicted proteins | sample COGITO_mtgs_1206_FD_184812 | JGI IMG/M metagenome (GOLD analysis project Ga0209603, IMG submission 184812) | Pelagic marine microbial communities from North Sea - COGITO_mtgs_120607 (SPAdes) (version 2) | ecosystem: Environmental > Aquatic > Marine > Epipelagic ...
TAGTAGCTATAGAATCAGTACCAGCAGCACCACCAATGGACCAGTTAGCAACAGTTGCACCATTGACAGATACGTCTATAGATGCACCATTCCAACCATCACCCCAACTATCTTGCATGTCTATTGTGTAATTACAAGAGACTAAAGGTGGAGGAGCAGGACATGAACCATCAGTTTCACAACTTCCAAAACAATGCAACACAGTCGTATCAGAGGCAATTGAAGGCATTAATCTGTCGTAATAACTATTAGGATCACCACAAGGTAAACCGGTTAAATCTTCTTTAGCTCCCCAATCACCACCGTTTGATGGACTATTTAAGAATACATAATGACCTCCACCAACTGGAAATTGTGTTGTAGCTTCCCATGTTCCATCACCATCAGCATCGCTTAAAGGAACTGCCATAGCATCTCCTAACACACCACCACCGGCATACATCCCATTAGGACCTACTGTTATTGTAGCAGTATTGACTTTAAGAGTAACATTATAACTTGAAGGAGGTGCTTGATAAGAAGTATTATCATAAACAAATCTCCACCATCCACCACCGAAATCTATATCAGCTGTCATTGTATTTCCATTATTTGAAAAAGTTAGTATATAACTTACAGAAGAAGCAGCATTTTGAGGATTGTTGATTTCTCCAGTGTTGGTAACTTTAGACAAACCTAAGTGAGCACCTAAACCATTTAAAGTTAAAGTGTTAGTTGATGAATCGTAATAGTAATTATAAGAACCCAAACCATCATGAGGTGAAACTGGCGCTCTACATCCGTCTCCAGCACCATCTTGCCATCCTTCTATCCAAGTATTAGCATCCATAAAGTGAGTATAACCACCAGTAGAGTCAAAATGAATTGAATCGTCAAATAAACATGCTCTTGAAGTAATGTCACCTATTGAACTTGTCCACCAAGAAACATCTCCTTGATTGGGCCCAACACCCATAGCTCCAGGAATTTGTGCCAATTTCCATGTTCCAATTAATGGATCATTAAAAGAAGGAGGTTGACAATTACCACCAACACTTGGAGTGTCAGAAAAAATTCCATTAGCAATAACATTTCCGTTCACATCAGTAATATTCCAGCTAACTTCTGTTGTCCATGAACCAGTTACCCAGTTGGTTAAAGCAACAGAACTTCCAGTAGAGGCTGAGAATGATGCATTAGCAGTAGAACCATTAGGAATTGTAGCTCCAGAAACTACCGTTACACCATTTACTGTAACATCAACAGCACTTCCGTTCCATCCATCACCATAAGAATCAAACATATTTAAAGTATGATTACAACCATTAGCAATTTGAGTAGTAAACGTTAATGGACCAATCCATGAACTGGTTTGTCCACTTCCACAATCAGACTGTACGTAAACATCATATGAAGTTAAATCAGTTAATGAAGTCATACTTGCTGTTGTTGAAGTTGTAGGTGTTAAGGTTCCAGAGCCTAACATAAATCCTGCAGTTCCATACTCAACATTCCAAGCAGTTTCAGTACCGCCAGCAGTCCATGATAAGTCAGCAGATGATGTAGTGACATTTGAAGAAACTAACAAAGAAGGAGCTGGGCATGATGGTGTCTCGTGAACATCCACATCATCAATAGCAATATCATCAAAATATGCACCTGAAGCAGATTGTTCAGAAAATGCAAATCTCAATTGTATAGTACCTTGGTAAGAAGAAAGATCAATAACTTTTTGTTCCCAACCATTAGTATTTCCTGTGTATGATCCAACTGTATCCCAAGCAGAACCACTATGGGCTTCAACTGTTAAGGTAGAAGAATACCCAGTACCTTCTTCGTTACTTATTAGAAAGAAAGTTAATTCAGCTGCGGTTAATGAAGAAATATCAATAAATGGAGTTGTTAAATAAGAACTTCCACTAGCACCAGAATAACCTGAAGCATCAACTACAGCATAATGCCCACCACTACTTGTGGATCCAGATAAAGTTCCTCCATTTCCAACATGGTTAGGACCAGTTGTATTAAACAACCAGTTTTCACCACCAGACATTGACCAGCAAGAAGGTAATGCAGCGCTAAATCCTTCAGAAAAAGGAGCTGTAAATGGGTCACACAATGTTGTAACAGTGATTGGACCTGCCCAAGGGCTTACTCCACTTGCACCGCAATCTGCTTGAACATAAAGGTCATAGGATGTATTACCTGTAAGTCCAGATATGTTAGTTGGGTTTGAAGTAACAGCAGTTAATGTTCCTGTTCCCAAGGTAAACCCAGCGGAACCATACTCCACATTCCAAGCAGTTTCTGTACCTCCAGCAGCCCAACCAAAATCAAGAGAACTGTTTGTAACATTTGAAGCACTTAAAGAACCTGGGTTTTGACATGATGGAGTTTCTCTAAACTCTACATCATCTAAAAGAATATCGCTGTAAAAGTCTGAAGAAGCGCCTCCAGATTCGGCTCTAAATCTAACTTTTACTAAAGTGTTATTGTAAACACTTGCTGAAAGATCAGCTGTGTGTTCCTCCCATCCTGGATTTAATTGAGCTATTGTATCAATAGCATTCCAATTGGTTCCATCAAAGGTTTCAACATAAAGCTCATTAACAGACGTATTGTTTGTATTTGCACTAAAATAATTAAATCTTAACTGGGGAGCAGTTAATGCACTAACGTCAACAGATGGTCCCTCTAATGTTGCACCAACATCAGTACCACTAAAATCAATCCAAGCATAAGTACCCGATGGACGTCCATTTGATCCAGCTACATAACCAGGATTTCCAGAAAACACCCAGCCACTTCCACTAGTTTGGTATTCTGACCAACAAGATGGCATTCCATTATCAAAAGTTTCAACTATTGGAGCTGTTAGAGCACCACAAGGAGTTGTAAATGAAAAAGTTGAAGCAGTAACGCTTGTATCTCCAGGGGCACATACTGCATGAACAGCACAATTATATAAAGTATTGGCAACTAGTCCTGTTAATGTGTAAGAAGCTGTACTAACAGAATTACCTGCACCATTTACAATAACAAACCACTCTGCTTCAGAACCACCTGGTGTCCATGAAAGATCTGCAGAGTTAGATGTAATATTTGAAGCTGTTAATCCAGTTGGCTCAGCACAAGCTGGACAAGCGCTAACACCACTAATACTTGAAGGTGTGGATGAACCAGCACCCTGGTCTACTATTAAAACACCATTTTGATCAAAAACTTGGTAAGCGTTTTCACCAGCATATGAACCAGCAGTGTAAATAAAGTCTACTACATCTCCAATATCAACAGGGATTTGATAGATTTCCGGTCCAGAACCATTTACAATTGTAAGTCCTGAAAATACTGCTGTACCATTAACTACTACATCCATAGCTCCTCCATTCCAACCATCTCCCCACGAATCAGTTAATTCTAAGTTGAAGAATCCACAAGTACCAGCAACAGGAGGGTATACACAAGGATTACAGCTTCCCCAACATACATTAGGTAAAGTAGCATCTACATTTGCTACTACTAAAGTTCTGTTAGTATAAACTGGGTCTCCATTTGTACATGGAGCATTTGGATCGTTAGTTTCCTGAGACGTCCAGTTATCTGCAGCAAATTTATATTCATAACTTCCAGGTAAAAGAGAAATAGTTCCTTCCCAAACATTGTCGCCATCGGCATCTGTCATAGGATTTGAAGCCCCAGCCCAACCATTCCAACTACCGTTAATTTCCGGAGTAGTAAAAGTCGAGGTAACTAGACCCATATCTACCTGGAAAGTAATATTTACAGGTGAAGGCTGACAAGAAGAAACAGAAACATCTGTAGCAAAGGTTGAACCTGCTGGTGGAGCACCACCACTATAAATCGTAGTACCTGCAGGGTCAGTTACAGTAAAAGAAACTTCACTATCGTAACTTCCAGCATTCCAGAAAAAAGAAACATTGTCCCCGTTTACTGTATATACAGAATCAGTTCCTAAAACTGTTCCAGTTCCTAATGTCCAATTTGCTACAACATTACCACCAATAGAAACATCAATAGAACCTCCGTTCCATCCATCTCCGTAACTATCAACCATAGCTACATTATAATAACACCCTGGAGGTGTTGGACAATTAGCATCACATGTTCCAAAGCAATAAGGAATAGTAACATCTGCTGTTACAGCAGGTAAAATTCTATCGTTCCAGTTTGCAGGGTCTGCACAAGAAAGACCAGTTAAATCTTCTTTTGCACCCCAATCTCCACCATTTGATGGACTGTTTAAGAAAATATAATTTCCACTAGTTCCATCAGCTAAAGAAATAGTTGCTTCCCAAACACCATCACCATCGGCATCGCTCAAAGGATATGCCATAGCATCTCCTAATACACCACCGCCAGCATAAATACCATTAGAACCTACAGTAATATTAGAGGCATCAACCTGAAAGGTGACATTGAAAAATACTGAAGGAGGAGCAGGACATGTACCATCAGTTTCACAACTACCAAAACAATGTAACATTGTTGTATCAGATGTAATTACTGGTAAAATTCTATCATTATAATTTGCCGGATCGCTACAAGCTAATCCATTTAAATCTTCTTTTGTTCCCCAGTCTCCACCATGAGAAGGGCTATTTAAAAATATGTAATTTCCAGTTACTCCAGAATTAATAGTAACTGTTCCAGTCCATGTACCATCACCATCAGCATCAAATAACTGAACAGCCATTGCGTCTCCTAATACACCACCACCGGCATACATACCATTAGAACCTACAGTGATACCAGATGTATTAACTTTTAAAGTAACATTGTAGGAAGAAGGTGGGGAAACATTACAGAGAGGGTAAGGACAATTAGAAGTTGCATTAGAAGAAGAACCATCTGTACAATTTACAGCACCATAAACCCAGTTACCGACATTAGAAGCAGCAGTATCTTTCCAAGCCCATGTATCTAAATATTCCCACGGTTGGCCAGTACCATCTACATTAATATCGCCAAAAGTCTCAATAACATTACCATTAAAAAACAATTCAATTGCATCATCTCCGTTTTGAGAAATACTACTATTAGCAACTAAATAATGATCAAATATAGAATAACATGAGCCAAAATACGCACTCATTGCAGCTGTGTCACGAGCAAGAAAAACATGTTCTCCAGCATTTACACTTATACTTGGAAATGTATATTCTTGTCCGTCTGTTCCACCACCGTTATTAGCAACTCCAACCCCATAAACGCTTAAATCAGAAATATTCTGATTAGCCGTTAACTGTATAGCTTTACCCTGTGCTCCACCGGAAATACTAGCTAAACTAGAAGGGATTGTTAAATCCATAATTCCAGTTAACGTCAGTGCTGGAACTGGAGTTGGTTGATTGTACAATTCTATTTTTTGAAGATGACAAACATCACCTGAAGCAATACCCCATGGAGCTCTAAAACCAAGTCTTGCGATAGATCCACTATATGTTCCAGAAGTTGGTGCTGAGGTTAGATCAATTTCCACCGTTTGGAATGTTGTTGTATTAGAAAAATCTCGTGGCAAATCAAACAAAGCAAATTGAACATTTCCACCAGATAAGTTATAAAAATACAATTTTCCAGGTCCTGCTCCGGCTGCAGGGTAAGGAGTTTTAAAAGTAACTCTTGCTCGATCATAATTAGATGCATTTAAATTTAAATCTGCTGTTAGGTTACCAGATCTGGCAACAGCTGCTGATGCTGTAGCATTGATATTCATTGCATCATTTCCAATAGTTAAGTTACATCCTCCACCACTAATCCATGATTCTTTAGAATCGTTAAAATCAAATACGTAATTTTGATTTGTACAAGAAGTACAAGTAACTTTAATCTTATCAATATTTGCTAATTGACCTTGAGTCTTAACAAATTGAAAACTTGCCATTTCATCTACTGCCGGCGTATAAGTACATGATAATTCCTCCCAAACACCATTTGCAGAAGTATTTGCAGAAGTTGCAACATCAGTTCCTCCAACATTAATTCTTAAAGTAACATATATTCTACTATTTACTGTCTTTACATAAGCTTTGTATTCATAAGTATTACCCGCATATAATTGAATATCTCTAGAAGCTGTTGTTGCACCTGATGTTCCTAACTGTGCAAAACATTTAGAACCAGAAGCACCACTACCATTTATGATTTTATGGACAAAATCCCCAGCGCCAGTATGGGAATATCCGCTACTATTTGTTGATAGACTTTCATTGTGTGCAAAACTACCACCGAAATTTTCAGTAAATATTGTGTTTTGAGCATTAATTGTTGACGTGACAAAAGATGCGAGTAAAAATAAAGTGTATAATTTTTTCATTTTTTTATATATAGATTTGATGTTGACTGCAAAAAAAAGAACACAATAACAGATAATAAAATCATTTATTAACAATATAGTGTTGATTTAACATTAACTAATTTATAAAAAAATAGCAAAATTCAAATTTTAAATCAAACTTTTTAATTAAAAGTCAAACAAAAATTATTAGATTTAGTTGATGTTGTGAAAATCGAATTTTATTCAATTATCAATTATGATTTTAAATGCTTTTCCTAAAATTAATTTAACAAGTAAATTATTTTTTAACTTACTGTTTTTCTTAATTATTAATATAAGATCTCAAGAGAAAAAGTTATTTAAATCTGCAAGAACTTCAATGCAAGGAGATCCGGGCTTCTTTTTAGATGATTGGAAGGAAAAGAAAAATCCTAAAATATCAATTGACAATGTGGAACTAATAATTAAAGACAAAGCTACAACATATGCAGTGACCGATCTTAGTAAACCATTAACTAAAATTTCAAAATATATTTTTGGTAATAATTTAGGCCATTGGACCAACAGAAAGTTTTTAGATAATGATGATTTTATATATAATTTAAAAGATATGGGATTACAAGTAGTTAGATTTCCAGGTGGAAATGCCTCTAACGATTACTTTTGGGATGCTGCGAATTTAAACCAATGCCCGGAAGGAACCCCCAATATTATATATAAAAGTAATTTTAAAAAGTCTACTGCTCCTAAGCTTGGAAATCAAGGTTCATATAGAACAAGACCCAAAGATTTTTATGAACTTATATTAAGAACAAAATCCACAGGGTCAATATGTGTTAATTACAGTTTCAGTTTGTATTCTGAAATTGATAACGAATTAGAAAGATTAAACAAAGCTGCTGAATATGCGGCCTCATGGGTTTATGAAGCAAATATTAAAAGAGGACTTGGTATAAAATTTTGGGAAATAGGAAATGAAAACTGGGGGAAGTGGCAAGCTGGATATCATGTTAAAGGTCTAGGTATGATAGACCCAAAAAAATACGGACAACATTGTAGAATTTTTATTGAAAAAATGAAAGCTGTTGATCCTTCAATTAAAATTGGCGTGGTTGGTTTTCAAAAACCTAAAACTAGAGACCCTGTTCAGCAAAAATGGAACGAATTAGTTATACCAGAAATTATTGATTTTGCTGATTTTTATATTCTTCATGACTATTACACGAAATTCGGAGCAATACTAACACCTAATGAAATGTTGTCTTCAATTGATACTACCTATTCTCATATTAAGGTAGTTAATGATGCTATAAAAAAATTTACAAATAAAGGGGCCAACTACTTACCCATTGCCCTAACAGAATTCAACACGAGAAGCAATGCTTCAATTTCAAAAAATAATGGCGCAACAAATGTATCACATACTGCAGGATTGTTTTTTGCTCATGGGTTAGGAGAAATAATACGACAAGGTTATGGAATGGCTATGGTTTGGGATATAGAAAATGGCTATAAAGATGGGCATGATCATGGAATGTTTGCTTCTAAAAAAGAGGATGATGTTAATTGGTTAACACCTCACCCCTCCTATTATCATTACTATTATTATAATAAATGTTTTGGAGACCGATATTATGAAACACTTACAACAAATAATTCAATTAGAATTCATACATCCACATTTAGCTCTGGTGAAGTAGGTCTTGTAATTGTCAATATTTCTGAAAAAGAAGAAATAGTAGAAATAGAAATGAAAAACATTTCTAAAGGAAAAACCGCTGGGATTTATGAAATATATAATGAAAACCCACTTTCAAGAAGAACTGGTATTAATGGAGTATATACAAAAAGTAATGCAGGAGGACCAGAAAAATTTAGAAAAATAAAAGCAAATAAATTGTCAATAAATAATAATAAAATTAAAATACGATCTAAACCATTTAGCGCTAACTATATTTTAACCCAATAAAAATGAAAACAAAAATATTTTTCTTATTCTCCTTAATATTGGGAATTATTATTACAACTAGTCTAAAAACAAATAATAGTTCCGACGTTACAAAAAAACCTAATATAATATTTATAGCAGTAGATGATTTAAGACCACAATTAAATTGTTACGGAAAAAATCAAATAATATCCCCAAATATTGATGAATTAGCTTCAATTTCTTTCATATATGATAATGCCGTTTGTAACTTCCCTGTTTGTGGTGCCTCTAGAGCATCTTTACTAACAGGATTAAGACCAAATAAAAATAGATTTAAATCATTTAAAACTAGAATGGATGAAGATGCAAATGATATTTTAACAATTGGAGAGTGGTTTAAATCTAATGATTATTTCACTTTAAGTTTAGGGAAAATCTCCCATAATACTAATGATTCTCCAGAGAGTTGGTCTATACCAGCATGGCGGGGAGAAAAGAATTGGAGAGATTATCAAACTCAGGAAAATATTATCGCTGCAGAAACAAATAATAATAATGGTGCTGCTAAAGCATTTGAAATTGGAGAAAGTTTGAATGATATTTATGCGGATACAAAAATGATCAATAAAGCCATTAAAAAATTAGATGAATTAACAGAAAAAGAACAACCTTTTTTTATGGCGTTGGGATTCTTAAAACCTCACTTGCCATTCAATGCACCAAAAAAGTATTGGGACTTATATGATGAAAAAGATATTGAGCTAGCTTCTAACAGATATCAACCTGAAAATTCACCAAATATATCTATGCATAAATATGGAGAACTAAGGAAGTATACCAATATACCATCTGATTTTAACAAAGATATTCCCGATTCAACACAAAAGAAATTAATACATGGTTATTATGCTTGTGTTAGTTATATTGACAATGAACTTGGAAAACTTATAAAACATTTAAAAAAGTTAGATATATATGACAATTCTATTATTGTTCTTTGGGGTGACCATGGATGGCAACTAGGAGAGCATAATTTATGGGCTAAACATTGTAATTACCAAACTTCATTAAAAGTTCCTCTTATTATTAAATATCCTAATCAAAAAAAACAAAAAAGAATAAGTTCTGTTGTTGAGCTTTTAGATATTTATCCTACACTATGTGATTTATCAAATATTGATAGACCAGACCATCTACAAGGTAAAAGTCTTTTAACCATTAATAAAATAGATCCGAAAAATTTAAATGGGTATTCAAAATACCATGGTGGAGAAACTGTAACAACAATAGAAAAATCTTATACAGAATGGAGAAAAAACAATGAGGATATGAAAGCAAATATGATGTATGATTTAGATAAAGATCCTAATGAAAATTTAAATATTTCAAAAAACAAAGAAAATATTTCTTTAATTGAAGATTTTCAATATTTATTAGATTCTGTTAGGTCACTAGACTAGTATTTATTGAACTTCCGGGTAGTTATAACTCCATTTTTATTAACAAAATGAATTAAATACATTCCATTATTTAATCTATCCATATTTATACTAAAGTTTAATTGGTTGTTAATAGGTATCTTCTTGACTACAGAGCCATTAATATTAGTTATGACTAACTGGTAGTAATCCTTATTTAAATTATTAATATTTAGAATACTTGAAGAAGGATTAGGAAATAAGGATAATTCATTTGAAATATCATCTTTTAAAGAAGATAAAGATGAGCATAAATAGTTAGAACCATTAATAGTTGCGTAATCAAGATAATACATACCTGGATCTTGAAATTGAATTTTTAAAAGTCTAACATCTGCAAGAATTGTAGAATCATGAGAAAATGAATAACAGTATTCTTTCCAACCAGAAGTGGTAGAAAATGAATTTGAGGAAAAAGAAGTAAATGGAGCTGAACCAAGTGATGCAATTGCATTAAAACTTAAATTACTTGAAGAACCTTTCATCCAAAAACTTACCGTATAAATTGAATCTTTAACAATATCGGTTTTGCAACTTGAAAATTGGATGGATCCAGTAGTCGTTCCAACAGTATTTACTAAAATCATAGCTGATTGAAAACCGTTTTGAGCTTGAGATGGAGTAATACTCATTGAAGCAACTGCACCATTATTTATAGTTTGTGTCCAACTAGAAAGGTCAGTTTCAAAGTCTCCATTACATAAGTATGGTTGAATAGGTAATTCCTCAATCCATACATTATCTATGAAATAAATCGCATCATTTAAAAACTTAAACTTAGCCATTCTAACATTGCTATAAACAGTAGTATCACTCTCTGTAATGAACGTATATTCAGTCCAACTATTTGTGATATTAAATGTTTCTGAACTATAATTAGTAAATGGTGAAGCACTCAGAGAACTTGTAGCAACCAACTGATTTCCAGTTGAACTTGATTTTGACCAAAAATGAACTTTATACTTTATATTTTTTTTAATGTCTGTCTTACAACTTGAAAAAATTGGTTGACCTAATGATGTATTAGTAACTTCGACCCTAGCAGAGTGTAAATTACTAGAGTTTAAATAATTTGAAGAATCTAATGAAACAATAATATCTCCTCCATTATTAGAACTAGACCAATTTGAAAGGCCATTTTCAAAATCACCATTACAAATCTCAGTATTTGTAGGTAAAGAAATAATACGTTGAAAATTAAAATCATCTACATTGTAAATACCATCGGATTGTGGCTTTACCTTTATTTTAAGATTATTAACTGCTGAAGAATCAGATGTATATAAGAAATATTTTTTCCAATTTGAAGTCATAGTAAATGTTTTGGAAGAATAGTTGGTAAATGGTGCAGAAGCAGGTTGTAAAACTACCAATAGATCATTTACAGAATCAGATTTTGCCCAGAAGGATATTTCATAAAAAAAACCCTGTTGTAAATTTAAAAAACAGCTTGTTAAGGCACATGAATTAGATGGGAGAGCAATATTACTGACATTCATTTCTAATCCAAAATTACCATTGTAAGCAGAATTGGTATTGATAGTGAAATTTCCTGAAGATGTTCCATTACAAAACGTAGACCAATTATTTAAAGAGTCTTCAAAAGAAGGATTACACAAAGAATCGGACTGAGAATAAAAAAAGTTACTTACTGTAAGTATAAGAAATGAATAGACAACACGCATGATTTGTATTTTATAAGTTAATTAATATTAAAGATGTTTGGTTTTTAACTTGCTAGGTTCATTATAAACTCTTTGTATAACAGTATCTGTCATTAATTTCATTTGTTCAAGAGAAAAATCATCTTTGTATTCCTTTTTCAAATCATCAAGTCTTAATTTAAGACTATCTATTAATTCACTAGAAGCTTCTTTATAAATATTATTCATTTCATTTGGATCATTTTCTAAGTCATATAATTCCCAATTATCCATTGAGTAATAAAAATGAATTAGCTTATATCTCGAAGTCCTAATTCCATAATGAGGTTGAACTTTATGCCATTTTGGAAATTCATAATAATGATAGTAAACTGCATCTCTACCTATAAAATTATCATTTTCAAAAATAGGTTTAAAACTTTTTCCTTGAATATTTTTAGGAACTTCTATCCCAGCAAAATCTAAAAGTGTAGCACCAAAATCAATATTCATAATCAATTCATTGGATTTGGTTCCTGGCTTAATTAATCTTGGATTTTTTACTAAAAATGGCATTTTAAAAGACTCTTCATACATCCATCTTTTATCAAACCAACCATGTTCCCCTAAGTAAAATCCTTGGTCAGATGTGTAGACAACTACTGTATTTTCAGTTAGACCATTACTATCTAAATAATCTAATAATGTACCTACTGCTCTGTCCACACCAGCTATACATCTTAAATAATCTTTAATATACTTCTGATATTTCCATTTCTTTAACTCCATACCTTGAAGAGTATCATTTGGTGTCCAAAATTGACCATTATCTCCGTAAGACAACCATTGCATAGAATCTCTTCTTGACATTCCAGAAGGAGCGATTAATTTAAGGTCTCTTCTATTTAAATGATTTTCAATTTCCATCATATTTTCACTTGCTGCAATTCTTCCCTCATACTCATCGTTAAAAGTTGACGGCTCTGGGAAATCAAAATCTGAATATAAATCATGGTAAATAGAATCTGGTCTCCAGTCTCTATGAGGAGCTTTGAACTGATACATTAACATAAATGGCTTAGTGGTATCTCTACTTGAAAGCCAGTCGATACAGTCGTCTTCAATTACTTTAGTAGAATGTCTATTCTTTTCTCTTACCTTCTTCTTCCCATTAATACTAAATTGTGGATGAAAATAAGTTCCTTGTCCTCCCCAGTTCACCAAAACTTTTGAGTAATCAAATCCAGTTGGAGTTGTTCCCAAATGCCACTTTCCTATAACAGCTGTTTGGTAACCATTTTCCTGAAATATCTTAGGAAATGTTTGCTGACTACCATCAAAATCTCCTCCGTTAACATTTTTATAAAACCCATTAACGTGAGATAAATTACCTGTTAAAATAGATGCTCTACTTGGTCCACATATTGAATTTGTACAAAACACAGAATTCATAATTGCTCCACCCTCTGCAATTCTATCAATATTTGGGGTTGGAGCAAGCTTGCTAATCTCAGAACCATAAGCGCTTATGGCTTGATAAGCATGGTCATCGGCCATGATATATACAATATTCAAAGGTTTAGATTCACTTTTGGAGACTTGGTTATTTGCGTCTTTAGAAGTGTTACAACTTAAAAATAATAGAGAAATGAACAAGGAATTAAAAATATGTTTCATAAAATAGAGTGTTATAAGGGTTCGTTATAAGTTATTAAAAAATAATCTGCAAAATAACCAAACTGACCATTTGCAGAACCAGATTGAGAATTAGTGATATCAATTCTAATTATATTTTGAGGGTTTAAAATGCCATCTATCAATACATTATTCCCACTTTGGTCAATAACAAAACTATTGAATAATATACTGTATTTATGCCATTGGGAATCTGTATTAATATTTACTTTAAGAGCGTAAGCCTCGTCAATTCCAGAATCATATGAACCATTGGCATTTTCATCTTCAAAAACCTTGATTACAAAAGCACTGCCAGAATAATCACTATTAAAGAACCCATTAAAGAAAATCTTACTTGGATCAGTTTCAGTAATGGTATTGTTATTAAAAGAAAATCTTACAGCACCAAACCAAGCAGAACTACCAATTCCTAAAGTATTAAGGTAATTATTGCCATGAACTGAAATATTACTATTTGAATAAACATTAAATTCATCATTATTTGAGCTAGTAACAATAGAATATTCACTAGGATCTTCAAAACTAGTAAGTAATAATCCTAAATTACTTAAATCTCTTTCCCCAAGAATAAGGATAGAATCATTTAAGACAGTATCATAGTTATTAAATGAAAGTGTAACATCACACCACTCATATTGTTTGAAAAAAATATTATCTGAGTTACCTAACCAATAAGTATCATTCAAATTGGAATTATTACCATTTATTAAAAAAGTTGCACCTGAAGTTCTTCCAACAATATTAATTTGATAATTGGCAGAAATAGAAAATTCACAATTAAAATTGACAGAGTCTCCAATAGAAAAATCTACACCTACTGGTTTATCATTACTTAGAGGTTGAGAAATTTCTAAAGAACCATAAATATTTTCAATGGGAGGCCCCACAAATTCATCTTTTTCACATGAAAGAGAAAGAATTAATAAAAATAAAAAAGCAATATGTCCAATTTTTTTAACCATGTTAAAATTTAATTTGTGCCAAAATGAAAATTTGATTTATTTTAAAATTTAAATCTGATAGTTTATTATTATAATTCATAGAATGATAATTTAATAACAAACTAGAATTATCATTAAAATTATACTTAAGTCCAACTGAATTAATTTTCTGGTTCATATCTGACTCGAACTTATTAAATGATGAAATTGAAAAATTATTATTTCTTATTGGTAAATAATCAATCCCTTTTGAATGAATATTTTTATACCCAAACATTAAATAAAAATTTTCTAGAAACTCGAGGTCTAAACCAATATCTAAAATTGAATTTTTATAATTAACATTTTCAACAAATAATTGAGGAGAATGCTCTCTTTTTGAACTACTAGAATAAAATCCACACTTTAACAAAAATGTATTGTTAAATTTCAACGCTTTATTTATTAGTATATCTGAAAACACACTGAAAGAAAGGTAATTTCTTTTTTCAGAAACACCCTCTCCAGTTAAGTCGGTTAAATAAGATAGAATTCCTTTAAACTTAAAAATTCCAGATGTATCTTTATAATCAAAGCTTGTTGTTAAACCCCTTCTGTTAGGCGTTGATATTCCATATGGTTCTGCAACTCCAAAAATTGGATTAAACATATCTAAGCCATAACTTATAGTTCTATTATAAATAGATTGTGATCTAAAAAAGTTAATATCAGTAATTATTTCATTAGCATTAATATTTCTTGTATCTGAACTATTACCAACTATTGGGAACAAATTAGGTATTAGAGAATAATTGATTCTTTTAGTTTGTGCACCAGGAGAAGAAAAATCATCACTTACAGATCTAAAACTTAAAGTATATAGAATCTTTTTGGTGAGCTGAGTATTTATTTCAACTTTAAAAAACTCACCATCTACCCATTTGGAAGATTGATTTAAAAAATTATTTGAAAGTTTTGAAATACCTGCTTCTGCATTCAATTCAATTTTATTAAGTTTTATATTAGATGATGAGGACACTACGTGGTTGTGTACATTAGTATCAATAGATATTGATTTGTTATTTGTAAATAAATTAACATAGTTAACTCCAAATGAATAATTTTTAGAAACTAAACTAATATTTCCACCATACAAAAACATATCTGGTACAGAAACTTCATTTGAAGCTAACTCTCTAGTTCCAAATATTTTATAAGTCAAACTATCTTTGCCAATTAATGATTTTTTTCCAAAAATTGTTGCTCCTTGTCTTCTCCATAAATTTCCAAAATTAAAATTCTCGTATTGTTGAATTTCTCTAAAGCTGTTAAAAAGATTGCTCTCGTTTACGTTACCTTCTTCAATAGAATTCCATAAGGTAAATGGTGTCATTATTAAATCAATATCACCTAACTCAAAAGAAAAATCATTACTTAAATCGCCAAATATTAACAGTCTTCTCACTTTTAAATAAGATGAGGATGTATCAAAAACTTCTAAGTTAGAACCTAATCTTAGTTCACTGTAAAGATTTATGTATTTGTTTAACTTTCCATTTATTGCTAAATCAAAAACAATATTAAAATCTTGAGAAATATCGTTATTGGATGTATCTTCGTCGCCTAAATATGCGGTATTTGAAAGAGCTCTTGACAATCCTCCTAATTTAAAACTAGGAAACTGAGCAATAAGAGTTGATGATAAAATAATTGATATGAATATAAATATTAACCTCATTTAAAAAAATATTTTTAGTTCTGCTGTTGTTTCATAACCATTATAAAAATTATTAGAAAAATTATTATCTAAGTAACTTACCTTTTTGAATCTAAAATAAAAACAAGATTTTGAAGATATACTATAATCAAAGCCCAAACCTACAACTTTACCCACTCCATTTCTAGGATTGTATTTGTTTTCTGAATCTAATATATTTCCTAACCCTGAAGAAGAATTTCCTACAACAAATTCTCTTCCAAAATATCCAATTAATGAAAAATGCTTATTAAGTCCTAAATAAAAATCAAATTCATGAAATTGATTTCTTAAAATAGCTTTATTAGAAAATATAGGAACTGGAGCTAAAAAAGATTGTAAGGATTGATACTCGCCTAAATAAAAAATAAAAAAATCTTTACCAAAAACTTTAGATTTATACTTGAGATTTAACAAAAACACATTATATGATTTTTTTATCTTGTTATTTACAGAACTATCGATTAAAACATTTTCATAATAGCCTCTAAAAAAAGTAGTTAAATTATTTTGAGGTCCTGTTGCAGACTGAAAACGTTCAATTCTTGACAAATACAAGCCATTAATTTTATGGAAAAATGACACCAAATTAGTATCATTTCTAATCTCTCTTGATATTCCATTACCTAAGTTTATTTTAATTTTTCCAATATTAAATTCAGAATTAATATTCAAACCATACCTGTTATTAGATTTTATATGTATAGGAGTCATAACCCCACCAAATGGTCTTGCTCCATCTGGAATTCCCTCGCCATTAAAAGAAGATGTTTCAGAACTGTAAGCAGCTACAGATCCGTTAATTATTGATGAATGAATATTAACAAAATCTGGGGAAATATAATAGCCCTCAAAATTGATAGGAAACTTGATGAATCTTGAAGATGGTTTTAAATTAAACTTTGAAGCAATTCCATTGTTTTGGCTTTGAGAAGATTCAAAAAAATAGCTGCCATAAGCCAACTCAGCATCTAATTTCCATTCATTAAGATTTCCAGAAAAATTGGTGTTAAAAACTTGATTATTAAAGAGATTTCCATTTAAAACTGCATCAATACCAGAAGACCTTAGATAACCAAAACCATAGCTATTTAATTTATAATCTTTATTAATTTTTAGTGCAAAAATATTATCTAAGGGAGATATGTTAAATGGTGTTTTACCGTAGAATAAATCAATACTCACCTGCTTAGGCATTTCTAAACCTTGTAAATGTAAACCACTCACTTGTCTTTTACCAAAATCAGCTGCTCTTGTGTAGTCAGATTTTTGAAAGTAATTATTAAATTGTGTATTTACAGGCCACACATAGGTCCATGCATTTCTATCAAAAAGAGAATTTCGTACTTGTTTAGCTGAGCTAAGTGTGAAATCTCCAAATCTTAAAAAATTTATTCCACCTGCAACTAATTTAAAATTTCCAAAACTTGTTTTATTCCCTAATTCTATAGAAATGCCTCTTCTATTTAATTTCAAATAATTTACTTCTTTTGAAATATCTTCAAAAGGTTCAAATAAATAAATTTGAGATTTAATATATCCTGATTTTTTTGATTTTAAAATCATTTCTAAATTTATTGTTGGAGAATTAAATTCGTCGTCTAAACGAAAAACTTTAGGATTTACTTCGTTTCCAAATAAATTAGATACATTTCTATGATATCCCATAAAACGATAATAGCCTTTAAAGGAAAAATCAATATCTTCAGTGGGTAAAAAAACTGATAATTCATTTTCCTGAGAAGAAAAAGATAATATTAATAATGAGAAAAATAATAATAATAAATTTTTCAATTTAAAATAGAATTTTATTACTTTTTTTATAAAAGTAAATTACATTTCTAAATTACACTTATTTTTAACAAATATCATAGAAGTTGGAAAGTTTAAGAAAAATAATTTTTGTTCTATTAATTACCCTATACAATTATAGTGTTAATGGACAAATAAAACCCAATATTTTATGGTTGGTTTGTGAAGATCAATCTTTATTTTTTTCCTCCTACTACGATTCTACAGCAATAACACCAAACATAGATGAAATAGCATCTAAAGGAATAGTTTATGACAATTTTTATGCAGTATCTCCTGTTTGTTCCCCTAGCAGAAGTAGTATAATAACAGGGATGTACCCAACAACCCTTGGTACTCAACATATGAGAGCCTACAAAAAAAATAAGGGTTCTATAAATAATAAAACTAATTTGCCAATTTACAGTGCTGTTCCCAAAAGAAAAATACAATTTTTTACAGAAATTTTAAGAGCTAATGGATACTATTGTACCAATAACTCCAAAGAAGACTATAATATGGAAATGTCTCCTTTAGCATGGGATGAAAGTAATAAAAATGCTCACTGGCGAAATAGAGCGAAAAACCAAACTTTTTTCTCAGTATTTAATTTTAATATCACTCACGAATCTAAAATCTGGAAAAACTATGAAAAACATTCTGAATATGACATTAACAAAGTAATTCTACCTCCATTTTTACCAAATAACCATATAATAAAGAACGATTTTGTAACTAATTATAAAAATATTGAAAAATTGGATGAACAAGTAGGAGAAATAATTAATCAACTAAAAGAAGATGGATTATATGAAAATACTGTAATTTTCTTTTTTTCAGACCATGGAGGACCGTTTCCAAGATATAAAAGATCAATTTATGATACTGGTTTAAAATGCCCACTAATTATAAAATGGAGTGATAGAACAAATGAAATAAGAAATAATCAAATGATTAGTTTTATTGATTTAGCACCAACAGTTCTTGAAATCACAGGCACAGAACTAGGCAGTCAAATGGAGGGTATTTCTTTTTACAAACAAAATAATAGAGAATTTATTTTTGCTGGCACTGACAGGTTTGACGAATATACAGATAAAAGACGATGTGTAAGAAATAAAAAATTTAAGCTAATTATTAACTGCGATACCAACTCTTCAATAATGAAACCCGTTGCGTACAGGCAAAATATGAAAACCATGAGAATCTTAGATTCACTTAATGATTTGAAAAAAAATACTATTTCAATGGAGAATTGGTATAAAAAAATAAAACTAAAATATGAACTTTATGATATTGTTAATGACCCTTATGAGCTTAATAACCTATATACAAATAAAGATTATGATAGTGTTTTTTATTTACTCAAGAAAAAACTAGATGATTGGATAAAGGTTTCAGATTTTGGGAATATATCAGAAAATGAACTTATTAATGAGATGTGGCCAAATGGAGAAAAGCCTAAGCTAAAAGAACCTACAATAATTCATAAAGACAATGGAATTAATATAATCTCTAACAACATCAACTCATCTGTTGGCTGGAGAAATAACAAAAATGACAATTGGAAAATATACTTAAGTGATGAAATAATTAAACCTGGAAAATTTTTTGAGATAATAGTTTTTAAACCTGGTTATGGATCTATAATTAAACCTTTTATTAAAAATTAGAAATTATATCTTTTCAAGATTTTCAGGGAAGCTTTAATCAATCCTTTATTTTTGGAACTCCCTCCAACCATGAATTCAAAATTTCCTTTTTCCACACATAAGTTCATATTTAAGTCATAAAAAGCAAGATCTTTTACAGGAATTGAAAAACTCATTCTTTTTGATTCTCTAGGTTTTAAAGAAACCCTTTTATATTTCAATAGTTCCTTTACAGGTCTTGTTACTGAACTGTAACTATCTCTGAAATATATTTGAACAATTTCCTCACCAAAAGAATCGCTATTATTTGAAATAATAAATGAAACATTAATTAATGAATTTTCACTTTTCAGTTTATTCACTTCCAAATCAGAATATTTAAATTCTGAGTAGCTTAATCCATGTCCAAAAGGGTATAAAGGAGTGATTTTTTCTACCGCATACTTATGGAAGTATTGAGATGGTTTGTGATTGTATACCATCTGTAACTGACCTACACTTCTAGGAAATGTAAGTGGTAATTTTCCACTAGGATTTACCTCTCCAAAAATTATTTCACCAACTGCTTGACCACCAAAACTACCAGGTTCCCATGCTTCGATAACTGAATTGATATTTTCAGCAATCCATGGTTCAGCAATTGGCTTACCATTAACATAAATTACAATTAATTCATTACTTAGATTAGCTAGACTTTTAACTAAGTTTAATTGATTACCTGCTAAATTAAGATTGGCACGAGCCATATTTTCACCTGCAGTTTTTTTATTTTTAAGGTGTCTTAAAGAGTTGTCTCCTACAACTACAAAAACATAATCGTAATCTTTAGCAATTGAAACAGTAGATGAAATATCTGTAGATGTAATATTTAAAATATCACTATTAGAATCATGAAAATCCACCTCAAAGCCCTTTTTAGAACCAATTTTTTTTATTCCTTCAAATATTGTAACTACATTTTCTTTTGGTTGAGGCTTAGTCCAATCTCCTAAAATTGAATGATTATTTGCATTAGGACCAGTAACCAATATTCTTGTTTTTTTAGATTTTTTAATCGGTAAGTCTCCCTTTCTATTTTGGAGCAATACAATTGATTTACGAGCAATCTCAAGTGAAGTATTTTGGTGCTCTTTTGTAAATAAATTTTTATTAACTTCCGTTAAATCAATAAAAGGGTCTTCAAACAACCCTAATTTAAATTTTGCCAATAATATTTTTCTAGCAGACTCATCAATTCTTTTTTCAGAAATTTTATTTTCTTTGACTAATTCTGTAATATATTCTAAAAAATAAGGTCCATGCATATGCATGTCCATACCAGCATCAACAGAAAGAAACGAAGCATCTTTTGGGTTTTCAGCAATTTTATGAAGGGTATGAATTCGTTCAATATCCATCCAATCACTGACTATAAAACCTTGAAATTTAAATTCATCTCTTAAAATCTCTGTCATTAAGTATTTATTCATATGGCAAGGAACACCATTCAATTCGTTATGTGCAGCCATTATAGAATAGACTCCAGATTCTACTGCTTTTTTGAATGGTTTAAGATAAATCTCTCTCAAATTTCTTTCAGAAATATCCATAGGAGATGAATTTAAGCCGTTAACAGGTTCCGAACCAGCAATGAAGTGCTTTGCACATGCAATTACTTTATTGGTTTCTTGTAAGCCCTCAATCATACTCACACCCATATTGGATACTAAAAGTGGATCTTCTCCAAATGTCTCACCTACTCTTCCCCATCTTGGGTCTCTAAGAACATCAATATTTGGTGTAAAAGCCCAATGTGAACCAGCTGCTCTTATTTCCTTTGCTGTTTGCAAGCCAACTACGTAAGATAAACTATCGGTAAATGACGAAGAAATAGATATTGGAGATGGATAGACTGTAGTTCCTTTTACCATTCCATTACCGTGGATAGCATCAATGCCAATAATTAATGGAATTTTAAGTCGTGATTTTAATGCTAATGCTTGAAGTATATTAGATTCTTTAGGTTGTAAAACATGTAAAAAAGAGCCTATTTTGCCATCAACAATCATTTGAGCAATATCTTTTTTTAAAAACCCTTTATATGAAGCTTTTGAATCGCTATTTAAAATCTCAGCAGTTAATGAAGCATCATTTTCTGAACTCAAATAATTTAGGCCTACATATTGACACATCTGAGCTACTTTCTCTTCAATTGTCATTTTTGATAACAAGTCCTCTACTCTTTGCGTATCGCTAAAACTACTATCTAAATAAATTGGATTAGATTCTGGACTAAAACTAAGGCTAACAAAAACTACTATAAAATAAATTAAAAATTTAAGCTTCATTATTTTTTGACTTTTATGATTTTAATTTGAGTGGATGAATGATCGTTAAATAATTTCAAAATGTAAACACCTTCTTTTAAGAGTTTTGTATCAATAGATTTTCTAGAAGATTGTAAAACCAGTTTGCCTTTTATATCGTAGAGTTTCAAATAATCAAATTCATATTGTTGGTCAATATTTAATACTTCATTAAAAGGATTTGGAAAAATTCTTAAATCAAGACTATTATCTAACTCCTCTTGGCCTAGTAAATAGTCTGAATTTGCAATAAAATTAACCGAATATGGTTTTAATTCAAACTTATTGTTTCCGTTGACAGGTCTATAATATGGTGGAATTGAAGCATAATCTTCTGGTCCACCTTCTGTGAAATTACTTGTTTGACCATTTACAAATATCTTTTTATCTGTTTCATTATTAGCATAAACCTCGTACCAATAATAATTATATCTTAGAGTATCACTTCCGAAATCTAGGTTTACAGTTTTAGAAACTGAAGAATTATTCACAAGAACAATTCCTCTTGTGTCAGATGAAAATGTGGAAGCATAAGATTTTACTGTTGTATCACTCGAATAGGACCAAACCATTCGGTCACCCATGAATTTTTGAAAAAAATGATATATGTAAAAAACAGGTCTTGGATAATGGTCGTTTAAAACAGGGCTATTTCTAGCAGTCATACCATGATCTCCTCCATAATTATCAAGACCGTTTTGAAAACTCCATAAAATTGACGCTGCAAAACCATTTTTTATTTGCTCTGCTAGAGCTTGAGTAATAAATATTGCATTAGCCATGGATATTTCCCTTTCTCCAGTTTTGGAATTAAATTCAGTCATTGCTATAGGAAAATAATCACTTGGCTTATTGGTGTAGGTAGCAACCATATTTCCAACCCTTATTACGTCTTGTTGAACTTGATTTACAGAATTAAGCATTTCCTGGAAATTAACGTTGTTTGGATTTGGTTTTCTTCTAAAATAATTGTGGATAATTAAAAAATCAGCTTTGTTTTCTACTTTAGAAATGACTTTTTTTGACCACTCATTATAAACTCCGTCGTTTCTAAACATTACAGCACCAATTTTAATTGTAGGATCAGCAGCTTTCATGGAATCAGCAAAAACATTAAAAATATCTCCATACTTAGTGCCATCTATTGTATCTCCGTTAACTAAATAACCTGCTTGCCAAGGGCCATAATTTTCATTTCCTACCTCCCAATATTTAATATTGGCACCTAAAGTTTGGTTCATATATCTTACGAAACTTGCTGCATAAGATGCAGCTGTCTGAATTGGGTTTACTGAATTTCCATATCTAGCATAGGAAGCATTAACAGCAATAATACCTGAGCCATTTGTAGAGTCTAAAATCTGAAGAAATTCATCAGGACTAATCCTCCATCCTGAGCCATCAATTAAATCATTTAACGTAATTTGAGAATCGTTTAAAATTGAAGTGGGAAGGTTTCCGTCCCAGAAAAACTGATTAGATCCATTTCCACCAGGATATCTTAAAATTGCTTTTCCTAAGTTTTTAAGATTACTCATGAAATCATTCTCATTAATAACTGACTGGCCTAGAAAATGAGTCAAGTTTGTTCCAAAATGTGAAGGCAAAACATCTGCTATAATATTTGAAGTATTTATATTAATAACAACACTTGCAGGTGAATTCAATTCTGATTGTAAATCAATATTTGAATAATGGTTAAAAGTTCTTGGTTCCCAGTCTTCAAAGAAGCTATTTAACTGAGATTTTAAAACAAGAAAATAAAAACTAAATAAAAATAATAAAATATACCTTAATATATACTTATTTGCCATATCTAAAAATATTATAAACTTTCTACTTTAAATGGAATATTTGCAACTGAAGATTGATTAATTTCATTTTTAACAAAAACAAATATTCTATAAAATCCTTTTTTGTTTGGAACCTTAAAAGTTATAGAATTTTCAGTTTGATTAGTTTTTTCAAATTCTAACATATCCGGAGATTTTTGGTAATCACCACCACCCTTTGTGGAAAAAGTTTCTGGATACAATTGAAAATCAAAATACAAACTGTCGTTATTGTTTCTAACATATTCAAATTCTAAACTTACTTCTTCGTTTTTAACAAAAACATGGTTTTTCCTCCAGTTTCCTCCATTTAACATAATTTTCATAATGCTAGGTGCTCTTTTTACAGGCCATTCTCCTTTCCAACAATATTGCATTACATCTACAGCTTCAGTTGGATTTCCTGTACTTAAATACATTCCATGCCATGTAGCAGTAGATTCTTGTTTCTGTCCCCACAAAAAGCAATAAGAACCCAGACATTTTTCGTTGTCTGATTCAATAAAATCTTTGTATCTTTTAAGTCTTTGATTCGCTTTAACTCCATTAGTTGGTTCAATTTTCGCTCCCCATGCATTTACTTTCGCCTCAAAAGGACCATTAACACCCCATTCTGTAATTATGTAAGGTTTTTCCCATCCATACCTTCTAATATTAATATTCGCATTGACAATTGATCCGTATACATTGATCCCAAGAATATCAATACTTGGACAATATTTTTTAATCATAAAAACCTTCGAAGGATCTAACCCGGCAATAACAGTCATTGTAGGATGATTTGGATCAACTTTTTTAATGAATTTTGCAATTTCTTCTATTGTTTCCCAAACTTTAAAATTTGAATATTTCAAATCAACTTCATTGCCGATTCCCCACAAAATTAGTGATGGATGGTCCTTTAACTTTATAATTTTTTTCTTAATTAATTCAATTTGGCTTTTTACTTTGTATTCGTCATTATAATCAAAACCGTTTCTTTCTTGTGCGACCCAAATACCCAGACAAACAGATAAATCATATTTTAAAGCAGAATCTAATAAATTACTTTTATTACTGCTCCATATTCTAATGGAATTACCTCCACTTTCTTTTACTTTTTGAAAATTACTTTTTGCCCCGGCTCCTTTAATATAGTAAGGACTATTGTTTTTTAAAAGTTGAAAACCAGTCTCTGATTTTTCAATAGTAACTTTAGAAATTTGTGAAATAGCGGGTAAATAAAGAAGTACTTGAAAAACCAACAATATTTTAATTGAAAATCTCATAATTCAAACTAATTTTTTGGTTTATTTGGATTGCCTTTAAACTCAACTAAATTAAAATCACCTACTTCAAAAATAGAACTTTCTAAAATCTTAAATCTTAATTCTTTCATATTAGACCAATTAATTAAATTGAAGTTTTTAACAGACTTTATAGGAATTATAATTTCAAAAGTTTTTTCATCGATTTTAAAAATGTTTTCTTCACTTATAATTTTAGAAATATTTCTAGGCTTTCCTAGATAGGAAATAAAATTAATTTTTATTTTGGGAACCCTTTCAGATATAATTTTAAAACTCAGGGCTGAAGTTGAATATATTTCAGATAAATCAGCTAATTCCCATTTATTAAAAGGGAAACCAAATGAATTCCACTTTTCATCTTCTTTTTGAGAATTATAATCTACAGATAGTGATGAAAAAATGTCTAATTCTGACAAAAAATCCTTACTTATGTTTGATTCATTAGAGTTGATAGAATTTGAATTGGAAGTAAACTTAAAATTACTAGAATAATTTTCATTAACCCCCCACCAATATTTTTTTTCATTACCAAGCGTAATTGGAAGAGTATTGAATTTTTTGGTGAAAGTTTCAGAACTTAATACATAGGAATAAGAGTAAGGAACTATTTTAATATCATCTAAGTGAAAATCTCCTTTTTTCATAAGTTGAACTCTTAGCTCCTTAATATTAGATAAGTTAACTCCCTTTTTTTCGTATTTAAACGTTGGCAATGGTATAACTACTTTCCTCCATTTCTGGTCAACTACACCATCTTCCATGCCAAGAATATTAACCTTAGAAAAACATTGTTTACCTGAATAATCTACTAATGAAAAAAGCATAGGAAGTGTGCTAAATTCACCAGTATTGGATCTAATCATAAATTCAATTGCACTATTTTCAAAAATGGGTGATAAATCTTTAGATTTAAAGTCTCCCCATTTAAAGCCAAATCCTAGCCATTTACAATCTTTGGTTTTGTTCCATTTTATATGTAGGTGATTTTTTCCTGAAAAATTATTATTTGCATCAAAAACAATTTCTTTACAAGGATGTGCTTTCATTCCAAAAACACCTGTCTTATCGCTGTCGGTAAATATATTTTTATAAGGGAAAGTTATAAAAGGATCCTCTTTTTTTTCTACTGAATCGTATAGGTTTACTGTTTTCATTGAATCACATGAAAAAAGTGATAATGCAGACCAAACTAAAATGTATCTATTTAGATTCTTCATTCACCATTTTAATTTTTATTCCATGTATCATCAACAATATTAGTAATGATTTCAAAGAAGGGATTATTTTCTGTAAAAATTATATGATCTAAATCCGTTCTAACAAACCTGTCTAAATTTTCTGGACAACTAGGGTTACTTCCACCAGATGGGCAAGCCTGACAAGCAATTCTCATTCCTTTAATATCATTGGGGTTTCTTTCAAAAACAACACCAGCGGTTGAATTAGTAGCTACAAAGTCAGAGTAACGTATAGAAATTAATTTCCATCCTTCCCAGTCTACATATAATTTAAGCTTATATACTTCTTCATTATTATCAAAAATATCTGCAACTCCATTATTGTCAGCATCAAATGGAGCATCAGATTCTGAAATTAGAACATTAACAAATTGTCCAGTATGTAAATCTGTTGTGTCAGAAAGAATTCCAAGGTTTAAATAGAAATCATCAGCAGAAGATAAAACTGAGTTAGCTGAATAATCTAATTTAAACTCTATTTTCCCAAGTGCCCAGTCGTAATTAATCATTCCTCCCATTTGGAAATAGTTATTCCCCAATAAAGGCGTATCATCTGCAACGACAAATGTTGCTTGTACATTCCCACCTTGTGGTTTATTGTAGGCGTCTGACGGGAAACCATTTTCGAAATCAACTACCATAATACCGTCATTGTACAATTTAGCACCAGCTATTTCAATAGTGTCTCTAATAGTATCTGATTCATTTAAAAAGGTTAATTCAACTGAACAATTCTCTTCTTCGAAAAAAGGGTATTGAGATGTATTACCTGTCCAAACATTTACATTTGAATCTAGCGAGTTAGAAAAGCCTGTGATGATGTTGTTACTTCCAGATACAAGACCAGTGATTGAAATTTTCCAATCTATATTTTTATTAAATCCCATTTGAAATTTAACTACTTCGCTACTAGAAAAATCTGGGTTTCTATTACCAATAGTTAAGGGTTGAGTAATTTCAAAAACACCATAAATATCATTAATTAGAGGGCCTTCGACTTCGTCTTTAGTACAACCTAAAAATAGAATAATTGAAAAAAATGTTAAAATATATTGCTCTTTTATCTTCATAACTTTACAGAAAAAATAAATAATAATCGTTGATATTTAAAATCTGATACATTTGTATCATTAAATTTAGTTCCCCACCAATTGTATTGTAGGTTCATATAAACATTTGGTCTGAACTTATATTTCAAACCTAAAGAATAAATATTGTCTTTCTGATTGATATTAATATTATTGAAAGTTGAAATTTCACCAAATTCAATTCTTTCAGTTAAAAATTCATTTCCAAAAGAATTAACCTGTTTTAATCCAATTTGAAGAAAAATATTCTCTAGCATTTCTAAATCAGATGAAAAATCTAAATGTTTAGTATTTAAAGCTATTTGCTCGGAAGTTGTCCCTGACCTATTTGTTATTTCATTAATATAAGAAACAGAAAGAATAAATTTCTTATTTGTATTTAGAAGATCATGAAGATTTAACTTTGAATTTCCGGAAATAAACAAAAAGTTTCTTTTTTCATAAGTTCCTTGGCCAATAACTTCTTGTAAGTAGGAAGAATTAAAATTTAATTCTAAAAATTTATTTTCTGTTTGAAAATCAAAATTTGTAAAAACACCTACTCTGTTTGGGGTTGCATCTCCATATGGCAATGCATTGGAGTACATTGGATTAAAACTCATCAAAGTTGGAGAAAGATCTTGATTATAAATTGTTGGATCGGTAACTATATCAAAAGCAGTAATAGGTCTTGGGACTTGTTCGTTAGAATAATTGGAATAAATAGAATTGTTATTTTCCTCAATCATATTAATTCTTCTAGTTTGAGAGCCAGAACTTCTGAAATTTGGATCAACATATCTACCACCAAAAGAAAAATTAAATGATGAATCAATTTTAGAATAAGAGGAACTTATCTCACTAAACATGCCAATAGATTGGTTGGTAAGAGAATCGAATTGTAACCAACCTCTCTTCGAATACCCTGACTGAATATTTTGTTTGAATATTGCTTTAGATGTTTCATTTTGATAAGTTAAGCCACCTTGTAAAACAGGATTTCTAAGAGAGATATCTGTATTTCCAGAAGATGGAACTTCAAATAAATTTATATAATTAGATTCAAAAGTTAGATTTTTAGAAATCTTGGAAGTCATAGTACCACCAGATATAAGCATGTCGCTTTGCGTAACACCATTACCGATTGAAGACGAACCTCTTGGTCTAGTTATAAAAAAATCAAATTCAATAGTCTCTACAAATCGATCAAATTCATAAGAAAAATCTGTTTGTAAACCCTGAAGTCTCCAACGATTATCTAAATAAAAATTCTCATAATGAATAATATCTCTATAAGTAGACGAAAACCCACTATTAAAAAAAGGTAATTCTTCATCGTTATTATTTAGGGTAAACTTGTTTTGCTTTAGAAATAAATCACCAACACTAAACTTTATTTTTTTGGCTAAAACCCCATTAGCAGTTAATTGCCTTACCACAATATCAGTGCCGCTACCAAAAAAACTTCCAAATTCATTTCTTATTCTTAATTGAGCAAATATCTCTATATCATTTAATGGATTGATATGAGTATTCAAATCAATTAAATTATAACCTAAGGAAGAACTTTTAGCAGAAGTAGAATCATTTTCAAAGCTATTAGCATCTCTTACAAAGTAGGATCTTGCTAATCCACCAAACCAAACTTTTTCCTGCTGAGCAGTTGAAAAAAACTGACATGCAATTAAGACAGTAGTTAAAATTATTGAATTTAATTTATCCATATTTAAAAAAGTATTTTAAGCTCTAACATTGTTTCTGTTCCTCTTAAATTATTCAAAACAAAGTTTGGATCATAATATTTATACCAATTATGCCTAATAAAAAGCATAGCATTTTTAGCTATTTTATAATCTAAGCCAATACCAAAAAGTCTGTTTTGCTGATTTTTAGAAAAATTCTTTTCTGTAAACTTATCAAACCCTAAATTTTCTAGTAAATTATTGATTGTATTTCCTCCTAGTGTTGTGTCTTGATCACCAATACCAGTAAGACTATTTCCTATAATTCTTTCAATTCCGTAGGAAAATATGAAAGTCGTGCTAGGGTTAAGTTCTAGACTGAAATCAAATTCTTGTGAAAATTGACTAATCAATGTTGTTGAATTTAAATTATATTGAGGTAAAGCTTTTATTTCTTTTTGGCAAGAGTTAAGTCTAGACAAAGAAAAAATGTAAAAATTGTGCCTACCTATCTTATTTTTATATTTGGCTTGAAATTCTAAAGTATTGAAAAACTTCTTAAAGCTAGCTTTTTCTGTAGAATTCGTATCTATGATAGAAACGTCTTCGAAAACTCTTCTAAATATAGAATTTAAGGAATTATAGGGACCCCAATTTCTTCTAAATATATTAAATCTTGAAAGGGTTTGTGCATTAACATTATAAGTGTATGTAACTGATGCATATGAAGTGTCAATTTCAGCAAAAACTCCAAGACCACCGTTTATTTTAAGTTTTCCAAAAGAGTGTTCTGCATTAAAAGAAATTCCTTGTCTATTATTTGTATGAGAACCAAGACCAACTATTGGACTATTAAATGGTGTTCTAACAGTTGTTCCAACACCAGAAATATTTGGAAAGACTTCCAAAACTGTAGTGTTTAAAAGATTACCAGTTAAATTTACAAACTGAGGAGATATTCTGTATAACTGAATATCCAATGGTATTTTAACAGATTTTACAGTTTTGATATTAAAAATTAACGCTTCTCTATATTTAAAATCGTAAATAGGAGACGAATAATTACCAATTCCTGCCTCAAAATTAAAAATTATTTTCTTCCATTTTTTAGTAAGTTCTATTGTATGGATATTGTACTTTTTTGCATCGTCAGTTAAAGTATCAAGTGAAGCAACAGAATTCAAATAATTATATGAGATATTGAACTTATTATTAAATTTTTTGTTTACTCTAAAGCAACCAATGAAATTATCAGAGTTATTAAAAATGGATCTATTAAAATTACTTTTTCCTAGAACCCCTTTAAAGGAAAATTTATAAGGTAAATTTTGACCACTAAAAAACAAACCTTGAAATGCTCTACTTCCATATCTAATTCCTTGATCAATCAATCCATTTTTATAATATTTTTCATACCTAACGTTGGGAGTTCTTGTTAGAGCAGTTTGTGGCATTCTATCGTAAATGCTTCTTCTATTATAGGTTCTATTCCCCCATACTGTTAATCTACTTTGTTTATACCAGCTTACACCACCAGAACTTAATTTAAATTTTCCAAATTTTGTTTTAAAAGAAGTTCTTAAGTTCAAACCTAAATTTAGTGTTAGTATTTTAGAATTTGACTCAGCAGGCCCTTTGTACAAACTATTAATCATAAAATCTGCTCCAAAAGAAATATTATCTTTAGTTAGCCCTTTTAATTTCAACAACAACATTGGTACCCTATAATAATCTCCAGATAAAAGAACCAATGTTTTTCCATTGTTGGTTGGGAAAGTTTCATTTTGATTTTTTGCGTACCCTAAAAAGCGATAAAAACCACTAAAGGAAATTGGAACTGAAGAACTTTTAATATTTTTGATATTACTGGAAAAGACAGGATTTAAAGAACTATTGTATTGAGAGAAACCCAACGAATAGTACAAAACAAAAGATAGAACAAAGACTAAATTTAATTTTAATCTGTTAAATAGTCTCATAGTGTATAATTGACACCAAATATGGACAAAATTCTATTAATTGGGACAAAAAAATTAATTAGTTTTAATTAAAAACTAAAAATTATCATTTGAAAAGAATTAAAATTACTCTTATTATCCCGATTATAGCAATAATTTCTTGCCAAAGTAAAATTGATATAAATGAACAAGAGAATCTTGTAAAAAACAAAATAGATAATAAATGCTGTGAAAGCGCAAGTAACAGGTCTAAATTTATTATTAATCACACTACTAATGACACTTTAGAAAGTATCCCAATAGCCTTAAAATCTCTATCAAATACCAAATCAAATGATATGGTTATAATAGAAAAAGGTGTATTTCTTATGGGAGCTAGTGATCAAAATGGGGCATTAAACAGAGAATACCCTAAACATAAAGTAAAAGTAAATTCTTTCTTAATTGATATTCATGAAGTAACCAATTCACAATTTAAAAAGTTTGTAGATGAAACTGGATATGTTACAACCGCTGAAAAGAGAATAGAATGGGAAGTTTTAAAAAAGCAACTTCCGAGAAACACACCAAAACCAAGTGAAGAAGTTTTTGAACCTGGATCATTAGTTTTTTCAACACCAAAGGAGATTAATAATTTAATTGATTTTTCACAGTGGTGGAAATGGGTAAAGGGCGCAAATTGGAAACAACCTAAGGGGCCAAATAGTTCAATTACTGGAATAGAAAATCACCCTGTAGTTCATATTTCTTTTAAAGATGCAACAGAATATTCAAAATGGTGTGGAAAGCGATTACCAACTGAAGCCGAATGGGAATGGGCTGCTAGAGGAGGACTGAAAAATTGTATTTATCCTTGGGGTAATGAACATATTGAAAATGGAGAATCAAAATGTAACTTTTGGAGTGGGGATTTCCCATTAAAAAACAACAAGAAAGATGGTTACATTCTCACTGCGCCTGTTATGAAATATCCTCCAAATAATTATGGTTTATATGATATGGCAGGAAATGTTTGGGAAATTTGTTCGGATTGGTATGATGGTAATTACTATAATTTACTGAGTAAGAATGAAATTTCTAATAACCCTAGGGGACCAAAAACATGGAATTACCCAAGAGAACCTTATGATCCTAAAAAAGTAGTAAGAGGAGGTTCTTTTTTATGTAATGATAGTTATTGTGCAAGTTACAGAGTTTCTGCAAGAATGCCCTATTCTATAGATACAGGAATGAGCCATACAGGTTTTAGGTGTGTTAAAGACATTTAATTGAACATTGTTTAATGGTTTGATTAAATATCATAATTTAGATTTCAATTTATATAAATGATGAATAAACGTAATATTATAATACTTGTATTGGTATTTTTTTTAACAGGATTTTTAGTGTTTGGTGAATGGGGAGATCCAAAAAGTAAGCTAGAAAAAACAAAAATCAATGAAACAAACCAAGCAGATTTTAGTTCTATATTAGGAACTTCATGGGTTAACAACAAAAACGATTCATCTAGTTCTGAGATAAGTTTTTATGTAGATGGATTAAAAAATACTAAAGGTTTTTTTGAAGATTTTGATATTATTTTTAAAGTATCTGACAATGATCCTGAAAAAGCTAAACTTAAAGTTTCGATAAATGTTAATAGTATTAATACAGATAATATTGTAAGAGATAAAGCCATTATGGATGAGGATTTCTTTAACGCTGAGAAATTTCCAACTATTGAATTTTATTCAAAAAAAATAAAAAAAGTTGACTCTACATTCATAAGCAAGGGGTTAATAAATATGATGGGGCAAAGTAAGGAACTATCATTCTCATTTAAACATTCTGGAATTACCAATAATAAAAAAGGTTCTAAAGTTGCTATTTTTGAAGGTGATTTAGAAATTGATAGAACATCTCTTGGTATGGATCATATTGCTTCAGTAGGTGATATTGTAGGTGTTCAGTTCTATTGCGAATTGATTGAAGCAAAGAAATAAACTATAGCTGGTAATGACAAAGAAAAATTACCATGCTTAATATATCATATAATGATATTTACATATTAGACCTACCTGAAAATCATAGATTTCCTATGTTAAAGTATGAACTAATTCCTCAACAATTAATTTATGAAGGAATAGTAAATAAGGAGAATTTTTTTTCACCTAACCCAGTAGAAGACTATTGGATCAGCAAAGCTCATGATACAAACTATATTAAAAAACTAAACGATCTTAAACTTTCCAAAAGTGAAATAAGAAAAACTGGTTTTCCACTTACAAAAAAATTAGTTGAAAGAGAATATATTATAACCCAAGGAACCCTTGATTGTGTTGATTATGCTATTAATTATGGAGCAGCTGCAAATATAGCTGGAGGAACCCATCATTCTTTTAGAGACAGAGGTGAAGGTTTTTGTTTATTTAACGACGTTGCAACTGCATCTTTTTATGCCATGGAAAAATATAAAATGGATTCTATTTTAGTAATTGATTTAGATGTTCATCAGGGTAACGGAACTGCTTCAATTTTTAAAAATATAAAAGAAGTATTTACTTTTAGCATGCACGGGGAAAGAAATTACCCTTTTCAAAAAGAGATATCTGATTTAGATATTCCTTTAGAAGATGGTATTCAAGGCGAGGAATACTTACTATTACTTGATGAAAGTCTTCAAAAAATTCAAAATAAAATTATTCCTCAATTAATATTTTTTGTTTCCGGGGTGGATATTCTAGATACAGATAAATTAGGGAGATTAAAAGTTTCTAGAGAAGACTGTAAAAAAAGAGATGATATGATTTTTGAATTTGCTCAAAATTATAAAATTCCAATTGTAACTGTTATGGGAGGTGGTTATTCTGAAAAGATTTATGACATAGTAGAAGCTCATTGCAATACTTTTAAATCAATGATTAACTTGATTTAATTAAACAGAAAGTGTTCTGTAAATCTCAAAATGTAATTTTAGAACGTGAAAAATATTTATACTAAAGTTTTAAAAAAAGTTGAAAAATTTGATGTCGTTGGTTATAGTTATTCCCGAAACTATATTGATGGTGGTGTAAGTAAGTTATCACCATATATTTCTAGAGGAATTATTAGTACTAAAACTATTTACAATAATATTTTAAATAAAGGATATGAACTTCATCAAGTTCAAAAATTTTTACAAGAACTATGTTGGAGAGATTACTGGCAAAAAAAATGGCAGCAACTAGGAAATATTGATTTTGATTTAAAAAATGTTCAGTCTCCTACTCTTTCATTTAATCTACCAGCTGCATTAATTGATCATAACACCTCAATATCTGCTCTAGACCAATCTATAAAAGAGCTTTATGACACAGGTTATATGCACAATCATTTGAGAATGTATCTAGCTGGAATTTGTTGTAATATTGGAAAATACCATTGGTTAAAACCAGCTAAATGGATGTACTTCAATTTATTAGATGGTGATTGGGGAAGTAATGCTTTAAGCTGGCAATGGGTAGCCGGCACCAACAGCAATAAGAAATATATTGCTAATCAGGAAAATATTAATAAGTATTGCCACACAAAAGATTTAAATACTTTTCTAGATAAAACATATGAAGAACTTACTAAATATGAAGATGTTCCTAAAGAATTAGTAGATGAAACTTCTATAGAATATCTTTATAAGTTACCTGAAAACGAATTATTTAAAGTTGATTACGAACTCCCTACTTTTGTTTACAACAGCTATAATCTAGATTCTAATTGGAAAAAAGGAGAAAAAGGAAATCGAATACTACTTTTTGAACCATCACATTTCAAAAAATATCCTATTTCTAACAAGGTAATCAACTTTATAATTGAGCTTTCTAAAGAAATTAAAGGAATTAAAATTGCAGTTATGGAGTTTGATGAATTAATACAGTTAACAAAATTAAAATCTGAATTATATTATAAAGAACATCCATTTAACAATCATTACCTAGGAAACAAGGAAGAAAGAGAATGGATATTTCCAGACGTTAATGCCACTGGATCTTTCTTTAATTATTGGAAAAAAGGAATTAAAACGTATCAAAAAAAATGAAGCATTTCACAAAAAAGAATATTCAAGATCTTGAAAAAGTTAAAAGACTTAATATAATCAATAGTATAACAGGTATTAAACCTGGTAATTTAATTGGGTCAATTAACAAAGAAAAAAAAACAAACTTAGCTATTTTTAGCAGTGTTATTCACCTTGGTAGTAATCCGGCTTTATTAGGATTTATATTAAGACCTCAAGAAAAAGTCAGACGAGATACTTACAATAATATTCTCGAAAATGGTTCTTACACAATTAACCATCTTCCTGAACATATGACACTCAATGGCCATTATACCTCTGCTAAATTTGATAAAACCCAATCTGAATTCGAATATTGTGAGTTTAATGAATGGTATCAAGATGGTTTTCAGGCACCTTTTGTAAAAGAAAGTAATTTAAATATTGGACTTAAATTTTTAGATAGTATTCCTATTAAAATTAATAACACAATTATGATTATTGGAAGTGTTGAACATGTATTTGTACAAAAAGAAGCTATCAGTAATGAGGGTTATATCGATTTAGAGAAGTTAAATAGTACAGGAATTGGTGGTTTGAATAGCTATTATAGCTTTAAAAAAATTAATTCCTATCCATATGCAAGATTATCTGAGTTACCAAAATTTGATAAATGAAAGGTCATAAAGAAAAATTACCTTATAAAATTTGTCTTACATGTGAAAGACCTTTTTCTTGGAGAAAAAAATGGATAAAAAATTGGGAATCAGTTCTTTATTGCAGTAAGAAATGTAAAACTTAATTTTGTTTAATTATTTTACAAATTAGTTAAACAATTTATTAAATTTACAACGTGGAATCAACACCTATACTAGAAATAACTAATTTACATAAATCATTTGGTGATTTTAAAGCAGTTAACAATGTTAATCTTCATGTTAATAAAGGAGATATATATGGGTTTTTAGGCCCAAATGGTGCAGGAAAAAGCACTACCTTAAGAATGGTTTTAGGTCTTATCAAACCAACCAGTGGTAATATTACTATTAATGGAAAGAATATTTCTGGTAGTAACAGGAAATTTTTAAATGATATTGGTGCACTAATTGAAAAACCTGACTTTTATAAAAACTTATCTGCTTTAGACAACCTGAAAATTCTTTTTAAAATGTCTAAGCTTAAAAATAATAAAAGAATTTTTGAAGTATTAAACGAAGTTGATTTATGGGAAAAAAGAAACCAAAAAGTAGGCGGTTTTTCCCAAGGAATGAAACAAAGATTAGGAATTGCTCAAACTCTTTTACATGAGCCTTCATTAATTATTTTAGATGAGCCATCTAATGGACTAGATCCTCAGGGACAAGGTGACATGAGAGATCTTATATTAAGAATTAATAAACAGATGCAAATCACTGTTATTATATCTAGTCATATATTAAGCGAAATTGAAAAAATTGCTAATAGAATGGTAGTAATTAATAAAGGAAAAAAAATATTAGAAGGAAATGTAAAAGAATTAATGTCTAAGGAGCTATTAAAAGTAAGTTTTAAAAGTTTAGAAATTGTCTCTCTTTCTAAGTTTTTGGAAACTGAAAAAATTAAATTTGAAATAAGAAATGAAAATATAATTGCTTTTATTAACGAAGAAAATATTCCTCATTTAATTAACAAAATAACCAAAAATAAAATTCCAATTTTAGAAGTAAAACAAATGAGAACTCTTGAAGAGCTTTTTTTAGGATTAACTAAATGATACAACTTATACTTATAGAATTATTTAAAATAGTAAAGAGACCAAGAACTTACATTGGTTTTTTAGCAATTTTCTTGACTGTGGGTGCTATGCAGTTAGCCATGTATTATGAAGGAGAAGAGTTGATATCAATTGCCATTCAAAATCTAGAAAACGATTTTAGACTAGAAGGAAAAATTATCAATACTAATTTGATGACTTATATTTTATTAAATAGCCTAATTATACATATACCTATTTTAATCTGTCTGGTAACCGGAGATTCTTTGGCTGGAGAAGCGAGTTCGGGTACCTTAAGACTTATTTTACAAAGACCTTATACTAGAACACAAATTTATCTAGCAAAAGCTTTCAGTGGCTATATATATACCATATCACTTATAGTTTTTTTAGCTATTATGACTTATGTCCTTGGATATTTTCTATTTGGTTCAGGTGATTTAATTGTTCTTAGAAGAGGGGTTACTGTTATAAGTAGTGACGATGTAGTTTGGCGATTTTGTCTGGCTTTTTGCTCAGGAGCTTTATCAATGTTGGTAGTCGCCTCACTTTCAATGATGATTTCATCTTTTGTTAATAATGCTATTGGTCCAATAGTTGGTACCATATCTATCATTATTGGACTAAATATAATTTTTACATTAGGAGCTCCTTTGTTTAAAGATGTTATTCCCTACATTTTCACAAGTCATTTTATCAAATGGCAATACTTTTTTGATTTTAAAATAGAAATTGACAAACTAAAATTATCTATCATAGTTCAGCTAGCTTACATTATCATTTTTAATTTAATTGGAATAGTTCATTTTAATAGAAAAGATATATTGTCATGAGAACACTTTTATTGTTTACCATTTTATTAGGTTCAACTTTTAATTATGCCCAATCAGAGTCGGCAAAAAATAAAATTTTATTAGTTAAAGAAAATTTAGATAAAGTACCTCCCTACAATTGCGAGGTAAAGATAAAAATTGATGTCAGCTTTATCAATATCAAAGAGCGTTTAGGTAGAATGACTTTTTTAGGACCTAATGATATTGATTATAAATTAAAAGGTTTTGCCTTTTTACCAAAAAAAGAAATGGGTGGTATCTCATCTGATCTTTTTAATTCCGATTTTATTGCCATAAATGTAGGAAATGAAAATGGAAATGAAATAATCAAAGTTATCCCAATGGATATTAACGCTGATATTGTTACTGGTCAGTTTTGGATAAGTAACCAGAACTTAATTAGTAAAATGATTATTATAACTAAAGATAAAGGGAGTTATACTGCGACATTTTCTTATGGAAATATTCCTTACAATATCCCATCAACTATTGAAATGACATTTGATGTTAAAAATCAGAAAATGCCTGCATTATTAACTGGAGATTTGGAAAGTTATAGTGAAGAAATTCCCGATGTAAATGAGGTGTCAAAGGGTAAAATTTCAATCGAATATTTTAACCACCAATTTCAATGAAAAATCTAACATCGAAAAGTTTAATAGATAAATTTAAATTAAAAGCTCACCCAGAAGGAGGATATTTTTATGAAAACTATAGAAGTAAAGGGAAAATAAGCAGCTCTAACTTATGGGAAGGTGCAGGAAATTTTAGAAATTATTCTACTGCAATTTATTTTCTTTTAGAAAATGAACAGTTTTCTGCTTTTCACAAAATAAAACAAGATGAAATGTGGCATTTCTATGCTGGCACTACTCTACTTCTTCATATGATAAATAAAAAAGGAAGCTATGAATTAGTGAAAATTGGAAATAATATTGATAAAGATTCTTTTTTTCAATATGTGGTTCCAGCAGGAACTTGGTTTGCTTCTGAAGTAGAAGATAAAAATAGTTTTTCTTTTTGCGGATGTACAGTGAGTCCAGGATTTGAATTTAAAGACTTTGAAATGCCCAGTAGAAAAAAATTATTATCTAAATTTCCTAAACAACAAAAAATAATAAGTAGATTAACTCATCGTTAGTTTTACAATATGAAGAATTGTATATTTATTTGTCTGATATTTTGCATTAATTTTAATTATGCACAAATCATATCTACTGATAGACCAAGTGCTCAAACTGATAATTCATATTCTTTATATCACAAAGCCTTTCAAATTGAATCAGGATTAATTTACTCATCTGTTAATGATGAAATTCAAAACTCAAGTGTTCCTAACTTACTATTTAGGTATGGACTATTAGATAGGTTAGAATTAAGATTTTCTACCAACTTATTACATACTACAATTGAAAAAGAATTTATTATAAGCCCTTTACAGTTTGGCACTAAGATTCAACTTTTAAGAGAAGAAAAATATCAAGTAGCATTTTTATCAATGTATTCATTTAATGAACAAGCATCAGAAGTATTAACCAAAATCGTTGGAGGATATTCCATTTCGGATAATTTCAATATTGGCTATACATTTGGTTATCTTTCTGCAAAAAAATTTGTTGACAAATCTTTAAATTACTCTATATTTTTAAGCAATAGTTTTAACGATAAAATAAGTGCTTTTTTAGAATTTTACGGAAATACTAAATACAATCTTGAAACTCCAATAAATCAATTAAACTTTGATCTTGGAGCCTCTTATTTAATCACTAACAAAATGCAAGTTGACGCCTACTTTGGAACAGGTTTAAATAATGACATGTATTTTGGGTCAATTGGCTTTAGCTATTTATTTAATAAATTTTGATCAGAAATTTATTAATATTATCCATATTAGTTACACTAACTAGCTGTATTAAAACTTCTTTTAATAGTACTGAAATATCATATCAAGATGGAAATGGTGTAACTGATATAGATGGTAATTTTTATCCCAGTGTCATCTTAGGTAATGGACAGGAGTGGACCACTTTAAATTTAAAAACTAGTAAATATTTAAATGGTAACCCTATTACAAACGCTATGTCTGAAGTATCTTGGACAACTACAAATTTAGGTGCTTGGTGTTATTATAACAATGATGGTTCTAATGAAGTTGTATATGGGAAATTATATAATTTTCATGCACTTATAGGTGATACCATTTCTGTAAAAAAATACATAACTAATAATAACAATATTATCATAGATACTTTGTATTATGATTCTTTTCCTTGTAGAATTTGTCCTCCTGGATGGAAAATTCCATATGAAGAAGATTGGATTGAAATGATTAATTATTTAGGGAATTCTAACGTAGCAGGAGGCAAAATGAAAGACAGCACTTTAAATTACTGGAAAACACCGAATTTAGGAGCTACTAACGAGAGTGGATTTAATGGTGTTCCTGGTGGTATAAGAAATGCTAATGGAAGCTTTGAATACCTTTCAGAAATGGGACGTTGGTGGTGCTTTGAAGATGCATATCAAGATTATGCACATTCCAGACCGTTACATTATGATCAAGAAGCTACAATGAACCACTATGTATTTAACAAATCAGGTGGTTTATCTGTTAGACTTTTAAAAATTGATTAGTCTATTTAAAATTTGTAAAATATATTTTATTTAAAAATGAGAATTGACAAATACATTTGGACTATTAGAATATTCAAAACCAGATCATTAGCTAGTAAAGCTTGTGATAATGATAAAGTTTTATTGAATTCTAACATTACTAAACCTAGTAAAAATGTAAAGATTAATGATATTATTTCGATAAAAGTAATTCCTATATGGAAAACTTTTAGAGTTGTAGAATTTCCAAAATCAAGAGTTGGACTAAAAATGGTTGAAAATTATGTTACGAAAACAACATCTATTGATGATTTAGAATTACTTAACAAACATGAGCAAATAACTAAAGAAAATAGATCAATGGGTATAAAAGGAAGGCCGACTAAAAAAGAAAGAAGAAAAATTAATAAATGGCTTTACTAAAATCACAAATTCTTTATACTTTTTTAGAAAACGTTTAAAACAGAAACTTCAAAAATTAAAACAGAATTTGGAGGAATACTTCCTGCAGACTGACTTCCGTATCCTAGAGAAGAAGGTATCAATAAAATACCCGAACCACCTTCACTAAAGTAAGGAATACCCTCTTGCCAACCTTGGATTACATTTAACAATGGGAAAGTTGCTCCATTAGTACCGGACTGATCAAAAATAGTTCCATCTAAAAGGGTTCCTTTATAGGCAACAGTAACTGTTGAGTTTATGTTTGGAAAATCTCCATTACCAGTATTTTCAATAATGTAATACAATCCACTTTCTGTAGCTAAAGCATCAAGATTATTATCAGAAATATATTGAACTATAAGGTCATCATCTATTTGATTATAATCTACATTTTTATTACAGCCATAAAGAGTGAATAATAAAAAACAAACAAGAACTACTTTATATATATTATAATTTAAGAGAGATAATTTCATAAGTTTTATAGTTTTTAACCCATCACTTGTTAAGGTTTCTTAATAAGAATTCGAAAATTTGTGTTTTATTTATTACAAAAGATTAAAAGTTCATATTAAAATTAAAGTACTCCTTTATTTTATTAATATTTGAAGATTATCTTTAATCGAATCTCTTCGGCCATAATCTGAATTAAATATAGTTTCAATAAATAAATTTATGGTATCCCCTATCATTTCATCGTCTAAAAGAATATTGCAAGTAGGACGATAATTATATTTTGAATGAACGCCAACTATTGATGGTGCATAAGGACATTCCCAACAAAAATATTTAGGAATTTGATAACCAACTATATTTAAAGGAGGGTGTAAATCAATTAAATTGACCATCGTATAAGTGTATGGACCAATTGAAATTGGAGTATTCATTGACTGGTCACTAAACCAACCCAAATAAGAATACATAGGAATTTGAAATCTTAAGGTGTCAAATAAAACCCAATAATCAGAATCAAAATTTGCTTCAATAAGTGGAACTCCATTAATAACATATCTTTCGTTGAGTTCCGATAATTTTCCCGATACTTGAAAATAATTTAATCCTGCATATTCAATTTCCCATATTCCGTTCTGATTTTGGGTAAGCGTATCACCCAAATAAACTACTTTATAATTGGTAGAACAATTTCCTACACATGGATATGGATATTCATTTTCAATTTTATTTACACAACTATTAACAAAAAAAGATATCATTGATAAAAGCACTAAATTTTGTAAATTTTTCATATTATCTTTTAGACTATATTTCGATATATCATTTTATAACTTTTTTGACATTTCATCTAAATTACTAAATAAAGATTGTGTTTGAAAATAACTATTATTTGATTTTAAAATTCTCTAATAGCTCTCACAAAAAGAAATCACTTATCGTATAAGCTGTTGTATTAAATTGTATGCCTGAAGAGTTTATAGAAATATTAATGAACTATCAAATGGATCCAAAATATTTTAAGATAATGAAGGAGATTATGACATACACATATAATTATTTAAGTAAAGATATTAGAGAAAATACGGCGAATATCAAAAAACAGATGTGTTTATTAAAGTCTAAAAAAGAAACAATTGAAGAACGTTTTGCAATTGGAGAATTTGAAAAAGAAATTTATTCAAAATTTAAAATTAAGTACGAAGATGAGGAAATCACTTTAAAGGCAAATTTGTCAAATTCTACAATTTCGAGTTCAAACCTTGAAAAAGCAATTAATAAAGCTTTAAAACTTTCAAGTGAACTCTGTAAATTATGGTCAAATGGAGGTTTGCCTCAAAAAAAGGAAAATACAAGATTTAGTATTTCCATCCTGAATAGGTTACGATAAGTCAATCAATAGAGTTCAAACCAGAAGAGTAAATTCAATTTTCACGTTAATCCCCTCAATATCAGATGATTTAAAGAAAATAAAAAGCGGAGAAAAAGTTGAATTAAACCAATCCTCCGCTAAAGTGACCTCGACAGGATTCAAACTCTATATATAAACACCTTATTTTCAGTACTTTATAAATTATTATTTAGACATATATGTTCCAATTATGGTGTTTTTGGAACATAATATGTTCCAATTATAATATACTCACCTCTACCCTGTTATAAGTTGTAAAATAACCAAAAATTAATTACTTGTTTATTGTTTTATTGACTCTCAGAATAAAATCATTAAATAATTTGTAGAAATATGGTTTTATTAAATCTATTCTAATACTTATTGATAGTTAACATCCCTCAGAAAGGTGTTATAGTCAACAACCGACGGTATTGAAATATACTCGGAGTGATAAGTGAACAACTGAACTGAACGATAATGGGGTTGTGATAGTGAGTACTCAAGTGATGAGTTATTCTATCA
>Ga0209603_1000601_pt1 | contig 42567 bp, 42 predicted proteins | sample COGITO_mtgs_1206_FD_184812 | JGI IMG/M metagenome (GOLD analysis project Ga0209603, IMG submission 184812) | Pelagic marine microbial communities from North Sea - COGITO_mtgs_120607 (SPAdes) (version 2) | ecosystem: Environmental > Aquatic > Marine > Epipelagic ...
GTTGACGATACAGACGCTATTCTATTTCGGATTTCTTTTAAATTTGCCATTTTTCAAGTTATGAGTGCAGAGTTATGAGTTTTTAATGATTGCTACTAAAATTCTTATTAACTCTTCACACTTATTCATCATTTCTGTTGGAACTTCTCTTCCTGTAGCTTCAAGTATTTCTAACCAATATTTGGTTTCATCAGCTTCCTTTAAAGCAATTCCAAATTTATTTCTAAAGTCCTTTTTACTAACTCCTCTTTGAGCTTCTCTTGTATTGGCTCCAATACTCGTTCCGCTTTTTAGCAATTGAGAAGCTAACTCAAAATCCTTATTTTCTTTTAATTTATCCGTAAAACAAACAATCTCACAAGCAAATTGAAAACTTTTTACTCGAATTGGACTATTCTCTAAGGACATTTTTTTAAGTTATTAGTATTTAGTTAAAGTTATGAGCTTATAACTCTGAACTCATCACTCTAAACTCTAAACTTTTTAATCTTTATACTTTCCTGACAACTCTTTTGCAACTGCGGTTAAGGTGTCTGTAACTTCATCCGTTAACTTACCTGCTTTTAGAGTGGCTAACACATCACTGTGCTTGGCTCTTAAAAACTCGATATATTCCGTTTCAAATTCTTTGACTTTATTTACAGGAACTGCTCTTAAAAGATTTTTAGATCCTGCATAAATGATGGCAACTTGATCTTCTACTTTAAAAGGATCATTTTGTGCTTGCTTCAAAATTTCAACGTTACGACGTCCTTTTTCAATTACATTTAAAGTCACGGCATCTAAGTCCGATCCAAACTTAGCAAAGGCTTCTAATTCACGGAATTGTGCCTGGTCTAATTTTAGTGTTCCAGAGACTTTCTTCATCGCTTTAATCTGTGCGTTTCCACCCACACGAGAAACCGAAATACCTACGTTAATTGCTGGACGAACACCAGAGTTAAACAAATCACCGTCTAAGAATATTTGACCATCCGTAATCGAAATTACGTTGGTTGGGATATAGGCAGAGACATCCCCTGCTTGAGTTTCAATAATTGGAAGTGCTGTCAAAGACCCGCCACCTTTTACAATCGGCTTTAATGCTTCTGGTAAATCGTTCATGTCTTTTGCAATTTCATCATTATTGATGACTTTTGCTGCACGCTCTAATAAACGGGAGTGTAAGTAAAATACATCTCCTGGATACGCCTCACGTCCTGGAGGACGACGTAATAAAAGGGATACCTCACGGTAAGCTACGGCTTGTTTTGATAAATCATCATAGACAATCAATGCTGGACGACCCGTGTCTCTGAAATACTCGCCAATAGCTGCACCTGCAAAAGGAGCATAAACTTGCATTGGAGCAGGATCAGATGCATTTGCTGCAACAATCGTGGTGTAGGCTAAAGCACCTTTTTCTTCTAATGTTTTAGCAATCAATGCAACTGTAGAGGCTTTTTGTCCTACGGCTACATAGATACAATATACAGGTTCACCTGCATCGTAAAATTCTTTTTGATTTAGAATGGTATCAATACACACCGCTGTTTTTCCAGTTTGTCTGTCTCCAATTACCAACTCTCGTTGTCCACGACCTACAGGGATCATGGCGTCAATAGATTTGATACCGGTTTGTAAAGGCTCTGTTACAGGCTCACGAAAAATTACTCCTGGCGCTTTACGTTCAAGTGGCATTTGATAAACCTTGCCATCAATGGGCCCTTTGCCGTCAATTGGCGCACCTAAAGTGTCGACCACACGACCAACAATACCTTCTCCAACATTGATGGACGCAATACGACCAGTTCGTTTTACAATTGAACCCTCTTTTACAACTTTAGAAGCACCTAAAAGTACGATACCAACATTGTCTTCTTCAAGGTTTAGTACAATCCCTTCAAGATCGCCTTCAAATTGTACAAGTTCACCATACTGTGCGTTTGAAAGTCCGTATGCACGAACAATACCATCACCTACAGTTAATACGGTTCCAACCTCATCTAATGAAGCTGTTGCTTCGAAACCTGAAAGTTGTTGTTTTAGAATTGCTGATATTTCAGCTGCTTTTACTTCTGCCATCTTAATTTATTTTATACCTCTGATAAATCTCAGTATAGTTTTAGTTAATTGTAAATTTACGTTTTAGTGTGTTTAATTGGTTCGAGACGCTGGCATCATATTGCTGATCCCCTACACGCAGAATAAAACCTCCAAGGAGGTCTTCATCTACAGATTTATGTAACGTCACTTCCTTTGTGGTTAGGGTTTTAAGCTTTGCCATTACCTTTGTTTCCAGTTCAGGATTCATAGGAATAGCCGTGGTTACAAAGGCATTTTCTTTATTGTTTTCAATGTCATATAGAATCCCGTATTGGGCGGCTACTTGACCTAGTATATCGACTCTTTTATTGGTCACAAGAATATCGAAAAGCGATTTACTTTCTGTATTCAGAGAAGGAAATAAGGCGTTCAATACGTCGGCTTTTTCGGACAACTTAACCACAGGGCTTTTTAGGACATCGGCTAAAGAGGCGTTGTTTTCAATGGCCTGACTAATTAGAACCATATCTGCTTGCACTGCTGCTGCTGATTTGTTGTCTGTTGATAGGCTTAAAATAGCTTTTGCATATCTGATTGCTGCTCGTGTTCCTGCCATGAGTAATTAGTTTAGGGTAGCGTCTTTCAACATTGATTCCACTAATTTTTCTTGTTTTGATTTGTCTGAAAGCTCTTCGCGAACCACTGTTTCTGCAATAGAAATTGAAAGTTCGGCTACCACAGATTTTAAATCGGCGATCGCAGCTTTCTTTTCAGATTCAATAGCGGCTTGTGCATTTGCAACGAGCTTATTTGCTTCGTCTTTTGCTTCTGTTTTTGCAGATTCAATCATTGTGTTTTTTAATTCACGTGCTTCTTTCAGCATCGCTTCGCGTTCTGCACGCGCTTCTTTTAAAAGTTTTTGGTTATCTGCTTGCAGATTTTCCATATCTTTTTTGGCGTCTTCAGCTGCAGAAATTGCATCCTTAATGTCTGACTCACGCGTCTCAACAGCATCAAGAATAGGTTTCCATGCAAACTTTTTTAGTAGTAATACTAAACCTACAAAAAGGAGCAGTTGCCAGAAGAATAGGCCAAATGAAAATTGTTCAATTAATTTTTCCATAATAACATTTAGTGTTAATTACTTTTGCTTAATTTTTTTAATAAAAACAACTACAACCAACCGTTGTAGTTGTTTTTTAGGTGTTTATTATCCTGCAAATAATGCAGCAAAACCAATACCTTCAATAAGTGCAGCTGCGATTAACATCGCTGTTTGGATTTTACCAGATGCTTCTGGCTGACGTGCAATTGCTTCCATGGCAGATCCGCCAATTCTACCAATTCCTACTCCTGCTCCAATAACGATTAAACCTGCTCCAACAATACTTGGAATTTCCATAATATATAAATTAAAAATTAAACATTCAGTTTGTTAATGTGCATGATCGTGATCATGCTCTTCTACTGCCGACCCAAAATAAAGTGCCGATAGCATGGTAAATATATAAGCCTGTAAGGCCGCTACTAATAATTCTAATATCCCTAATGCAAAAGCAAGCATGAATGATAACGAGCTCCCTAACCAGCTTTTGAAAATAAACATCAACCCTATTAAACTCATTAATACAATATGTCCTGCAGTAATATTTGCATAGAGACGTATCATTAATGAAAAGGGCTTGATAAAGGTTCCTAATAACTCGATCGGTGCCAACACTAAACGCATTAATTTAGGAACGCCTGGCATCCAAAAAATATGCATCCAGTAGTCTTTCTTGGCCGTAAAGGTCGTGATCAAATATGTTAAAATTGCTAAACAAAAGGTAACCGCAATATTGTTTGTTACATTGATTCCTAGCGGCGTCAACCCTAGTAAGTTGATGGTCCATACAAAGAAAAATACGGTAAGCAAATAGCTCATGTAACGCTTGTAGTGTTTTTTTCCAATGTTTGGAATGGCAATGTCATCTCTAACATACAATACGATGGGTTCAAGAATTCTTCCAATTCCAGAAGGAATTGAATTTGACTTATAGGTTTTGGCCATTCTAGAAAACACCACAAGCAACAACACTGCAACCATCATAATCGTAAAAACGTTTTTGGTAATCGAAAAATCTAATGGTTTTACGTTTGTTGCGTGGTGAGATTCATCATAAGTAATGGTCCCATCGGCGTCTGTTTTATATATTTTTCCGTGATCTAGTTTGTAAAAGGCGTCGTCTACTTGTGCTACCGACTCTCCGTGATGAAGTTTTGAAGATGAAAAAACGCGTAGTCCGTTATCCCACAAAATTACAGGAAGCGGGAATCCAATGTACTTATGTACTCCTTCATCAGTTGTATACGAATATAAGCTGAAATCATAGGTGTCTTCTAAGTGGTGTTGAATGTAGGCTTTGATTTCGGACTTGAGATCCGTTCCAGCTGCTTTCTCACCTCCTGCCATAGATAGAAATGGCATTAGAAAAAATAATAATGTAATTAATCTGATTGTTAATTTACTTCGCATAACACTATTTAATGATCACTAAAAAATCGATGCAAAGTTATGTATTAAATCAAAAACAAAAAACAATTTTTAGTCTTTATTTTAATCTTAAAAATGTAGTAAGAAATTGGACTTTAAAACTGCATTTCATTTAGCCATTTACTTAGGTGAATGGTCTCTAAAATTAAACACAGACTGTAGGGGATGAAAAACGCTAAAAACTCCAGTGTTTCAATGTTTCCATCTGCCTTGTATGCGCCATAAAAGACCATAAAAAAGACTAGAAATTTAACAAAACTACTGCCAAGAAACATAAATCCTACCTGGTTGGTGTATTTCTTTTTTAATTTAAATATTAAAAAAACAATTCCAATTGTCAAAAGTGTGTTTATAACATAGGAGGCAATAATTTTGTTTTCAAACACTGGGAGGTTTGCATTTTGCAGCAAAACTAAGTGTAATGCAAACGCCAAAGAAACCACAAAAATTAAGCGGGTCGAGAATAAAACCATGGGGTGCTTTAACATAACGAATCGAAAAGGGAATTAATATTTAATTCTGTTGAGTTGCTTCAAAACAGCATAAAGTGAAATGGCAACGCCAAAAAGTGTGCAAAGGATTAAGAATGTTTTTTGATTGGGGTTATAGTTTTGATCTAGCCACTTCCCTAAGCTCACAAAAAGGTATATGGTGACTCCCATTTGGATGCCAATAGCAGACAAAATAGCGGCTTGCTTAAGCGGATTCTTCAGAGCTAGAATTGTTTTGAGATGATGCTACTGTACTAACTTCGTTTTTCAACTCTTTCACGGAGCCTTTCATCACGCAGCTAGCATTAAATGTAGCGCCTGGTTCTACAGAAAGTTGCTCAATTTGCACATCTCCTTCTATATATGCAGAAGCCCGTAAACTAAGGGTTCCCGAAACGATCAGATTGCCTTTAAATTTTCCTTCAACATCTGCGTTTTTACAACTCAAAACGCCTTCAACAGATCCAGTTTTGCCAATAACAACTTTTCCAGAAGTGTGTAATGACCCATTAATAAGACCTTCAACTCTAAAGTCTCCTTCGCTAACCAAATCGCCATTAAAGGTTGTGCCTTGAGCAATCGTGTTTTGCTGAGAAAATGAACTCGTGTTTGATTTTTTTTGATCTGTAAACATATGTAATACTGTTTTAATTAATTGTTTCTAAGTAAGCTTCTACATTTTTATGTATCTGAACTGTTTGATAGTTTTTGGAAGAAATTCCAAAAAAAGGTTTTGAAATTTCAAGGGCGCCTTTGTTTTCTAAAATCTCTACAAAACCCGATCCACCTTGAACACTTTTAAGTCCATGCACAACTACAAATATAGTGTTTGTATCGTAATGATCTCTAGAAACGTTGTAATTAAAATAGTCAACGTCTTCAATAGCAGCTTTTAACGCCTCTTCCAAGGCTATGGATTCCTCTGTTTCTACCGCCTTAAATTTAAAAATGAGTTTGAAATTGGTTTGTGTGGAATCCTGTACAAATTCTTGACTTTCTAATGCTGGAATAACGGTTTCATACATCTGAGCCGCTTTTTTACCTTCAATACTGCTTGGATAGTTTAACGCCACAAAATTAAGGCCTTCTTTATAGGCTTTGAACCCAAACAAACGCGCCTTAGAACTAACTTTCAAAAGCTCTAGCTTTGGTACAATTTCATCGCCATCAAGCCGAATGATTTCTAGATCACAACCGTTGATTACGTCTTGGTAATGTCCTGACTCAAACTGTGCATATAAACTATTATATCGTGCTTCGGGACTGTTTTCAGTATTTTGTAAAGCAGATTCTGGGTTTACTAAAATGGTAGCATAATGCGAGTCTGGGTAGTTGTCAATAATATCCTTTTTGACTTGTGCTTGCAAACGCTTATAGTCTAATAGCGCATATAATTTGAAGAGGTTATACTTTGCTGGTAACACCAGACGTTTTTCAGGACTTAGTGTTAATAATTTTTCGAGCTTGTTTTGTGCGCGTTTATAATCTTTAAACTTATTTTTATAGATAAGTCCCAATTGGTAATACGCAAAATTACGTTCTTTAGTAATGCTGTCGAGTACGGTTTGATCTGTAGGAATTTGCGCTAAGTAATACTCCACAGAAAAGCGGTCTTGAGTCGTCGCAGCAACACTGTTTTCTGTGTCCACAACGGATTCGGGTTTAGATGGTGTGGTTTTACTCGATAAACGCCAATTGGCTTCTAAAGCACGTTCGCCCCATATTCTTGTGAATTCATTTTTGCCAAATGCAACTGTTGTTGGATTATAAAAATAAAATGTTTTTCCATTTTGGGCAAAGGAATTTTGAGATCCCTCAAAACCATTCCCGGAAGCAGAAGCTTTTTCTGAGGCTTCGTCAGCTAATTTTAAGGCCTCTATATAGGTTTGAAAATAAATTTCTTTTTCTGTATCTGAAAGGGCTACAACAGTAAGAATACTGTCATTCTCTCTAGAAACGGACTCATAATAGATAACATCCTCTAAGTTGTCTCGTTTGCGCTTTATTGTGCGATACGATTTACTGTTGTCTTTTAGGTGCAATAAAGTACTGTCATAATACGATCCTGCTTTGGTGTATTCGGAGTAATCATAATTTAAATCGCCCAAGGTTTGATAGTTCAAAGCTGTCAAATAGACGTCTTCGGAATTTGTACGCAACGATTTATTAAAATATGAAATCGCTAAAGAATCTGATTTGTTCTGAAGACGATACATCGCTATGCGGTGGTATATTTTATCTAAAAAAGGCCTGTTTTCTCTGTCTGTTTCTAGCGCTTCTAACAGCTCATGCAGGGCTAGTTTATTGCCGTTTTCTATGTCAAAAATTTTGATTTTTTCTAGATGAGCACTAATCATATAGTCCCTTGGTGTTCTTCGATTTAGATTGATTACTTTATCAAATGCAAGATTAGCACTGTCTTTTATCCCTAGAGCCGAGTACAATTGTCCTTCGATAAAGTGTAAACGTCCACGTTGCTCATTGTTTTTTGTGAGCTGAGAAGCCACTTGTAATTGCGTAATTGCGCTGTCCAAAGATTTTGTGGTAATATACGCTTGAGCTAAGGTTGATGCCGCTTCTACTCTGTCATTTCTAGACAAAGGTTCTTGTGCAATCAGACGCTTCAGGTTTTCTATTGCTGTTTCTTCATTTTGAAGGCGTAGATTAGTTTTTGCTCGCCAAATTTTTGCGAGGTTAATGTTGCTGCTTGCAGGATACTTGAATAAAATATAATTAAATGCTTCTAAAGCTGGAATAAAGCGGTTGTCAAAATAGCGTGCCTGTCCTAGTAAAATATAAGCCTCATCAATTTGAGGATTTTTTTCTTTCCCCTTAATGTTCATGCCACGCTTTTGAATCGCTTTCACTGCTTTTACCTCAGCGAGCTCAATGCTTGGGTCATTGGAGTTCGTGTTTGAATCACTATCTTCTGGGATTTGTAAGCGTTCAACAGGCAAAATTTCCCAATAGTTTTCTTTGTAAGTAGAATTAACCGCAGTTTTTCCTGACTCTAAAGCCACTGTTCCATTATAAAGCACATTATATTTTGTGTTTAATGAATGCCAGGTTCGGTTCAAGAATTTATCTTTTTTGCGAGAACAACTTGAAACGGAGAAGATAATTAGGGCTCCTACAACTATATAATTAAAAATGGTTTTCAACAAGGGTATGTTTGTTATTGATAACTACAGAAACAGCATATTCGTATGCAACTTTGTAAAAATAATCATCTTTTTGTATAAAACTAATAAAATATACTGTTTTGCCTAAAATTATAGCGATAAGGTCTCTAATTTTGGGGAAGTCTTAACAACTGATTAACTTAAATCTTTCTTATTTTTGCAAAAACTATTTTCATGGCTCAATTTCATTCTTTAAAAATCCAATCCATTACAAGGCAAACCGAAAAAGCGGTTAGCATCACTTTTGAGGTTCCAGAGCTACTGAAAACAGCTTTCGACTTTAAGGCTGGCCAATACATTAGCTTAAAGACACTGATTGATGCTCAGGAAATTCGAAGAGACTACTCCTTAAGTTCAAGTCCAGCAAGTGGAGACTTAACAATAACGGTCAAGGAAATTGAAGACGGCGTCTTTTCTTCCTATGCCAATAAAGATTTAAAAGCGGGTGATGTTCTTGATGTAGCTGCTCCGAATGGGCGTTTTTTTTATGACGCACAACCAGAGTCAACAACGACTGTCGCAGCCTTTGCTGCAGGCAGTGGTATTACGCCGATAATGAGTATTGCTCGAACCTTACTGGAAACCGAACCACAGAGCCAGTTTATATTAATTTACGGCAACAAAAGTCCAAAGGAGACTATTTTTCATGAAGAGATTTTAACACTTAAAACGTTATATGCAGAGCGTTTTAAGGTGCAGTTTGTCTACAGTGAAGTCGATGAGGATGGTGCCTTATTTGGACGTATTGACAGTGGAATAATTAACTATGTCCTTAAAAACACAATTGCTGTTCAAGACACCCACAAGTTTTATTTATGTGGACCGGAGGGAATGATCAATACCGTAAATGGGATTTTAATAGACAAAGGGGTTGAAGCTTCTCAGATTTCGTTTGAGTTATTTACGGCATCGACTACAGCTGAACCAACTTTAAGTCCATCGTCCAAAAAAGGAGAATCCAAGATTACGATTTTGGTTGATGAAGAAGAAACAACTTTATCAATGCTCCAAAAACACACCATTCTAGAAGTAGCATTAGCAAACGACGTTGATGTGCCCTATTCGTGCCAAGGTGGAGTTTGTAGTAGCTGTATATGTCGTGTTACCGAGGGCTCGGCCAGCATGCGACAAAACAATGTACTAACCGACAATGAAGTTGCCGAAGGGCTCGTGTTAAGCTGTCAAGCGGAACCAACTTCAGCAACGCTAAAAGTTGATTTTGATGATATTTAAAGGTTAGCTTTAACCGTTTTGACAATCGTTTTAACATTAATCGTTTCGATTGCTAACGCATATCCTTCTGGATATTTATTCCCATAAATTGAGGTTGGGATTTGGGGATACTTATTTAAATCTGACAAAAGATTATTTCTGTCTAATTGACCAAAAGGTGCGAACCCCGCAAACGGATGTGTAACTCCCCAGAGTGTCACCACACTTACACCAAGCATTGCTGCCATATGGCCATTACTTGAATCCATTGACAGCATCACTTTCAAATTGGAAATAATATCTAATTCTTGATCTAAATCAAATGTTCCTGCAACACAATACACATTGGGAGATTTCGAGGCGATTTTTTTTAATAGATTAGTTTCGTTTAGCCCTCCCCCAAACAATAAAACCTTATATTCTTTTTGAAGTTCAAAAATCACTTTTTCCATTTTAGAGAGTGGGTATGTTTTTGAAACATAAGCGGCAAAAGGAGCAATTCCAATAACCGGTTTCGAAAACTGACCAAGCTCTCTTAGTACAGTAGCGTCTAATTGTTTCGCTTCAGGAAACGAAGGGTTATCAAGATCGAAATCAAACCCTAAGCGTCTAAAAACATCTGCATAGCGTTGGGGCGTTTTACGCAATGGTACGCGTAAATTTCCTGAAATTAATGCCTTTTTTTCGGATCGTCCTTTATCAATTTGGACAAAATTAAGTCCTAATAAAAAGACGCTTAAAATTTTCGTTCGTAATACATTGTGAAGATCTGCAACAGCATCAACAGAAGTGTTTCGGATTTGTTTTGAAAGCTTATATAGCCCATAAACCCCTTTGTGGGTTGTGGTAAAATCTACTAAAAGAACCGTCACCGTTTGAAGGTCTCTAAACAGTGGTGCAAACTGTTTTTTGGTCAGAACCGTAATTCTAATTGTAGGGTGTGCTTTCGAAAAGGCGGCTAACACAGGAACGGTCATGGCAACATCTCCCATGGAAGAGAGCCTTATGACTAATATGTGTTTGATGTCTGACACAATTTTAAAGGTATTATTTTATCCCTCTTAAAACCGGGTTTAATTCGTCATCATTATACATCTTCATTTGCTTGTAAACTTTCATGTATTTGTCGCCGTTTGCAATATCTTCTAGTAAGTCGTCAATAGCAATTGACAAATCTGTACGCTGTTCTAAAAGAATATTCAGTTTGGTTTGGCAATTATGTTTGTGTGTTTCTGAAGCGTCTTCTCGGACTGTTTCTAATTCCATGTGATAAATTTTCAATGCAAGAATTGACAAGCGATCGATTACCCATGCAGGGCTTTCAGAATTAATTTTAGCGGTAGGTTTTGGTTGAACGTTTTTGTAAGTCTCTAAAAAATAACTGTCCACAAACTCGACAGTATCTGTTCGGTCTTGATTAGAGGCGTCAATTTTTCGTTTTAATTTCAAAGCGGCTACCGGGTCGATATTTGGGTCTCTAATAATATCTTCATAGGCCCATTGAACGGTGTCTATCCAACACTTTCTGTAAAGTAAATGCCCAATAAGGTCTTCGTTTTTGTCATATTTGTTTTGAAACGGCTGGTCAACAGTGTTTAAAACTTTATACGTTGCGATAACGTCTTGAAAAATGGAATTGGCTTTGTCTGAAAACATGTTTTATTATTTATGTGGCAAATATAAGCGTAATTCTTTAGTTTAGTTTAGGAGTGAAGAAATATTACACCCGAACTGAAAGACTCCCGCTAATAACAGTGCTCCTATTACGAGTTCTGACAACCAACTAGGCTTGGTTGTTTCGGAAAAATTTGCCACTAACACAGCCGAAGGAACTACTGCAAATAAATAGCCTCCTGTAGGCATTTGCGCACTTAGAAATGAAACGGCAATTCCTATAAATACGGTTGAAATAAGTACTAAAAAGCTGGGGTTGTTTTTTCGGTTTTTAAGAACTCCCTTTACAACGAATATGAGAATTACAACTAAAATTATTGCTAAAAATAAAAGAGATGCACCTTGAGAAAGTAGGGCCTCTTCTGTAATGAGGTCCACACTAAAAACAGGAAGGTATTTGGCATAATTTGGAAAATAACCAACCGTTAATAACTGAAAGCATGTGATAAGTATTCCTACAGTTAAAACTCCAAAAAAAGGAATCAAGATGTTTTTTATTTGAGTTAAGGAGTAAAAAAGTATCCCCATAGATAAGAGTCCAAAAAATAAAATAGCCCAAGGCTCAAAAATCGTTGCTAAACAGATCCACATAGAGGCATCAAATAGCTTTTTTTTAATGTTTGTTCTGGTTTTTAGACTTATAATTCGTCTTAGGGATAGTAAAATAAAAAGATTGGAAACTAGTATTGAATTTACCTCCAGACTAATGGGCATAAGGCTTACAAATAAACAAAAATACAGCGCAGCGTAACTATTATTATGGGTTAATTTATTTTTGGTAACGATAAAAATTAATATGACAAAAGACACTAAAACGACCAATAAGTAAGCCGTTTCTATTAGAATATTAGTGACGTTTATGGCGTCGTTACTCCAAATAATTCGTTGAAAAGCAAACACAGCGGTTAATATAATTATGAAAATTATATAATGAATTGGTTTAGATGTTTTAAAAAAGCTTGTAATCATATAAAGTGTTGACTATATTTGCCACGTAAATATAAGGTTATTATAAAAATGTCTTGTAGGTTTTATTCATCAAGAGTAAAAATAGACACTTTATTAACTGTAAACTTTAAACCACATTATAATGAAAGATATTTTTAATGCTATTCAAGAGCTTTTTGAAACTGTATTGTTAGCGCCCTATGATGCTTTGAGAGCACTTGAGTTGGAAAACTGGTTTGGCGCCAACATTGTAACGTGGATTTTTATGGCTATTGGAATCGTTGCTTTTGTATATTGGATGTTACAATTAAAGTCTTTCAATGACAATAATGAAGAAGACAAAAGTATATCTTCTCATTCTTATCTATAGATCGAATCCAATATCTTTTCGGTAGTTCATGCCTTCGAATTTGAGCTGCTCTATTGATTTATAAGAAGTGTTTAGGGCAGATATAATATCCTTACCAAAGGACGTTATTGCCATAACGCGACCTCCAGAAGTTACAATCTTTCCGTCTTTTTCATTTGCTCCTGCATGGAACACAATCGAATTTTGAATTGTGTCTAAACCTGTAATTTCTTTGCCTTTTTCATAAGCTTCTGGATATCCTCCTGAGACGAGCATAACTGTTACTGCGGTTTGTGAATCTATTTCAACATCAATTTCATTTAAAGATTGGCTGTCAATCGCTTGAAAGATTTCAACTAAGTCTGTTTTTAATCTTGGTAAAACCGCTTCGGTTTCTGGATCGCCCATTCGAACATTATACTCTATTACAATAGGTTCGTTATCTACAACTATAAGGCCTATAAAAATAAATCCTTTATAAGGAAGTTGATCCTTAGCTAGGCCATCAACAGTGGGTTTTACGATCCGGTCTTCTATCTTCTTTAACAACACCTCATCAGCAAAAGGGACAGGTGAAATGGCACCCATTCCGCCTGTATTTAGCCCTGTATCTCCTTCTCCAATTCGTTTATAATCTTTGGCTGTAGGTAATAGTTTATAGTGTTTACCATCTGTAAGTACAAAACAGCTTAGTTCGATCCCGTCTAAAAATTCCTCAATAACAACCTTAGTGCTTGCTGCTCCAAACTTTGAGTCGACCAGCATGTTTTTCAACTCCTTTTTGGCTTCATCGATTTCAGATAATATAAGAACTCCTTTCCCTGCTGCTAAGCCATCAGCCTTCAGTACATAGGGTGGTTTTAAAGTTTCGAGAAATGTGTATCCCGCCTCTAAATTGTCTTTCGTAAAACTTTGGTAAGCTGCTGTTGGAATGTTGTGACGGTATAAAAATTCTTTCGCAAACTCTTTGCTTCCTTCGAGTTGTGCCGCGGCTTTTTGTGGACCAATTACAGCAATGTGTTGTAGTTGCGGATCCGCTAAAAAGAAGTCATAAATTCCTTTGACTAAAGGGTCTTCGGGCCCTACAACAACCATAGAAATTTCGTGCTTAAGCACTTGGGTTTTGATCCCTTCAAAGTCTGTAACAGAAACATCTAGATTGGTGGCTAGTGTAGCTGTGCCTGAGTTACCGGGAGCAACAAAAAGGTGTTTACATCGTGGGCTTTGCGACACTTTCCATGCAAAAGTATGTTCTCTTCCGCCTGAACCTAATATTAAAATCTTCATAATTGAATTTAAGTTAATACGCTTTTTCTTCGCCATTCATGGTGTTAAAAAACGTTTGAAAGATGATTTTTAAATCTAAAAAAAATGACCAGTTTTCAATGTAAAAAATATCGTGTTGAACACGACCTATAATGTCTTTGTCAGACTCTACTTCGCCTCTAAACCCGCTAACTTGAGCTAGACCCGTAATCCCTGGTTTTACAAAGTGACGCACCATAAATTTATCGATTTTCTTGGCATACATTTCTGTATGACTCAACATGTGTGGTCGTGGTCCTACAACAGACATGTCTCCTAAAAGGACATTGAAAAATTGGGGCATCTCATCTATACTCGTTTTTCTAAGGAATTTGCCTAATTTAGTAATACGGACATCGTCTCGCGTCACTTGGATTAAGTCTGCCTTTTCGTTCAAGTGCATAGATCTAAACTTAAAACAGTTGAACGATTTATAATTGTAGCCGTTTCTTAATTGCGTAAAAAACACAGGGCCTTTTGATTCTAGTTTAATGATGAGAGCTATAATTGGAGTTAGCCAAGAGAGAATCAAAATGATTATGGTTAAAGAGAATACAATATCAAAAGCTCGCTTTAGAATAAGGCTAAAAGGGTCATTAAGTGGAATCGTTCTAAAGGTTAATATTGGGATAATACCGTAGTAATCGTGTTGTAATTTTTTAGAAAGTACTTTTGAACGGTCTGGAATGAATTTAACCACTTTTAGGTTATTGTCCGCATAGTTTACAACAGCCAAGACATCTTCATTAGTTAACTCTGAAATAGAACAGAAAATTTCATCTATTCCTTCTTTAGAGATGTAATTAAATATGGCTTTTAAGTCCACCTTAGAACGGTCTTTAAAACACACTGTTTTTTTGTTTTCAAAACCATGCGCAGGGGTTTCCAAAAGAAATTTTTCTAGTGATTTCGCCTGATCTGTTTGACCTAAAATAATTGTTTTTCGAATGTTTCCTTTAAAAATTGAGCGGTATCTTTTTAGTAAAAAATACATCATATATTTGAAAAATGTGATGCCAAAAAAAGTAATTAGAACGTATTTAAGAATGAGTACTGGAGAAATGTTGAGTGTAAGATTAATCCCTGAATACGCTAACACCAATAAGCTAAACAGCAGAACTTGCCTAAACAGTAATTTGGAAATTCTAATAACACTAGAAAACCTATGAACCTCATAAAACCTAGAGACTAAAGCAGCAGCCACCCAACCAATAGAAATACTTAACACAAAGCTTAGAGGTGGAATTTCTTTAAACAAATAAAGAAGTCCAAGACCATTTATAAGCGTCAAATCGATAGTGTATGAGATCGGTTTTATAAACCCTGAATACCGGCCTTGTTTAAATAAACTCACTTAATTTTTTATGTGTTTCGAGAAATCTTTGTGATCAATCTTAGTTAACTTTTCTTTTGCCAAATTTTGAAAATAACTGAAGGTCTTTTTCATGCCTTCTTGACGAGTTATTTTAGGAGCCCAATTTAACACTTTTTTAGCTAATGTAATATCAGGTTGCCGCTTTAAAGGGTCGCCTTCTGGAAAAGGCTTAAAACAAATTTGCTGATCTGAGTTGGTTAGCTTTAAAATTTCATCTGCAAATTCAATAATTGTAATTTCGTCAGGGTTTCCTAAGTTTACTGGAAATGAGTAGTCACTGAACAGCAGCCTATAAATCCCTTCGACTAAATCATCGACATAACAAAAAGAACGCGTTTGAGTGCCTTCGCCAAATACAGAGAGATCTTCGCCTCTCAATGCTTGTCCCATAAACGCTGGTATGACACGCCCATCATTCAGACGCATTCTAGGACCGTACGTATTAAATATACGTGCAATTCGCGTCTCTAGCCCGTGAAAGCGGTGATAAGCCATAGTAATGGCTTCTTGAAAGCGTTTGGCCTCATCATAAACGCCTCTCGGGCCAATACTGTTTACATTCCCAAAATAATCTTCTGACTGTGGGTGGACTAATGGGTCGCCATAGACCTCAGAAGTCGAGGCAATAAGAATCCGCGCGGATTTTACCTTGGCTAGTCCCAATAAATTATGAGTTCCCAAAGAGCCTACTTTTAGGGTTTGAATGGGAATTTTAAGGTAATCAATGGGGCTTGCTGGAGACGCAAAATGCAATATATAATCTATCGACTCTTCAATATCAATGTGATTGGTAACATCGTGCTCTATAAAATGAAAATTGGAATGGTCAAATAAATGCTGGATATTATCCTTATCTCCTGTGATAAAATTATCCATACCGATAACTCTAAATCCTTCATCGATAAAACGATCACAAAGATGAGATCCTAAAAATCCTGCGGCTCCTGTGATTAGTATGGTTTTGGGCATAAAATTAGTTAGATAATGTACAAAGGTAATAAAATATTATGCTAAGATTGATTGGGCCTTGAGGTATATTTAAAATATATGCTTGAACATTGTTTAAGAAATATTTTAACTACTATGCTAGGATTAGGAATCTTAATTTGCTGAAATCAAAAAAAAGAAGTGTTTATTTTTATATTGAACAATGATTTGCTTAAAAATAAAGACACTTAGTTTAGTTTGATTTATGAACTCCAATCATTCTTGGAATAACTCTAAATATTTTTGAGAAATATTTTTCCAAGTGTAGTTCTGTTTTGCGAATTCATAGCCTTTATTTGCCATATCTGATACATAAGAAGGATCATCTTCACAGTTTTGCCAGGACTTAAGTAAATCGTTTAAATCATTCTCTTTGAAAAGATATCCCGCTCCTTTAAGGGTCTGGATGTTTTCTTTGATACCATTTACAAGGGCACACACTTTCGCTCCTAAGGCAGCTAATAAAGACGGTGATGTCCCTTCAAGCTCACTAGCAGAAACATATAAATATGCATTTGACAATAACTCCTCATATGCTTCATTATATAAAAACCCTGTCAATATAATATTTTCATTATTTGCAGAATACTTCTCTATTTTATCTGAATAATCAGTTGGAGACGTGTCCCCGCCTATGATAACTAGTGGTTTATCTGATTTTAACTTTAAATATGTTTCAATTAATTTGTCAACTCCTTTTTCTGGAACAAACCTTCCGACAAATAAAAAATACTCTTTTGTAGTCAATTTAAACCTAGTTAGGGTATCTCCTGAAAATTCCGAACTCTTAATAAATTTAGCTCCATATTCAATAATGGTTGCTTGTGCAGAAAATTTATTCCTATAAACGTCATACACCTCTCTATTGTCTACAATAATTTTATTTGCAAACTTAACACACATATAAGCTCCTAACTTATGAATCATTTTTGGAATTACGCCCCATTTTTCTCGTTTCCATTCAACTCCATCAACAGATACATAAACTTTTTTTCCAAAAAGTCTTAGAATAGGGATAAATATTCCATTCCCTGAATTATACAGATGAACTATTGTAAAGAATCTTTTAAAAATAATTAAATCTAAAATTGAAATTAGTGTGTTTGACAAGGTGTCTATACCCTTTAATGGTATAGAGCCAGTGTATCTCAGGGCCACACCGTGATAGTTAGCTATTTGGTTCTTATAATGGTTTTTACGACAATAAACTAAAACTTGATGTCCTTGCGAAGTCCACTCATTAGCTGTATGATCTACACATGTTTCAAAACCCCCATAGTTAGCAGGGAGTCCTCTTGAGCCAATGATAGCAATTTGCATATACTGTTAAATAATGGAATTAATTTGCCTTTAAGTCAGTGATATACTCTTCTGCATATTCGCTTAAAGCCTCTTTCCAGTGTGGCATGAAATTAACGCCTCTTGCGTCTAACTTCATGTTTACTAATTTTTCAGATGCAGGTCTTGGTGCAAAATATTCGTTTTTAAAATAATCGGAAGACACTTTGGTAACTTTGACCTGTTCAGTGAGTCCAAGTAAATTAACAAATTCAACAGCCGCATCATATCTACTGCAATCACCTCCGCACACTTGGTTATATAATCCGTACAAATCTGTTTCTAATAAATTAAAAATTCCTTGAGCAAAACTTTTTGTATATGTTGGAGTTCCTAACTTATCTTCAACCACAAAAAGCTCTTTACTACCAGACTTGATTTGTTTGTATATTTTATTTACAAACTTTTTGTCTTTAGTAGGTCCTCCCCCCATCATCCAGCCTGCTCTAAAAATAAAGAATTTTTCAAGGTGGGTTTTAACAAAAATCTCTCCATAATATTTTGACTTAGCATAAATTCCCAATGGATTAGGTGCGTCAAAATCATTATATACGTCCTGCTCACCATCAAATATTCCTGCAGTACTAATATATACCATAGGGATGTTAAGCCTTTTCGCAATTATCGCAATATTTTCTGCTCCTAAGGCATTTGTAAGCCAAGAATCGTCTTGGTTTTTTTCACAATGCTCTAAATCTGTCAATGCTGCTAAATTTATTATTATATCAGGTGAAAATTCTGAGATAGACGTATTGATGTCATTGTAATCTCTAACGTCTGCATATTCTAACCAGTCGATGTTTAGGTCAATATCTGTTGCTTTTACAGTACACTTAGAATTAAAAACTTCATAGACTGCTCGACCTAACATTCCGCCACATCCTGCAATATACACTTTAGTTGATTCAGTAATCTTCATTATTTTTGTAATTTAGCTGCAAATATAACACAATAAGCTTTGTACCATCAAATTTTTTCAAATAAACACTTTATAAAAGTTCTGATTTTATGCTTTTTTGTTTCCGAATCCTTAACTAAGTTTTTTTTTTACTCAAATTATGAGTTTTATCGTTTTGGTGTTTACATCAAAATTAGCTTTGTTTGTTTATACTTGTTTTCTCATTACAAGTCAAAAGTATTAAAGGTTTTATTCTTCTTTTATTTAATACACCTGTTAGGATTATTATTTTTGAAAAACGAAAGCTCTTTGTTTTTAAATATAAAAAGTAATTTGCTTTACTTTTCGAAATATACTTTCATATTCATCATTATTGATTTATTTATTAACTATTGCAACACAAAATCTGCAATCAGCAAAGTAATTAAGCTACTATTTAAGATCTTAAACTTTAATTTTGTTTTAATTTGTATTGGTTTAATCGCCAATATTTCATATCTAAAAACCTATAAATATCCTTTTCGTTTTGGGTTTGACGGGTTGTTTCAAATGAATAGTCACGCATCTTACATCTATATCTTTGCAAGTATCTTTGTGTTTTACGAAGCTATAAAACACAAGACTTATAGTAGAAATTTAATTATAATTATATTAAGTTCAATGCTAGTGGGCACTAAAGCGATTTACTTATTTTACGCTTTATTAACAATCTATCTTTTAAGTCATTTTAGACTCTGGAAGTCGTTTATGACATTCGCTGTGCTGGGGTGTTCATTGATATATTTATTCAGAGAGTCCGTCTTGGTTTTTGTAACAAAAAAAGCCCCTCTTTTTATGGATTTGAATGATAATTTTGGGTTATTTACAGCGCTAACTTCGACTAGAAATATGTTATTTGAAGAAACTTTCTCTAAAATTGTGAGTCATAACTACTGGAGTTTACCAAACTTTTTTTTTGGAGGCAGTTATTTTAATGAGATACGGACTGAATTTGGTTTTATTGATTTATATCTCTTTTGGGGGGGGATTGGGGGCGTTTGTTTTCTAATTTATTATTATAATAAACTCTTTAAATACTTTACAAAAAATACGTTTTTAAAGTTCTCCCTTTATTCTCTTATAGTCGTTGTCGCTCTTGCTGGGAATTTTTTCACCAACGCCGTTATCAGTGTTTATGTGGTTAGCTTTTGCTTTTATTTTAAACTGGAGTCTTCTTAACAAACTTACTCCCATACAAAAAGCTTAGTAGGAGAACTAGATCACTTAAAACAATTCCTAAGACAAATTGACTCATGTTTATTGTCATTATTAAAAGAATTGTTTTGAAAACAAATCCGAATGTAAGAATTAAAAAATTTTGTTTTGTTTTATCCTCATAATTATTTTTTAAGATTAAATAATAGATAAATGGCGTGAAAAGTAATGAAAAGGAAAGTATTTTTAAATATTTAGCGCCTTCAAAATAAGCAGGCTTGTATATGATGTCATATAAAATTTCTGATCCAAAATTTATAATCAAAACAGACAATGAGACCAGGGCTAGTACATAAAAGAACTGTTTGATTTTTTCTTGTTTTTTATGTTTTAAATAGTCTTTAATTCCTACTAAAATCAAGGATGTAAAAAACAAGTATGCTGAGCTATAAAAATTATCCGCAGATGAAAACAATCCCGTATCGGTATCTCCAAACTTGATGTCTGTCAATATAATCTCTATTCGTTTGTAACCTACTAAAAAGAAATACATTAACATGAAATATTTTGTTTCTTTTAAAACGCCAATCATGCCGGAAAGTTTAAGTCTAAAGTCAAATTTTAGGGCTGTGTTATTTAAAAACGATTTATAACAAACTGCAAAAGAGATAATTGCTGAGATTAATAGAATGAAAAACACATGATTGAGTTCTACACTTTCATAAAAAACAAACGCTATAAGTAAAAATAAAATCCTAAGAACAGGCTCTGTAATTACAGCAAGAAGATCAGTCTTAAAAAACCCTTGAGTTCTTGAGATTATTTTGAAAAAAGCCGTCATTAAAATAGCTATAAATGTCAGTCCATACAGAGCTATTTCAATTAAAATAGTTGGTTTAAAAAAATAGAAAATAAAAACGATTACTAAAACTGTGATAAATGAAAACAAAAGCCTGTAAGATAGCAAAGAGCCCAAACGGTCTACATCATCATTAATACTTCTATTTATTGCATAATAGCTAATCCCTCCGTCCATAACAACAGATGCCCAGGCAACAACAGAAATAATATAATAGTAAAGTCCGAAAGACTCCACCGAAATCATTCTTGTTATAAGAATAACTCCAATAAAACTTAACCCTTTGGATATTAACTCTAAAAAAGGGATTAATTTATGTAATTTCATTGATCAAGGTTTTGAGATTTTTCGAGCTTTATAAAAACAGGTAAAAGTATCGCTAATAACATCACTCCTAACTGCCTTTGTAAAACATTTTCGAAAAAGAAAAATAAGCTAATAAATAAAGTGAAGCTTAGTAACTGGGTGTTATTGGTTGATCTGGATAAAAAAATAAGATATCCTATATAAACAAGAAATACAAAGGCAAGTGGCCCCCCTATAATAATGGATTCTAAATATTGATTGTGGGAGTTATAATCAATTAATCCCATTTCTGGCTCATCTTTCATAAGACTTCTATGCAACTTGTTAATTTCTAGTTGATAATCCCCTATTCCAATCAAAAAAGGAAAGTCTGTATTGTTTTTTATTAGCTCTATTGAATTTTTCCAAATCATTAATCTCGGTGATTTATTTAGATCAAAATCCTGAGCATATTTATGCCCCAACCCTTTAAAAATAAATAGATAACTGATAATCAATATAGATATCACCAAAAACATCAGAGCTTTCATATTTATTTTTTTTTGTTTTAAGTAAGCTCTATTTTTATAAAAAACCCACAGTAAAAAAAATAAAAAAGGAAGTCTTGCTGAACATACAAATAAGGAGATACATAGAATAAGATAACAGTTCTTTTTTACAGTTGAATTGATCTTTATTTTTTTGTAATAAACGTCCAGAAACATTAGGCTTATTAAAATATATGATCCAAAATAGGGGTGATGTATCGGGACGAAATGAACCGCAAAATTAGGGTGGAGAAAAACACCTGTTTGGAAGTATAAAAAAGCACCTTTTGCAAACATAATAAGGGAGGCTATCACAGAAACAGAAGTGAATAGTTTAAATCCAAAAATAAAATCCTTTTCTCTTATTTTGATTGCTAATATAAAAAACCCTAATATGATTAAAGGAAATCTTCTTAGAGCCAAATCGTAGGCATAAGAAGTATTTTCTGAAAAAAAAGTAGATATTATCGCAATAAGAAATGGAATCCCTAGAATTAAAAAAACTTTTAAGTCAACACGTTTGTAGTCAAAAGATTTTGATATTGGAGCCCAAACACAAAATGTGACCAAAAGAATGTTTTGTAGGGCCAAAGAGAAAAATCCAGCAGAAAGAGTTAAAAATAGAATGACAACTCCTGTTGAATCTTTTTTCAAGAACTGGGTTGTAGTATTCATTCTCCTCTTTTTTTAATCATTTTTGCAGGAACGCCTGCTACTATTGTGTTACTCGACACGTCTTTATTGACAACGGATCCGGCAGCAATAATTGCGCCATCGTCTATTTTTACTCCAGACAAAATAATAGAACCTGCTCCTATCCAAACATCATTTCCAATGAGCGTGTCTTTCCTAGTTTCTCCTTGGTCTTTGATGGGAATATCTAATCTATCAAAGTTATGATTTTCTGAAAACACACTTACTCTTGGTCCAAAAATAACATTATCTCCAATTGTAATTTTTCCTCTTACGCCTATATAACAATAATGGTTGATGCCTACATTATTCCCTACGGTAAGAGACTCTCCAAGATCCCTCAATACGCCTGTACATTCAATAATGGCATACTCTCCTAATGAGAAATTATCTCCAATAGTAATTCCTTTCTTAGATAACCCATTAATATGGCTATTCCTTTTTAATAAAAGGTTTTTGCCACAGCGTACTTTATTTGCAAATGATACTTTTGCTCCTTTTTCTTTAAATACAAATCCTTTTGAGGATTTTAAAAAAGGTTTCACAAACAAAGTACCTTTGATTAAAACCATAGCCTTATTAAATATGATCAATATTGTATCCCCAGCTGAAAAGTGATGAGTAACATCGTAATTTTGTCCCTTTGTCTTTGATATAATTTTTGTGAGTAAGCTTTGGCTCATGCTTTATTAGCTAATAACGATTCGTAGATTTTTAAAACTTTGTTTAAGTGTTGCTGTTTTGACAAAGCTTCAACGTAAAAACTTAAAGCTTGTTGCCTTAAATCTTGTTTGTAAAGTCTATCAACCCGTAATAATTCTTCTTCTAATTTTTCCTTTAACGTAAAATCAAGGATAAACCCTGTTTTACCATCTTGAATTAACTCCATAAAACCACTGTGATTCGCCCCTATTACTGGGATTCCAAGTGAGAATGACTCTACGATGGTCATTGGACAGTTTTCGAACCACTTTGATGGCTGAATTACATATTTGGCATTGGCTATGATTGGAAACAATTCTTCACCATATTTAGGTCCAAGATATGTAATATATTCGGATTGTTTTATTTCAGCAACTTCATCTCCATTTCCTACGATATAGAGTTTTAGTTTTAATTTTTCAAATAAAGGAATAATCTCTATAATTCCTTTTTCCTTTGAAACTCTCCCATAGTACAAATAATAGGACTCCATATTTGAGTTAAGTGTGTTTTGGTCTAGTAAAACATCTACAAAATTAGGAATAACGTCAATGGGTTTGTGGACTCTCTTACCCACAAGGTTTTTTAAAAATTGACTTGGACTAATATAATAATCAATGTATTTATTATAATAGTCCTTTCCGTGGTATAAATACGATTCCACGGCACCGACGGTACTTTTAAGAAGCGAATTATCAAAACATCTGTCTTTAACACAGTTAGAAAAACTTCCTTCAACGCACTTCGTACAAGTGGATTCTTTTTGAAAATTATACAATCGGTGGTAAGGGCATACCATTTGGCTGTCATGAATGGTTTGTACAACTCTTATGTTTCTCTTACTAAATTCTTTTAAAACAGAAGGTGTTAACTGAAAATTATAGTTGTGAAGATGAACAATGTCTGGCGTCCACTGATCCAAAAAGTGACTTATTTTTTTGATGTTCTTGGTAGAGTAAACCGTGTCATAGGTTGCTGTTATTTTCTGAATCAGAGAAAGTTCGTTAAATTCGATGCGGTCAGCAAAACAGTCAAATTCGTCTTCAATTAAGTTTTTAGGATGCTTCATTCCCCAAAATTTAACGCTGTGACCTAACTCCGTTAAGGCTTCAGAAAGTTTAAACATATAGGTTTCCGCACCACCCATATTGTATAAAAATTTATTTATTTGTAATATTTTCATTTAAATCATACTAATTTAGCGAGTGAATGATATAGTTTACTTTGTTATAATTATTACTTAATAAAGTTATGCTGTTATTAGTTTAAATGTATCTACTCGAACAAATGAAATCTCCTCAAAAGATTTAGATATAGCAAAAATTACAAAGCCATGTCGCTTCATTAAATCTACAAGTTGAATACTTTTATCTTTCCCGTTTTTGAAAAATCTTTCATGAAATTCGATTGCCATCTGATGAATTAGAATTCCAGACTTTAAAACATCTTCTATAACATCGTACTCGAAACCCTCTATATCCATTTTCAAAACATCTATTTGATCATGGTTATACATTTTCAAAATATCTTTGAAAGATTTCATTTCAACTTCAACAAAGTTTTCCTCGGAAACATTATTGTGGTGAATTATACTCCCTGAAACATGTTTTTTATTGTTAGGTAGGTGGAAGTGAGCCTTACCTGTTTGTTGTGAGATTCCAAAATCATGAAAATGAAAAAACTCCGGCAAATACTGTTTTTTACACCAATTTATGGATTTTGGGGTGGGATCAAATCCGTACACATCGCATTTATGAGTGTCTATTATTTCCTTGTCAAATGAAATGTCTTCTCCTATTCCAAATGAATACACAACAGAATTATCATTAATTAAAGATGGATTCAAATAGAATCCTCCATATTGATTTCCATACCATCTGCTTTTACAGTCAATTTCAATTTTTAAATGACTATACTTAATTGGATTTATGTATCTACCCTTAACTTCTTTCAAAAAAAAATTCGCTAGTGATTTCATTTTTATTAAACTATTCTTCCAGACCGAGTGTTCGTTCTATGCAAAAAAAAGAACTAACACCTAAGAAAATAAACATATAACACATTAATTTTAATAGATTGTAAACTTTTTTTGACTGGGTTATCATAAATATAAGTGTCAATATTAAAAATCACAAGTTAACAAAAATATACTATTATGTATGCGGGAAATATTAAGAAAGTTTACAGTTTAAATATGGACAAAAATTAGCTGTAATTGTAATAATACCCTATTTAACTGAACAAAAGGGATCCTCAATTTACAAGGTATTGTAATCGATGGATTTATTAATCGAGCTGGAATTGGTTAAACCGCCATTTCAATCGGGTCAAAAAAGTCAGCTTGGGATTTAATTAACAATATTAGGCGTTGGTCTTAGGCTTTAATAGCTTAGGAAAATATATATTAACTAAGAAAACAAAAGGGAACGTATATAATGGATACACTAACGTATAAATTATAAATACAATAATTAGAAAGGCCTTAAATTCAGAAATTTTTTTATTGAATAAATTTAACATCAAAACATAGTATAACACAAAACCAATTAAGCCCATTTCAATTAAACTCATAAATAAAAATGTTTCAACTCCCGTTGCTTTGTTAGTGAGTATAACATCTTTATAGGCAATTGGAAAGTCTATTTCATCATAGACCTGTGAATTATAAACCACGGATTCAGAAGTGCCAAAAGAGCCTATCCCTGTTCCAAAAAGAATGTTTTTTGGGTTTTTAAACACTTTAACTCCGTTTTCAATAGCAATCAGCCTTGTGGTGCTTCCCTCGTTTACATTATTAAAATATGTAGGGATAAAAAATATTGCAACAAAAGATAATGGTATAGACAATGCATATAATATTTTGAAATAAAAATATTTATTGAACAATAGCTTTATTTTAAAATTTCTTAAGCAATAAAAAATGTAAAAAGTCAAGAAGACTAAAGGGATTCTGGATCCTGTTAAAATTAATGACACTACAAAAACTAGTAAATAACTCTTTTTTGTCTTAAAAATTTCGTTACCAATTAGAATTCCCATAAAATTAAGAATCCCTAAAGAAATTGGGTGACCTGTTAAGGCCATGGCTCGGTAAAGTCCATTTCGTAATTTAAATGGCCAATCTTGACCAAAGGACCATATACTTACATACTGTAAAATATAAAACTCAATAATTGAAAATAATGCAAAAGAAAACAATAAATAATAAATAATTTTTAGCTGTTTTTGTTTTAAAAATTTATTGCAGAAATACGGCAGTATTAGGAACGGTAGTATGGATTTTATGTAGTAAAGCGACTTTAATAAAAAGGCTGAAAGATTATAAAAATTAATTCCAAAGTTTATTAGAAAATAAAACAAAATAGCTAAAACGACCATCAGGCTATTTTTTTTCAAGGAAAAATCCTTTTGAAAAATAAAAAGAAAAAGCAATACCGCAAGCAGTAACTCGTCTAATAAGTTGTAGAAAGATAAATATCGCCCTAACAATTGAGTACATGAAACAAATGCCAAAAATATAATTATAACTCTAACTAAAGTTTTCATTTAGGATGCCTTTTTGTGTAAGTCTTGAACCCATTTTCTAGAGCTAACCCTGTTTACATAATTAGTGTATAATGATCTATTTATAGGCTTTAAACTCTTTAAAAAAACGGAAATATCCTTTAAAGAATCTAATAAAAAAGGAGGGTCTAGTATATAATCGCGTTCTGTACCATCGGCTCCTTTAATACAAAGTACGGGCAATCCGTAAAGTAACGATTGTAAAATTGCCAAGCCACCATCTCCTGGTAACACAAATAAGTCACTGTTAAAATAAAAAGTCTTTAAAACTTCTTTATCATAAATTGGTCCATGGAAAATAATATTAGAGCTTGAATGTTTTGATTTTAATTCCTCTAGTTGTTCTCCTCCTCCTATGACTGTTAAGCTATACTTTTTGTTTGGGTTTTCGGCATTAAGCTTTTGAATAATATGAATTAACTCTTCTATTTTTTTTCTTTTTTCTACGACACCAACATATAACAGCTTTATGTGCTCACTATCAAACTTATAGTTTTTGATGGAATTTTCGACCTCGTTCTTTATTGTTTCGAAGTATTCTGTATTAATTGTGTTTAAGTTTAAAAACACGTTTTCACCTCCCATGTGGTTTTCTATATACCTTTTCCCTTTAGAGGAATATGCCATTTGTACATGGGTTATTTTAATAAAAGGCTTGATACAGAAATCTATTATTTTTCTTTTAACAGTTCTTGTTTCCTCAGAATACCCAGAATCCCACCAAATAACTTTCTTTCCTAATATCCTAGCAATCGGTATGATGTAGCTGTTATTAATGATGTTTGTTGTACCTTCCAATAATAAAACATCATACTTGTTTATTAAACTAATAACTTTTGGATAAAAAAACAAACTTGTGCCTCTCGTCTCCCCAGTGTATTTTATTTTAATCGCATTTAACTCATGAATCTGTAAATTATCATATTCGCTAATTGCTTTGTCTGTGTTTGCTTTTTTTAAAGTTCCAGATTTTTCGCCTTGTGAAGTAACAATACCTACTTCATCAAAATAATTACAAAGCTCCTTTAATAGGCCTAATCTATATGAAGTAATGACTCTTTGAACAATTAAAAATTTTTTAGACATGGCATTAACTCTAATTAAAAACTCCACAAAAATCTAGAACTACTTTGTCTGAAGTTGTTTCTAAATTTTTAAACTCATTATGTGCCACTAAAAAAACAATGATATCTGCATTTTGAGTAGCTTCTTTATAATTTGTTAGTTTAAATACTTTATGCTCAGTAATATTGGGTTCAACAATATAATATTCTTCATTATTAGCATTTTGCAACACCTTTTGAGCAATATATTTAGCAGGAGACTCTCTTAAATCATCAATATTAGGCTTAAAAGCAAGCCCCATTAAGGCTATACTTGGTTTTCGTCCGTGTTTGAGCTCGAACTCTAATTTTGTTGTTTTTACTTTCTCAGCACACCAAAACGATTTATAATTATTAACTTCTCTCGCCGTCCCAATAATTTTAGATTCCATTGGATAATCAGATACAATAAAATAGGGGTCTACTGCAATACAATGCCCTCCTACCCCACAGCCTGGTTGTAGTATGTTTACCCTCGGGTGCTTGTTTGCTAATTCAATAAGCTCCCAAACATTAATGTCTGCCTTGTCACAAATCAACGATAATTCGTTCGCAAAGGCTATTTGTACGTCCCTAGATGAGTTTTCTACTAATTTACACATCTCTGCAGTCCGCGCATTCGTTCTGTGCAAATCTCCTTCTATAAACTGCCTGTAAAATGCCAACGCTTTTTCTGTCGATTTTTCGTCTATACCTCCAATCACACGGTCGTTATGTACTAGCTCATGCATTACGTTTCCTGGCAATACACGCTCTGGGCAATAGGCAATATTCAATATTCCCTTTAATTCTGGTCTTTCAGAAAATATTAAATGCATCATTTTCTCCGTAGTCCCTACAGGTGAAGTCGATTCAATAATATATAAATCGTCTTTTTTTAATAAGGGCAATACTGCTCGTGTGGCTGCCTCTACAAATGAAATGTCGGGCTCATTTTTAGCCTTAAATGGTGTAGGAACAACAATTAAATACGCATTTGCTTCAATGGGGGTTGTCCCAGCTTTTAGATACCCCTCACTAACAGCGCTAGCGACCGCTGTATCCAGCTCTGGTTCTACAATATGTATTTCACCTTTATTTATCGTCTCTACGACTTCAGGGTTGATGTCTACTCCATGTACGTATACTTTATTAGATGCTATCAGTGCTGCTGTTGGCAGGCCGATATACCCTAATCCAATCATGACTACTTCTGGTTTGTTCATTCGTTAAATATTAGCTTTTAAGCTAGATTTTCTGTGTTTATGGTTTTGCCTTCTAATTTCGTAATAAATTCTACAATGCGTTCACAGGCCTTGCCGTCTCCGTAGGGATTGTGCAATTTACTCATTTTCTCAAAACGTTCGGAGTTATTTAACAAGTCTAGTGTTTCATTTATAATAACATCTTTATCGGTCCCTACCAATACAACTGTGCCAGCTTCAACAGCTTCGGGACGTTCAGTTGTGTCCCGCATGACAAGTACTGGTTTGCCTAAGCTTGGCGCCTCTTCCTGAACGCCTCCACTGTCAGTAATTATGATTTTAGAGCGATTCATCATCCAGATAAAATCTTGATAAGCCATGGGTTCTACCAGTAAAATGTTTTCGAGATTAGCTAAAATTCGATTTACAGGTTCCTGAACTTTTGGGTTTAAATGGACTGGGTAAACGATAAAGCGATCCTTATTACCTATTGCAATCGCTTTTAATGCTTCACAAATTCTGATAAACCCCTCGCCGTGGTTTTCTCTCCTATGCCCAGTAACCAAAATAACCTCCTTATTAGCGAGGGTTTTTGATATCCCTTGAACAAGAGTGCTTGGTTCTTGAATAACCCGTTCAACGCTATGATGTAACGCATCAATGACTGTGTTTCCTGTTACAAGAACCGTGTCTTCTTTAACGTTTTCTAGAAGTAAGTTTTGTTTTGAAGTCATAGTGGGTGCAAAATGGTAGTCACAAACGCGCCCAGTAATTTGTCTGTTTATTTCTTCTGGAAAAGGAGACCATTTATTATGCGTTCTCAACCCTGCCTCAACATGGCATACTTTAGCTCCACTATAAAACGATGCTATGCTTCCTGCCATAGTGGTAGTCGTGTCTCCATGGACAAAAACATAGTCGGGTTGAAACGCTTCTAAGACGGGTTTCATCCCTGTAATTATATTGGCTGTTAAGGTATATAAGTTTTGATCAGGCTTCATTAAGTCTAAGTCATAATCCGTTGTGATCTCAAAAAAATCTAAAACCTGGTCTAGCATTTCTCTATGTTGAGCTGTTACACATATTTTTACATCAAAAAATTCTGGATGTTTTTGAAAGGCCTTTATTAAGGGTGCCATCTTAATCGCTTCTGGTCGAGTGCCAAAAATGAAGAGGTTTTTAATCATAATTTATTATTTCTTGTAACGGTTGCTTTTAAAGCTGTCAATAAACTTTCACTCCAGTTTCGTGTTTCAACCCCCAAAATACTTGTAATTTTAGTTTTATCCATCACGCTATAAACAGGTCGTTTGGCAGGAGTTGGGTAGGCCTCTGTTTTGATGGGGATTGTTTTTACTTTTAAATCTGAGGCCTCAAAAATCACTTTTGCAAATCCACACCAGCTAGTTTGTCCTTCATTGCTGTAATGATACAGACCAAAATTAGTGTTTTTTGAATTGATGATTTTTAATATCACAGCGGCTAAATCTCCTGCGTATGTTGGCGAGCCTATTTGATCCGATACCACGCTAATTTCATCACGTGTCTCGGCTAGTCGAAGCATCGTTTTCATAAAATTAGCACCATATTCAGAATATAGCCAAGATGTTCGTATAATAAAATGTTTTTTTAATGTTTTCTGTACCTCAACTTCCCCTTGTAGTTTAGAAGCGCCATACACACTGATTGGCTTGGGAACATCTGTTTCAGTGTACGGTTCTGTTTTATTACCATCAAACACAAAATCGGTCGAAATATGAATTAAAATAGCGTCCTGAGCGTTACAAACAAGTGCTAAATTTTTTGCGCCTTTCGCGTTGATTTCAAACGCTTTTTCGACCTCTGTTTCTGCCTTATCAACTGCTGTATAGGCTGCACAATTGATGCAATAATCAATTTTTGGATTCGTTGTAAAAAATTCCTCTACGTCCTTCAAGTTACAAATATCTAGCTCTTGATAGTCTGTATAAATAAAATGTAATTCCTTACACTGCTTAGCGCGGTCTTTAATACAACTTGCCAATTGCCCGTTACTTCCTGTCACTAATACATTAATCATAGCTCTATGTTTGAAAGTGTTGGCAATACTAAGTCTTTTTCAGAAACAATAAATTCTTTGGTAGGTAGGCGCCAATCGATTGCTAGTGAGGGATCGTCATAGCGTAGTCCTTTTTCTGAAGGCTTATTATAAAAATTATCACATTTGTAAGAAAATATAGCGGTTTCACTAAGTACTATAAACCCATGAGCAAACCCTCGGGGTACAAAAAGCTGTCTCTTGTTGTCTTCTGACAATTCGATTGAAAAATGCTTAGAAAATGTAGGAGACTCTTTTCTCATATCGACGACCACATCTAAAACCGTTCCTTTTACAGCGCGCACCAATTTGGCCTGTGCATAGTCTCCAGTCTGAAAATGCAAGCCTCTTAAAACCCCTTTAGAAGAAAACGATTCATTGTCTTGAACAAAGTTAACCTCCTGACCAATTAATGCGTTAAACTTATTTTGATTGAAGCTTTCAAAAAAATAGCCTCTAGAGTCTTTAAACACATTGGGTTCTAAAATAAAGCACCCTTTAAGTTTTGTTTCTATTGCCTTCATTTTTTGTGGTTCAAAAGTTCCATTAAATTTGTACTGTAACCGCTTTTTAACAAGGGCTCTACCAATCTTTTGAATTGTGCCTCATCTATATATCCCATCTCGTATGCGACACCTTCAATAGCGCCTACTTTTAGGCCTTGGCGCTGCTCAATGACCTCCACAAATTGAGAGGCTTGCATTAACGATTGAAACGTTCCGGTATCTAACCAAGCGGTTCCACGATCTAAAATACTGACGCTGAGCTTACCTTGTTTGAGGTATTCCTTATTAACGTCTGTTATTTCTAATTCGCCTCGGTGACTGGGCTTAATTTTTTTTGCAATATCGACAACGGTATTGTCATAGAAATATATCCCAGGAACAGCATAATTCGATTTGGGATGCACTGGTTTTTCTTCTATAGAAATCGCTTTGCTATCCTGATCAAATTCAACAACACCATAACGTTCTGGATCATTAACTCGATACGCATAAATAATACCGCCATCGGGGTTATTATTAGCTTGTAAAAGTTTCTCTAAACCTGTGCCATAAAAAATATTATCACCTAAAATAAGAGCCACTTTATCATCGCCTATAAAATCTTCACCAATTAAAAACGCTTCTGCTAACCCATTCGGATGTTCTTGTTCTGCATATTCAAATGTGCAACCGTACTTTTTACCGTCTCCCAATAAATCTTTAAACAGCGGTAAATCTTTTGGCGTTGAGATGATTAAAACTTCATTAATTCCGGCATACATCAATGTCGACAACGGATAATAAATCATCGGCTTGTCATAGATAGGCATCAATTGCTTACTTACCGACAGCGTTAAGGGGTGTAGTCGTGTTCCAGAGCCTCCAGCGAGAATAATTCCTTTCATCTGTTGTTAATTATATTGTTTGTTATAATAGGACTGATAAGCTCCTGAAGTTACGTTCTTTAGCCAAGCATCGTTCTTAAGGTACCAGTCAATAGAAATCGCCAAGCCTTCTTCAAAAGTTACTGAGGGTTTCCACCCTAACTCCGTATTAATTTTTGAAGCGTCAATAGCGTAACGTAAATCATGACCAGGGCGGTCTTTAACAAACGTTATGAGCTGCGCTGATTCGCCTTCTGGACGACCAAGTTTCACGTCCATTTGATGGCATAACTCTTTTACCAAGTCGATGTTTTTCCACTCATTAAAGCCACCAATGTTATAAGTCTCTTTGTTTTTTCCTTTGTGAAATACCAAATCAATCGCTTCTGCATGATCTTTTACATACAGCCAATCCCTTGTGTATTCTCCATCTCCATAAACTGGAAGAGGTTCTCTATTTATAATATTATTAATAAATAACGGAATAAGTTTTTCTGGAAATTGATTCTGTCCATAGTTATTCGAACAATTTGTGATTACATAGGGCATGTCATAGGTTTCTCCATAGGATCTTACAATATGGTCTGAACTTGCCTTAGAAGCCGAATAGGGCGAATTTGGATCGTAGGGAGTTGTCTCTGTAAACAGTCCTGTTTGACCTAATGTTCCGTAAACCTCATCAGTGCTGATGTGATAAAATAATTTGTTGTCAAAATTGTCTTTCCAAGTGTTTTTAAAAGCATTTAACAGGATTGTCGTGCCTATAACATTGGTTTTAATGAACGCTAGGGGGTCTTTTATAGATCTGTCCACATGAGACTCCGCAGCTAAATGAATAACGCGATCAAAATTGTGGGCTTTAAACAATTCGTTTATAAAGTGCTCGTCTGTTATATCGCCTTTTATAAAGGTATAGTTCGGCTTAGCTTCAATGGCTTTTAAGTTCTCTAAATTACCGGCATAGGTTAGGGCGTCTAAATTGAAAATATGATATTGCGGATGTCTTTCTACGAATAAATTAATGACATGTGACCCTATAAAGCCAGCGCCTCCTGTTATCAATATTTTCATATACTCTTCTTATAGGTTTCTAAAAATTTTAAAAACTCTAATCCTAACAAAATTATAAACGCACCTAAAAAGAATAAAACCGCATAATATAACTTAACACTAAGTTCCTTTCCGAAGAGCACTTTGTCAGTACTTGCAAACCCTGAATCCTGTTTATTGGATATCATTTCGACAATATATGCCTTGTCTTGAAGACTTCTTTCGATCTCCACTAATTCTGCTCTTAATTCTAAATCGCTTTGGTATAAGTCAAATTCTTTGGTTTTTTCAATAGCGGTAGACCCTTCAAAAGTAATGCCTATTTCTGAAGATTTATCAGACTTTGAGTTCATTTCCAATACGCGCTTATATGTGTTTTGAAGAGAATCCGACTTAACTAAGGCGAGTTCCAAAGCGTCTTTTCTTCGATTAAGTTCTGCTATATCTTTTCGCTGTTCGTTAACAAAAAACGGGTTAGAGTTGATGGTCTTTACAATGTTCTCAAAAACAGACTTGAAATTACTCCTCTGCGTAGATTCAATGCTTATTTGTTGATAGGTATGCGTGTAGTCTTCATTGTTTTTTAAAAAATCTTCATATTCGATCTTTGTCGCCGCTAATGAATCTAGCTCTTTCATGTAGTTGTTAAACGCCAGAAGTTTTTGGTTCTCACTGACAACAGGTTTTACATTAAATGATAAAATAGAATTTGCTTTTTCCTCATCTAAGTTTAACGCTTCTGCTAATATTTTATAGTCGCTTTGCTTCAATAAATCATTGTAGTACCCTACCGAGCTGTACAAATTTTCTCCGATCGGGTAATTTTGTACAAGAGTTACAGAAGACTGGTATTTAGCTTCAGACGTTGAAGTGCTTAAATATCCAATTACAACTCCTGTAATTCCTGCTAATACAAGAATAATAATGTGTTTCTTGGTAAAAAAAACAAACCATACAAATGCTGAAAAAAGCCCCATAAAAATACTTTTAACAAAATTAAAGAACCGATCAAATGCGTTTCCGATAAGCTTAAAAAGCTGTCCTAAATCGACTTCCTCTGAGTTGTTGGGTGTATTCGGGTTTGTGCTCATAATGTATTAATTAAATATCTGTTGTAAAATTTGTTTCGTTATTAAATAGGTTGGCTTCACGCCGCTAGACCCAAGACCTCCTGATGCCAGTGTACTCCCTGTTTCTAAAGGATTATCACTCGCATAATATGCGTAGCGCACTTTGACGTTTGGGTTGATGCTGTGACGAACTTTTGAAGCTGCTTGTATTGCTTTTTGATAATGAGCACCTTCCATCTCCAATCCAATAACATTCCATGTAGAGTCATAGAAAAACTTTAATAAATCTTTGTTTTGCAGTGATGTCCCCAATACGGTTACCATAGTGCCTTCAAAAACTTTCAGTTCTTTAGTATTAAAATCGGCAAGTGTTAATTCGTTTCTAAACGGGTAATTATCCGCAGTACCTTCAAAAATATGAGCAGATGGAATCATAATGTCTCCTTTTGATCCCTCTAGAATTCCTGCCTTGCCCATTATAGAAATAGAATCAACATTTAGATGTATGTTGTTTTCTGAAGTTTTGAATGGCTTTAGTAACTCGTCAATCGTTTCATAAGCTTGTTCTCCAAAAGCATAATCCATAACGATAATTACGGGCGCCTCTTTTGTGGCGTCAAGATCGTATGCTGTTTGTGAGAAATCAATTTTCGCAGCATCAAAAATTTGAACATCTATATTTGTTCCTGAAGTATCTTCTAAGGCTATCATACCTTCTTGCAACGCCACTTGTTTTGTTTTATTGCGCAACTCTTTGTTTTCTTCTTTACTTAGCAGCTCATAAACCGTAAAAACATCGTGTTTGGCACACAACGCTTTGAGCGCTTTGGGCGCATGAAGCGTGTTCATTACACTGTGTAAATTTGCTGAAATAATATGAATTGGACGGTTAATTAACTGGTGTTTTTGAAGGGTGTCCTTTATGGTATTTGCCCAAGCTTCTCCATGAATATGGTGGCCAAGGCGTTCTCTTAGAACTGGACTAAAACTTATTGTCCGTTTAGAATTATCTACTATTTCTTCAATGGCTCGCTTTCCTAACCAATAAATCAAATGCAAGAAATGATCAGGCTGTTTTGATGTTGAAAATTGGTCATAAACTTCTAAAATTTCTTCAAAAGTCCTCCCCAAAATATTTCCAGTATGAGTAATCGCTAACTCGCGTTCCTTTTGGTTTAATTTTTTCTTAGACAGCACTGCAGCTTCTAGCTTAACCCAATCTCTAGTCGTTGACCCTTTGTCGTCAATAATGACACGTTTAGCAATCTTATGAGACTCGATAAATATAAACGTCAAATGTGTCAGAATATCATAAATCTCCGAGCGTCCTCTGGTAATCTCAATATTCATTTGCTCGACGTCAATACGATAACAATTGCGGCGTCTTTTTGAGGGTACGATTGCTTCAAAATGAGAATTTCCAAACCCTTCGGCGCTGGTTAAATTTATCAATATACACTCTTCAATCCCTACCGGAAGACGGTCAACCACATAAAGCAAGCCTTCTAGCTCCGTCTTATCTCCTGCAACTGAACCATATATTTCTGGGCGTAATTGTAATAACGCTTGTCGTAACGTTTCTCCAGAAACACCCATTGGTTTGTAAAAGCCTCGGTTAAACAAATGACGCATCGTCAGATACATCCGTTCGATAGCATGCGAACTTTCTTGAGCTCGTGTGCGAATTAAGTTTTTAGTTTGAGATTGCTTCATATATCTGGCAAAGATACATTAATTACTCGAATTATTTTTAGTTAAGGCCTCTGCTATCTTACGATCATTAGATAAGCGTGGCGTTTTATTTTGCCCCCCTAACTTGCCAATAGTTTTCATGTAGTCTTGAAAACCGCCTTTTGGAACTTGAGTGATTTTTAAAGGCTGTAAGACTTTTCCTTGAATTAAATCCAAATAATAGCTGTTTTGGTCTTGAAGTGCAGTGTCAATCTGAGCTGCAAAGGTATCAAAATCTAATGGTGGATTTTCAAACTCAATGAACCACTCATGAAATGGCAACCCTTCTGCAGGAGCAGTTTGAGGGGCTACCGTAAACTCACTCACCCTTATATCTGTTGTTTTTAAAGCTACCAACAACGCTTGTTCAACTTCCTTCGCTATGACGTGTTCGCCAAAAGCAGAAATAAAGTGTTTGATGCGTCCACTCACAATAACCCTAAATGGCGCTAAAGACGTAAACTGAATGGTATCTCCAATATTGTACCCCCAAAGACCTGCATTGGTCGAAATAATGATTACATAATTAACCCCTATTTTAACGTCTTTTAGCGTTAATCGACGTGGCGAGGGGTCAAAAAAAGTATCGGCAACTATAAATTCATAAAATATTCCAGAGTCTAACTGAAGTAACATCCCTGGTTCATTTTGCCGGTCCTGAAATGCAAAAAACCCTTCACTGGCGGGATACAATTCTACACTATCGACTTTTCTTCCTATAAGGTTCTCAAACTTTGAACGGTAGGGTTCGTAATTAACGCCTCCAAAAATAAAGAGGTTAAAGTTTTTGAACAGCTCCCCCACTTTTTGTCCTTTTTCTTCAATTAGCTTTTCAAAATACATTTGCACCCATGACGGAATTCCTGCAATAACTGACATGTCTTCATCTGATGTCTCTTTAACAATTGTATTTACCTTGGTTTCCCAATCTTCAATACAGTTTGTTTCGAGAGAAGGAAGCCTGTTTTTTTGAAGATATTTAGGCACGTAATGGGCTACAATTCCCGACAAACGACCAAGCTGAATACCATTTTTGGTTTCTAGTACTGGACTTCCTTGTAGGAAAATCATTTTTCCTGAAACAATTTTAGCATTTCCTGTTTGATGGATGTAAAGCAAAATCGCATTTTTGGCCGCTTCGATATGTCCAGGCATGCTGTCTTTGGTAATGGGAATATATTTCGCTCCCGAAGTTGTTCCTGAAGTCTTAGCAAAATATAACGGCTTTCCTTTCCACAAAATATTTTCTTCTCCAGCTACAACTTTTTCAACGTAAGGTCTCAAGGCCTCATAATCTCGTACGGGGACACGCTCTACAAAGTCTTGGTGTGTATGTATATTTTTAAAATCATGATCTGTTCCAAATTGAGTGGCAGCAGCCTGCGAAATTAAAGCCTGAAACACGCGTTTCTGCGTATCGATAGGGTTGGAGGCCCATCTCATAATTTTATTATAAACTCTAGCGGCATACAGTTTGGCCGCAAAGGCTTTAATTGATGGCATGGTGTTCGTTTTAAAAGTCAATAAAAGTGGTTGGATTCAAAGGAATGCCGTTGTTCCACAATTCAAAATGTAAATGTGGTCCCGTACTCAACTCTCCTGAGGAGCCAGAGATAGCAATAACTTCTCGTGATTTTACAAAATCACCTTGTGTTTTGGTGAGAGACGAATTGTGCTTGTAAACAGAAATCAGTTCGTCTCCATGATCGATGATGATGACATAGCTCGCATCTGAAGTCCAAGAGGCAAACAAAACACGGCCATCTGCAGTCGCCTTAACAGGTGTGTTTTTGGGAATAACAATATCTACTGCAAAATGTTTTTCATTAGCGTTAAACTCGGAACTTATCGGCCCGTTAACTGGGGGGAAAAACACGAAATCTGAAACAGTTGTAGCGCTGTCGAATAAATTATATTTGTCCTCGTTATTCACTTTGGCCCGCAATATAGAATCCGCTTTTGAGGTGTTTAAATTTAGGATTTCCGTGTCGGCTTGAGCCGCTTTAAAAATAGAATCTTTATTGATAACGACCGCACTTACCTCTCCTCGCAATACACTCTTAACAGAGCTAATATAGGTGTCATTAATGTTGATTACTTTTAGTAAAGAATCCGTTCTAAAGTCCAGTTCTAGTGCTTGCTGTTGAAGCGCTGATGAAGAGTAGCCAGGAATATATTCACGAATAGGAGTGAAGGCAATAAATACTGTCGTGATGGCGACAAGAAAAATAGCACTTAACGAGCCTAAAACAAAAACATTAAGACGCGTTAACTTGAAAGCTAATCGCTCTTCAAAAGTATCTTCATTTAAAACCACTAAACGGTATTTATGAAGAAGTTTTTTTTTAAGTTTCTTTTTTTTGGCCATTACAAGGCAAAATTAATTAAAAATTAAGCGATTCCTCTATTTATAACGGACTAAAGTTTGAAATAACTCTTTATTTAGTGGATAATTATTAACTTTGTACTATAAAATTATAACATCATGAACACGTATATGTTACCCTTAGCTATTGGAGCACCACAAATTATTTTAATTGTTGTCGTTGTGCTTTTGTTGTTTGGCGGCAAAAAAATCCCTGAGCTCATGAAAGGTTTAGGCGGTGGAATTAAAGAGTTCAAAAAAGCCAGTCAAGAGGACACAAAAGAAAACGAAAAAATTGACGATACTAAACAGTAAGCCCTTAAACTATTTGGGTTTACTCTTTAATTGATATCGATTGAATAATTGCTTCTAGTTCGAAGATGTAGTCGCGTTTTCCAACGGAGGGTGCAAACACAAAACCTTCCGCAACCAAATACCTATTATTTACGGGGTCTTCTATCCAATAATTTATAAACGGTCCAGACATAAACGCGTCTTTTACCTGCCAAATACTCCGCGTTTCAAAACTATTTAAACTCCCCACTTTTGCATTCCCATAAAACGGAGTGTATGCCGCTTCTGTGGTCATATAAGTTCCTTCAACGGGACCTGGAATATATAACTTACCAATAGAGTCTCGGACTTTAATAACGCGCTTTGCAAGTGCCTCTTTAGTTATGTTATCGTCATAAGGCAATGTGTAAATCATTAAATTTACTGTGCCCGTTTTTATATCTCTTCGTATCCAAAGAAAATCATCGACCTGTTTAGCAATACGATAAATAGACGGAAACTGAATGTTGATCCCAAATTGTTTGGTAATAGAGGTCGTATTAAATACTGATTTTTTGGTGCGCCGTTGTTTTTCTTCTAGTTCTTGTGTTTGGAAGGCCTTGCAAATCTTATCTTGATTTTGAATAATCTGGTTGCTAATTTCCTGATTTGTCATTCCACTTACCAAAACCATGCGCTGAGGAGAAGCGTAGAGGTCTTTATAAAATTTTGTAGCCGCAGCGGTTCCTTTGACAACTTTCAAAATAAGACGTGAGTTTTTTACAAATCCCGAAAACACAGAAGGCGGGATCTGCCGCAACGAAAATTGTGGTTCATCTTGTGGCAACCCATATAACGGCGCTCCAATCGTAGATCGAATCGTTTCGCCAACCGAAGAATCCCATAAAATATTGTCAATTACTACTGACAAATCATTGATGTTTCCTGAAGATTGTGGTTTATAAACCTTCTTGTTGTCAGAAGTGTTACAAGCAGATAAAAGTAAAAATAAACAAAAGGTTTTTAAACAAGATTTCATCGTTTGGTGTTTTAATTAGAAATAATCAACCTCATTCCGGGTTTCAACTGATTGTCCCAAATATCGTTCCAATCTTTTAGGTTTTGAAGAGAAACACCTAATAATTTATTTGAGATACTCCAAAGAGAGTCTCCCGGTTTTACTACATAAGTGGTTTTATCAGCGCTATTTTGTGAGCGTTTTGCAGGCGTCTTTGGCGTGTCAACAGTGAAAGCTGTCGGGTTTCGAGAATAGATAATGAGCCGTTGCCCAACTTTTAAATCATTTGTTCTGAGTCCATTCCATTGTTTTATTTGGCTGACTCTAACTCGAAATCTTCGTGCTATTTTTCCTAAATAGTCCCCTGATTTAACGCTATACCTAATTTTAGAATCAATTTTGAAAAACTGAGGTAATGGTTTTTCACGCGCCTCAAGCTCTGCTTTGGCGGTTGCATAAATTTGAGCTTCGTTTTGGACAAAATCAGCAACTTTAGAAAGTGGTAGTCTAAGAGAGTAGGATTTGTTTTTTAAAACAGGAATAATATCTAACTTATAAGATGGATTAAGATATTGAAGGATTTCTATTTTGGTGTCTGTGAGCTCTGCAACCTGATCTAGAGTGATCATTTGCTTCACATGAATCGTATCGGTAGCCATTATTGGCAGTTGATTTTTTTCCACTTGAAACCCATGTGCTTCTGCATACTCAAAAAGATAAAGTGTGGCTAGAAAGGCTGGAAGATACCTTGCTGTTTCACGAGGAAGAAACGGGCGGATGTTCCAATAGTTCTGATAACCTCCAGATCTTCTGATTGCTTTTGTTACATTCCCAGGTCCTGAGTTGTAGGCTGCAAGAGCAAGATCCCAATCGCCAAATGTTTTGTATAGCGATGCTAAATATTTAGCGGCAGCATTAGTAGAACGTAAGGGGTCACAGCGTTCATCGACATAACTACTCACTTCAAGTCCATATTGCTTGCCTGTGGCAAACATAAACTGCCACAGACCTGTAGCGCCAACCCGTGATTTTGCACGTGGCTTTAAAGCGGATTCAACAACGGCTAAATATTTAAGTTCTAACGGTAAATTGTGTGTGTCTAAAACCGCCTCAAACATTGGAAAATAATATTGACTCCTGTTTATAAGCGTTTCTGTAGACTGCTGTCGATTTTTCAAATAGCCTTTGATCACGCTTTCTAAAGAGGGATTGTAGCTAATATTAAAAGGCGTTTTGGCATCGAGAATGGCGAGTCGTTTTTTGAGCGTGTCAGTTGGAAGTTCTGGATAATAAATCGCTTCATAAGACTGGGTGGAAACAGCATTGGTTAGGGAGTCGTACGTGCCATTATTGAGGACTTCTTTTCGCCAACGTTCTTCCTGCTTCTCAACTTTGAGAATGCGCTGCTGAACAGAATCGATTACTGCTAGTGTTTTAATAGCCAAACTGTCGGCGTTTTGAGCTTGTAAAAGCCCAAAATTTAACACCAATAAAAACAGTCTACACTTCATCTTATAAAATAGCTATCAATACGTTGTGAACGTTTCTTTTAATCAAACGGACAACTTACTCAGAAATTGCAGCAATTCCAGGAAGGGTTTTACCTTCTAAGCTTTCAAGCATTGCGCCACCGCCAGTACTGACATAGCTTACTTTATCTTCAAAGCCAAACTGCTTCACTGCAGCAACTGAATCGCCACCGCCAACAAGTGAAAACGCCCCATTTTTCGTCGCTTCTGCAATAGAATCGCCTAATGCAATTGTTCCTGTAGAAAAGGTTTCGAGCTCAAAAACACCTAAAGGTCCGTTCCATAAAATCGTTTTACACTGTTGTACAACATCATGAAAAAGCGCTTTTGATTTTGGACCACAGTCCAAACCTTGCCAGTTTTCAGGAATTGTTCGCACGTCTACAACTTGTGTGTTTGCGTCGTTACTAAAATCATCCGCAGCCAATACATCAACAGGGATGTGGACTTGAACATTCTTTGCCTTTGCACGCTCAAGAATTTGAAGGGCTAATTCCATTTTGTCGTCTTCACAAATAGAATCTCCAACATGACCTCCTTGAGCTTTTATAAACGTAAAGGTCATCCCACCGCCAATAATTAAATGATCTACTTTGTCTAAAATATTATCTATAATCGTAATTTTAGAGGATACTTTTGCACCGCCTAAAATTGCCAAAACAGGTTTTTCTCCGGTTTTCATAACCTTGTCTATACTTTCAATTTCTTGGGCAAGTAAACTTCCAAAAGATTTGTTTTCTGGAAAAAATTGGGCGATGATAGTGGTAGAGGCATGTGCTCTATGCGCAGTTCCAAAAGCATCGTTAATATAGAAATCGCCTAGCTTAGAAAGGGACTCTGCAAAATTAAGATCGCCTTGTGTTTCTTCTGGGTGGTAGCGTAAGTTTTCTAATAAGAGTACTTCCCCTGGTTTTAAATTTGCAGATGCCTTTTGTGCTTCTTCTCCAATACAATTACTTGAAAATATAACATTAACGCCCAAAATGGTTTCAAGAGTGCTTACAATATGACGTAATGAAAATGCAGGCTCTTGCGCTTTTGGTCGGCCTAAATGCGACATCAATATACAGCTTCCACCATCCTCTAAAACTTTTAGAATCGTTGGTTTTGCAGATACGATTCTCGTGGTATCCGTTACTTCAAATTGTTCATTTAAGGGCACATTAAAATCGACACGTATTAATGCTTTTGTATTTTTAAAATTTACGTTTTGTATTGTTTTCATTTCTAAAAAAGAGTTTAACTTATAAGAGGGCAAAGGTAAGTATTTCTTTTAGCCTATGAAATGTCCGTTGAATAAAGTTATATAAAACATTTGGAGTGAAATTTGGCGCTTGATTTGCAATATTAAGGTGAGGAGTATGCACAATTTTCATGATGAGATTCAATTAAATCAGCTATCTTTGTTTTATGACTTTTGAGGCCATTATCGGACAATCTTTTTTAACAACACACTTGAAGCAGGGGATAGACTCTGGTCGAATTCCACATGCACAGCTTTTTGTTGGAAAACAAGGAGTTGGTGCGCTTCCAATGGCTATTGCCTATGCCGATTATTTAATGACACATCAAGATGGAGGGTTGAACAACATAAATCCACTGACGCACCCCAATATTCATTATGTATATCCCGTGA
>Ga0209603_1000607_pt1 | contig 42308 bp, 41 predicted proteins | sample COGITO_mtgs_1206_FD_184812 | JGI IMG/M metagenome (GOLD analysis project Ga0209603, IMG submission 184812) | Pelagic marine microbial communities from North Sea - COGITO_mtgs_120607 (SPAdes) (version 2) | ecosystem: Environmental > Aquatic > Marine > Epipelagic ...
CGGATTTTCAGAGAGGTGGTGCATGGCCGTCGTCAGTTCGTACTGTAAAGCGTTCTGTTAAGTCAGATAACGAACGAGACCCTCATCTCTATTTGCTACCCGTCTCTCCGGAGGCGGCGCACTATAGGGAGACCGCTGGTGTTAAACCAGAGGAAGGCGAGGGCAACGACAGGTCAGTATGCCCCGAATGTCCTGGGCTACACGCGCGCTACAAAGGACGGGACAATGGGAAGCCAGGCCGAGAGGCCGAGCTACCCCGAAACCCGTTCATAGTTCGGATCGTGGGCTGTAACTCGCCCACGTGAAGCTGGATTCCGTAGTAATCGTGTTTCAATATAGCACGGTGAATATGCCCCTGCTCCTTGCACACACCGCCCGTCAAACCATCTTAGTTGGGGGTGGGTGAGGCTGCGCTTGCTTCGGCATGGCGTATTCGAGCCTGTCTTCGACAAGGAGGGTTAAGTCGTAACAAGGTATCTGTAGGGGAACCTGCAGATGGATCACCTCCTAAGAAAACCGGAGGCTGGAGTTCTTTGTCGAACTCCAGTCTCCACCTCTTTTTTTGGCCTATGCCACTTTACTTTTTACACCATTAAGGGTAGAGTTTCTCGATCACGACCAAACCACATTGGGCGACGCTTCGTGCGCTCAAGATGTTATTTTTTCAGCCATCGTTTGCCTGAACGTCAGCAAGCGCAGCCTTGGTGCTTCAGTGTTGACGGTGATTGTTGCACCACGATTGAAGTGAACCTCGTCCCAGCCATCCGGGACCACATAGCCTCGATGCATGTCTGATGTGATGGTTGTCGCAGCATCAGTCCAATCCATCCAAGCCCATGGCATGGCTGTTCGTTGATCGTGCGGTACGTCTCGAGCCACAACAAAATAATGTGTCTTAGTCTGCTCTTGATCAACCTTTGAGCGAAGTGTCTTGTGTTCATCAGCCGAGATGGTATGGTTCAACCATGCTCCTTGGCCCAGCCAAGTTGAAAACAACAGCCCACTGCTTTGTTGCTCACACTTCATGTCTCCACGTCGCAAGTGATACTTGCTTGGTGCATACTGGTGAGTGTTGGCAATCAGGAGATCATTCATTGCAGGGTCGGTCGTGAAGCGGTTGCCAGATGTCGAATCGATGATCGCTTGCAAGCGAGGTAAATCGTTGACAATTGCCTTACCTGCCAAAGCCTGTCGGACATCTTCAGCAAAGGTTCCAACGTTGGAATCCATGTAAAAGCCAAAACTTCCTTCCGGGTCATCATCCCGTGGATGAGAATTGACGCCCATCACGGGTGTTGCAGCATCGATGTTGTGCGAGATGCTGGTCAAGGTTCCGTCGCCTCCTAACACGATCACCAGGTCACGTCCAATGAAATCAGCTCGTCGAACTCGTTCGCGAGCTCGGATATCGACCCTGAGCCCACCCATCTCATCGCTGCACCGTTGAAGTTCAGCCGTGATGATGTCAAGGCTTGCATCGTGCACGGCTTCGAAATTTTTCTTATAGACAACGAGCACATCTGACACACAAACCCCTCCTTGTCCCTGCCACGGGGTGCTCCCTCTTCAACACAACCTTCACTGGAATACCAGCATTGATGTACTTCCTGCCGTGTTTGTCAACCATGGAACCCTCACCTTGGGATGATGAAAATGAACCGAAGCCCGGGCAAGATGCACCCCCATCAACGAATCTTTGGAACCCTGCGGAAGCCCAGCCGGCTCAACAACCAATGATCATGGGTGCCCCAGTGCAACAACAGTTTGGCCATCAACCAATCATGATTACCCAAGCGCCGTCTTCTTCCCCTAAGGTCATTGGAGTCCTTGTCATTGTTTTTGCAGTTCTGAACATCCTTGGAGAACTTCTTGGTTTTCTCGGTCCAGGGGCGTTTAAACGCCCTGCACTGTTGATTGCAGCAAGTGTTCTCGGCCTTGGCCTGAGCGGTGCAAGCATCGCTGGTGGAGTGATGATGTTCAACTACCAACGGCGTGGTTTGATCCTTGTTTGTCTTGTCATCCTTGTGTCAACCATCATACAAATTGGAGCGTTGCAAATTGCCGTTGATTATGATCAACTCTATGAAGACGGTGACTTGACAGAAGAGGAATACAATGCATTATCGGAAATTGATGATGGTGGGTTGGTTCAAGCCATCGGTACAGTCTTCGTTGTCATCTGCAATGGCGTTTGTCTGGGCATCGTTGCCATCCCTCTCATGGTATCGAACAATGGTTTGGACGATTCTAAGTTGTTTGGTTAACGACCTCAAGCATCAACAACCGCTTGGCCCGTGTATGGAGCATGGGCACACTTGTCACTGGCACATCGGCGACCTACGTCGAAGAACTCTGGATCAACACCAATGAACGCTATGAAATTCGCTGCATCACCCGAGATGTACAACGTATTGTGGCTGAAAGTGGAATCATTGACGGATTGGTTTTGGTGAACCCAATGCACATCACAGCCTCGTGCTATGTGAACGATCTCGAGTATGGATTGCACCATGACATCACCCAATGGCTCGAACATCTTGCACCGTTTTACGGCATCCACGGTAAAAGTGGAGAGGAATATCAGCATCACAAGACAGGTGAAGACAATGGTGATGCTCACCTGAAGCGCCAGCTCTTAGGTCAGCAAGTGACCATGGCTGTTTCCAATGGACAGTTGCACTTGGGGACATGGGAACAGATTCACTATGCCGAATTTGATGGTCAACGCGACAAACGCATTTTGGTGAAGGTCATCGGTCTTCTTGCAGACTGATGCTTATGCAACCTTGTGAGGGCAGACTTCTATAACTGCGCCACAGCATGGCGATGCATGGAAAAACCGAAGCCTGATTTCAATCAGGGCTTCATCAAGGTCACCTATCCCTACACTTGGCACATGTGGCTCGTGTGGGGATTGATCTTCATTGTGATGCTTATTGGTCTGTACAAAGCGCCTTTAGGCCTTGTTCTGTCTTTAGCTATGCTTCCTTTTCTTGCGATATTTTCACCCACCGGGCTCGAGCAACAATTGCACAAAATGCGCAAGGAAGCCCCTCAACCGGATGATCTGGAGGCCCAAGCACTCACTTCGGGCTACAGCCTCACAGATTGGTTCTACGGGCACACTGAGTATGTGCCTACGGCTGATGCTAGCGATTGGGTTCTGCCAGCACCAGGGCCCAAATCATGGTTTATGCAACGACCGTATCACCCCGATCCAAGCAATGAATTGATTCCAGAGCATCCACGGAAAATTGGCACGCCAAAACCTGCTCATTTGTCCAGTTACGGGCTGTTTATGATTGCCTTTCTTTTGGGCATGTCTGTATTTGCAGTCATCGGTATCACCGAAGCAAAAGCAAGCGCCTCAATAGAGGATGACACCATGCTTTTGCTGCCTTACATCACGATGGGGGTTGGTACGGTCTGGTTGATTGGGGGGTACTTCAAACAACGTCAACAAACCGTGATGATCGACACCTCGACCGAAACGGTACGGGCAGCATCGGCCGGGCCAACGGAATTGGTGGGCCAAGTTCGACCGACGTTCTCTGGTGGCATGGACATCAAAGTTGACGGTCACCCGCATCGCTTAGTTCCAGGTTGTGTGTCCTATGAATGGGTCTATGAAGCGCTGGTTCGAGAAACCTACACGGTCTTTCAAAATGGAAGACCAAGAACGCGCACGAAAGATGTTTGGCGCCATGTGCGAAGTCGGAAAGGAGATGTTCCTTTTTTGCTTCACGACGGGACTGGGGCAATTTATGTGCGCCCCTCGACTTTTGAGCGTAAAGAATGGGGGCAATACGCCAAACGATGGGAGACGAGCGACAGGGACACTCGTCGAGATCCATACTGGCGTTTTTACCAAGAGAAACTCTTCTACAAAGGGCGTGTTCTTCGCCATCGCTGGACCATTCACGCCCTTAGAATTGGAAACCCAGTCTATGTGCTCGGAGTTCTCAACCAACGGCCATTTGAAGAGTTGGATTGGCCGGGCGTGTCTGATGTTTCAGAATGTGAATCCCCTCTCTGTTCACCAACGGATTTGGGTTCTATTTGGGAAAATAAGGAAGACAACCATGTGGATTACAAGGAACCCGTTCCAAACGCCCGTCTCGATTGCAGAGGAAGGGACACTCCTGGCATGCCTGCAATGATGAAACGGGGCACAGAATTGACCAATATAGCGCGTCTTCGTTCAAGGAGTGAACTGCTTTTCCTTCCCTTCTTGACGGCTGTTGCAGGCGTCTTCATGCTCTTGTTGTTGTGACAGTGAGGTTCATGACCTCGGCCCCAGTGGCACACTCATGGCAGAAGATGTTGTGATTGTGGGCGGGGCGAGAACACCGTTTTGCGAATGGGTTGGCGGTAAGCGAGGCGATGGCAAAACGGGCGGCTTATTGAAATCAGTCAGCGCTCAACAACTCGGTGGAATTGCGATCAAAGGCGCTCTTGAAATGACCGGAACTGACCCTGCATCAGTTGACCATGTGGTCATGGGTTACGCATTGCAAACTTGTGCACAATCCATCTATGGGTCACGTCATGCAGGACTTCAAGCGGGTATCCCTCAAGAAGTTCCAATGCTGACCCTCTCCCGTATTTGTGGTTCTGGTGTCCAATCAATCGTGACCGGTGCACAAATGATCATGCTCGATGAAGCGGCCACAGTTGTCGCAGGCGGGATGGAAAATTCAAGTCAAGCCCCGCATGTGCTGCGCGGAGCACGTGAAGGATGGAAACTCGGTCGTTCCCCAAAGGTTGAGGATTACTTCATGACCAACCTTCAAGATGAAACATGTGGGCTGTTCATGGCACAAACTTCCGATGAATTGTGCAAGCGGAAAGGCGTTACACGAGAAGAAATCGATGCCTTCGCGGCGCTCTCGCATTCAAGGACCGCAGCCTCGGTTGAGGCAGGTCTGTTCGAGCAAGAAATCACTCCAGTGGTCATCAAGAGCCGCCGTGGTGAAAAAATTATCACGCATCACGATGAGGATCACTTCGTCAAGAATTGCACCCCTGAAAGCCTTGCAGCGCTCCCAACAGCCTTCGGTCCAGAATCCTTTGTCACCGCAGGTAATGCTTCAGGAATCGTCGATGGGGCAGCTGCGGTCGTGATTAAATCAGAATCCAAGGCAAAAGCAGACGGCGATGAGCCACTTGCACGCATCGTGTCTTGGGGCATTGTGGGGCTGGAACCTGCGATCATGTCCTACGGGCCTGTGCCATCCTCACGCAAAGCGTTGGAAAAGGCCGGATTAAACGTGGAAGACATCGACCGATGGGAAATCAACGAGGCGTTTGCAGGTCAAGCACTTGCTTGCGTTCAAGATTTAGGCATTGATGTCGAAAAGGTCAACGTCAACGGCGGTGCTGTTGGTATTGGTCACCCCTTGGCAGCCACAGGTACTCGCCTCGTCCTCACCCTCGCTCATGAATTGAAGCGATGTGGTGGACGCTATGGTGTTGCGACCGCTTGCATCGGCGGCGGTCAAGGCATTGCCATGGTCATTGAATCCCTTTGAGAACCGACTGTTTTTTTGGCGTATCTCGCTAAACATTTGAGAGCGACTGCTGCATCCTGTGATGAATTGTCATCAGCCTAACAGTCATTGTTTTCTTGCTTAGTTGAGACACATCAATATAAAAACCAAACAGAGAATCGATAGGTATGAAAAATCCGTTCGAGGCAATGAGCAATGCGAGTGTCGACCGCCCGAAAACCGTTTTCGCATTTGTGATGCTGGTTGTGCTGTTGCTCTCCTCGGGTGCTATGCACCTGCGATTTGACAACAGTGAAGATGGCTTTTTCCCAGACGACGAGAATGTGCGTTTGCTCGAAGAAATCGAAAGTGAATACCAAGCGTCCATCGATTTTGTCCGCATCATTGATGAAATCGAAGGTGGAGATCTCCTGGTTAATTCCACATGGGAGCGCCTTGCTATGATCGAGTCGGCCATGATTGATGACGTCAATTTCGCTCCACATCACTACCCTCTTTTCGGAACACAAGCCAACAGTGGACTGGCAGGCTATGCCTATCAGTGGCAGATGTACCAAGATCCTGCTTCAGCCGACTGGATTGAAGGCGTTCAATCCGCACTCGGCGAGGTGATGCAAGCCGATGACGCAAACCTTAGCGCAGCGCTCTCCAACCTGAGCGAGGCATCAGCCGCAATCCCATCACCCACTCAAATCACCGGTCAACAATTGCTTGACTGGGATGCAGGTGTGCCTCAAGAATGGCTCGAGCGTCTTGATGATGGCTCGAACCTCACTCTGTCCATTGGCGGTATGCTTGGTCTGTTAGAGGTGGTCGATGCCAACCGTTCGGCTCAACAACAGGGTCAAATTGCCGCCGTAACCGGACCTATGAACGGCCAATTAGGCATTCTGATGGGGCTTCAATCCATCGACTACCGCAGCGCTATGCTCGGATCCATACCTGTCGCAGACCGAGGTGAAGATTCATGGAACACATCAGGGCCAATCCTAACCACGCTTGTTGTGAGCACAGAACCAGAAGACTACGGTGTTGACATTCTTGGTGATGTTCAGGAACAGATTACCAATTGGTCCACATTGATGCTGGTTGATCTTCAACAGCAATCAGGTGATGACAATCTTCGAACATTTTCTTTTTCTGAGTTCAGCGAGGGGGCCAATTCCAACCTAGGAAAGGAAATTGGCATGCTGACCAGTGCAGCGTTGCTGTTGCTCGCCGTCATTCTTTGGTTTAATTTCCGTTCACTGCGTGACACTGCATATGTGACCACGCTCACCGTTCTAGCGATTGCTGCCACCTATGGCCTCTCTGGATGGTTGCAATTCTTTGGCGTCAACATGGTGTTTAATGCTGCGATGAACTCAATCCCTGTCTTGCTGCTTGCGATCGGGGTCGATTATGGGCTCCACGTCGTGATTCGAATCCGTGAGGAAATGAGCCTACTTGATTCAAAAGATTCTATAGAACGAAAAACGCTTCGTGATTTTTCCTATGAAGCTCGACAAATTGCAGTTCGACGTGGAACCGTACTGACTTCGATCGCCCTTGTCATCGCAATTTTCACTGACATGGTTGGATTCCTTTCATTCCGATTCTCTTCTCTCTCATTCCTGCAAGTCTTTGGAACTGTGATCGCCATTGGTTTGTTCTTGGTTTACCTCCTCAGCATCACTGCATTGCCAGCATTGATGCTGATGTTCCCGCCAAAGAAATTGAAGCTCGAAAAGGCCAGCAGCATCACCATCGGTCCGATTGCAAACGGGTTGGCCCGTCTTTCAGCGAAGCCAGTCTATGTTGGTGTCATTGCAGTTCTTCTCTTAACGCCGATGTACTTTGGTTTCCAAGAATTGGAAGTCGGGTTTGATCAACGGGATCAATTTGATGACAGCGTGCCTGTCGTTGCCGACTTTTTGCTGCTTTCAGATGAATTCCAAAACAGTCGCTCACCGCTCTATGTGGTGGTCGATGCGGATGTCATCACCCCTGACGGTTATGCTGCATGGCTTGCTGCTGAGCAGGTTTTGCGGGATAGCCCGGATGTCAGCGGAGCACCCAGTGGCTTGTGGAACGTGTTAGATGAAGCGCAGGTGAGAAACCCTAGTTTGGGCGCACTCATGTCCAATCTACAGGATGACAATCAAACTTCATGGGAGGATCTGGAGGCTTATGTGTTGACAACGGAACAAGGTCGGGAATTGACTGCGTCTGTGCTGGCCTCAGATGGTCAACAGACGGTAATCTCTTTCCAGGCTGAAACCCTTGATTGGCAAGCGACCATTGATTTGAATGAACGAATGATTGATGCGCTGACTGCTGCAGAAGACGAATTGGAATCAGATGCCACATTGAGGGTTGGAGGCCGTAGCCTTATCCTTGCTCAAACGACTTCCGACGTTGCTGATTCGGCAATCCTGTCGACAGGCATCGTTGCTGGTGTGATTTTGTTGATGCTTGTTGGAATTCATTCTGTCCGTCAACGTGACCTTGCTCAGGGTGCTGCACGTGGATTTGTATCTTGGATTCCATTGATGATGGTTGTCGGATGGGTGTATGGTTTGATGGGCTTCACCGGCTACCAGATTAATTCACAGACGGTGACCATCGGGGCTCTTTCGTTGGGATTAGGCGTTGACTATGCCGTCCACTTTTCCATTCGCTTAGAAGAAGAGGTTGAGCACGCACCTGCTGCAGATCCACACTTCTGGGTTGCCAACGCATCGGCGACAACGGGTAGGGCGATGTGGATGGCAGCGTTAACAACAGCTGGAGGGTTTGCTGTGCTCAACTTGTCTTCATTGCTCCCGCTTCGTTTGTTTGGCCAAGCGTTTGTGATTGCAATCGCCTTAGCGTTGCTCTCGAGTCTTGTGATTTTGCCTGCTTTCTATTCTCTTTTCTTGAAAAAGGATGCAGAACGCTATCTTGCTGCACGCATTGAGGAGGAATGAAGATGGAACTTTCAGTCGTTATGTTTTGGTTTGCCTCAATTTGGATCCTACCGTTTTGGTCGCTGATGTGGTTTGTACCGAAACACGCACTTACTCAACGTTTTGTCGGCGATTTACGCTGGTGTTTCATGCCTTTGCTTGTGCCATACATCGTGCTTGCAGCGCCTCAAGTGGGCACAATCTTACTTACATTTGCTAGTGAAATGCCAACACCTCAAATCGTCTTTGAATTGTTTGAGGACACCGATGTGATCATGCTTGGATGGTTGCATTTCCTTGCTTTTGACTTATTCATTGGGAGATTCATTTGGTTGCGCATGCTAGAGTCCGAACGCCCATTGTATGTTTCAACACCAGTTCTCATCATGTGTATGATGATGGGTCCTTTGGGCTGTGCACTCGGGCTCGCCGCCACATGGGAAAAAGGCCAGCCAATTGACACACAGTCGTTGGCCTCCCCAGTTGCTGCTGAAAAGTGAGGGATGGTTCAAAACCTGCGCCCCGATGGCTTAGCATGGGCACACGAAAGGATGGTCTCGAGGTTGACCACATTCCCTTTCCAATGCCAGAAACAAGGTGGATCCTCAGGCAAAATTGGAAGAAGTTGACCTTCCTCCATTGGAGGGTTGATCCAGCATTGTTGCGCGCTCACCTCCCTGATGATCTTGAATTGGACCTGTTTGAGGGCGACGCCTATGTGGGCTGTATTCCATTTGTGATGGAAGATGTTCGACCGTCAGGGGTGCCCCCCGTCCCTGGCATTTCCACCTTTGGCGAATTCAACATCCGAACCTATGTTGTCAAAAATGGAGTTCCGGGGGTTTTCTTTCTCACCCTGGATGCCAAAAGCCGGGTCACCTGCCTTTATGCAAATTGGCGCTATGGCTTGACCTACCGATATGCGAAGTGCAGTGTGAAAGGAGAATTTGATGAGGGCTATCGCTGGTCATCGGTCCGCAAAAAGGACGGAGTGGGCTTGAATGGGTCAGCAAAGCCAACCTCTGAAGTGAGGCAAGCAAACCCGGGCACGCTCGAATATTTTCTGTTTGAACGGTACAGCTTGTACACGGTGCGCAAAGGAAGACTCCATCATGGCTACACGCATCATCTCAAATGGTGGTACTGTGATGCTGAGGCTTCAATTTCACAGAACTCCCTTGTGGAGAGTTACAACCTTGGCATCAGCGACCCAACAACACCTGAATTCATTCACATGTCCGAAGGTGTCAACGTCGTAACTTGGCACATGCTTCCTTTGGAGGGTGCCTCATGAGTGAACCTGCTGTGCTGTTAATGGATGGCGATTGTGGGTTATGCACAAGGTCTGCAGTGTTCCTTCATCCTCGCTTGACGGATTCCAACAGCATGAGGTTTGTTGCGATTGAAAGCGAGGAAGGTCAAGCCTTGATTTCGACCTTTCCAGAGAAGTATCAACAAGCAGACTCAGTGTACCTGATCCGAAACGGCCGTCCCTACATGCGCTCTGCCGCAGCGATTCGATGTCTCCTGTACCTCAAATGGCATTACAAATTCTTGTTCCCTTTTGCATGGATCATTCCTCTGCCAATCCGAGATGTTGCCTACCGAATCGTGGCAAAGTACCGCATGAAGTTCTTCGCTCCCCCAGAGGTCTGCATTTTCCCCTCGTTATCAGCATAGTATTGGCCCAATGCTCAAGTCATTGTTAGGCCCGCACTGAGGTATGAGCCAAACTTGGGTGATCGATTCCAATTGCTTTATCCATCTTGGGTCAATGGCTCCAGACCGCTTTCTCAATGATTTTGCAGCCTTGAAGAACTCAGGCCGTCACGAGTTCTATGTCACCCCAGGGGTGCATGGTGAAGTTCGTACCGTGCGTTTCCAACGGTGGAAGAAGAAACCTGAATTGCTCAAAGCATTGGATGGACTTCTCACCACAGTCGCAGTTGATGATGCACAAATCCGAGGGCTTGCGAACCTGATTGGCGAGCGAGCCTCACCTCAAGATGTCGATTTGTCGCTGATGGTTCTCGCCTCCCAAATGGCACGCGATGACCCAAATGTGGTTCTTGTGACGGATGATTTCAAAATGACAACCACGGGCGAAAAGGCCAACCTAGGCTACACAACCTGTCCTCCATCGACCTTCATGCAAAGGCTTGGTACTCATGCGTCTCAGAAAGCAGCCTCCTCGTTCAACAGCCTCTCTCGGCGAATCCGAGCTGCAGAGATGAGGTACGCCATCAGTCGAGTGAATGAATATGACATTCAAGCCAAACTGACATGGATGGTCGATTCATTGATCACAGCAGCACCTCCTGCAACAAAACCTGCCCAGAATGCCGGCTCTGGTGCTTCTGAAGAAGCGCTTTCTACATCGCTCAAACGTGCATTACGTGGGGAGCAAATTAAAGCGAAACACAAGAAGAAAATCGGCCCCTTAATCGAGATTTGTGCTCCAATGGTCTCTCTTGATGCGCACCTTGCTGGTCTCTCCACAAAGGCGTATTCAACAGATGTTGAAGGCGCATATCGGATGACATTGCTTGCTTTGAGCGAGGGCCTCGAAGCGGTCGGCCTCGGCCTAGCACCTCTTGGGGAAGAAGCCGCAGAACTTGCCAACACCGCGATAGCGGGCTACATTCAACGGGCAGAAACTGCGCTTGGTTTAATGGCCAAAATGAGCGGAGAGCCATCCGCCGCTCGACTTCACCTTTCTCGAGCCTTACAAGCGGCTACCCTGATTGATGACCAACATGCAGAAATGCACAGCATGCATCAGTTGGGTCTTTTAGCAACAGGCTCTGATGATTGGGAGCGAGCATCAAGACTCTTTGAAACAGCAGATCGCCAAGCACAATCGATCGCTAGCAGCCGCCTCCCCTATCTCGTCCTGTCAGGGATTACTCGGCATTTGAATCACGATAAAGAACTTGCAGAACAGCATATCAAAACGGCTCAAGGCCTTGTGATGGAACACAAAGCAGAAGCGAGCCGGGTGTTGGCCAAAATTGGAACTTCTTTGCTTTCGATTGACCAACCCGGCCTAGCCCTGGAACTTCTTGATGAGGCGATGGAATGTGCCCTTGAGTCTGATCAGTCAGATGAAATGGAGCGTCTCGCCGACTTATTGCTGATGGCAAACGCAGCAATGACCAAGGTCGACACACTTCATCACGAGGGATTACGTCTATTGCTTGATCAACTCAACACCATTAACGAAGGTTCGCAAAAAGCATTTGAAGAAAGGATGGGTGAAATTGAGGACCAAGTCGTTCAACACATGAAACCACTTGCGGAAACCTGGAACGATTGGCAGCCGAGTCAACGCCTGATTGGTGATGGGGGCCCACTTACCGTCGTTCGATCAGAAGTTGATGAGCATGGCCACACCCTGATTGTCGTCCATCATGCTACTCTAGGCTCACTGGGGGTGTGGCTCCCAGAAGGGCGCCTTCCAGTCAGTCCAGGTTACTTGCTTTCTTTGGGCACCACTCGCGTCAAGGTAGCCCCTCCTACGGTGGACTTGCAAGAGCAACACAGCATTCGCGGCATCGTGGCCATCGAAGATTCATCGGCACTGGATTTTGTTGTTCCAACCGAAGAAATGACTGGTGAAGACTGAATTACAATCCAGTTAAATCAACGATGTACCTCACGGCAACAATGATGATCAGCACCAAAAACACCAGCATAATTCGTTCCTCTGAGACATGCTTTATGCCAAAATGGGCGCCACTTCTCGCACCGATGAACGTCAGAAGTCCCAAACTTAGAATGAAGGGTGAATCACCCAACAGTTGATTCAAGGCATCGGCCGGTTGGATGACCAAATGAGCTAGAATTGAAACTGGGATGACCGCCATCATGAGGTGAAGGCTGCTTCCTATGGCCATTCTCGGCCTTAGGTGGGCGAATGTGCGTATAATTGGGACATAAATCACCCCAGCGCCGATGGCCAGAACGCTGGACAGTGCACCACCTATTCCTGATCCAATTTGCAGTGGTAGCGTCTGAATTTCGACATCCCTCTCTTGTTCCTCACTTGCTGTCGATTTCTTTTTTACCGCAGTTTTCCAAATGGCCCAGAGGATCATGCCTAAACTGAGGATTTTGAACACAGTGTCCATGTGTGAGCCAATTAGACTGACAATCAACACGCCAACTAAGGCCCCGGGTATGGCACCAATCAGTCCAGTTTTGACCACGACATCATCAACGTACCCCTTCCGCCTGTGCGCCAGACCACTGCCGTAACTTACAATGCACGTGAGGATAAGGGAGACAGCAATGGTTCTTCCATCAATGGCCCATCCTGCTCCATAGTGCAAAAGCGGCACAAAGAGCATGCCTCCTCCCATCCCCACAGGAGCGAAGGTGAAAGCGACGAAGAATACCCCCAGGGCAATCATAAGCATCGCTTCAATCGACATCGGCACCCACTTCGATTTGACGATGGTGCTTTGGTTGAAGATGTTGTCTAATCGTGAGTACCACATCATTCATAGGTTGAGGCGCTTTCCTTGGTGCATGGTTGTCGTGTTGTTCATCGGCTTTTTCTCCGTCCTGCTTGCGGGGGTTGGCATGTTGTGGTTTTACACTTCATGGAACCGATTGGTCAGTTTAGAACTCAATGTGGATAACGCATGGGCTTCCTATGAAAGCGATGTGATGATGAAATTCCAGACCCTGCCAGATTTGCACGAGATCGTCAAGGGGTTTGCAAAACACGAAATTGCATTTTTTGAACAGTTATTTATTGCCCGGCAAGCAGCTTCTGGTGCGTTGGTTGCCAAGAACGTGGGTGATTTCAATAAAGCACAAAGCGCCTTGGCTCAACTCACTCCCAGGTTCAACGCCCTGTCAGAGGCCTATCCCGAGGTGAAAGCAGATTCGCATTTCCTGGATCTGAGCCGACGGTTGGTTCGGATTGAAGAACGACTTGCAGACCGAAGAGAGTTCTACAACTCTGAAGTCACCATCTGGAACAAGGCCATTCAAATGATTCCAACCTTCATCATTGCCGCAGTCAAGGGTTCTCAGCAAAGAGATTTGATTGATGTGCCGGATTATTACCACCAGGACTACAAAATTCAGTTCTGAACAGAATCTCCAAATGAATCAGGTGTGCCAATGTTTCTGGTGTTCGGCTCCACTCCACTTGCTGTGCGCCTGAGCAGTTGGTGCGCTCGACGTCAAAAGTGCATCCTTGTCGGCCTTGCGGCAACTTTACCTGAAACAGAACCGATTGAAGATTGCGACATCATTGCACTGCCAGAACCAATGCCCTTGGCTTCCTTGCCCTTAGGTGCCCGTGAACCAACAGCAATTTTGCTTATTGACCCAAACGCTCTTTCGGGTTCATCCCCCATTGAATCGCTTAGAAATCACTGGCGAGATGTACCAATCTTGACGACGTTACCTTTGGAAGGGGACGGTGTGGATTTGATCAGCGTCGATGACGTGTCGTTCACCGCCATGCAAGACCGAATTCGTTCTTGGGAACGCAAAGACGGGGCATCTGTGCTGCATCACTACCTTTCTTCGGTCCCCGCTGAATCAAAGGTTTCGATTTTTTGCCATGACAACCCTGACCCGGATGCACTTGGTGCTGGCCTTGCCATGTATGAGTTGGTTGAGTCCATGGGCCTCAAACCAAGCCTCCTCTACGGGGGGATGATCGAGCATCAACAAAACCAAGCCATGGTGAAGGCCCTAGAAATCCCAGCCAGACGACTGATTCTCGATTGGGAAGTGAACGATGTTCTGAAAGAATCAGATGTTGTGATCACCGTCGATTTCCACAGACCGGGTGCAAATAACATCCTTCCTGATGATTGCGTGCCACACATCGTCATCGATCACCACGCCTCTGAAGGCGTCGCAGCAGACTTGTCTATGGTCCACCCTGAGTTCTCAGCCACCTCTTCTTTGGTCGCAAGCATGCTGATGGGACTCGACTTTGAAATGACACCCAGAGTTGCAACAGCACTTGCGTTTGGCATCCGAACCGATACTCTTGGCTTTACCCGTCACTTCAATCCGGTTGACATCCGTGCTCTGTCTTGGCTCAATGCTTGGGTCGACTCCACAATGTTGCGCTCTATAGAGGAGCCTCCTCGTTCGAGGGAGACGCTTGAAGCCTTTGCCGAAGCCCTTCGAGAACGTCAACAGGTCGGCACCACCCTCATCGCTCCCTTGTCCTCGCTCCCAAACCGTGACGCTCTTGCACAGATTGCCGACTTCCTTCTCCCAACCGAAGGCATTGAATCTGTCTTTGTGTTTGGAGTTCGTCGAGGGAAAGTCATTCTCTCGGCACGAACGACGAACGACTCGATCCATCTTGGTCGAATGCTTTCTGAACGATGGTCAGGAGGTCAAGCAGGCGGCCACAAAGCCTTGGCTGGCGGTCAGGTGTTGTTTGAATCGCTCCTTGATTTCGTTCCTGTCGATGCCGATGAAGCAGCATCTTCCGCACTCGTCGCCATGTCTAAGGCGTTGGCCGAATTATTTTCCAGTGAGGCGGCTAAAGATGACTGAGGCGCCGATTTACAACCATTCTGATCGGGTGCGAGTGTTGGGCACTGCCCACGTATCTACAGCAAGTGTTGAAGCCGTCAGGGCGCAAATTGAACTCTTCAAACCAGACATTGTAGCCGTAGAGTTATGCGATTCACGTTACACAGCGCTGACTTCGAACCGACGCTTGGACAAAGAAGGATTGCTCAAAGTCGTGAAGGAAGGGAAGGCACCGCTTGTGATGCTGCAATCCCTTCTTGCGGCTGAACAGAGGAAAATGGGCCTCGATGAAGGCCAACAACCAGGTGCAGAATTACTAGCAGCGGTTGAAGCAGCAGAGGAAGCAGAACTCGAGGTTGCCCTGATTGATCGGGACATTCAAACCACGCTACGTCGGGCATGGAAGAAAATGAAATTCTTTGAAAAAGGCAAAATTCTTTGGTCGCTCCTTGGAGAAGACGACGATGAAGATGCACCTGAAGTGGCTCAATTGTTGGAAGACCAAGACCTCCTCACTTCACTCATGGAGGAACTGAGAACCTTTTCACCAGGTGCAGGGTCCGTTCTGATCGATGAAAGAGATGCTTACCTTGCGGGGAAAATTGCTTCTTTGGAGGCAAAAGGTGAGCAGCGGATTCTTGCGGTCGTGGGTGCTGGTCATCTTCGTGGTATAGAAGCCCATTTACAAGCAACAACTCAACCTAAAGCATCGGAACTCGCGGCATTGGAAACGCTTCCAACGCGAAGTCGGTTTTCCAAGGCATTGCCGTGGCTCATTCCCCTTTTCATGATGGGTCTTGTGGCCTATTTCATCTCACAAGGCGATGCGGTCGACCTTGTCGAGTTGTTCACGGTTTGGACCGCAGCAAATGCTGTGTTCGCTGCCTTGGGCTGTTTGCTGGCTCGTGGCCATCCCCTTGCGGTGCTGACGGCGGCTTGCGCCTCGCCAATCACTTCACTGAATCCAACGCTTGCTGCAGGATGGTTCGCTGGTTATGTGCAACTCAAATTAAGAGAGCCTACGGCGGAGGACTTGCAGAACTTCCTGAAGTTGGATGACCTTGGAATGTTCTGGTCCAACCGAGCAGGGCGAGTGCTCATGGTCACTGCCTTGTCGAATTTAGGAAGCATGGCCGGAGCTTGGGTTGCAGCGGCAGGTCTTCTTGGCGGCCTTGGTAGTTAGGCAACGGTGTCTAAGACCGAGAGCAAATCTTGGTGTTCATCAACATCGTGTACTCGTAGGAGATCCACTCCTTCGTAATGAGCCACTGCTGCAACGCCCAATGTTCCTGCAAGCCTGTCCTTTGGATCTTGCTTCCCCGTTATTGAGCCGATCATCGATTTTCTTGATACGCCCCACAGCAACGCAAATCCTTCAACCCCGCGGAACGCTTCAGGATGGAGCAACAACTCAATGTTGTGATTGAGGTTCTTGCCGAAACCAACGCCCGGGTCAAGGGCAATCAAGTTCTTTGGGTGGCCTGCAGCTACGAGCGCCCGTGCGGTCTCAAGCAGTTGAGTGCTGACTTCTAAGGTGCAATCTGAATACTCAGGTTGAGTTTGCATCGAACCTGGAGTGCCTTGCATGTGCATGATGCAAACGCCGCACTTCGCCTCAAGAACGACTTCAATCATGGCGGGATCTCTCAGACCAGAGACATCATTGACCAAATCAGCCCCTGCTTGAAGTGCAGCCCTTGCCACGGCAGATCGACGTGTATCAACGGAAATCAAGCCGATTGGTCGTGCTTGGCGTAAGGCTTTGATGATTGGAACAACGCGTGAAATCTCTTCGTCAACGGCGACAGGTTCAGCGCCAGGGCGGGTGGATTCCCCGCCAATGTCGAGCCATGTTGCTCCAGCATCCCACATTGCGAGACCGATTTTGACAGCCTCATCAACCGTAGAAGTTCTGCTGCTTGAGTGGAATGAATCTGGTGTGGCGTTGATGACACCCATCAGTCGACAGGTTCCACCTTCGGGGCGTCTTAACCCGTCTGCAATCAGCATTCGGCGTTCAGAATTAGGTCCGAAGGTCCCCTCCATGTTCGCTGCGATGGTGGCAGAATTGATAAGTTGTGACCGTGAAGCCTTTCTATGTCGCAAGGGCTTGCCGGTGGTAATGATGAGTCCACCACCGAAGTGAGGCAAGTGCTTCCTAGTGCTGGAGATGAGCAACGGGCGCATTTGGCAGAACGAATCATGAACCGATTCGATCTTCAAAAGGGCGAACAAGAAATCTTCGATCTGATCAATCAAAAAGCCTACCTTGGCGGAATACTCATCGCAGGACTGGGGCTCTTTTGGTGGGTTCTCATCACCGAAGGAAATGACGATATAACGGTTGCCACCTCGTTTTTATTCGGCATGAATTTCTCACAAGTAGCGGTGACGGTAGGCCTCTTTGGATTGATTTCTTCGGGTGCTAAATCCATCAACAGGGAACAAGGGCAACTCCTTCCATCCCTCGTTTCAGGAGCAATGCTCATTGTCTGCGGCTTCTTTATCCTCGAGCCGTTCATTTACGGCCTGATGGGCGACATCACGATTGAAACAGGGTTGTGGAGAACGGGTCGACTTGTGGTTTTGTTCACAGGCGTGACCTTCTGTGCGAGTTACCTCGTCGAAGCATACCTGCTGTTTTGGCTCAAGACTTTCTTTGAATCCGAAGGCATTGTCCTTGCACCGCTAGAAGAGCCAGAACCGGCTATCGCTTCCCCACCTGCACTCCTCGAGTGAAGACGGGTTGCTTTCTTGAACAATGAACTGGAGGATGGACCATGTCCGGTGAGCGATTGGATGTGCTCCGGCTCGGCTACAGGCTTGGTCGGGACCCGCGCATCACGACCCATTTGGCCCTTGTCAGCAGGGCTTTAGGCGCTGATCGTTTTCTCTTGTCTGGGGATGAAGATCCAAAGATGTTCGATAATTTAGAATCTGTTTCGGACCGGTTTGGTTCAGGCATGGTTTGTGACCATATCAAGGGTCCAATGGGCTGGCTTCGTCGTTTTGTCGAGGAAGATGCGGGCGACGGTGAACCTGGCGTCGCAGTTCACTTGACGATGTACGGCGAACCATTCCGTCAGGCGATTCCACGCATCAGGCGGGACCGCCCATTGGTTGTGATTGTCGGGGGCGCTAAGGTTCCCGGCGACGTGTACAAGTACAGCCAATACAATCTGGCGGTTGGCAACCAACCGCATTCAGAAGTTGCTGCGCTCGCTCTTTTCTTGGACGCATGGCATGGTGAATCTGGCAGTGAAAGGGCGTTTGATGACGCTCGTCTCATCATCGAACCTACCCCTAGTGGCAAGCGAGTTCGGGATTTGGACAGGGAAGAAGAGTAAGCATCTCATTACTCGTCCTCAATGCACCTTTTATCATGGTTTTTTGAGTCTTTTTTTCGTCATTCTACCCTTTAGTTTCCAACCCAATTATTATGGGTGTTCGTTTTCGACCAAAACTGATGTCGGAAGTCAATCTTGGTTCCGGCTCATTTTGCCCGGGTGGCAACAGACGTGGCGTGGAGACGCCTCCTTCGTTTTTTGATGCGGCAGACCACCTTGCTCAAGGGACCTTGCTTCCTTCTGGTGCGAGTGGGCCAGGCGTCCTTTTGACGGCCGACGGTGGACGCTACACAGGCACCCTGTTTGGAGCTCAACAGCACGGAGAAGGTGAATTGGTGTTCACAACGGGTATGATGGGGTATCAAGAATCCCTGACCGATCCATCCTTTGCCGGTCAAGTTCTCACATTCACATATCCACTCATTGGCAATTATGGTGTTCATGAAGGTGCTTCAGAATCTGGGGCAGTTTGGCCTCGTGGTGTTGTGGTCCGTCACGCAATGAAGCAACCAGACCATCGTTTTTCCATCGGCACTGTCGATGAACTGCTCCGCTCTCATGGCGTTCCTGGGATCGAAAACATCGACACCCGCTCCATTACTCGCAGGGTGCGTGAACTTGGAACTGTGCTCTGCGTATTTGGCCCAGAAGACGATGAGGCGTTGCTTAAAGCACGATTACAAAACCTCACTTCACCTGAATTGGAGGACCTGGTGGAAGAAGTTTCCATTGACGCCCCCGTTGTATTGAACCCCGGTGCCTTGGATGATCTCAACCGTCCACTGCCCCGTCTTGGCGCTTTAGATTGCGGAATCAAATACAATATCTTGAGGAATTTATGCGAACACTTCGAGGTCGTTTGGTGCCCACCTAGCACTTCCTTTGAGATCTTGACAGAATCCTACAACATTGATGCCCTCTTCTGCTCTAACGGGCCAGGAGACCCGGCTCACCCCGGTAAAGCCACGATGGCAAGAAACACCCTTGCCGCCGCTGTTCGTGCAAAGATGCCCGTGATGGGTATTTGCCTTGGGCACCAACTTATGGGGCTTGCATCAGGTCTACAAACCTACAAAATGCGCTATGGTCACCGAGGGGCGAACCAACCAGTCGTCGATTTAGTGCATGGCACAGTCGCCATCACGAGCCAAAACCATGGCTTTGCTGTGGCAGACCCCGATGCCGGTATGCTTGCTGCCCATCCGAGTGGTGCATGTTCGCCTCCGGGTGAAAACACCCTTGGCGCTGAAGTCAAAGTGCGCTATGTGAACGCTAACGATCGAACCGTAGAGGGGTTGGATATCGTTGGTCATCCGTCATTTACAGTCCAATTCCATCCAGAGGCGTGTCCAGGTCCTCATGACGCTGCGCCTTTGTTTAAACGCTTCAGAGATATTGTCGATGAGCATCTTGGAGGGGGTCGCTGATGCCGCGCCGAGACGATCTCAAAACCATCATGGTGCTTGGCAGTGGCCCAATTAAAATCGGCCAAGCAGCAGAATTCGACTTCTCAGGTAGTCAAGCTGTGCAGGCTTTGAGAGAAGATGGATATGAAGTCATTCTGGTCAATTCAAACCCTGCGACGATTCAAAATGATCCAGAAATGGCTGATAAGATCTACATCGAACCGCTGATTCCTGATACGGTCCGAAGAATCCTAGAAATTGAACGCCCATGTGCACTATTGGCAGGCATGGGTGGGCAAACAGCCCTCAATATTGCCAGTGAACTTGCCCACGACGGGTCGCTTGAGCGGTTGGGTGTGGAACTGATTGGTTCAGACCTTGACGCCATCGACAAAGCAGAAGACAGAGAACTGTTCAATCAGGTTTGCGAGTCTATCGGCCTTCCAATCTCAGAAGCCATTGCTTGCAATTCTATGGAGGAAGTCATCGCTGCAGCAGATGAAATAGGCAGTTGGCCGATTCTCATCCGACCCGCATTCACCCTTGGTGGACTCGGTGGAGGTACCGCTTGGGACCTTGGTCAACTTGTTGAAATCGCAACCCTTGGATTGAGGAACTCTCGAATCAGCCAAGTGTTGATTGAAGAATCAATCCTTGGTTGGCAAGAATTAGAATACGAAGTGATGCGGGATGGTGCTGACAACGCGACCATCGTCTGCACCATGGAGAACATCGATCCAATGGGAGTTCACACCGGGGAATCAACGGTCGTGGCTCCACTTCAGTCCTTCTCTGATGCAGACCACCAAGTGCTTCGAGATCAGGCGTTGAGTTTGATTCGAGAATTGAACATCAAGGGCGGATGCAACGTCCAGTTCGCCTTCAATCAATTCACCGGAGAAATCCGTGTGATTGAGGTCAACCCGAGGGTGTCCCGCTCCTCAGCACTCGCAAGTAAGGCCACTGGGTATCCGATTGCTCGTATGGCTGCTAAGATTGCTGTTGGCTACACACTTGATGAATTGCCGAACCCGATCACCGGCGAAGGAACCACAGCGGCGTTTGAGCCGACATTGGATTACTGCGTCGTCAAAATCCCAAGGTGGCCCTTTGACAAGTTCAGAACAGCCGATCGAACGCTTGGCACGTCAATGAAATCAACCGGTGAAGTGATGGCCATCGGACGCAATTTCGAGGAAGCCTTCCTCAAGGCATGGGCTTCATTGGAACAAGGATGCGCTCACCCCCGCCCATTGACCAGGGCAGATGAATCCGAGGGCGATGGTATGGCGGAACGTGCGCTCACTGAATTGCCTGATTCAACGCTTGTTGAATGGTGCAGGGTTGCAACCGATCGAAGAATGGGCGCACTGATCGAAGCCTTCAGGCGTGGTTGGTCTGTGGAAAAGGTCCATGAAATCACAAGAATCACCCGATGGTTCCTCTATAGATTCGAAAACATCGCTCAAACGGAGCGTTCCATCACCGATACACACGCCACGCCAACTGAACTCACCCGTGAACAACTCAAGCATTGGAAAAGCCTCGGATTTAGCGACGCTCACATTGCGGATGCTTTGTCTGGTTTCCCTGCGAGCGGTCCAAAGTCCCTCCAACCAGGTTTTGACGAAGACGCTGTGATGAAGCGAAGGCACAACCTCGGCCTCCATCCGAGGTTTAGGATGGTTGATTCGTGTGCGGCAGAGTTTGCTGCAAAGACCCCTTACTACTATTCCACTTACGAGATTGACGACGAGGTCGGCATTGATGCTTTGCCGAACCTCGAAGAACGCACCAAGGAGCGTCTTGTCACCGTCGGCAGCGGGCCGATTCGAATCGGTCAAGGCATTGAATTTGACTATGGATGTGTCCACGCAGTCAAGGCCATCCGCGCTGCAGGAAAAGATGCTGTTCTCATCAACAACAACCCTGAAACCGTTTCAACGGATTTCGACACATCAGATCGGTTGTACTTCGAGCCCCTGACCCTTGAGTATGTCACGGAAGTGTTGCTTAGAGAGCAAGCCCATGGTATTCTGCTGCAGTTTGGTGGGCAAACAGCGATCAATCTTGCGCTCCCACTTGATGAACGCCTCCCAATGCTTGAGCACTTAGGACTCAATATGTCAATCATGGGGACTTCATGCGACGCTGTGGACGAGGCAAGCGATCGAGAACGGTTCGAGGCCTTTGCCAAACGGATTGGCCTTCAAATGCCCAGAGGTGCGACCGGGACCAGTTCTGATGATGTGAGAGCTGCTGTTGAACAGATTGGTTTCCCCGTGCTCATTCGACCTTCCTACGTTCTGGGTGGTCGGGGAATGGAAATTCTGGCAAATCAACAGCAAGTTGATGCTTACTTGAGAGAGGCCTACCTTGCACCGGACAAACCTCTGTTGGTGGACGAATACCTCGGCCATGCAACAGAGATTGACGTTGACGCAGCAGCAGATGGTTCTGAAGTCCTGATTGGCGCTATTATGGAACATTTGGAGGAGGCAGGAATTCACTCGGGTGATTCAACATGCTTCATCCCTGCACAAAACATTCCTGATTCCATGCTCCAACGAATTGCAGAGCAGACCAAAGCCATTGGTTTGGGCCTCAACATCAAGGGTTGCTATAACATTCAATTTGCCATCCAAGGCGATCAACTCTACACTTTGGAAGTCAATCCACGTTCATCGAGAACCGTTCCATTTGTGGCTAAAGCCACTGGCTTGCCAATGGCTAGGATTGCGGCAAACATCACCATTGGCATCCCTCTAGCGGACCAAACAATACCACAGCGGACCTCGGGGCAAGTCTGTGTCAAGGCTCCAGTGTTCCCTTTCATCAAACTCCGGGGTCTCGACCCTGCTCCCGGGCCTGAGATGAAATCGACCGGTGAAGTCTACGGTTCAGATGTGTCAGCTGATGTGGCCTACCTGAAAGCACGCATTGCGACAGAGGTGCCAGTCGCAACAGAAGGTGGTGCCTACCTTACCGTTCGCAATGACGACAAAACTAAACTTGTTCCAATTGCTCAAGATTTGGTCGAACTTGGCTTCACCATTTATGCGACACCGGGCACATGTGATGTGCTTCGTGCGAATGATGTGCCTGCTACAGTTGCCTACAGGATTGCAGACAAAAACCACCCTGACGCTCTTGACCTAATGCGTGAAGGTAAGGTTTCGTTCATTGTCAATGTCCCAACTATTTCTGGTGGAGCGGTTCGCGATGGCAACATGATGCGACGTTTGGCTGTTGAACTTAACATTCCATTTGTCACAACATTACGAGGTGCTTCAATGGAAGTCGCCGCTATGAAGGCAGCAAAGAGAGGCCCTCTCGAACCACGGCGATTGACGGTGCACTACTGATCAGCACGCATCGTATGCATCGATGATGTACTTGGTGAGTGGACTTGTCCAGGCCAATTCACTGATGCCAGCCTCGCCCTCGAGATCGTAAATTCTTACCACGTCGCGAACCCGGACATTTCCATCGCTGGAACGCGCAAGAATTGTAGCTGGTTTCACCGACTTTCCAGTGCCATGAGGGTCATAGACCGTGTCCAATGCTTCCGAGAGGAACCAATCCGCCTTTCCTCCAGGCTCGCCATCGTATGTTTTCTTGACTTTTTTAGCCCCGAACATGCCGCCAGATTTTTTCTTGGTGGTGCCTGAGGCAGCCTTTGTAGCAGCGGCTTTCGTGCTCTTTTGGGCTGGTTTCTTTGTGCCTTTCGTTGCCTTGGAAGCAGGTGCATCAGCACTTGCTACGGCACGGCCTTTGAATTCCTCTTCCATCTCTGAACGAATTTCCTTTTCAAGATCCTTTCGAATGCTCTTCTCAAGTTCTTCTCTTAATTTCGCTTCAATGACGCCTGGGTCGCCCTTTGCAGCCCGAGCGATTGCATCATCCCGTTCGTCTTTCATAGCCTGCATTACGTTGAGGTAATGTGCCGCGACTTGAATCAATGATGTTTCCATGGATGCTTCGAGTTGCATCGAGACCACCACTCCTGACGAGTCGCGCCACTTGCGCCACTGCAACATGGTGTTGGCATGAATATCAGAACCACACTTCGGACAGAAACTTCGCTTTGGAGGCTTGAGGACAGGAATTGCCCTCATTGCATCGGGGTCGATACCTTCGTGCTCACCGCTTGCAACATCGTGAATGTGAGTTGATGCTTCCATACCATTGTCCATCGCATCCCGGAAGAGCCCTTCGCTCAAGTCTAGTTTTCCTGCTTGAATGAGGTCCCACCCATTGGTCCCACGAACGACGGCACGAACAGCGGCATTGGCTGCTGGAGATTGACCCCATTCGTGATTGGCGTATGCGCTAGCGGTCGTTTCATCGAGTTCGGTTCCAAAAGCACTGGCAAGATCGACGTCTTCTCCTTCAGCGGGTGCGGCGATGCCAAGGAGAATCGGATTTGCTCCTTCTTCGACCTTGGCAATCATATCGAATTTTTCAGCCATTGACAGGTCATCACGGTGTCGGATGACTTCCTTTAATTGATTGAGGTCGTGACCTGTGGCGGTGATTGGTCCCTGTCCGGTCAAGTCGTGGCCACAGGACAAGCAAAACTTTGCCGCCGCCTCAACGCCTGCTTCACAGGTTGGACAATAGACGCCCGCCATGTTCCGATATGGACGCTTACCTCTTTTGAAGGGTGATGGTCAAAACGGACTGAATCTGCTTGAACCTCGACCCTGAACAATCGACGGGTGCTTGCAGTGATTGGCGTTTGTAGTGTGTCACTCCAATGCTGCTACACACTCATGGAGCAGTTGAACGATTGTTTCCTGGTTCATTTCGGCTAAAATAGGTGCTAGGCGAGGGCCACGCTCCTTGCCCATGAGTGCTGAATATGCCGCTCTATAGCCAAACTTTGGGCTGAGTTCAAGATCTTTGGCAGCTTGCGGAATAGCACCACCAATGCTCTGTGCATCCCACGCACATGCAGCAAGAGCAGCAGGTAATGCACGGAGGACTTGACGTTGATCGTCGTTTAATTCCATGAGTGCCGTTTGGTTCGGCTCTTCGAGGATGCTGATTTTCATCTCAAGAGGAAAATGCTTGGAGGCAATCCAAGAACGCATGCGCTTTAGCCGATCGACAAGTGATTGTGTGGGTTCTTCGATTGCACCTGCTGTGCGAAGACTTGCCCAGACTTCTTCATCGGATTGCTTTGTTTGGGCCAATAAAGCAAGGTGACGGAAGGTGACTGCTGTCGCTTCTGCGGTCTTGCCTTCCTCTACCACTGCCATGCGCATAGCACCAGCAGCGTCTTCGATTTGCACCCGTTGTCGTCTGCTCAACGATTCATCGCTCAGTTCAACCTCATAATTTCGAGCTGCCATGCGCTCGAATTCATCCGCTAAGTTCACCAGGCTCATTCCAGTGTCGAATTCAATGGCCTTATTTGGCTTGGATTTAGCAACCAGAAGACGAAGAATCTCAGGTGGTACAAGTTCCAAAGCCTCGATTGGACCAATTGTGTTCCCTGCAGAGGAGGACATAGCACCTTGACCCTTGAGGCTGATCCATTCGTAAGTAAGTGGGTGAGGCGGTTCATGGCCCAAGAGTTTGACAATTTCTCGTCCTGTGGCGTACGATCCACCAGCAGCCCCGTGGTCCTTACCAAAGGGTTCGCATGTGACACCGATCCAACCCCACTTAGCCGGCCAATCGATCCGCCATGGAAGTTTACCTTCGCCTTTTCTTAGGTCTGAAGAGCCCGAGACACCGTGCGAATCCAACCAGTGGACATGAGGGTATTCGTAACCAGTGACTTGCACGCCATCAAGAGACCCTTTTGAGTCCAATGGACTCCAAGGAAACCAATCCTCCGACAGTTCTCGACCAGAAATACGCTCGATGGCTTCTCGGATCTCATCGGCCCGATCACACGCAATCTTAGCGAGTTGGTCGAAGCGTCCCGAAGTGTAAGATTCGAGGTTGTCAATGATTCGAGGACGCACGCCAATTTGTTCCAGTGCCTCCAAAAATGGCTTGAGGAAATGGTCGCCATACGTCCAGCCTTCCTCTTCAAACCGTTGCCAATCAGGATTGCCATCATGATCGGGAGCAGGAATGGAGCCAAGTTGGTGGCCGATGAATTGCTCATATTCTGGGCCAAGGAAATCGTACACCTTTCGAAGAGGGTCGGCGGTATCGACAATGAACACAAACTCGACATCCAGGCCAGCATTGCGTGCGGCGCGAGCGATCATATCGCCTGTTAGGATTTCTCGAAGGTGGCCAATGTGGAATTCACCGCTCGGCGTGATGCCTGTGGAAACAATGTGCTTTGTTCCCTTGTGGCTCAGTGCCTTCGCTGCGACATCTGCCCAATGCATGTGTTCACCTCAAACTGGAACTGCTCGGATGATGCCGCGTAGTGGCACGCCTTCGATTTCATTTCGAGTTGTCTTATTGACAAGGACTACGGCAAGCCCAACTTCTCCACCCACCGCTCGAATCGCTTGGATGGTTTTTCCCATCGTCACTCCAGAGGAAAGCACGTCGTCAATGATGACCACTTTCTTTCCAGCAACCTTTCCGTATTTGTTTGACAAAACGCCTTGGCCGTCTGCACCTTCGACGTTTCGGAAGATTGTGAATTCAGCGCCCAAGTGGCGTGCGACTTCGTGGGCAAAGGGGATGCCATTAATCGAAATTCCAACAACGGTATCGATGTCTTCTACTCCAAGTTCCTCATCAGCAACATCGGCCATAATTGTGCCAATTGCTGCGATTCGTTCTGGTCGCACCCCGATGCTTCTCCAACCGATTCGGACATCGTTGGGTCGATCTGCGCCGCTCCCTTCTGCAAGCAGCCAGGCGATGGTGTCTTGAGACAAGGATAATTCGTCCGCAATTTGTTGGGAATTAAGTCCCTCTTTTCGCATGCCAAGGGCTTGCGCTCTCAGTTCTTCGATGCTCAAAACCATACTTCTCATGTTGGGGTGAAGACTCAACCTCATCAATCCTTTGCCCGAAAGGTTCCGATGGCTTCAAGAAAGAGCGGCACAGGCCTTGACGCATGAGCGACTTCGATTACGAGTCCCTGCTCGACCGAGCACGAGAGAACATCCCTGAGGAAATCTCTTCACGTTCGAGATGGCGACTCCCTCCACCACAGATCCTCATCGAAGGTCAAAACACCATCTTCCGAAACTTCAATGAAGTCGTTTCAATGATGGATAGGGACGATAATCACGTGTACCAATACATCCTCAATGAACTTGGAACCTCGGGTTCACGAGATGGACCAAGGGCTCGATTCAAGGGAAGAATTCCACCTAAGCGGATCAAAAAGACCATCGCAAACTACGTGAACAGCTACATCAAATGCAGCCAATGTGGCGCTCCTGATACCCATTTCGTTAAGCAAGATCGAACAACCTTGCTCAAGTGTCAAGCCTGTGGTGCAACACGACCGGTCAAGCTCTGAGGGCAATTTTCGAGATTTTATTCTGCCATGACTGGCGAACAGCATCACGCTGAATCAATCGGTGCAATCGTCGCGGCAGTCCCAATGCCATCGACAACAACTCGATCACTTACATGCGTCCGTAACGATTTGAGCAAACTCCAACTCTTTGCAATACCACATTGATGTGCGAATTCTTTAGCGGAAATCTCACTCGAACATACGACGGATGCGTGGGCACCTAAGCGGAGTGCAAAGGTTGCAGGTGACATCGGCTCGTTGATCACAGCAATGCATGCTGCTTGGAACGATTGTAGATTCAATTCAATCAGGGGTTCTTCTGGCTGATCCTGAAGCGCTGCCTCTTGAGGGATTGCTTCTTGAACGGTTTCTTCATGAACGGGTATCTCTTCTTTCATTTTCAATGAGATTGTTTGCCTGGGCGCAACACCCTCAATCATGACTTCATTTGGCATCTTGCTCAAGATCGCTTTTTTCAATCCATATTTCTTGTGGAATCCATGCATCACAAGGAAGGCTTCTGTCCCAGTGTGGTCCCATTGGTTCTTCTCTTGATATTTCTTCAACTCATGGCCAAAGACTGCCAATTTCATCGGTTCACGCCCTTCGAGAACATTACGAATTGTTTGTTCAAAGTCCTCAGGAATCACCAACACCTGTTCCGTTTGAATTTGAGTTGAAGGCGACTTTTTCTTCGACTTTTTCTTCACCGGTTTTTTGGTTTTTTCAGGGCTTTTAGGGATGCTGACTTTTGCGGGATGACTGCCATTCTTTTTGCCGAACACCCCTTTGAACCAAGAACGCAGTCTATTCTTTTTGGGCCGAAGCATCAGTTCAAGAATTGCTTTCTGAGTGTCCCTTATTTCCTGCAACACCTCGAGCATTTGCTTCATGTCGCTTCTGTTGGACACAGGATTTTTCACGCCGTCATAGCTTTGTTTTTTGCCCGCCGTGGTTTTGCTTTTTGACTTTGCAATGAAGGCTGCAAACAGTTCTGAGCATTCAGGATCGATCTTTGTCGAAGGTGTCCGGATTGTTCGAATTGACCATTCTATAAATCGGCCCACCTTGTCTCGTTCATCGTCAGTCAATTGACGTCCATGCATTTTGGCATAACTCGGAATCAACTTGGTCATTGTAGCGTTTCTGTACATGTTGCACTGATGGCACATCGCAACGAGGTTGTCGAGTTTATTGTTGCCGCCAAGGGTTCGTGAAACAACATGTTCAACGGTGATTGACCTTGGGTCTGGAGATTCCCCCTTCTTTGGCTGACGCCCCCTCTTGGTTGTGGGTTCCATGATCGTGTCACACGTTGGGCAACATTCCCCGACCTTGGCCTCGATGATCTTCCGATTGGCGGAACTGATCATCTTGCCGACCTCACCCTTGCCACCGGCTTCGATGAATGCGATGCAGTGCTTGGTCCACTCCTTGATGCGTTCTTGCACCTCAGGTTCTGTATCCATTGAAGAGAAGGTTTGCTCGAGTGTATTTAATTTGTTTTGAAGGGTCTGTCCTCGCATAAGGGAAAAAATCCTCTCAATGTTGGATGAATAAGATAATTGCATACTTCCATGACGCAGGGGCATGCACGCTCGAGCCGTTATGCTAGCCCTGCTTGTTGGTACGATGTCAATGGCAGGTTGTTTTGGCGGCGAAGAAGTGGTCATTGAAGAAGAGGAAGTGGTTGTTGAAGACACGCGAATCTTTGTCACCGACAAGTTCGGTAATGATACCAATATGGCACCGCTTGACATGGAATTTCAGTTCAGTGATGTAGGTGAAACGGGTAAAGAACCGAGCATCGGTATCACTTCCAGCGGTTGCGTCTTCTTCATCGCTATGGAGAAGGTGATGAGGTCCTGCGATTATGGTGAAGCTTGGGAAGAAACCCAAGATCCGGTGCAGTGCTCACCGACCACAAGCGACCCTTATGGTTGGGTTGACCCAATCACAGACCGCATCTTCAATGTCCAGATGATTGGTCTTGAAACTTCGTGGATTTGTTGGAGCGATGATGATGGGAACTCATGGTTGGGTAATCCACACGATTCTGGAACAACTCCAATCAATGATCACATCAAATTAGCGAGTGGGCCATGGACAAACACCGGCCCATACGCTGCTCTTGGCTCTTTGACGACGAATTTGTACGAAACGGCCGTGTACTACTGCTACAACAAACTTGTAGGTATTTTCTGTTTCACCAGTTTTGATGGTGGAGCGACCTTTGAAACAGGTGGACAGATTATTGGTTTAGCCACCACAAACGGAGGCTTGCACGGCGCGATTTCGACCGCTCCAGATGGCACAGTTTACTTGACGCCGAGGGTGGAGACACCAACCGTCATCGTTTCCAAGGACAACGGATTTTCTTGGTTTGAACGATCCATGGGATCCGATGCAGGAACGCCCTATCCAAGAAAGAACTCTGAAGTTTCGGCAGACACCGCCTCGAACGCTTATCACGTTTGGACTGGGGCTGATGAAGGCGTTTACATGGCACGTTCGATTGATTCAGGCGAAACATGGGAGCAAGAAAGCATCAGGATTTCCCCCGCAGGCGTAATTTCAACGGTCTTCCCTCAGACCGATGCTGGAGACCCAGGAAGAATTGCCATCACTTACCTAGGCAGCGAAAACACAGAAATGATTGGAGAAGCCAACATCGACGGAAGCCCTTGGGATGGAAATGCGCACTATGCACCAAACAATGCGACCTACCATCTCTACATTACCTACAGCCTGAATGCTCTGGATGAGAACCCTATCTTCCACACCCAACGGGTGACAGACGACCCAGTTCAAGTTGGATCAATTTGCCTCAACTCAGGTGACTGCAGAGACATTGGAGGTTCAAATCGAAACCTCCTCGATTTCAATGATTTGCACATTGACCGTGAAGGTCGAGTGTATGTCGCCTTCGCAGATGGGTGCACAGGCGATTGTGCGATCAATGAAAATGCGACCGCTGAAGATTCAAGGGATGGAAGAGGTTCAGTTTACTACCTCGCTAGCGGTCCAAGTTTGCTTGAAGCCTTCGACCAAATGGAGCCGCTTCTTGCCACAACAAGCAATGCCCAACCGCACGAACCATGTCAAGCGGACACTTGCAAGCGAACCCGTGAGGGTGACGCAGAAGGCGAATCAAACCCAACAGATGCTTGAAGTCAAGCCCCATCAGTCATCCATGTTCATTTGCAGATGGTCTGCTCCTGTGCCATTCTGCAAGTGTTGAACCATTGCAGCAACAGCATCCTCGCCTTCCAATGTGTACCAGATTCCTTCCGGATAGACGACTGCTGTTGTGCCAAATTCACAGAAATCTAAGCAGCCAGATTTCTGAACCCGTACATTGTGTAAGCCTGCTTCCTTGGCTGCTCGTTTGATGGATTGCATGAGGGCTAAACTCCCACGTCGGGAACATGAGGGGCGTGCTGCACCTTCTGGTCGTTCATGTCCACAGACGAACATGTGTTGCCTGTAGCCAGGTTCAGTTCTTCCCTTTGGATCGGTTGGCACGCGTTCAAGCCTCCATTGAAGCATTGATGCTTCTGGCTAAATCGATATCCTTCTCAGTGATTCTTCCCTCATCATGAGTGAACAATTCCACAACGGCATAGCCCCAGCCAAAATGAATCTCCGGATGGTGATTCGCTTCTTCTGCAAGAACTGAGATCAAATCGACGAATGTCTTCGCTGATGAAAAATTGTCAAACTCGAACTCACGCATCAACCGCTCTTCAACGACAGTCCATCCCTCTGGGATGTCCATTGGCTCAACCCCAAAGGTGAGAATCGTCGCTGCCTTTGCTTTCTTTCTCGACCTTCTCGTGTAAACTCGAGCGTCGCTTCATATCAGCTCGTTCGAACGCAAGCAAGTCCTTGTCATCGATGTATGCTGGTCGTGTGTGCGCAGTAAGGAGGATTCGAGCGATGGTTTCACGTGCTACGAAATGGGTACGGCCATCGTCGCATAGGATCTCTAGACTTGATTTTCCAGAAGACAACAGGCGTCCTCTGATCCATGGTTCTGCACCTTCAACAAGCGAACGTGCATCGAGAAGAATTTCGATGAAGTCGTCACGGCGAAGACCATGCCTTCGCTTCAAAAGATCTCCATTCACAACATCAGCTACTTCATCGAGGTCGGGCGAACCCATATCCTTCCACATTGGTAGTGCCCATTCTGGGAGTTGAACCTTCTGTTGCTTCTTCGCCATGTTAGGTGGTGTACGGCGAGGCTACTTGAACCTCGCTCTTGCAAAAGGTTGACCGCAATGCACGAAAAGTCGAGTTTTAGGGGTATGCCTTCTTGAAGTGTGGGCGACCGGCGGAGATTGAGGGAGGAAGATGAAGGTCTCATGGCGAACACTTCCAACCGTTCTTCTCGAGGATGAAGTGCTCGATAAGGCGTTCTCGAGAGCGAGAAAAGCAGCCGACAGGGTCGATGACTCTGATCGGATTTTCCGGGTTCGTAAACAAATGAGCCGCATGGTCCAAACTGCAGCCGACGTCATTGCAACAACCTTCACTGATACGGTGAATGTGTGGCCTTCACTTGACCAGTCTCCCAAGTTTGACGTGGCCATGATCGACGCATGTGTCGGTTGTGATGATTACCGACACCACCTCTCTATGTTGCAGTGGGCTTCCAAGCAGGTTCTCAACATCGCAGGCCAAAACAGCAAGAAAATCATCCGAACTGCTCGCACTGAACTCATGCATGATGCTCGGAAAGAAGCCTATGGCCGAATCTCATCCATCATGCGTCGGGTCAAGCCATCACTGATTTGGCTCAGTGAGGCTCGAGAAACGCTCAAGCGCTTACCAACCATTGACCAAGTGCTTCCCTGTATCGTCGTCTGTGGTGCGCCAAACGTCGGTAAATCTGCCTTCATCTCTGCGCTGAGTTCGGGGAATATGGAAGTCAACCATTACCCCTTTACCACCAAGCAAATTCACGTTGGGCACTTCACCCATCGGAGATTGCAGTACCAAATGGTCGACACGCCAGGTCTTCTCGACCGTCCGATGACAGCGCGCAACACCATTGAACTGCAAGCGATTGCTGCTCTGGAGCACATCGGTTCAATCGTTCTTTTCCTTATGGATGAAAGCGAGGCATGCGGTACCTCCTTGGAAGAACAGATTCATCTGCTCGAAGATGTTCAGGCCATGTTGCCTGGCACTGACTTGATGGTTGTCACTTCAAAGGCTGACCTATTGCAGCCTCTCCCCGAAATGTGGGACATGGTCGCTGAAGCAGAATCCATGTGGCGCGAAGAGGGTTCGGAAGGCACGCCTGATTTGCCATTGCTGATGGATCCGAAGGGCCGTGTGACCATGTCGGCCACCGAGTTTGTCGGGATGGACGCCATGCGGATGGAAATCATTCGCCGCGTCAAAGACGCTCGTCAAATTGATCCGATGGCCCTGCCAGAGGGTTGGTATCGTCGAGATCAAGATTGATCTTACATGTGCTCAATTGGAGCGATGCCTAAACCTTCCATACCAGTGCGCATCAATCGACGAGCCACTTCTGAAACTTGGAGGTTGAAGGTGTTGACTTCTCCGTCAATTACAATCATGCAATCCCGATAAAACGCATTGAAACACGTGGCGAGGTTCAACAACTGGTTGGCGAACAGGTGAGGACGGCAATCATTGACGGCTTTGGCAAGCACGTCGTTGTGCACTGCGATTGAACGAAGCAAACCAACCATGCCGCTGGACATTTCAGTCGGAATTGAATTGACGAGCTTCGACATTTCGGCATCCACATCGACGCCCTCTGATTCGCATCGCCTCACAATGGAGCAGGCTCGCACGTGAGAATACATGACGAAGGGGGCAGAACCGCCCTCAAAGGCCAATGCTTCTTCCCAACGGAAGGTGAAGCCCTTTTCTGGACTCACTTTGATGATGTTGAATCGGACGGCAGATGTGCCTGCTGCATCGGCGATGGCCTTCACTTCCTCCTGTTCGTAGTCAGGGCGAAGGACACCGACCACCGCTGCTGCTTGTTCAGATGCCTCCTCCAACAAGTCATCCATGAACACAACATTCCCTTTTCGAGTTGACATTTTCCCTTCTGGGAGCTTGATGAAGGAGTAGAACATGACTTCAGGTACCTTTTGTCCCAGTTCAGTGAGGGTCATGCCAACTTGTTTTGCTTGCAGTTTGTGGTCTTCTCCAAGCACGTTGATCAGATCGTCGCATTGTTGCCACTTCCACATGTGGTAGGCAATGTCACGGGTGGCATAGAGTGAGGAACCATCGCCTCGTCGGAAAAAGAATTCTGTTTTCCCCTTGAGCCCGCGTGCACCAAGGTCGAGGAACTCAGCACCATTGTCCGCTGTTCCATGAATGTCAAAGCCTCTGAATTGTTCCATGAGTCGGCTGACGTCACCGTTGGTGACAAACATCGATTCCTTGGTAAAGGTGTCAAAATTGATGCCAAGGCGTGCTAAGGTGGTCAGCATTCCATCCAATACGGGTTGGTAGGCTGCTTGGAAATCATCCAATACGTCTTGATCCCCATGTTCACTGGCATGGACCATACGCCCAATTTCTTGCTCAATGGCTTCTTTGTCTGCCCGTTCTTGGCGAATCACTTGGGCCGCTTGATACCAGCGGACACGTTCGTGGTCAGCCTTTCCTTTCCATTTTGGATTGAGTGCTTCTCGCCCTTTGAGGGTTGCTTCAACTTCCTCATGGCTGAGGTGCTTTAACGCCCAAGCAAGGACGCCGACTTGTTTCCCCATATCATCCACATAGTATTCGGCGCGAACTTCATTCCCATACAATCTGTGAAGGCGCACCAATGAATCACCTAAGATGGCGTTGCGAGCTCTCCCGACGTGGAATGGACCATTTGGATTGGCCGAAGTGTGTTCAATCAAAATCTTGCGTCCAGTAGGTTGGCATTGGCCGAATGGATGCCCGTGAGTTTGTGGAGATTGAAGAATGGTGCTCGCCAGCCAGATTGGGCTGGCTTTGATGTTGAGGTAACCACCAACAGCGTTCACTTCGCCAACCGCTTCGTGAGTGGCCATGGCTTCAGCAACGGCTTCAGCGATTGCAGGTGGTGCTTTTCCGAGTTGTTTGGCGAAAGGAAAACACGGCAACGAAAGATCGCCTTGGTCCAATTCACGAGAGGGTGCAAGCATGCTTCTCCAGTGATCGTTGGTGATGCCGACTTGGGCAAGAGCTTGTTCGATTAAGGGCTCAACCACTGCCTTCAGGATTTGCATACATCTCACCTCACATCATTGGGTATCGGCACAGTGCAGCAAGTCCTCCAAATCCATGGAGAAGTTGCGAACCTTCTTCTGTATCAATTGAAATATAGATAATTTCCGTGTTGCTTCGCTCAGCCATTTTGCCAAGTTCATCGATGAGGGAGATGTTGCTTAGTTCCTTGGCTCCATCGCCTGATGCATCGCACGATGGGCAAGACGGAAGGGTTTCCATTCGTCCAACCGATGCTGTCCATTCATGCTTACATGAGCCGCATTGAAGTTCAACGGTGCTTTTCCTCAACCCTTCAGAAATCAATAGCCGGTCGATTGCACCTCGTTCAAGAGCGTCACGCACCATCATTTCTCCGTAGGTTGCTCGGGGTGAGGCTTTGATCAATTCAGCCAGGAATTTGGTCATGATTTGCCGCTCCGCATCGAGTTCGATTTCGCCCATGAGAGATCCAGCGTTTTCGACAAGTTCACGGACTCCACTCTCGTTTGAGTAGCCAACGTCAAAGTGAGTTTTTGCTATGCGCTTCGCCACTTCATGATGGAAGTAATCGTTCTTGACTACGAAGTCCTTGGTCGCACCAGGCCCCCCAATGATGATGGCTTGGATGTTTTCCAAATTTGGTAGCCAATAGGAACATGCGTGTTCGGTGGCGCGCTTGAAGAAATTGTGTGCAGCCTCCTCAATCAGTCGCTCGAACCGTTGTGCAGATTGACCACCTTGTCGGTGCTTGCCCATGATGTTTGAAACGAGGTGTTCTTGAACATGAATGCGTTTTCCCGATGCGATTCCATAGGCTGCTTCAGAACGGTCAATCACAAACAGGCCGTAGGACTTTTTGTCAACCAGCATGTCCTCGAGTTGAGTCAATTCGAAGACTGAATCGCACCGGTAACGGAAGGACATGAGCGGTTGAGGCGGTTCTTCAACCACGACATTGACCATTCTGTTTTTGTTGTTTCCAATGATGATTGAACCGACGAAAATCGCAAGGCCATTTTCACCCGGTTTTTTGTATCTTGAGAGGGTTGAGATTGCAGATTCAATGGCCCCTTGGACATTTTTTCTCGTGCCCTTTGACTTGATGTTTGCAGCCTGCCCGTGTTCGTTTTGCAACAAGGAGCGAGCGTCCGAGATGTGGCGGTCTGGCGGAATGATTAGGGTCACCAGTTCTGTTCCGAACCCTTTCATCTCCCTCAAGTCTTCTAGGGCGAGTTTGAGCCGAAGGCGACGCGTGGCGAGGGTTGCATCGTCTGACATCGCTTGGCCTCCGTATCAAGGGCGTGGTTGAGGGGTCTTCAATTCTCTTGTGTTGGTGTTTAGTGAAAGGGCCAAGGTGGGCGCCTGTATCGGGGTTGATAGGGATATGCTCAAAGCATGAGCGCGCAACGAAGGAACGATGACCACTCGTCATGTTGTTGCTTTGGGAGGAAGCCTTCTCCGGCCTGAAGAAGCTGAACAGCGTACGGAGTGGTTTGGACGGCTGAGGCAATTGGCCGTGCACATGGAAGGCAATGGGCGACGCTTGGCTTTGGTTGTCGGTGGCGGGCTGCCTGCGCGAGAAGGCATCACACTCGCTCAATGCTTGGTCAGTGATTCACGACGCCTCGACGAGGTGGGGATCGCCGCAACAAGGCTCAATGCAACCGTGATTCAACAGGTGTTGTTGGACATTGGCTGTGATGTAGCGCCTGTAATCCCGACCACCACAAGTGAGGCTGCTGCCCTTATGGACGTCCACCACCTTGTGATCATGGGCGGAACCACACCAGGTCATACCACAGATGCAGTGGCTGTCGGCCTTGCTAGGGACACGGGTGCAAGCCATTGCATCATTGCTACCAACGTCAGCCACGTCTTTGACAAGGACCCAAGGCATCACGAGGATGCTGAATCTTTTTCGACGATGAGCCTCGATGAGTTGGCAGAAATCACCGGGATCGGGGAGCCATTGGCGCCCGGTGCATCAGCAGTGATTGATCCAGTTGCTGTGGGATGGGCAAAAGCCTGCGATCTGCGTCTTGCAGTTCTTGATGGAAGGGACCTTTCATTGCTTGAACAAGCCCTTGACGGCCAACCTTTTGATGGAACATTAATTACGCCTTAGGTGATGAATATGGTTGATACAAAGAAAGTCAAAGAAAACATTCAGCGAATGACCAATAGGGTTGCTTCAAGCACCTCTGGAAAGGTTCAGCCACACAAGCATTGCAGGGTTTGCTTTCGTCCAATCAAACTGACTGCTGAGCCCCGGGTTTGTTCAGACCAAGCATGCATTGATCGCAACATACGAGATGGGAAAAACGAACGCCAAATGAGAATTTGGATGTTTGTGTTTTTGGGCATCTTTGCCTTCAGTTTCCTCGGACCAATGCTGCTCAGGATGTTGTAGAATCAAATTCGTCTAACATTTCTTCTGAATCTTCAACAGAGACCGTCTCTGTGATCCCAGCGGCTTTGATTTGATCACCGAGGGCAAACAATTCAGTGAAGGCCTCTTCAATCGATTTCGTTTGTTTCAAGAATCTTAATGCAGGCCAACCGCAATCGATGACTCCAGGCTCATGTGTGCTTTCTTCGACCCATGCTGCGCATGCTTCACCATGACAAAGAGCGGAGAAATTTTCCAAATCGACCCAAAACGTCTGGCGGGTGCACACTGGACAGACTTTGCATTCAAGGGATGCCAGCACCGTTAATCCGTGTTCTCCGATCACATCGATGTCCCACACGACAACAGAAGCAGAAACCAAGAGCATTTGATCGCTCTTTTTCAAAAAACTGCGCAAAACACTCCATGCAGTTTCTTCACTGCTGAAGCACCCAAGTGAGAGGGAATTCCCTCCCTCTTCGATTGCAGAGGGCACGAAGACACGCTGGATTTGCTCCGCCATGCCCGATGGTTGTGGCTGAGGTGCTTGAAGACTCCCTCAATTGCGATGCCATTCGACCTCAATGACCGGAAGACCACCAGGGTGGGGAAGTGGTGCATTTGGTTTCTCGACCCGAACATGAAGTGCGGCGACTGTTTGGAATGCTGCAATCTGTTCAATCACCTGTTCAGCCATTTCTTCCATGAGGGCGATGGGTGCTTCAGATTCCAACATGACGTGGTCAATTGCAACTTGAATATCTGCATAATTCAGCGTGTTGGAGAGTTCGTTCCCGACTTTGGCTTTCGACAGTGTTGCCCATACGGTAAACACAAAGGGTTGCTCTTGCTCATGCTCAAAGGCATAATAGCCATGCTTGGCCATGACCGTGTAGCGTTCTAAACCGACTCGAATGGTCATCAAATCCCTCACTCTTCGTCGCGCTCATGAACCCAAATGAGGTGGTAGCCAAATTGTGTTTTGACAGGTTCGGACACGGTCGCAATTGGATTGGTCCACACTGCTTCTTCGAACGGTCGAACCATTTGCCCCTTGCGAAACCAACCCAGATCTCCGCCTTTTTGGCTTGAAGGGCAAGTGCTCTTCTTGCGCGCAAGTTTCTGAAAGTCTTTCAATTTCCCAATTTTGTCTTTCATCTGAACAGCCTCTGATTTTGAGGCGACAAGGATGTGGGATGCCCAAGCGCTTGGTGCGACCATGCTTTGAGGGCAGAACCGCTTGGTTTGAACCCGTCGATTGAAATTCAATCAAGCATCAGCGTTGTAAGCAAGCATTCGAACATAGGTGCCGTAGATGCTGATGGAAACGCCAAGAGATTCTGCATTGAATCGGTCCATGGTGTCGAGGTAGGTGTGGTATTCCCAACTTCCACTACCATAACAGACAACGGCTCGGCCACGCTTCTCATCCAATTCATAGACGAACGGACCGTGGTCTGAATTGTACGGCATTGCATCGGAATCACCAACGTCGCCTGCAAGCAAAGACAGCCCGATGTCGTATCGCTCAGCCATGTCCGGGTTTGCTGCTTCATACAGTTTTGTAATGCGCTTCATGTGTCCAAAATCATCAGCGTTATTTGTGAATAAGGACACAGAAGTGCCACGGCTTTCATCGGAATCAACGTGGTTCATGTCGAGGTTGACATACAGTCGGAGGTTTTCTTTCAGGAATTCTTTATTCGCTGCGACGTAGGCTTTGCTGCCCCATAACCCCTCTTCTTCTCCACCCCAGGTGCAGAACTGAATGGTTCGCTCAGGGGTTCCAGTTTCATTGACGATCATCTTCAATTGACGAGCCATTTCCATCACGCTCGCTGTTCCAGAGGTGTCGTCGACGGCGCCTTGGCCGTGATAGACGGTGTCGTGGTGAGCGCCAATAATGATCACTTCCGTTGATTCTCCTTCGATGATTCCGCACGGGACATAGATGGTCTGTTCTTGGTCGTTGGTGACATCAATGATCATCTCGAGAACCCCTTGGGAACCCGTTGAATTGAAAATCGCTGCTTCGAGGATATCACCAGCGTCCTTTGACATAGCAATAAAAGGCAGATCTGCGGGGATGGTGCCGCCGTTCGCTGCCTTGACATCATCAATACCGGTTCCTTTGAAAATTGGCACACAGTCGTTGCCTTCAATCATGCCACAGTTGTAATCCTTGTTGACTCGAATCAATCCCGCAAGATTGTTTTCAGCCGCTTTAGAAAACATCACTGTGTTGCCAATCTTTGAGCCACTGCTTCGAAGGTATCCAATGGTCCCGCCTGCTGTTGACCACAATGAATCATCGCTTCCGTTGCCCAAATCTGTTAACGGGACATTGTCCTGGAAAGTGTACTCTGACTGACCAGAAAAGCCTTGAATGACGTAATCAATTCTGTGTTGGAATTCAGTCACTTCAGAACCAAACGCAGTCGGTCCTTCACAAGGAGTATTACCAAAACCTACACTGCCTTGAACGCAGACGCGCAGGCTTGGTTCGCTGTTGACCTTGTGCATGGGGACCTCAAAGCTGTTGAGTTGGGTTGACAAGCCCATTGATGCAAACTCACTGATGATGTATTGTGCCGTTGCTTCTTCTTCAACAGTACCGCTCATTCGCCCCTCCCAATCTGGGTGTCCAAGGGCGACAAGGTTCTCAGCATAAGTTTCAGTTTGAATTGGGTCATAATCCATGAGGTCATATTCATAATCTTCACCAAAACCAAGCCATGCAGGTTGGATGACAAGGGTTGCGGAAATCATCAGAAGGGCAAGCACGATGGCAATGGCCATACCCATGTTCACCGGGCCATAGACTGGAGTCTTCATGCGAGACATGAAGTCAACGGATTGGGGAGGTAGAACATCTTCCTCGTCAAAACTAATTGAAATCGGCGGCTTTTCTTCCAAAGAAACTATGGGCGATGAAGCCAACAATCGGTCGACCAATTCTGACTTTTTCCCACTGACAGGTAGGCTTTGCTCAGCGAGCAACACCTTGAGTTCAGCGACGGTTTTAGCAGACAAACTTGCTTCGTCCATGGTCAGTGGTTAGCGTCGCTTGTTGATGAACTCGGCGGTGCTCTGTTTAGGGGATTTCTTCACCAGTCCAGCGGGTACCAACATTGTGGTCTAGGCCGATGTGATCAAGGATTCGGGCGACGACGAAGTCGACCATGTCATCGATGGTCTTCGGATGGTTGTAAAATCCGGGGGAGGCAGGAATCACAATTGCACCCCATTGGGAAAGTTTGTGCATGTTCTCCAAATGAACGGTGGCGTACGGTGCCTCTCGAGGAACAATGATCAATTTCCTCCGTTCTTTCAAAGCCACGATGGCAGAGCGAGTGATGAGGTTGTCACCAATCCCTGCGCCGAGTTTTCCAAGCGTGGTTCCAGAACACGGGCAAAGAACAACAGCATCGATGTTTGCCGAGCCAGAGGCAGATTTAGCGCCAATGTTTCTGTCGTCTTCTAGAAGCGCTCCTGTGGCTTCAGCGATCGCTTCTTTGGTGGTATCGCACTCATGTTTGAGGGTGATTTCACCAGCGTTGGTCACGACAAGTCGGACTGGAATGTCTTTTGATCGGAGGTACTCAACCAACCGTTTTCCGTAAATGGCCCCGGAGGCGCCGGAAATCCCAACGACAATTTCGCCCATGGTTGCCGCCTGTGGTTCTGCCTTTTAGGCACTTGTTTGACAAACAGCCGCTTTTTATACAGGTTAATCCTCTATAGAAGTTGCTTCAGGATGCCGAGAGACGGTCTGTTCCATCGTGCTCAGCAGCGCTTCAATGATGGCGTTCTGCTCAACCTCATGCCCTAAGCGTTGAAGGCATGTTGTGGTTTGTTCATTCAGCCCACAACCCGCCAACCCCTCGACGCGACCCGACGGTGTGTCGATGTTGATGGTGAATCCATGACGAGAGGTCCAACGGAGGAAGGAGAGTCCTATGCTGGCAATTTTATGCCCGTCAACCCAAACGCCTTGCATCCTTTCATCTCGTTGCGATTCAATGCCGCATTGCGATAAGGCCTGAATAATCCACGCTTCGATTCGTTCAATGATGGCAGCGACTGATGTTTCACCTTCTTTGCTCCATTTGAAAATAGGATACACGACGAGTTGGCCAGGCCCGTGCCATGTGAGTCCGCCTCCACGGTCCACTGGGTGGTGTGCGTAGCCCTCTGGCGGCGTGATTCCGTCGTTTCTTGCTCGCGGGCCCACTGTGACGATTTCAGGGTGTTCAAGGATCAACAGAACATCGGGTACCTCATCCTCAATACGCTGCTTTTGGAGCTCCTTCATTTGATCAAGAGCATCGGTATAGGCCACAGTTCCAAGGTGACGGACTTCAACCCGTGTCACCTCTCCCATGGTTTCACGCAGCGGGTCCTCCCCAATGATGTTTGATGGTGCCTCAAATCATTTGTCTCCATCAACCTCTGCATAATCGCGATGAATATGCTCGAAAACGGTTCTCGATATGTTCAATCTTGATCTTACAGTCAAACCATGCACCACCTCATGACTTTCCGTGATGGGCGCCAATTGGATGTCATTTTCGGTGGTGTTCTGGAGGCTAAAACCGCTCTTGTGTGCCACCATGGATTAGAAGCAAACTTTGCCATTCAATGGCTCGCCTCCATCGATGCTAGGAGAGCAATGTTGCTCCTTTCTGAAAAAGAACGAAGGCGAAGGCTATCAATGAGGAACTTTAGGGTCACATGGGCGTATCAGTGGGAGTCAGAAAGTACGGTGACAGAAACGTCATTGATTTATCAGAATGGGGCCGACCATTTGCCCGAGTTATGGCTCGATTTCTCAAAGACAAGCCAATATCAGTCATTCAGGTGACGAACCTCCATTTACTTCTCACAATGTTCTGTTCTTGGTTGATCGTGGATGATCAGGCCATCCTTGCATGTTTCCTCCTCATCGTAAAGGGCGTCATTGATGCAGTGGACGGTGAATTAGCTCGGATTCGCGAACGACCATCTCATGTCGGTCGTTATTGGGATACCGTTGCAGATACGATTGGATTAATTGCCGTCATGTGGGCGTTCGGGACTCTGTTTGAGTGGGATCCATTCCTCACATGTGCTTTGATTCTAGCCACTCTGTTCCAATATTCTCTGTTCAATCATTATTCCATATTGATGAGGTCCTTGGGTTCGGGAGATACAACCAGCCGCATTGATGAACGCGAAAAGCCAGTGGCTTATCCTTGGGAAAAACAATCCAACGTCAATCTTTTTCACACCATCTACCTGATGTTCTTTAGTTGGCAAGATCGAATTATTGCAGGATTGTCCGGTAAGGGTTCCAAGGGCCTCGTGTTTGAGTTAACCGCATCATCATCGCTCGGGTTTGGTATGCAGTCGTTGATCATTTTTGCATTGGCCTTGAGTGAAAACCTGGAGTTTCTTCCTGAACTGATCCTTGGCGTGAATATGGTTTTGATGGGTCTTGTGTTCCTTCGCAGTTGGATTTGAATTCAAATCTAGATTG
>Ga0209603_1000608_pt1 | contig 42278 bp, 53 predicted proteins | sample COGITO_mtgs_1206_FD_184812 | JGI IMG/M metagenome (GOLD analysis project Ga0209603, IMG submission 184812) | Pelagic marine microbial communities from North Sea - COGITO_mtgs_120607 (SPAdes) (version 2) | ecosystem: Environmental > Aquatic > Marine > Epipelagic ...
TCCACCTTTATGTGAAGCATCTTTTCCATCACCATTACCATAAGTACCTTTTTGTCTATTATACTTATTTAGTTCTGCTCTATACTTCTTTGATTTCTTCGATGATTGAAATTTCTTATACTCATCTTTATAATCTCTTTCAGCTTTCTCATCGATTGCTTTTATATCTTCGGGTGTTCCATCTAACTTGGAATCTTTATCTGCTATATAAGATAAGGTAAGTTTAGATGCGTATTCTTTTAAATCAAATGAAAATGCAAGTGCTGCTCTGAATTGTTCTAACTCATCATCATTGAATTTTTTGAATGTAGTAGAACGAAGTTTAGCAATTAACTTAGATGCTTCCTTATATCCTTTAGAATTGAAATCAGTTTTAGTTCTTTCCTTGAGTGGTCTCATTCCACCTGCTTTTCTAACTTTGTTGAGTTGTCTAATTATCTCTTTTTGTTTTGGAGAACCAGGCATTGCTCTCATTGCCTTATTAAGAAGTTTTAAGTGTTCTATTTTATCGAACCCTTCATTAGTATTCTTCCAATCCTTATAGTTCTTTTCTGATTTATCTTTACCACTCTCTTCTATCTCATCTTCTATATCAGGTTGACCTGTATTATTTTTTACAAAGTTAGTATCATCATAATTTCTTTTTTTACCACGAAGTTTTGTGTGATAATCAGATGTTCTTCCTTGCAACCAATTTGCTGGAAAGTTTTCATGTACACCTTCATAGATAGATTTAAGATATTTAATGAATTCTTTATCATTACTCATCTTCTTAAACTCTTTATCCTTGAATACGTTCTTTACGAAATCTCTAACATTTTTTGAATCTTGTCTAATTTGGTCTATTACTGAGAACATACCCTCATCCATGGGCATATCCTTATTATAATCTACATTATCATATCCATCAAAATCTCTTAATCCACCTTTTCTCTTAGAAGTATAATCATCACCACCCATAGTGTTAGTACCCATCTTTGATGCGTACTCTTTAAGTTTGTTTAGGATTTGTTTTTTGATTCTTGACATAGATGGGTTTCCTTTAGTATATAAATATAAAGATTTTTAGATTAATTAATCTTTCCACCTCTCGAACCTTTACTAACAGATACACCTCCTCCACTTCTACCAGTATTGTTACTTCTTGTAGGTGGTGGTGAATACGTTCTTGTTGGTGCAGTTCTTGTTGGAGTTTGTCTTACACTATTAGAATTTCTTCTGATAATGATGTTATTATTACTTCTATTATTGTTCTCTACTCTATTGTAGTTTCTAATTCTAGGAGTAGGAGTGTTGTTTGGATTCTGATATGTTCTTACTTTAATACCATTGCCTTCCATCTTATCAATAAATCTACCAAGAACGTTTCTTTTAGGTCTTTCGATTACCACATCTATATCATCTGGTGTTGGTATTCTTCTACCTTGATTAACTCTAACTCTTGGAGTTATTTTGTTAACATCGTTTCTTAGATTTAGCACTACATTATTAGTAGAACCTCTTCTACCTTTAACATATACTCTGTTGTTAGCAATTTGATTTCTTCTATTTCTTTCAATCCAATAGTTGTTATCGATTCTATTATTCCATCTCCAATCATTCCATCCATATCCATAATTTCCTCTACCCCAATATGGATAGTTCCAACTTCCCCAATTGTTTAAACCAAAGATACCACGATTGAACCCATATCCATAAGTAAATCCATAGTTAAATGACCAATTAGACCAGAATAAGTTTCTGTTCCAATAGATATCAAATGGTGTGTAAGGACTTCTCCATCCTCCTAATTGATTGAAGTTTCTGTAATACCAACTAAGTGGTTGGTTTTGTGCAAAGGTTGAAAAGTTCCATCTGAACTCATCATCCAATTGTAGTTTTTTTTGAAATTGGAACTCGTTTTCAATCACATCCACTCTAATGCTATCACCACTTTGGGTTACCCCATATATTGGGTCATTAGAATAATAACTTGATAATTGATAGGTTGTACCACATGAAGTAAGTAGTAAAACCCATAAAATGAATAGTAGGTGTCTCATAAATATAAATATAGGAAGTCAATAATTATTCCAAAATTGGAGATAAATGATATTTTAAACTATCTGCAATAATTTGATGACCGTGTTCTGAATAATGGTAATCTTTTATCTCTGGCCATTGGTTTGATATCAAAATATTTTGTTTGCCTGGCATCTTATATGGGTCTGAACTGATAGGTAGTTTATCATTATATATTTTAAAATCAGATAATGATTTGAATGTATTAGAATCAAAATCTATTGTAAGTAATTTCTCTGGATACTTTTGTTCTATATAACTTGCATATTCAAGTTCTTCACATAAAAATCTGACTGGTATTTCTTTATTATATGAAGATGATGGAATAGTCATTTCATTTTCAGTTGAATCATATTTGTTATATCCCTTCGGTCTTGTACACAAATCTACAATCTTTTCAATTTGAAATTCTCTAATCATAAACATTGCACCCATTTCATCTACATTATATTTGTTCTGATAATATTTTACTAAACTAGGATTATCAATGTCTCTACTCCAATAAGTAAATTGTACTACTACAAGTTCAATACTTTCAAATAACATTTGATGATTAATATTTTCAAGAATATTAATTATATTACGATTTGAACCACCATTACCATATCTTATACAATATGGTTTATTAAAGTGTTTAGAAATTATAGCAGGAAAATGATGTTTTCTCCTATGAACATCATCATTATATGAAATTATATTTTCGTGAAAAGTAAATGGAGGAAGTTTTTTATTAATATCATCAAATGACATACCTTTTTCTAACCATCTTGAGTAATATAATCCTTGTCCCCAAGTAAAGGAATCTCCTAAAAATAATATCATATTAGTGTTTTATATGTTGGACCCTCCAACGAACATCTTTACCCCTTAACATTTTCTTAGTGGCATCTACGTTCTTTTTGGAATCATCGGCGAAGTAAACATCTTCATAACCTTCATTATCAATCTTATCTTCAATCCAATCTGCTTTATCTTTTGGATTGTTAGATGCCAATGCGGTTACATATATTTTACTCATATTGATACCGATATCTTTTAGATATTGTCTAATTGGTTTGTATGCTGCTCTGGCAGTTAGGATATGAACTCCATCACCACCACTACTACTAACGATTCTTCTTAGAACCTTAGTTATCTTTTTAATTTCGTTTGGGTCTTGTACCTTAGAGAAATCTGAGAAATCAAATTCATCTCCTGGTTTCTCATTATAAACTGCATACTGACCTGGTGTAAGTTTTCTTTTTTTACCATTATTGGTAATATAAATAAAAGAAGTTGTTTTTACAAGCGTGTCATCAAAGTCAAATACTCTGAGTTTTTTTGATTCTGTGAATAAACTTCTTGCTATCATATCTTTTAATTTAATCATCCTAACATACTAATATACGAAAAATAAATGAGAAATCCAAATAAAAAGTGAATTATTTTACTGTTCTAAATGTGAAGATAAGTAACCTGCAATTCTACCAGCTTTAATCTGAAGATTTTCCCACTCTGATTTGGTTATTTTCTTTTTTCTATTTACATAATCAATACCAAGTGAACCGATAAATTTTTCATCAAGTGTGAATAAGGGAATTACATAAGATGCTTTTGTTCCTACTGATTCTGCTGCTCCTTTTAATCCATAGGTAGCAATTTTTGGGTCATTATAATCTGATATGAAGATACCTTTTTTTTCACCATGTAACATATGGTCAAATGCTTTTGGGTATAATGAACAAGGGATATTATTAAATACATGAGATACTGATGAAACTCCTTTTTTTGCAACTTCATAAAAGATTGAGAACTTTTGTATTGATTTGCCTGTGGGGTAAAAGTTACCACCATTATGGAATTGTGAAATCCATGCTCTATCTGAATTGAACTCTTCTCTTATATCTTCGAGTTCATCTTCGATAACCATTGTATTAGAAATAGTATCCTTTACAACATCTTTTTTCTTTAATTTTTCTTTCTGCAAATGTCTACTGATAAGTAGATACATTATCGGTCCCACTACACCAGTGAGGAATGCTCCAAGTAATTCCATGATATGATTATGATTTGTTAGTATCTGTTCCATCTTTATCGTATTCATCTAAATCTTCCATGTAATCAGCAACATTTTTAAGATAATCAGCAGCTAAGGTCATTTTTTCTTGAACCCAACCATCTAAATCTTCAATATTACGTTTTTTGATATTATCATATATAATTTTAGCGGAACGAACTGATGATTTTAGGGATGATAATCCCATACCAACTTCATGGTCATCTTCTTTAATTTGTTGTGGTGTTTTAAAAGGAGGCATATCCTTAAAGGTTACCACTTGACCAGGTTGAATATTGAATTTTTCAGATAATATGTCTTTTAGTTTAATCACTACTTTAACTTACCTCTTTTAGCATCTCTCTTTAATTCTTCAAGAGCATTGATTTGGTCTTGTATTGCCTGTTCCAAACTTACACTTCTGTATTTAGCTTGTTTTCTAACAGCCAACATTGCAATTCTTTTTTCTTCAGTAGATGGTCCTTCGTTTATAGATTCCTCAATAGATTCACCTTTATACTCTGCGTTTTTGTACATACCACTTACTTTCATATCAAGTTCTTTTGCAAGAGCTTCTTTTTCTTTACCAAGTTTCTTAAGTAATTTGATAAACGGTTCTTTTTTATCTGTATGTTTATTCTTTTTGTAAAACTCTAATGCTTTGGAAATTGCATCAAGATTCTTTTGTTGTAGTTTTGAGATAGCATTTATACTTCTCTCTCTAAGAACTTGTGTTACTGTTTCTTTTAAATCTCGTAATGTCATATGTTATTCCTTATTCTATACTATATAAATATAAAAGTATTTGTGTATAAGTATTAAATCTTGTGTTTTATGTGTTGGTATATAGCAGTACCAATATCTTCACCCAATCTTGAATCAGATGGGAAATGTGCTCTTCCTATATTTCTACTATATGATATTCTTTTACCTGCTTCTAAAAAAGCATCTGTATTGATTGGTAATTTTGTTTGTAATACTTTTCCTACCAAGATACCTTGTGTAGAATGACCAGAAGGGTAAGAAGGGGTTTTCATACTTTCAAGTACGTGCTCACCCAATTTCATATTATAGTGTGATGCTAATTGAAATGGTCTTGGTCTATTATGGTGATATTTTAAATCTAAAATTATACCTGCTGCTGAATTGATTAGATTTTCTACTAACTCTTTTGGGTATTCTACGTTGTTTTCTTTACAAACTTGTTCGAATACTTTTTCGATATCATCGTTTTCTTCAACATATTTATCATCTTCTGGTAAATCTTTCAGAAATTGTAGTTCATTATAAACTATCATTGAAGTATTTTTTGGAGGAGATTTTACTTTGTATTTAGAGTAATTAAAATCTTTGAATAAACCATCTTTAATGGATTCAATCTTTTTCGCATGTTTTTTCTTAACACCATCTTTGGTGTAAACAGAATCTTTAATACTTCCGAGATTTTCTTCTGTGAATATAAACATACAACTATAAATATATTCTTTTGATATATTACTAAATTTTTCCTCGTTTTACTAACTCTTTACGAATCATTTCTTTCTTTTTTTTGTAAGAAGATGATTCATACATTTTTAGTAATTCTTCAGTAGAGGTTGATGAAGGAGTATAGTGCTTCATCATGAATTTATTAGTCATCTTATTATTGACTTTAATATATTCTTTTGTACTAGGTTTTAATTTTTGAGACATATAACTGTATAGATTTATTTAAACGATATACACATATATATTACTCTACGATTATAAACGTTGATTTTATAACCGTATCACTTAATATTAATTGAAGTTCTAACTTTTTCTTGGGTAATACTTTGATGTAAAGAGTTTTATCATTCATTCCAATACCATTTTTTGGTAGAAAGGTTTCTTTAGATAATATAGAATTAGTTTCTAAATCTTTTATAGCAAGAGTATGTTCTCCATCTGATTCTATATTGAAGAATATCGTTTGATTATCAACTACTGAACTTTGAGTTACAGCAAAGATTCTATCTTCCCTTGGGATAGAAACACCACCCTCATCTATGAAATCTTTTTCACAAGCTAAGAACAAAAAGAATAGCCAAAAATAATATCGTTTTTGAAATTTATAACTCATTTTACAATTACCCCTATTTGTGTTCCATCCTTTTTAACTAACTCTACCTTTAATACAGAAACTAAACCTAAGAATGAAGTCAAGTTATTTTCTTCCTTAAAGTATATTTTATATTCAGTACCACCATTTAGGTTCTGAGAACCATCAGTAGATATTGAACCCAATTTTACATAAGAAGTTCTTTTTGCTGAGAAGGATTGTAAATCAGAATCACTTTCTAATCTATCAAAGATTACTCTACTATTATCATATCCTACTCTAAATTCAGAACCAGTTATGTTTTTTGTATTTTCTGGTACTTTTATAGTTACAACAATTTCTTCACCAATCTTTTCAATATCTAAATCTACTTCAAACTGATTTTGTATGGATTTTGAAGAATTACTTATTGTCATATTATTCCTTGCCATACTTGTAACTTGTACACTTGATGGTAAATGAGAATGAGACATATTAACATCACCCTTCCAATGTACTGCAATACTTTTATCATATTGTTTTGTACCAGTTGCTAATCCAAGTGGGAACATTGTACGAGTTCCACCATAGTTTGTCCAATTTGTTGATGTCATAGATTCATAATCAGTTACCTCTGTTAATGACATTACTGCTGCAAGATAAGATGCATCGAACAAAGTTCCACCATTTAAGAAATCAATCATTATCTGTGTATCCTTAAAATCAAATACTCCATCTCTACTTACATCTGCATTTGCATATTGAACATTGTAATCAAACTCTCCCTTAAATCCACCATTGATTCCACCACCTGCTAATTCGTTAAATGCTAACACAACATCTGCTACTGTGAATACATCATCTACCATCGTTTCTAATTCAGTTGTTGATGGTGAATCAAAAACTACATATTGAGTTTTATATGAGGTTACTTCAGTAAAGTTTAATTCTACTTTTAGTGCATGGTAACCACTAGCACTTCTAATATTTGAAGAATAATTTGATGATGAAAATGGAATTGTACTCCAAGTATAATAATTAAAGTTATTCCAATACTGGTCTGATGTTGTAGTTGCCCAATAATTTGCATAACCTGGTGTTCCAAAATAACTTGATGTTCCATCTGTATCTACTAAATCTAATAGTTCTATATTATTAACATCATCTAAATCTACACCACTTGGAAACTCTCTAACATCTAAACCAATTCGGTATCTGTATTTATTAGTTACCATTGGTGAATATATTACAACCCATTCTACATTTCCTGGTGTTGCTGTAATATTATATTTTCCATTACCGACTAATGTTTCATCTATTTGAGAGTTGATTGTTGCTTCACCATTTGCATCTAATGAGATTGTATTTGAGTTTGAGTTTTTAGCAATTTCAGATGAAGATACTTCGTAATAAGTATTAACAGAAAAACCAGTTTCATCAATGTTTCTAAACTTATAGTTTACATCATATGAAAGGGGTTCAACATAATCATCTGCATCGATACTCCATATAGTATTACCATTAAAAGCATATGCTGCTCCTGCTGCTGTATCTTCTGGTGATTTCCATTTAAGGTATAAGTTAGCTCCTCCTGCTCCTTGTTCATATCTAACTCTAAACTTATATGATACATCTGCTGTTAAATTAGCTATATCAACTGTTCTGGTTCCATTACCCATACCAATACCGGTATTAGTAATTGTTCCATCATCATTTGCATCAAACCAAAAATCACTTCTATCATCTGAGTTTAACTGGAATGAATAAGTACCTGATGTTGGTGGTACAAAATAACCTTCTATTATCCAACCAAAGTTACTATTATCATGTCTTGGTAGAATATTAGACCAAGGCCAAGTAAATGCTTTAGTTGCTGTATCTCTACCTTGATGTGTCCAAGTAGTGGTATTTTTGTTAGCATAATCAAACATAGCATCAAAACCAGCTGAATTGGTTGGATGTGCATCATACTCACTTTGATTATTATTACTAGCATAATCATTAATCTTAAATGATTTATACGTTATTGCATTTTGTCCATCATTTGCAACTGTGTTTACAAATGTAGGGTCTGATTGTTGGCCTAATAATAAGGTTGGTAATAATAGCAATATTGATAATAACTTCTTCATACTAATAATTATAATGGAATTTTAGAACCTATCATAAATGAGTTTATTAAAGGTATGTTTATATCTGTTGATTTGATTGCAGTCCATCCTACATTGAATGAAAATCTATTTGTTACTTGTACTGTAAATGAGTTTGCTATAATTCCCATCCCATGAATTCGAGAACCTCTTAATGCATTCTCTAATTTAACACCAAAAGGATGTTCTTTATAATAAGTTTTTTCTAAACCTACTCCACCTTCGTTACTCATAAATGGAGTCTGTGTCCAAATGATTGCTGGTGAATAAGTTATACGAGTACCTATTTGAAATGATTTAGTTGCAAGTACATTATATGATACCATAAAGTTTTCTTTGATTGGATATGATACAAATGTACTTCCAATTGATAATCCAGCTCCAACTGTTAACCCATTCTCAAAAGGCTTCATTAGAGATTGTGATAACATTAAAGTTGAGTATCCATAGTTATTAGAATATCCAATAGAAGTTGCTTTTATATTTTTTACTTTATAATCTTCAGTCATGTTAACTTTAGAACGAGCACCCATAAAAGTTATTTGTTGTAAGTTATCATAAACCATTACGTTTGCTGAATATGCAACATCACCATAGATTGAACTACGAGATGCTCCTATATTAAGAACTGCGTTGTAGAATCCAAGAGGTGATTGTTGTGATAATACATCTGCCTTTAATTGAATTGGCATAAATTTCTTTTCTTCCTCTTCTTCCTCTTCTTCAGATTCCTCTTCACTTTCTTCTTCAGATTCTTCTTCAGACTCCTCTTCTTCCTCTTCACTTTCTTCTTCGGATTCTTCTTCAGATTCTTCAGATTCCTCTTCGGATTCTTCTTCACTTTCTTCTGATTCTTCTGATTCTTCTGATTCTTCTTCTGAACTTTCTTCTTCACTTGATTCTTCTTCTGAGCTTTCTTCTGATGATTCTTCTTCACTTGATTCATCACTACCTTCATCAGAATCGCTATCGGAATCAGAATCGCTATCGGAATCAGAATCAGAATCAGAATCGCTATCGGAATCTCCACTAGAATCATCATCACCCCCACCATCGGAATCACCATCTCCACCAGAATCATCACTTCCACTATCGGAATCACCACTTGAATCAGAGTCTCCACTTGAATCAGAGTCTCCACTTGAATCAGAGTCTCCACTTCCACTATTATCTACATCTCCACTTCCCGAATCATCCGAACTACCGCCCGATGTTCCTTCTGACGAGTTATCTGACGAGTTGTTCGAGCTTGAATCCGAGCCAGAGTTCGAGTCCGTTCCACCTGACGTATCTCCTCCGCTACTTCCCGAAGAGCCGGAATCCCCTCCACTACTACCACCGGAAGAATTGTTATTATTACTTGAGTTACCATTGCTTGTTCCTCCACTTGAATTATTAGTTGAACTACTACCACTTGTTCCACTTGTACCACTTGTTCCACTTGTTCCACTTGTACCAGTTGTTGTTGTTTGTGTTGTACCAGTTGTTGCTCCTTGAGTTGCATTTGTTGCATTATTTGCTGCATTAGATGCTGCATTAGATGCTTGAGTTGCTTGATTCTGAGCTTGAGTAGCTTGATTTTGTGCGTTTTGAGTTTGTTGAGTTGTTGAAGAACATGGAGATAAGTTTGTCCACCATGCATAGGTTTCTCCTAACCACGAGTGTAATTCACCATTAAGGAATTCTTGGTATGTAAACACTCTAACTCTATTGTAGAAAGATACTACTGCACTACCTGTTGTAAAGTTTGCCGTAACAACTTTTACTTCGTTAGTACATCTATCTACAAATGTTTGTGTAAATACCTGTCCATAAGTGAAACTACTTACGAATAAGAATAAAGATATAAGGAGCTTTTTCAATCATTTCTCCTCTCTTTAGTTTTCAAATATTCTTTTTCGTATCATTCTAGCTACAATTCGAGCTGAAGCGGTTTCCAACGCTTTTCTGGTAGATACTCCAATTGCTGACTGTCTGAACTTTATTTCATCCAAATCTAGCCCCAGCAAACCCTCTTGAGTCTTTACTGTATTTGCAGTACCAAGACCAGAGCCTACAAAGTATGTGCCATTCTCTGCGTTAGTAAACCTAACTTGCAACCCTAAACGAGTTGTTTGTGTTTGTTTAGAACCATCTTTAAGTGATAAAACTTCATCTTCTGAAACAGAGAAATCATATATCTCTATTGTAACGAAATATTCTGCTAACTTAATTTTACCTAATCCATATACTTGATTCTCTGAAACACCTTTTCTTGAAGCAACCCATTGTGATTTCATTCTATCTTTGATTGCAGATTTTTCTTCTACGAATTCAAATCTGTTTGTCCAATCTAAATACTCTATTACGATGTTAGTAAGACCTAAACCTACTCTACCATCTCTTAACTCAGGATACATCTCATATAAATCATCAGATATACCAACGTTGAGTAGAGCTACTGGTATCATATCTCCCCAATAATCCGAAACATCATCTATTGATTTTTTCTTTTCGAATTCAGCAACATATTCTTCAGCCTTAACCTTACCAATCGTTTGTGAAAATGATGTTAGTGTGAATAACATCAAAACTATTGTTGTGATTAATCTCATTTCTTATCCTTCATGTGTTTGGTTAACATAGGGTACATATTATACACTCCATCACTTAACCACTTATCAAATTTAATAAATAATTGTATAATTTTTTTCATATTTGTTTTTAGCCCAAAGTATCAAAAATGCCAAATGTAGCATTTTGGATATCAGCTTCTCCAGATACAATACCCCAAACGAGTCCTGCAATACCTAATACAACCATTATCAATAATGTTGCAATCCATACTTTTAGTATGATATCCATCCATTTGTAATCTGATACTGGTTCCATAAAAATAGCCTTTAAAGTTTCCATAATCTCTCCTTTTTATATAAATTATTGTTTTTTACTATAAGCTTGTGTTCCAAAGAACGCCGCTACTATTGCTGCAACTGAAACAAAATAGGTTGCTGCCATATCACCTAATATTTTAGATGCCTGGTCCAATCCTATTACATCTGCAAGTACTACTGCGAATGGATAAAGTAACATACCAAATAAAGCGAACCATGCCATCTTTCTTTGAGCATCTCTCATTGCATCTTGGTCATCGAGTTCTTTTCTCTTAAACTCAAGATACATTGCTTCTTCTGCTTTTGAAACTTTTCCATCCCCATTTGTATCAGCAGGATGTATTTGTTTTTTTACTTCTTCCATATTACCAATCTATTTCCTCTTCTTTTTCTTTTTTCTTTACTTTAGGTTTAATATATACTTTTTTTACAACTGTATCTTTCTTTTGTTCTGGTATGATAACATTAATAGTAGGTCCTTCAACATTTACATTTTGTTCTTGAACTACTTCTACTGCTGATTCACTATCTTCAATACCAATGAACGATTTTACCTCATCCATAAACAAACCCCCAAGGCCGGTGAGGATTACTCCTACACCAGCTATGATTTGGTTTTTTAGTTGTCCGAAAAATCCTTGTTTTTCTTTACTCATAAGTTAGTCTCCATCTGTTGTTATTGGTGTCTGGTCAGGTGCACATCCTACCCCATCTACATTATTAATATCTGCAATTGGTGTATCTGGACATTGGTCTAATCCATTCATAACTCCATCATAGTCATAGTCAGCAACAAATACTAACATTGCTATACCTTCAGAAACTTGTGCTACTCTATCTCTTAGAGTTGCAACTTGTTCTGCAGATGCCCAATTTTGTGCATCTTCCAAGATACCTTCTAACCTTAATTTAATTTCCGCCATTTTTGCTACGGCTTCCTCCATGGCAGCATTCTGTTCTTCAACAGTTACTTCCATTTGTTCTACTTGCAATTGCATTGTTGCCACATCGCTTATCATTCCATCAACATCTACTAATAGTAGTGAAGCTTCTAACTCTGCTAATGATGCTGTTAGAGATTCCAACCCATCTTCCATAGAAGGATTAGTACAACTTGTAATAAATGTTAGAATTAATAATAGTGATAACATCTTTTTCATAATCTTTTGTCCTTTTTAATTTTTACTGATTAACGAAAACCGTTCTTCCTATTACATTGTGATTAACATCTGTTAATTCAAGTGTAAAAGAAGATTTATCTAAACTACTGGTATAAACAGAAAGAATATTATCTCCCTCTTGTGCAGTAAGTTTTTCTTGTGAAATCAAAGAGTTATCAATATCTCTTATCTTCACTCTATATGTTCCATCGTTAGGTAACTTTACATTCATTCGTACCTCACTTGAAACAATTGTATTTTCTAATTTAATTCCTACCAATTCATCCATTAGAAGTGTATCTGGTACTTCACTAACGAATACAGGTTCCATTATATCATCTTTCATACAAGATGTTAATGTTAATAATACTAAAAGTGTTAATAGTTTTTTCATATCTTTATTCCATGTTTAATTTTATTTGTGTTCCATCTGCCTTAACACCTTCGTTAACCTTGAATGAGATTAAACCTGATGTATTACTCAACTCAACCAATGGTGTGAATATTAGCTGATATGGAGTACCTGTTTTTACAGTTTTTTCAAACTGTTGGTCAAATGAACCTATGTTTATTTTTCCTTCTTCTTCTTTGTGGTTAGCGAAATTAGTCATTTCGTTACCAGTATCAAATACTACGTTCTTTAATTCTAATCTTGTATCATCATATACAATGTTAAATTGTGTTCCAATCATACCAGTTACTTCTGAATTTATTGAAAAGATTACCTCACCATCTACTATTTGAGATACCAAATCAACATTTTGTTGGATTGGATTGTATCTTGCACTTGATGCAAGAGGTGCAGAATTACTAATATTCATTGAACTAATTTGGAAATCACTTGATGCAGCTGGTTGATATGAGTGTGAGAAGTTAACATCACCTATAAGAACATGAGCAAACTCAAATGATTTGTTAGAGTCAGTTGGTTTGAAAGTTGCATCTAAGTTAGCTAAATAACTTCCATTTGAATCTACTGTACCAAATATTGATTTAGTACCACCACTCTGTACTGCCCCATTTTTCTTAGAAATGTAGTTAGAGTTTCCACTTGTTACACCCTGTAAGTGAGCAAGTATTTCATATGAATCTGAAAAATTTATCACCCCATCAAATGGTGAATCATGTATTACGTTTGCCAAGAATGTTTGAATATGGTAATCAAACGTTGTTGATGAACCATTTGGTGAAGAACCTGCTCCGATTGCTTCAGCAAATACCAATGCTAAATCAGATACAGTTACTACGTTATCCATATAATCTTTAGAACCATCTACAAAGTTCCAAACAAAGTATTCCGTATCATTTTCTAAACCGCTTATAGTTGCTTCACCTGATGCATCATAGTTACCTGTTGCAACAACTGATGCTCCTTGATTTACTTGATTACCCTCACCGATATCTGATTTAAGGTAAACGTTGTAAAGATAATCTGTACCATCTATTAGTGAATTATCTATTGCTTTACTGAATATTTTAAGTGTTACACTTCCTGCATCACCACCTGTGATACCAGTTAAACTTAAACCAGTTCCATTATCTACCTTACCTTCTACTGCTATTTCAGTTCCATCATCCTTTTTAAGATAACCCCAGTTCATATTTAATAGGTTAGAATAATCTGAATAACCTGTACTTGCTTTATCTTTAATAATAAAGTTATACTCCATCCAACCATCATTATTACCAAATGCAGTTACATCTTGAATAGTGATTCTTTCTACTGAAAAATCTGAGTTTGAACCATAGACAGTACTACCTGCTACATAATCTGCATACTCACCATCTATATCTTGAGTTGCAGTGTTATTACCCCACTTATACCCATTCCATGAGTTGTAAGCTTTTTGAGCCGTATTTGAGGATATAACCCAATTTCTCGAATCTAACGATAATAGTTTGTTGTTGTACTGAAAATCAAACTGAGTAAGTTTTGCAGTTCCAGCCGTACCTGAATACACTATTTCAAGTTTAAGTGTATCACCAACTTTGGAAACTGTGTTTCCTTTGTTGATTTTAATTGTTTCTTGACCATACGAGAAGAATGCACCAAGAACAAATAATAATGTTAATAATTGTTTTTTCATTTTAGTAAGTCCTTAATAATTGCTTCTAATACTTTCTTTAACGAGTTAGAAGCCGTTTGTTGATTAAATGTTCCATCTGATGCAACCACTAAAGTAGAAGTAGAGATTTCTTTACTACTTCCTTTTTGAGTAGTTCTTTTCTTTACTTTCCCTTTAATTTCTAACTCACCTATTGCTATAATCTGAGTTAGTGATACTTTATTATGGTAAATACCAATTGATTTACCTATATTTTTGACATCAAAAAATACCAACCTTATGTTGATTTTTGTGTCTGAGTTTTCCGATAAGTCGTAATCTAAATCTAAAAGAAGTTCTTCTAAGATATTTCGAACTCCATAGGCCATAGAGGGATTGCCCGCGAAAGGTCCAACTCTAATTTCGTTGGTTATCTTGCCGATTGAAATATAGTCATCTTGTTCTAGGTTTGAAGAGGATGAGGATTGTAACAACATCAACGCTAAACCTAATAAGATAATCTTTGCAAAAGTTTTCAAAGTAATCTCCTTTTTTTGGATTACCATAACTTATTTGCGAAACCAATAAATAAAACTAATTTCTGAAACTAATAAAGTAACAAGTTTCTATAACATATTCCATTATAAATATAATGTGACTATACAAAAAAACCCACTTTCGTGGGTTTTCTGTTTAAGTTATTTTTTCTAACTCTTTCATAAAGTTAGATTCTGCCTGTTTTTTGAATTCTTCTCGTCTATCATACGCAGATATGTTGTTTAGATAATGAGAGTTGTTTCTATATTTGTAATTCTCACATACAACAACATTTTTTAATTTAAATTGTTGAATATCTTCCTTACCTTCTCTCATTAGTTTTTCAGATGCAACCATTACGAAAGTATCTTCACATCCATAATGTCCAAATGATTCTGGTATACCTATTCTTCTAAGTAACCTACCACTTATACAAGTGAACCAACCCCCTGCAAATTTAAATCGAGATTGTGGTGCCGGGTTTTCAACTCTTTCCATACCAACCTCACCCTTAATACCACTACATTCATATGGGTCTGCTATCTTCTGATATCCAACTTTTTGATTTATGTAATTTTCATTTACCAAAACATCCCAAGTATTATCCCAAATTCTAACAAGCTCGGGTGTAATAATATTCATAGGAGTTGCATCAAAAGCAGGTTGTAATGCGTTTTCTAAATAAGAAAGAGTTCTTTCTTCAAATATAATATCAGTATCCAACCAAATAAAATATTGAGTTTGTTTATGATGTTCCAAACAAAATCTTCTATGAGATACACATCCCTTTATTTCATTAGAACTTCTAAATGTTTTAATACACCAATCAGTCATATTACTGAGTTTCATAAACTTTTCTTCAAAATATTTTTTTGGTAAGGAAGATTTAGACCAGTTAACCATATCATCTGAAGTACACATACATACATCTAATATCCATTCTTTAGATTTATCTATATAATATGATGCTCTTCTAAGTTGATTGAGTGTGTTTTCTAACTCATCTATTTCATAAGGTAAACAAAAAATTTGGATTACTATTTTCATTGGTATCTATTTTCTATTGTTTCATTTATCTTTTGGTCTCTATCATATTGATGTACGATTACATAATCATTTAAACTATGTATTTGTTTTCCAATTAGGTTTGGATTGTTCATAGTTCCTAATTGCAATGCCCAATTAGTTTCTAATCCTTCAATCTGTACAGAATCTTTTAGGTTGTTATTATGAATAATAAAATTAAATGAACTTTGGTCTGTATAATGTTCTGTATTACCAGATTGTGAAACTAAATAGTTTAGTAAAAGTAAATCCATTAGATAGGAGTACTTACCTGCAAGTACACCAACATTACAACTAAGCTTATCTTTAAAAATATCTAAATAAGATTGACCATATCCTTCCAATATATTTTTAGTTCCCCATGCTTCATTTCCATAAGTAACATTTTCAGTTGATACTAATATATTTTTTGTTAAATTAGTTTCTAAATATTCAGATGGGTTTTTTTGAAATACAACATCTCTTACATCAGTTGTTATCATATATCTATATTCTCGACCAAGTTGTCTTAGAATAGAGTATATTGTTATCAATCTGTGCATATGGATATGACCTTGTAATTGTGATTGGTAAACTTCCCATCCATTTTCTTTTAGCCAATCGATAGTTTCTTTGGTAATATCAAATACAGCCATTATTTTATCACCTTCGAATCCACTTTGATTTATGGATTCAACGTAATTGTGTAATTCTTTTTTAGTATAACGAGTTGATGCTGATATTATTAAATCTTTCATAAGTTAAAATTTGTAATTAAATATTTTAAAATCATCTTCAAATCTTTTATAAATGATTTCTTGAGTAGTATCATCATAATATTCTCTGTAATGTTTATGATTTGATTTTCTTCTATGAGGTAATTTTATATGAGGAGAAATTCCTATTTCTTGTTGAAGTTCTTTCCAATCCGAGGTTAACTGTTCAAAGAATCCTATAAAATCAACTCCAAATTTTACCTCTTTAGGTCTTTTGGTATATTCTTGTTTGTTAACATCCCATTCCCAATCTTGTAATGATAACCACGCAACTTGATTACCCGTTCCTTTTATATCGTAACCAAGTTCATCTAAATTTTTAACCCAGTCCTTAAAGGATATTTTAGAAATAATTGGGTCTTTCATATTTTGCACTCTATGATGGTATTGAGATACGATTTTATCATATGGATTTCTTATAAAAGAAAATTTATAAAACTGAGGTAATTGGATTATTTCAGAAAAATCTTTTAAAGTCATATGAGTAGATTGTTCATGAACCAACCCTAGTGCAGTTTCAATACTACTACCGGCAGTTTTGTTAATGTGAATAAATGCTATTCTATAATATAAGTTTATCATTAAATTCTTTTAAAACTTGTTTATATAACAAAATATCTTTTTTATTTCTTTCTTCAAATAAAGATAAAACTTCAGAATCAAATTTATAATTATTATTTGTGTTTGGGTTTTTATTTTCAATTGATTTTGGTTTAAAATCAAATTTCAGTAATTTACCAAACGCTTTTAAAGAATCTGAAAAGTGTTCTTTTATAAATATAAAATCATATTTTTCTTTGATATCATCTAATGTTTCAATTCCCATATAATTAGACATATAGTTATCTGTCATATCACCCCAATGTGGTGTCTCCCATCCATCTGATATTGTTCCCTTGCATTGACCAAGATACCATTCATTAAAATCTAAACCTTGTCTAAAAAACTTATGACCATAACAGTAGTGAGAATATAATCTATCTAATGGATTTCGAACTGAAGATATTCTTATTACTGGTAAGTTTTTATCAATTTCTTTATAAAAGTGTTTTTGATACTCATCATTATTTAGAATATGATTTGTATTAATATTAAAAGGACCATATAGAAAGAAATTATCATAATTAGCATCATTTACTTTTAATCCTCTTGAGATAGCATATTCAAATAAATGTTGTCTTATACTTTGAGTGGCACATTTTGCTGTTTTTATGAATAAAATATTAGTTTTCATAACCGTAATTCTTAATTATAAAATCAAATAATTCATAATCAGATATATTACGAGATTCAAATAATTTCAAAAATTTATCAGTTATTTTTAAATTGTATTTAGTACTATTTTCTTTTAGGTCTACATCTTCAATAGTATAACCACTAATTTTTTTAAACTTTTTATAAGTTTCTTGAATATTTTCTGTTAATGTAAAAAAATCATATTTTTCTAATACAAGATTACCATCCCATTTAGTGTCATCACCAACACCAAGATATTTTGTTAGGTAATTATCCATAGTTCTAATAAAACTTTCAAAATGAGTATTGTCATAATTTTCTAAGTAAAAAGAAGAAACATCTTCACCATATTGTTTATATCTACCTTCTCTTAAATGATGTTTATAGTGTGATAAAAATCGTTTGAGAGGATGTCTTACAGAACCTATTACTAATCTATCTTGAGATTTAACAACATCCCAATTTATATCACCTGAATAAAGATGTCCAAGATTCATATATTTTACTGGTGCCATAATGTTGTGTTCACCTTCAAGTGTTGTTTTTATATTACTGTATTTACAAAACTTTTCAAACTGAATTGCAAGAGTTGTGGTTGCACACTTAGGTGTACGAACCCATACAATACCATTTGGAATTTTATTTACCATGTTTACCTTCATCTATATGTTTAAACAACCCTTCACCGTGAGCAACTTTATAGGTTTGTTTAGCCCACCATTTTGAAATATTACCTTCTAATGCAATACCCTCACCTGCGAACTTCTCTACTGTATTTAAATAGAACTCTTTTTTATATAAGGTTGGATTATTTGTCCAATTACCATATCTTGAAGTTGTAGTAAAGTACTCACCTTCTTTTTGAATTAAATCAGAAAATGATTCATTTGGATTACACCAATGAACCGAATCTAATAAATGAGGAGATGTACACTCAATTTCTTCATCATAATAATCTAACTCTCTACCTTGATATTTGAATGAAAAGTGTGGATGACCTGGGTCTTTTCTGTGTCTATATCTAACAGCACTAAATTCACCATCTAACAATTCTATTCCACTTTTTAGTCTATCGATAGTAGTTTGTTTATCTTCTATAAGTTTCCAATCATGTTCTAATACTAAAACATTATCAGTTTGTGCTTGTTCTGTTAATCTGATAAATCCTTGTCCTATCCCAATATTATTTTCTAAACCAATATAAGGAATACCAAAGTGATTTGCTATTTGTTTATCTTGTTCTGATACTTCTTGGAACAAGATACAAACATCATTTACTTGGTGTAGAAAGTTTCTTTCAAAATAAGTAGTCAAACTATTAACTAAAGTTTGTCCACTTTTCCACGAAAGAATACCTATACTGATTGGTAGTTTTTCCATTTATCTATTATAAATTCTACTCTTTGTTTTTGTGTATGATTTTCTAAAACTTTTTTATAACCATTTTTAGCAATACGATTTCTTTCTGTATCATCTTCATTATATTTGTTCATCTTAGTAATACAATCAACCATATCATCATAGAAAATAATTTCATCACCTTCTTTAAATAGTTCGTGTAATTTTTTTGATTCATTTAATCTATCACATAAAACCATTTTACCACAAGCCATTCCTTCAAATATTCTACGAGTAACCTCGCCAAATCTTGATTTCTGAATAACCATTAATCCTTTATTTAAAAACTCAGTATGTTCTTTTGAATTAAACCCATTCTGATTTCCAATAGTACCACCACCATGTTGAGTTAACATATCTAAAAATTCAGAACCACCAATACCTCTCGAAGTTACTGCAACATATTCTGATTCTCTGTCCATAGGATACTGAACTCGTGTATCTGCAAAATGTGTCCACCAATACGCATCTCTACCTCTTTTCTTATATTCTTCAGTTGAATCTGAATCGGGTGAAAGAGTTATATGAAACCTTTCTGATTTAGGAAAGTTTCTATCAAAATTTTGTGGGTCATCTCCACTTTCTTGTACCCAAAATGCATCAAGTAAATTCTTATCTAATAATGGTGAATCAAATCTACCCCAATCCATAAACAAAACAATATCTGTTTGTGGTTTGGAATCTAACCAAGTTTTGATATCCCTATCATGATATTGACCTGTTTTATTTGAACCAATAGATACAAACTCTATATCCCATCCTTGAGATTGAAATTCTTTAGCAACAGATAATGGTGTTGACCACTCTTCTTGTTCATATGCGTATATAAATGTTATTTTCATGATACAGCTCTTCCTTTCATTTGTTCCCAATCTCTAAATTTTCTAACTTCATCATTAGTATTTGAAGTTGCCATTAATACATTGTTTATAGTACCCAATTCAACTGTTAAATGAAGTAATGCTGCTAAATCTTTGGGGAAACAATGTCCACCAAATCCGAAATCTCCATCATGACCAGGTACACCCCAATGAGATTTTCCTAATCTATCATCAAGAGTTGCATATTCTACAACTTTATCATAATCAATATTTAATTTATCACACAACTGATAAATCTCGTTTGCAAATGATACTTTAGTTGAAAGAAAAGTATTTGTTAAATACTTTACCATTTCTGCATGAGTAGAATCAGTTTTAATAATATGTGCATTTGGAAATACCTTCGAGAATAACTGTTTTAAGTCAGTAGTTGCAGGTCTTGGTCCTCCTAAGATAATACGATTTTGATTTTCATAATCTTCTACTGCATTTCTTTCTGTAAGAAATTCTGGATTAAAAACTATTTGTAAATTTTTATATTTTCCATTCCATTTCTCTGTTGTACCTGGTGAAATTGTTGATTTGATTACAATAGTTCTTTTACTTACACCAAATTCATAATCATCTGTAATCAATTGGATTGCATCTAACACACTTTCTAATATAGAAGTATCACATCTACCATCTGATTTCATTGGAGTTGGTAAACACAAAAATATGGTATCACATAAATGAACCATATTATCTAGTGTTGATGTTGATTTAGTATCATCTTTATCATGAGTAAGAACATCATAATAGTTCTTAAATTTCTGATAAACTGCATTACCAACAAATCCCTGTCCTACTATTCCTATCATAGTGATTGAATATATTCTCTTAATCTATCTTCTGGTTTCCAATCTAATCTATCTAACGTATCATTATTTTCTCTTAGAGTTTTACGATAGTTACCTTTTTGGTCTGGTAAATAAAGTGATTCAATTTGTGAAAACTTTTCTTTGAACATTCCAAACATTTCATTGATTGAGTAGTTTACACCACAACCAAGTTCCCATGCATCTTCATGTTTTTCATTGGAAGTACCAATTTTATAAAGACCATCTACAATATCTATAACATGAGTAAAATCTCTTCTCTGTTCTCCATCTCCGATGATTGTAATTTTTTCACCATCTCTAACTTGTCTCCTCCATATACCAATTACTGCTGCCCAATCACCTTCGATGATTTCATCGGGTCCATATACATTATAGAATCTACAAATCTCAGCATCGATACCATAAGTTTGTCTGTATAGTTTGAAAATCTCTTCACCCATGTGTTTGAATGCTGCGTATGGTGATTGGAATGGGTCATGCCATCTTGAAGATGAACCAGCGTAAACTACTTTTACATCGTTTAATCTTGCCCATTCTGCTACAACTTGTGAACCTTGTGCATTTACTCTAAAACATTCTGTTGGGTCCTCGAATGAAGGTTGTATTCTACTTAGTGCTGCTAAGTGATATACCAAATTAAAATCTTCACCTTTCCAATACATAAGTGAATCAATATCACCCATTATATATGTTGCACCATCTACATGGTTATCTTCGGTACCTGTTTCGTAATCATCTAATGATACTACTTCATGACCTTCTTGTAATAATCTTTTAATGAGGTTAGTTCCTATAAAACCAGCTCCTCCAGTTACTAATATTTTCATAGTTGTTGCTTTCCATATTTTATTTTATTCCATATTCTTTCAAAAAAATAATACACAATGAAACCTGTGATGTTCATATAAAGTGCATTTAAAAAGTTGTTATCTGTTACGTTAACAGTTAATACTAAGAAGGAGTTTAGTATTGCTACTATCCTCCAACTGAAAGTTTTTAATATTGTTCTTTTTTTAGTTTCAACAAACATTACTCAGTTAATATTCCTATAAGTTGATGTTCGTTAAATAGAAGATATTTTTCATCACCTATTTTAATTTCATTTGTACCTTGTCCTTTTTCATACATTACAATATCTCCTCTATTTACAGTCATTGGTATTCTATCACCATTTTGTGAAAAGATACCTGTACCAACTTCTATAACTTCACCATTTACTTTTTGGTTCTGTGTCATTGATTCCGATATAATGATTCCACTCTTTGTTTTTGATTCCTCTTTTTTAATTGGTTTTACTAGGACTCTATCTCCCAATGGTTTAAATTGTGTCATAAAATTGATTTTGTTGTTCTTGTCTATCTATTTGTTTTGGATGATACAATGCCCAATGTTCTTCTGCTGGGAAGTTTGAGAATGTATCATATCCTGTAATCTTTTCGTGTACTTTATTCATCCAAGATACATCTTCTGTATTCTTGTAAATTCTTGTTTGATAATCAGGCCAGTTTACCCATCCTTTTTCATTTACATTCCATCTCCATTTCTGAATGTGTTCTTGAGTTAATCCATTTACAGTATTTACTCTTGGTACAAAAATGATATCGACTGGATTTGATTCTAATACTTCTGGTAGATATGCAATCATAACTTCATGTGGAATCTCATCTGCATCTATCTGAAAGATGTAATCACCTTTACAATTTGCTTTAAGATTATTCTTATATGATGCAAAATCTTTGTTGAGAGGGAATCCTACAACAGTATATCCATGGATTTTTTGTTTTATTTTAAGGAATTCTAAAACCTCATCAGTAACCCCATCTTCATCATATTGAATTACGATTTCATCTTCTTCTCTAATTTTGTTGTTTAGAAAATCTAATAACTTCATTAGTTCTTCTAACTCATTATGTACTGTTATTGCGTAACTAATCTTCATTCGTATCTTCGTTTATTTCATCTTGAATTATTTCTCTACGAGTTGATGTAGTACCAGATTCATTAAATAATCGTTTAAGTACATCTTCTTCGAATCGAATCTCATATACATTTACAATACTATCAAGAATATAAGTTCTGTAATTTGAAAGAGAACGAGAATATAATTTAGAATTATTCTTAACATATGATTCAAATAAAGAACTACCATCTTTAGAGAACCTTTTTAATAAAAGTTCTAATGCTTGGTCTGAACCTATTGGAATTCTTTTATCTCTAAGTTTACCAATAAAATTAGTAAAATCAATAGGTCTAATTGGGTTAAGTTTAATTGCATGAACTTTATTAGCAACAATACCAATTACAAAGATATATCGTGCATCTTCTCCACTTCTAGTTGCAGGTTGTCCACCACGATAAGTTGTTATACGATAAATATTTCTTGGTCTTATCTGAGAACGAGGTACTCTCTTTTCTGGTCTTAAAAATGCTTTATATTGTCTTGTGAAAGCCATTCATTATAGTTTTTTAATTTCTGGCAGTTTAAGTTCTACTTTCTGTTGTACCTTTACATATTTGTTAAGTATTACATCTAATTTATTTGTCATATTTTCTAAACTAAAATTAATATTAATATTAGATTTTAATCCTTCTGATTTTTTTAGATATTTTTTGTAATTTTTATAAACATCAAATATTTGACCTGCTGCCTTAGAGTAATCTACATTAAACCATTTTGATTGTTCTAATAAGAACTTGTTTGCAGCTGATTTATGTACTTCTTTTAACTCACCTTCTAAATAAACAGTATTCTCTTCTGGTAAGAAATCAGTATATCCACTCCATTTGGAAACTATGATTGGTTTACCAGTTGTAGCAAACTCTGCAAGTGGTCTACCATAACCTTCACCCTTAGTAAACATTATCTTTGCCTTTACTTTTTTATCACTATACAAATCGTTTAGTTCTGACTCGGATAAATCTCCAAATACTAAATGTATAGGAGGACAGTTTTCACCAAATTGTTTTGTTACTTCTTTAATTCTGTTTGAGACACCTTCTCTTTCCATTATTGAAAATCCTGCCTGTGATGTTTTAAGGATTAAACCAGGTTGTTGTTTTTTTGGTAAATCTTTGAAAACTGTACAGAATGTTTTTATCATCATTCCTACATCTTTTCTATCGTGTCCTAAATCACCAGCTAACCAATGTCCTACAAATAAGAAATTGAAATCGGTATCAATATTATCTAAAATAGATTTTGAACATTTACCATTAAACACTTCTGTGTTTACTCCTTCAAATAAAACCTCAACAGGTTTTTCTAATTTTAATTCACCAACTTTTTGTTTAGTATTCTTATCTACTTGGTCATATGAAGTTTTAACTAAAGTATTTTTTGTAAATTCAGATGGTGTTATAATCAAATCCATTTGATTACCACCTTGAATAAATTCTTGTGGTGCAATCGTAGTTTCAACTCCTGCAGTAATTCCAATGTTATATTTACCAACTTTTCTAAATTCATTAGCAACTGATACTTGAATAAAAACATCAGGTTGTCTATCTATATTTGTTGCTATATTTTCAAGTATCTTTTTTCCAAATTCTGTCTGTGGATTGATTTGGTCTTGTGGAGTGTTTCCCCATCTTGTTGGTACTACTTTTATATCATATCTATCCAAATCAAATAATGATTTGAGAATGTCTCTTGAATGGTCACCATAACCACTTCTTGTTGCTATTGGTGCCTGAAATACTAATAAAGGTTTACTCATTATCTTATTTTATATACGTTAAACTTTTGTTTTGGTTTCCAATTCTCAATTGCTTTAAGAATTCCATCTGCCATTTGTTTATTTTGGTTTTTAGCATTTAATCCCATTTCTCCTTGGAATTCTTTTCTACCAATTAATGCTTTATTTTTTCTTTCTTCCCTTGGAATATCATACCAATATTTTATTGCTTCAGTAACTTCATAAACATCTACTTTATCATCAATGATATAAGGAGTTGGAACTGAACCTACCATAGTTTGTGCTCTTGACCAAACTGGTTTTACCCACTCACCATGTGTTACTTTATCTTCCCATTCTCTCCAATTATGAAGTGAACCGATTTCTTTATAATCTTCGGCAGTAAAGTATTTTTTAGTTGATTTCTTTTTGAATCCACACTGGTCTTGTAATCCACCTGTAACATTTACAATGATAGGAGTACCTGCCATAACTGATTCTGCAGTTACCAATCCAAATCCTTCGTTACCTGCAATGTTAATTGTACAATCTGATAAATTATATAAATAATTTAGTTGTGATTGGGATACTCTATCTGTTGAGAATTTTATATCACAATCAGGTGCAATCTTTTTAGAAACTTTTATCAAATCAGTACCATTCTGGTCTATTGGATTTGTATGCATTATCAAACATACCTTCTCTTTATCTTCTTCTGGCAATCCATCTCTGAATTGTTTAAATGCCCAAATTACATCTGATGGTTGTTTTCTTTTGATGTTTCTATTCATCCAAAATAAAACAAACTTATAATCCTTATCACCAAGAATTTTTTGTTTAAATTCTTTAGGTACTTCTACTGGTTTAAAGGTTTCATCATTAATACCATGTGGTACATAATCCACTTGCCAATCTTCTAAGGGTTTGATTGTTTCTGATTCTAATTTACCAACTCTACTTACGATACCGTAGGTTTGTCTTGAAATACATCCTAACCAATCACAACTTTCATAGTAATCTCTGTTGTAATCAGGGTCCGGTAAATCATCCCATATATGATAAAATAAAATTGGAATGTTTTGTCTTACTTCTGCTTCAATCTCGTATAACCATCTCCAATATCTTGGGTCTGTAAAGTGTAGGATTGCATCTGGTTGATGTCTCATGATTAATTCTCTTAATACATTTGCATCTCCATAACCAGTCCAAGGAATGATTTTAAGTGAAGCATCTTTGATACCACTAATTCTACGAGCATCTTCTCCTAAATCAATTTCCTTACCCTTATCTGGGTGGTTTATTGCAGCACCTAATTGTACCCAATCAAACTTATCCATATTTCCAAATACAAATTCTTTGGATACTGTTGCAATACCTGATGACATTCTTAAATCATCTGAAAGTAATAGTATTTTTTTCTTAGCCATTTATTGTTATTTAAAATTGAGAACCACTAATATGTAGTTCTTCATAAGTGTTTATTTCGTTTTTAAAATCGTCATCGTTAATGTACTTGTGTACAGAACGATTTACTAATTTTTGTAATGTGATGTTGGAATCAAACGAAATTCTTTTGAATGATGAGTAAATATCTTTTACAATTTTTACTGTTGTCAGTTTTGTTTCTGCCATAACTCTCCGTTTTTATTAATATATTTTAATATAAATATATACAAATATAAAAAACAGATGATTAATTCCACAAAGAACAAAGTTTTCTTGTTTTGAATTCACACCAATCACACTGCTTACCTTTGTTTGGTGGAAATACTTCTTGTATTATATCACCACCCTCTCCAAATACAGAATCTACAAAGTTAGTAAATCCTTTCCACGCTAAGTTCATTGAAGGTTTTCCATTAGCAGGAACAAACTTAGATATTCTTGGTATAGGAAAATCTACACCTTCCCATAACTTTCTTTTTAGTATCTGATATTCTACTTTGATTTTATCTAAAGGTATATCGTATTTATCTGAATAAAACTTTTTATACAATAACATCTGAGAGGTTTTTATCTTATCGTTCTTTTGATATTTGTTCCAACCTCTTGTTGAAGTTTTCAAGTCAATGATAATATAATCTTGTGTAGTTTTATCTTTTAGAAGTACATCAATAAAACCAATGAAATGAACACCTGGTTTAATCTCAGCATTTAATCTCTGTTCTATTGCTACAAGTTCGTATCCAGTCTTAGTATATAATTTATCTAATTTACTTGTGAAATATGAAAGTATTGCTTTACCATCTTCAAAGAATTCACCTAACTCTTCTTTTTTACATGGATACATACCATCTTCCATCTTCTCAGATTCTTTGGTAAAATGTTCTACCATTTGTTTGTATAACATTTTCTCCAAATCCAATTGAAGTGCTTGTTTCTTTGTAACATTATACATCACATCTAAGAAGTGTTGTATTGTTTCGTGCATTGCACTACCGAAAATTGTGTGGATGTTTGCTGAGGATGTTCCTAACTTATCAATATAGTTTAACTTATACTGTTCTTGACAGGTTGAATACATACCATATTGAGAATAACTTACTCTTGCCATAATACTTTATCTTTTACTATGTAAAGATACGAAAAATAAATGATAAATCCAAATATTTATGAACTTATTTTTGAGTTACATTCAGGATATATAACATTCTCAAATAGCTTATATGCTAATGATTTAGTTATATGTATTTCATCTTGTTGGAGAACTTTTTCTTTATCTTCTTTTGTTAATAAATCATCAGTCCATTCGGTTACTGTATTGTATCCATATGGTTTAACAAATTCGATTCTCGTTAGAATATCATTTATTTGTTCTTTAATATTAGATAAATCTCTATGATTTGTTTCATCAGTATCAAATACTTGCCATTCATTATCATTTCCACTAAAAGACCAAAACATATGTACAAATGGAATATTTTTACTTTTTAAATAAGTTTGTAACATATCAATTTTTTGTAATAAATCTAATAAATTAAGATAATGATTCCAAAAATATTTTATATATGTTTCATAAAACTTATTAAGTTCTTTTTTAGCGAATTCATTGTTTCTATATAGTAAAGCACCATTTAGATTCATTGAATGAAATGAACTAGTGTGTGAATCTAATGTAGTTGGTAACCATAATCTATTTGTGTAAGTAGTTTGTATATAAAAAACAGTATTATCTAAATTGATTCTATCACTTGAAAGTGGTTGAGGATGCGATGCATTTCCTCCAAAGGTAGTACCATGAAATTTGGAATCTAATTGATATTTATTTGAAAATCGATAGACATCTTCAATAATTTTTTCATTTGAATTTCCACCAATGATACCTTGCATTTCTGAATTAAATACTTTCTTGCATAAATTTGGATTTAGTTCACCTACTGCATGGGAAATTGTTGCCATGTGAGAACATCCAAAAGGAACTATTTTCATACCTTTAGTTTCAATTTAGTTATTTCTTTTTTATCGATACCATATTTTTCACAGATATACTTTACATTTTCTCTACCAGGTCTAGTTGCATAAAATATATCAAGATATTCTAATGCCTCTTTTTTGGAACAAGTAAATTCTTTAATGATTAGTTCTACTAACCACCCTTCGTATTTAGTATCATTCTTACCCTTAGTATATTTTAGATAGTATTTTCCTTTTGGCAATAATCCAATAAGTGCCAAGTAAAGTTGTTGAGGTTCTAATACTTGTGTATATGGTTGTATTTCAGAAAGAACTTGAATCCAATCTTTGTTCATAGAAAGAAATCTATGAATCATATAATTACTCCAAGTTTTCTTATCCCCATCATCTAAGGTTTCCCAATAGTTTGGGTTTTGTTCTGATGTAATTGCTTTTATGTGGTCAAATAATGATTTTGCCATATTATGTTATAACTGGTTTTAATTCATCTGGTAGTAAATCAGCATTGATTTCTCCACAATCCCCACATAAATATAATTCTACCGGAATTATTGCATCCTTGGGTTGACCTGTTGCTATCCTTGATAATTTCAAGAATTTAGTTCCTTGTATGAATATAGTTCCATTACAATCATCACTTGTACAAACCATTTCTTTGGCTTGTTTTAAATCTACTTTTGGTTGTTGTGGTTGTTTTCCTAATATATCTGCCATAATTTATTTATTTAATCGAACCATTGGTCACGATTTGTTTTTATTTTTGTAATACCCGTATTTCTTAAAGTATCTCGTTTTTTCTCTTTATATTCCTGTACTTTGTTTTTAAAGTTTTTATCCTTATATTCTTGCATTGTATCAATATACTCAAGAAACCCATCAAAGTTATCTTTACCGAGTTTCTCCATTTCTGCATCTGTTAAGGGTTTGTTTGGATTGTACTTCATCTGTTTTAAAATTTATATTACTAATATACGAAAAATATTTGAATTATCCTAATAATTTCATAATTTTTTTAACAGTTTTCGGTCCTACTTTTATCGTATGGTATGGATTACCAACTTCATCTAATACTTGTTTACATAATGAATCGATAGCAACTGATTCTTCTAAATCTTGATATCTTTCTTTTTCATTATGAGAACCCTCTGTGGTTCTCTCTAAAAGAATATCAATACTATCATATTTTTTATGTAAATCAATTACAAAATCATGGAAGGGTTGTCCATAAAATTCAGCGGGATATCCGTCTGTATAATATCTGTGATAGATTGTAGAAAATAAAATTGGTGAATCAATTACTATATAATCTACTTTACCATAACATTCAGCTATTCCTCTGTGTTGATTTGCAAAAACATAGAGTTGGTCTGATATCGCTGGTATGTTTTTATCCCATGCCAATCTCTTTGGAAACTCATATGGGTTATTACAACTTATATGTTTCTTTTTTAGTTTGTAGGTGATTCCTGCAGCAATTGATGATTTACCAATACCAGGTCCACCATAGAGGTTTATCAGTTTACTCATGTTAGTGATGTTATTAATGCGTATATGTAACCTGTTATCCCTACTAAGTTTAATAAAGTTAGGTTATATTGTTTTGTTACTTGTGTTTGAACTGTTATAAGAATTAATCCAAGAATCATTCCTATCTTTCCATAAATAGAATCAATAATTGGAGGAGAAACCATCATTAATGCAGTTCCGAAATATATTACACCATATTGATATAATAACGCTTTTAAATCTTTTTTCTTTTTCATAATATCTCTTTTTTATATATAGTATTGTGATTAAAAATATCTGATACAATTGATAAGTTATTGTATATTTTATCTAAATTATTTTTGTAATATTCTATTACCCATTCCATACTCTTTTCGTTTACTTCGTTTACACACTTTGAAAATTTATCAACTCTATGAATTGACTCATTATCATATTCATCAGCATCATCAAATCCAAACTCTATATTTGGAATCCAAAATCCTAATTTTTCTAAATCCTTTATTAAATGTTTTTGACCAAATATTAGAGGTATATTACCAGTCAAAAATGCTAGAATAGATTTTTCAGTAAATGAATTAAATGTTCTATCTCCATGATTTGTTTCACATATAAATGAAAAATAAGTAGATTTATATTCGTTAATCAATTCAGACCATTCAACTGATTTATCTCCAATTTCAGTAAATACATTATTGTATCTAAAAATATCAATTTTACTTGTATCTATTTTTGATACTAACAAATCTCTAACTAAACTTTTTCTATTTACTGAGAATATTGATTTTTTTGATTTATACTCTAAAAAATTAGGTTTATTTGTATAAAGAGATTTATCAAAAATGTTAGTCCTATTTTTCATTTGAGTTGGATTATTATTTACTGAAATCGTACTGTATTTCCAATGTAACATATGTGTAAAAGGATGTGCACCAAATATAACTTCTTTAGATGCGGTACTTTGTACTATTCTTATATCTCTGTTTAATTTCTTTATAAACTCTACTAAATTAGTATAAAGATTCTTTTCATCTATTACTTCATGTTGAAAAATAAGTAAAAAAATCTTTTCATTTCTTGATTTTAATTCAATATTATTAAATAACTTTTCAATATTTAAATCTTCATATTGATTTATAAAGATATATTTTTTTCTGTAATAACAATTTTGTTCTTCATTTACAATATCAGTTATTAATTTCATTCGAATTATTTATAAATCTTATTATTGAATCTGCTATAATTTTGTGTCCATATTTAGATGGGTGTAAATTATCACACCAAGGATATAGAGTATTTAAATAAAAATCAGTATCCCATTCGTTTGAAAGAGATGTTTCCTTCTCGTTTTTATAAATAGGTATAGTTCTATTTTTTATCTTTTTAATTATATCAGAATCATCCATTTTATCAAGTAATTCTGCATCCATTTCATTCCAATGAGATATAAAATAATAAGGTATATTTAAATTATCTAATTGCTCAGTATATTTTTTATAGTATAGTTTTGTAATACCTTCAATCCAACCATCCCAATTTTTGAAAAAATCTTGTAGTTTTTGTGCATCTTTTAAAGATATAAATTTTATACCTCCATTTATTTGAGAGGTCATATGACCAAACAAATATTTTTCTTCTGTAAATGTTTTTTTACCATCAGTAGAATGTTCCCATTTTAAGAATAATTCATTTAAAAAAGATATTATAGTTTTACCGTCATATCTATAATCTAAAATATCTATATCGAATGTGTTTTTAAAAAAATCAAATAAATATGTTGATTCATCTCGTGTGGGTGAGGTTAGGTTTATGATTGCTACTGAAAATTCATCCTTACCAAATTTTTCTATACATTTATTTATAAATCCTATTGCGGTACTTTGACTACCACCATTCCAAAATTTTCTAAATCCAAGAGTATCATAATAATTTGATACCAACGCTGGATAAGATAATTCATATCTTAATTTTCCTGCAGGGAGGATGTTTTCTGAAAAATCACTCCACTTATGCCATCTATATCCTAAATCATCACCTGTTTTATTTAGGTTTTTCATTTGCATACATTTCTTGTAAACAATTTCACGATATCTATCATCATGAAGTTCAAGTCCCTCTCCAAAAGTAAATGAATCACCTGTAAATATTATTGGTTTCATGAAAATTCTTGTTTTAAAAAATTAGTTACTGAATCTGATATAATCTCATGTAATAATTTTGAAGGATGGTTGTTTTGTGTCCATTTGAATTCATCAGATATCCACAAGTTATCTTTTTTAGGTAATTCACATAAACTATTATATGATGTATTTACTAACTTAATAGGTATAATTTTATTTTTTATATAATCTACAACATCTTGTTCTGATATTGTTTTAAAAATTTCATTATCTAAATCATTCCAATGACCTATTATATAAACAGGTATATTTATTTTCTTAATTATATTAATCATTTTACGATATGTTCTTAAATGCATATCGTACTCAAATTTACTATGTAAACCGTATATTTGCTGTAATTTTATTGCATTATCTATTGATATTGTATTTTTAAAAAATTCATTAAATTCGTTAGGATGTTGTTCGAATGGTGCATTTTTAAATTTATAATCCCAATTAAACCAATAATACATAAAATTAGATAATGATGAATGATAATTACAATTAATTCCATGTTCGTTTCGTAAATATTTTTTACCCGATTGAAAGTCATCTCTATTCATACCAGTTAAATTTAATACTATACAAGAAAAGGTTTCACTAGAATTTGATTCTAATATTTCATTTATAAAATCAAATGCTTCAATATTATCACCTCCATTTACTCCTTTAGAAAAAAATAAAGTATTTAGATTTTCTGAAACTAGTGTTGGAAATTTGTATTTATGTCTGATTATAGATGATGTACCTCCATATGACATATGTTCAAACCTTGGCCAATTGTAGTAATAATGGTTTGGAACGTTTGAATGTATCTCATTTCCATCAGAATCTACCTCTGGTATCTTGGTTAATGATTTTATATAACTTCTATATCTTTCATCATACAACTCCAATCCCTCTCCAAAAGTAAATGAATCACCTGTAAATATTATTGGTTTCATGTGTATATTTGTTTTAAGTAAGATGAAACTGATTTTCCTATATATTCGTGCATTTTTTTAGTTGGATGCATATTTGATGTCCATGGAAATTCTTTATGTATCCATATATTAGAATATGGTAAAAAATTTTCATATACAATATTATCGTAAAATTTATTTTCTACTTTAATTGGTATTATATTATCTATGATATTTTCTTTTATCTTAGAATCGTTCGATAGTTTTTTTAATATTATGTTATCATACTTTTCCCAATGTCCTATAAAGTAAAATGGTAGATTTGTTTTTTGAATTATTTCAATGATATTATAGTAATTTAAACGTTGCATTTCTAGTTCAAAGTTATCATGAGTTTTATATTCATCTTGAAGTATCTGTGCACTATTAATATCTATTGAATTAGAACCATTGAATATTCTACTATACTCAGACTCATTTTCTTTAAAAGTTTTATTACCATGTTCATGATTCCAAGTAAACCAATTTATCACAAACTTATTTAAACTAGAATTTTCATTTATGTGATTATTATTTATTGTAAAATTTACATTTAAATTTTTATGTAACCATTTCTTAGAGTATTCCATATCATCCCTCCACATGCAAGTCATGTTCATAACGACACATGAGAAATCTGAGGGTGAGTTTGTTTTTAATGTTCTATTTACAAAATTTAATGCACTATAAGTATTATATCCATTTTCTCCTGGTGAGAAATATGGAACATCTAATGTTTCAGATACTATGGTTGAAAACCTTAATTTATTTCTAGTATTTGCTGCAGTACCTCCCCATGCCATTGGTTCAAATCTTGCCCAATTGTAATAATAGTAATCTGCATATTTTGAATATACTTTATTTCCATCGGAATCTACCTCTGGTATCTTAGTTAATGATTTTACATGATTTTTATATGCATCATCATATAACTCTAAACCTTCACCAAATGTAAATGAATCTCCTGTAAATATTATTGGTTTCATTATAGTAACTCTTTTGTGATTATGTTATTATAAATATCCATAGCAAAATTATAGTTTCCTTCAACTCCCATATGCCAACCATCTATTCCTCGTGGGTATTTTTTTAAATATTTTTTAGTAAAATCAATATCAACTATAACTGAATCTGTTATATCAAAATAGTAATCAAATTCAGATGAAACTAGTAAATTGTATAATTTTATATTTTTGTTTTTGAGAAATAAATTAACTTGGTTTACGATAGTTTGATTATCAAACTTTTCATTGTAAGTAGTGTGAAACTCTTTGAACCAAGTTTCACTTCGACCAGTTCCCCATGAGTTTATTAAACCAGTGTGAGTATTTTTATTTTTAAAAAAATGATATCTATCGGAGTATGTCCATAGAATTATTACAGTATCATCTTTTTGAAATTCAAATGTATAGATGTTGTGTTGAATAGTTCTATTACTTCCACCTGCCTCTGCTAAATTAATAAGTTCTTTATCAAGTTTTTTTGATAATATAGATGGCCATGAATCTTTAGATGGAGTTTCTAATCCCTCACAAATAGTATGACTACATCCTAGTGTAATCAATCTACTCATAACATATGTTTTGTAATTTTAGATTTTATTTTTGACCAAAAATTATCTACTCTATCATACTGATGATATATTCCATATTCTTTATTCATATCCCACTCAGTACATGATAAATTAATTACAGTATCATCTTTTATTATATTGTAATTGTATTTTGTATATGCAAGAATATTCAATGCCATTTGGTCTACTGTACTTTTCTTTACTTTTAATTCTGATTTGAAGGTGTAATTAAACACATCTTCAAACAGATTTATAATATTTTTATTCTTCCCTAACACTACACCTGCACATAAATGATGTTTGTTTTTAATTGTATCGTATTTAGTAGGATACATTTTCATCATTTCTTTTGTAGCCCATTCATTATTTTCTAGGGAGTAATCTCCGTCAATTCCTATGAATAAGTCATAAGCTGGTAATAATATTGGATTTCTGTGAAAGTAAACATCACGAGAATCTGTAACTAATACTTGTTCGTATTGATTATAATTTTTTAGTATATTGGATATATCTTCAAATCTTTTAGTTACAACTTGTATATTATTAAGGTCTCTTTCATAAATCTTCCAACCATTTTGAATTAAAAAATTTTTAGTAGAAGAGTCACAATCATAAACAACCATAACTTTTTCATCAGTATAACCTGATTGATTTAATGATTCTACGAAAGTATATAGTTGAGTTTTTGTGTAATTGTATGATGAAGAAATTATAACCATAATAAAAAAAGGGGGAAATTAATCCCCCCTTATTTATATTTTTTTAGAATCTGTATTTTAGAGAAGCGTTCCATGTACGTCCGAATCCGAACCATACTGAGTTTCTCGTATCAACACCATTCCAAGTTGTTGAAGTTGAAGTTGCGTGAATGTTAGAATTTGATTCTGCAATATAAACAGTATCAAATAAGTTATTAACATTAGCTCTAAAGGAAATTCCTTTGCCAATATTAACAGTAACACCACCATCTACTAAACCATACGAAGGAAGTTTTAATGCTCCATCGTTATCAGGTGAAGTAAACGCCGAATCAGTAATAGAGTAATCAGCATATAATCCATCTATGAATCTATATCCTAAATCTACATTGAATCTACCTAATCTGTAATCAGCTTCAAAGTAAGAAGTAAATTGTGCTGCATCACCAACTTTAGCATCTTTTGTGTAAAGAGTACCTGTACCAATTGATTGTTGTTGGTCATCGAATAATTCAGCTGAGAAATCTTTTGTATATCTCCAATCACCGATTGATAACATACCTTTAAGAGTTAATTGGTTTGTTGGTCTATATGTACCTTCAAACTCAATACCATTGTGTACTACATCAATGTTTCTAAATTGTGCTGAACCATCAACACCTTGTTGGTTAGATAAACTTCTTGTAACGAATCTGTTACCCCATGTTGTAGAGTAAAGGTTTACGTTAGCATTAAATTTAGCTGATGTGAATCCATATCCTAATTCTACTGAACGAATTTCTTCATTTTGTAAATCATCATTAACTACGTTTGCGTAGTTAGGGAATACAGTTCCAAACTGAGGTTGTCTTGAAATGAAACCTGCGTTGAAGAATACATTTGAGTTATCATTAAAGTTGTAGTTTGCACCACCTTTAAGATATCCACCACCTACATTAACTTTTTCAGATAATGGTAGTGCTGGTTGGTCAAATAAATCTTCTCTTTGGAATGATTGATTAGATAAACCTGCTTGTAATACTGCAGTTAGTTTATAATCATCATTGTATTCAATTAAACCATTAACACCTTGCCATCCAACATATCCAATGTTGTAATAATCAATCTTAGGACCTCTAATTCCAGTATCTTGGAATGGGTTTGCTTCGATTGTAGTGTTAATAATTTGTCCTGCTGAGTTCTTGTTACCAGTTGAGTAGTAACCATCAAATCCCATTAGGTTATTTACAGTTCTATAATGATATCCTTTATAGTTTCTTAAATCGAATCCGATTGAGTACTTAAAGTTACCACTATCGATTTCTAAGTTAGAGATTGCTCCAACCCAGTCATGAGAGTTCATAGATGCTCTTCTAATAAGACCAGCTCTATTTACACCATCATCTCTGAATCCATTAGATGCGATAAGTTGTCCTTCATATCCACTAATACCACCACTATAAGCATCGGTATTAGAAGTTTGGAATGCAACTACTGCATCGTAATCGATAAATCCATCTGCAGTTCTTGAACCTCTACCATTTTCTAAGTAGTGTTCAGTTAAATCTTTTCTGAAAGGTAAGATATCAGTTTCCGAGTTGTAGTAATTTCTACCTCTTGGACCTGTTCCACCACCTCTACCTGCCGAACCATATAAGGAGGTAGCAAGTTTAACGTTATCAGAAATATCCCAATCCCAGTTAAATGTTGCTAATGGTTTGTTGTAGAAGTTTCTTCTCATTGAGAATTCTTCACCTTGGTAAGTACCACCATTTGAGTTCCATCTTCTATCGATACCTTCAGTACCGAAGTTTTGGTAATCTCTAATAGATACCCATACATCTCTTTGGTGATGCCATTGTCCAGCACCTAAGAAAGAAAAGTTTACATCGTGTTTAGAACCTTCAGGTGAATATCCTAATGCAAAGAAGTAAGTGTAACCCTCACCACTTGTATTATAGATATATCCATCACCTTCCCATCTTGTTAATAGGAAAGATGAAGCCCATCCATTCTCACTTTTACCTGTGTTGTAAGTAACAGTAGATTTTAAGTAACCATCGTTACCTGCCATCTGAGTTACAGAACCACCTTCTTCTTTTTCAGCAGCTCTTGTAAAGATTGATACAGTTCCACCTACTGATGGTACTGCTAATCTTGAAGCTCCTAAACCTCTCTGAATTTGGATTCCACTTGCAACATCTGTTAAACCTTGCCAGTTAGACCAATAAACCCATCCATTTTCCATATCGTTAACTGGTTGCCCATTGATAAGGAATGATGTATTTCTTTGGTCGAATCCTCTTAAAGAGATTCTTGAATCACCATATCCACCACCTTGTTTGGTAGCGTAGACACCAGGTGTCTTGTTCATGATTTCTGGGAACTCTAAGTTACCCACCTTTAGTGCAATTTCACTTGCCCTAATCGTTGATACTGCTACTGGTGTTTCTCTCACCTTCGCAACATCAATTACTCCTGATGTAACAACTACTTCTTGAAGTGTATTCAAGCTTTGTAGAAGTTCAACAGAGATTCCATTGATTGCCTCAACTTCTGCTGTTTCATATCCAAGATACGAAATAACAAGAGTACTTCCTGCAACCGCAGATTCTAAACTAAATTTACCATCAAAATCAGTTACAACTCCGGTCAAGGTTTTGAAGTCTTTGACCCAAACAGTTGCTCCTGGTAATGGTGATTTAGTATCAGAATCTAGTACTACCCCACTAACTTGTGCGAAAGTAATAAATGATGATAACATCATCAATCCAACTAATAATAGTTTTTTCATAATTAAATTTCCATTTTTATTTAAATTAAACATAACATATTCATACTACAAATCCTCCTTAATGAAATTATAGTAAATTTTAATATTTTCGTGTATTGTATTTGTGCTTGTAAAGTTCCCCAGATTAGGGGTGTAAGTGCTATCACAACTTTCGTTGTTTGTAATGTCTTGTAGATTGTTCATATAAACCTGATTCATCTGTTAATAACTATTGTATATATCTAAAAAAGTGATTAAACTTCTTTAACTTTATGTTAACTTTTTCTTTATAATTGCCTAGTTTAGTAATGACTTTATTTCTGAGTATATCATTATAAAGCAACTATCTGTATGATACAACTCATAAAGGTAATTTCCTTATCTACAACCAAAGCATCTTTGTGTTGTGATTCTGATAAAATTAGTATAATATTGGAAGTATTAGAACCTCCATAGTCATCTACCTTTTCATATAAGAAGGTATATAGTTCTGTAAAATCTTGGATTCTAGCATCAGCAACAGCCTGTCTGATATTCTTCCATTTGTTTGGTTTTGAATCATTTGATTTAAGAATTTCAACTATTTTTGATTTGATATCTGAATCAATTACAGAGGTTGTATCGAGTTTTAATTTTCCCTTGGATGAATTTAGTTGACAGGTATTAATAATCTTTCTAATATCAGGATATGAACTATCAATGATAGGTACAAGGTCTTTTGGTTCGAATGCAATTTCTTCTTTACCTAAAATCTGTGAGATTTGTACTGCAACATCTTTTTTAGTTGGAGGAACAATCTGAAATGTTTGACATCTACTTTGAATTGGATTAATAACTTTCTCAACATAATTACAAGTTAGAATAAATCTACAATGTTTTGAGAATGTTTCCATTAAGTTTCTAAGTATTGCCTGTGCATTTGGTGTCATGTAATCAAACTCATCAAGTATGATTATTTTCATATCTTTGAAACCAACTGTTGAAGCAAACCCTTTTACTTTGTTTCTAACTGTATCTACATTATTCTCATCGGATGCGTTTATGATTATATGGTCACAACTAATTGAATTTACAATTAACTTTGCTAGAGTTGTTTTACCTGTACCTGCTTTACCAAAGAATAATAGGTGAGGTACATCCCCACTCTGAAGGTAATCACTTACCTTTTGTTTTAAATGTTCGTTACCAACATACTCTGTTAGTTTACGAGGTCTATATTTCTCTACCCATAGAGAATTATTTACTTCTTGATTTGTTGTATCTTCAAAGAATGCCATTATATTAATTGTTTTTTTATATTAGTTGATTGGTAAAAATGTACTAGTGAATTATCTGAATCTAAAATTGAATATCCCATTGCTAATCCTTCACCATTACCAATTCCTTTATAAACATTATGTTTAGTTAATGAAGTGTGTTCAAATAACGGTCTTAGTTTTTCAAATATAGTTATAAAATTTTTCATTTTTCTATTATAAGGAAGTATGAATACTCTTTCTAATATTGTTGGGATTAAATTTAAATCATAATTTGATTTAAAAATACTTAATATATTATCCCAATAAGTATCTTCAAAGTATTCACTTTGGTGATTAACTAAATCATTTGCTGATTTTATATCTCCCCAATGTCCCATATAATGAATATCAGTTATTGTATTTAAATCGATTTTCCATATTAAAGCTGGTACTTCTTTTAATCTACCAACATCAATATAAAGAATTGATTTCTTTTTTTCTTTAGTTAATTTATATGTTAATGAAATCTTATCAAAATATCTAAAAAGATTTCTTTTATATTCTCTAACATCAGCAGATGGTAATGCTATTTTTACAGCCTCAATATCATCTGTATATATTACTAAGTTATAGTTTTTAGGTATTAATTTATAATCTTCTAAAAGAATATCTATATATTTTTTACCAAACGCTATTAATAATATACTTTCATCCATGTTAGAATGTTGAGTTTTTAACCTCTTTGCAAAATTCTGATAATCTTTCTAATTTTTCAAGTAAAGATTGTTTTGAATTTTCATCAATACCTCTTTTATTAAGAGAGTTTAATTGTAATATCAAATCTTGTAAAGATTTTGAAACAACGATTAATGCATCTTCTTTTGAATTTAGAAAATTATCTGATATTCTAAATTTGTTTGCTATTTGTTGTAAGTTTGCCATAATTTTAATTTATTTTTTGTGGAACACGAAAATCGGTTCGAATTTATATTGTTTTCCTTCAAACTCTACTGCGTTTTTGATACCACTTTTGGAAGGGTCTAAACCAACCATTCTGGTCATCAACATTTTGAGTTTACCTTTATACTCACACCCTAACTCATTTAAAATATCAATCGAATCTTGTTCAAGTGGGTAGTAAGTTGATTTACCGATTTTAATATCAGCAATATTCCATAGAATATATCTATCATTTTTAAGATACTCATAAATTGTTGTTAGAGTAGGTCTTAAAAAGTTATCTCTCCAATCTTCATACTCACCATACGCTTTGAACGATTGGGTCTCATCTTGTGAATATTGTTCTCTATTAAAGTAAGGAGGTGAAGTAAATGAAATATCTAATTTACCTTTATACTTTTGAAACTTTGGATTGTTTGAGATTAGTTCTGAACCATCTTGAAATAGTTCGTATGTATTTCCTTGTTTTTCTACATCAAAGAATGATGTAAGTTTATCTGAAAAATCATCTACACAATTATCATTATAAAACTTAGCCATGTACTCATAACGAGAAATACCTTCTTCATCTAAGAAGTTATCAGGATTAGGGTCTGTACCAACATAGTGAATTTTCTTACGAGAACTCATTGCTCCTAATATTCTACCACCCCATCCACTTGATGAATCATAAATATGTAATGGGTCATCTGTATCAATGTGTTTGGTATAGTTTTCGTAAATCCACTTTGCAGTTAATGCTGGAAAGTTTACAGCTGGTTGTCCACAAGATAATCTAAATACTTGTAATATCTTTGGGAAGATACCATCTGTTTTATCATACCAACGAATTAAATATTTGTATTCAGTAACAGTTCCTGCTTCTGAAGTGGATGATTCAACAATATCTCCTAGATTAGAAATTTGTGTACTATTTAAATAACCATCGTTATTTAATTGATTAACTTCATCTGCTGTCATGTATAGATTACCGAAACCTACATATTCTTCATTAAAAGTTCCATAGTTACTTAAGGTAGATGCTTTTACTTTTGCAAGAACAATACCTAAATCAGAATACTTACCAGTAAATACTTTTCCATCATACACATCTTTTACAAACTGTACACCATCTTGACCATTCCAAAAAGGATTCTCATCAATTTTATCAACAATTGAACGAGACCAAGAGTACATTGAATCTCTCTTAACAGAACGTTTCATAATCCTAACAAACTTATCTTCCATTGTTGGGTCTGAGAAGTGGTCATAAATAGATAAACCATTATCTGCAGATTTACCAATAGAAATCTTAGTTTTTAACATCGTAGGAAAAAACTGATTTACAACTGATGCATCTTTGTTAAAGTTTTTGATAATACCTAGTGATTCACCATCACCACTTGTATCTTTTACCCAATATTCTGCTGGGTTTGATTTAAGTTTCTTAAACTTTTTGATGATACCATCTTTATCTGCACCAATAACAGGTGGAGTTCCTCTTTCATCCCATTGTTCAGTAACTTCTTTACGAAGAAGTTTAGCCCAAGATACAAACTCATCATCGGTCATTTGTAACAACTGATGATAAGTAGTATTGGATTTAAACTCGGAAAATTTACTTCGTTCGTAAAAGTGATTCATTAAGATTGAATTTCTACAAGGTAATAATTTGATTCGTAATTATCTACTTCAAATGAAATGTGTGCTAAACCTGAAGATGAAATCTTTAAGGTAGCATCTGTTGCTTCTTTGTTTGCAACTAATATCTCTTTTAAATATGTTGCTGAGAAAGAAATTGGTTCTACTTTATCTTTTGAACAAGTACAATCAACATCAATGTTAATTCTATTTGTATTGATATTAGAATATCCTAAGATAATTTGACCAGGTCCTTTTCCATCTTTACAAGTAAATGTAAAGTTGTTTTCATCTGCCAGTGCATTCTTTGCTTTAATAAATTTGTTTATAAAGTTTGAATCTAATTTGATTTCAGTATCAAACTCTGGTAATTGTTTTAAATCAGGTACATTAGGGATAACAGATAAATCTGCTAACATATAATTTACATTTGTTGAACCATCTTTGAATTTTAAAGATACCGGTTTCCCATCAATATCATTGATTGAGAAGTCAACATCATTTCCTAATACTGATAACATTTTTGTAAGTTTTGAAGTATCATATACACCAAACGATGCATCGGATGAATCAAACTCTTTCATAGTAACATTACCCAATACTGATTTATCATCTGAAATGAATGATGTTGTAAGAGAACCTTCCTTAGATTCCCATTTTACAG